>WNFO01006569.1_pt1 | contig 11341 bp, 10 predicted proteins | sample 5400251 | NCBI WGS metagenome assembly WNFO01 (sample SAMN13153354, study PRJNA577476) | soil metagenome | isolation source: 100 cm saprolite under Madrone tree | place: USA:California | collected 2016-06-14 | reverse complement strand
GCCCGCGCTAGCCATATGTAGCGATGCTTGAAAACCCCCGGGCCATTAGTCCGACTGCAGGGTGACAAGGTGTTTCAATCGGACGAGAATGGAAAATCTTGCGAGCGCATTAGAGCTCTATCTCCATCCCTTCCTCCGCCGCCCGCACCTTCGGATAGTGATTCCGCGCCTCTTTTACCACCTTGTCGATGCAAGCATCGTCGTGGTCGGGATCGTGATGGAACAGGACCAGTTCCTTGGCGCCGCTTTCCATGACTACGTTGATGGCTTCGCGCCAGTGACTGTGTCCCCAGCCGCGCTTGCGAGCTTTGTATTCCTCCGGTAGATACTGCGCGTCGTAGATCAGAACATCGGCGCCTGCCGCGAGCTTGCGCACGTTCTTATCGAAGACGGGGTCGCCGGGCTCGTTGTCGGTGGCGTACACCAGCACTCCATCTTTGGTTTCCAGGCGAAAGCCCATGCAGCCCTGGGGATGGTTCAGCCACATGGCTTCAACCGTGGCGCCCTCCAGTGGCGCACGGCCTTGCTCGAGGTTGTAGAAGGCACGCTGCGCCTTCATTTCGCTCATGTCCACCGGGAAGTAGGGGGCAGCCATCTGCTCCTCCATGACTCGCTTCAGGGTGCGGGTGCGGCTGGAAGAATGGAACGAGAAACAGTTTTCCGGGTTGTCGTAGAGCGGGCCGAAGAACGGGATCCCCTGAATATGGTCCCAATGGAAATGGGAGACGAAAATGTGGGCGCGAATGGGGCTGCTATCGAATTCACGATGGAGTTGCTGGCCCAGGGAGCGGAACCCGGTGCCGCAGTCGAAAATGTACAGATGATCGCCGAGGCGCACTTCGACGCACGAGGTGTTGCCTCCATAGCGCAAGTTTTCAGGCTGGGGAGTCGGCGTCGACCCGCGCACGCCCCAGAACTTAATACGCATACGTCCCCGTGGAGCAGATTTAGGCTGTGTCGCCATCTTCCAACGGCTGGGCGCTTACGTCAATTCATTCGCTGGTTACTCCGTACTTTAAGGGCAAAGCTCTTAACCGCGGAGGACGCAGAGACAGTGCGAGGACGCGGAGAAAATCAACACCTTAGTTTTTCGTTATTTGCATCCGCATGCCGTGGCGGGGACGGAGGGTGATGCCGGGCAGGGGATCCACCGGATGGCCCGGAACCAGTTGCAACTGAAAGCGCTGCGCAATCGTGGCTACGAGGAGATTTGCTTCCATCATGGCGAATGAGGCTCCGATGCACAGGCGTGGGCCGCCGCCGAAGGGAAAGTAGGCGAAGCGAGGAAGTTGCTGGGTCGAGTGGGCTGTCCAGCGGTCGGGATCGAACCCATCGGGATCTTCGAAAAAGCGCGGGTCGCGGTGAATGATCCAGGGACTCATGACCACGTTCGCGCCTACCGGAAGCCGGTAGCCGGCAATCTCTATTTCTTTCGCGGCGGTGCGGGCCAGGCTCCAGGCCGGAGGGTACAGGCGCATGGATTCCTTTACCACCTTGTCGGTGTAGGGTAAACGTACCAGGTCTTCGAGTTGAGGCGTGCGCCCGCCCAGTACGTGGTTCAACTCCTGGCGAAGCTTTTGTGCAACCTCGGGATGCTCACTCAGCAGATACCAAGTCCAGGATAAAGAGACTGCAGTCGTCTCATGGCCGGCCAGCAGGAAGGTCATGATTTCGTCGCGCAACTGGCGGTCGGTCATGACGCTGCCGTCTTCGTCGCGGGCGGCCATGAGCATGGAGAGCAGGTCGCCAGTATCTTCTCCGCTGGCGCGACGCTGGCGAATGATGCGGTTGACGATTTCATCCAGCTCGCGCACTGCGCGCTTTACCCGGACCAGCGCGGGCAGCGGCAGATGACGCAGAGGCGGAGGCATGATCATGCGAAATCCGGAAGTGTGGCGCATCAGCAGGTTGAGCGCGGCGGCGACTTTTTGCGCGTCCTCACTCACTTCCACACTGAACAGCACTTTGGCCACGATGCGCATGGTAAGCCGCATCATTTCCTGGTGGATGTCGCGGATCTCGCCTTGCGGCCAGGCCGCCAGCATTTCTTCGGTGTAGGCGCCCATGGTCCGCCCGTAGGACGACAGCCGTTCGCGGTGAAATGCGGGCTGGCAAAGCCGCCTTTGCTGCCGCCATTCGGCACCTTCGCTGGTCAGCAGGCCCTGGCCGAGAAACCAGCGGCTGTTCTGGATCACTTTGTCCTTGGCAAAATTCTGCGATTGCGAGATCAGCACCGACTCGATCAGGTCAGGATGATTCAGGAAGTACACATGGATCCAACCCGCGCGGTAGTAAAAGATGTCCCCGAAGTCACGCGCCCAGCGGGTGAAGACCCCGAGCGGATCAGCGCCAAGCAAAGGAAAACGTCCGACGATAAAGCCGGGCGGAGGACCGGGAGGACGACGAATGGCGGGCATGGGGGCTGAAGTCGATTTTACAGGCTTCTGCCTGTGTGGGGACGGGCGCGCCCGCCCGTCCAGCCGGACAAAGCCCGGCAGGCGTGGTCCGCGAAGTGAACCGGCGAGCTGCCGCTCGCCCGCTCGGACGAGGGCGTCCGGGCCTACGCATCAGTTTTCGTAGCGCAGGCGTCCCGCCGGGACGGCGGCGCTACGAAAGGAGCTGCCGAACTTCTTCGGTGGGCACTTCTCTATAATGACTGGACTCATGCTCCGTCCCGACTACAAAGAATTTTCACGTCTGGCTGGCGAAGCCACGCTCGTGCCCGTGGTGAAGTCGGTCGCCGCCGATTTGTTGACGCCGGTCTCCGCGTTTCTCGCAATTGCTTCTGACGAGCCCGATGCTTTTCTGCTGGAGTCGGTGGAGCGCGGCGAGCAGATTGGCCGCTACACCTTTCTGGGAGCGCGCCCTTACATGCAGGTGCGAGCTGAGGGCGCCCACATCGTGGTGCAGCGCGGCAAGCTGAAAGAAAAGCGTCAGGGCAGCGCGATACAGGTGGTGAAGGAATTGCTGCGGCAGCACCGTCCCGCGATTGTGCCTGGGCTGCCTCCGTTCACCGCCGGCGCGGTGGGCTATTTCGCCTATGACGCGGTCCGCCAACTGGAGAAGATTGGCGAGCAGGCGAAGAACGATCTGTCGCTGCCCGATTGCGTTCTGATGTTCTTCGACCGTCTGCTGACCTTCGATCACTTGCGCCACCAGATCCACATCATCGCCACTGCCGATGTATCGCGCGAGAGTCCGCGACGCGCTTATGATCGCGCCGCCGCCGATATTGCCATCCTGGAAAAGAAGCTGGCTGCGGGTCTTCGACCGGCGCACTGGCACAAGACTCCAAAGAAGGCGCGCAGGTTGACGGTTCACGCCGGTACTACCCGAAAACGTTTTGTCGATTCAGTGGAACGCGCCAAAGAATACATTGCGGCGGGAGATATTTTTCAAGTCGTGCTGTCGCAGCGACTGGACTTCGTCCCTGGGGTCGCGCCCTTTGATGTGTATCGCGCCCTGCGGGCCGTGAATCCTTCGCCCTACCTTTATTTTTTGCGGATGGGGGACACGCACGTTCTGGGCTCTTCGCCGGAGATGCTGGTGCGCGTTACCGGAAGCAAGCTCGAGTACCGCCCGATTGCCGGCACGCATCCGCGCGGCCGTGACGAAGCCGAAGACCAGCGACTGGCACAGGAGATGCTGCACGACGAGAAGGAACGAGCCGAACACGTGATGCTGGTCGACCTGGGGCGCAACGACCTGGGGCGGGTGAGCGAATACGGCTCGGTGAAAGTGAAAGATCTGATGTACGTGGAACGTTACTCCCACGTGATGCATATCGTTTCCGCCCTCGAAGGCAAGTTGCGCGGCGATCTGGATGCGCTCGATGCGTTCGCCGCCTGCTTTCCCGCAGGTACGCTTAGCGGTGCGCCGAAAGTTCGCGCCATGCAGATCATCGAAGAACTGGAGCCGACGCGGCGCGGGGTTTACGGGGGTGCGGTGCTGTACGCGGATTTTGATGGGAACCTGGACTCCTGCATCGCGATTCGCACCATGCTGATGCGTGGAAAGAAAGCGTATTTGCAGGCGGGTGCGGGGATTGTCGCGGATTCCGATCCTGCGCGGGAATTTGAGGAGTCCATGAATAAGGCGCAGGCGGTGCTGCGGGCGGTGGAGACGGCGCGGGGCGGTGGCTAGCACGATCCACGTGGGCCCAGATGTCCTCATCTGGGCGGTCGGAGCTCGCCTAGGCTTTTGAGCGGAAACCCTTGCCGGGCTTCCGCTCGACTGGGCAGGTGGGACATCCTTCGACTTCGCTCAGGACAGGCTCTGCCCCTGCGTGGGCTGCGCCACACCCAAATCCCCGACCTTGGGATTAAACTAGAAGCCAGGAAGGCAATTCATCATGGACAGTTTTGGCAGCCGGTCGGTCCTGCGCGTGGGGAGCAAGGAATACGAGATTTACCGCCTCAAGGCGTTGGATGAAAACGGCGTTTCTACGAAACATCTTCCCTACTCGCTGCGCATTCTGCTGGAGAATTTGTTGCGCACTGAAGACGGGCGCAACGTGACCGAAAAAGACATCCGGGCGCTGGCCGCCTGGAACAGCAAATCGAAGCCCGACAAGGAAATTGCGTTCACGCCCAGCCGGGTGCTGCTGCAGGACTTTACCGGAGTGCCGGCGGTGGTCGATCTCGCCGCCATGCGCGACGCCATGAAGCGCCTTTCCGGCGATCCCTCTTTGATCAATCCGCTGCAGCCAGCGGAACTGGTGATCGATCACTCGGTACAGGTGGACGAATTTGGCACGCCACAATCTTTTCAACTCAATGCCGAACTGGAATTTCTGCGTAACAAGGAGCGCTACGCTTTCCTGCGCTGGGGACAGACTGCGTTTCGCAATCTCGCCATTGTGCCGCCCGATACCGGCATCGTTCACCAGGTGAATCTCGAATATCTGGCCCGCGTGGTGTTTGTCCAGGAACTGAACGGCCATCGCACCGCTTATCCGGACACTCTTGTCGGCACCGATTCGCACACCACCATGATCAATGGTTTAGGCGTGCTGGGTTGGGGCGTGGGCGGAATCGAAGCCGAGGCTGCCATGCTGGGACAGCCTGTTTCCATGCTGATTCCGCAGGTCGTCGGGGTTAAGCTGACAGGGAAACTTCACGAGGGCGCTACCGCCACCGATCTGGTGCTCACGATCACCGAAATGCTGCGCAAGCATGGCGTGGTCGGTAAGTTCGTCGAATATTTTGGTCCTGGACTGCCGGAACTGTCCTTGGCGGACCGCGCCACCATCGGCAACATGTCGCCCGAGTATGGCGCCACTTGCGGTATTTTCCCGGTGGACAAAGAGAGTCTCAATTACCTGCGCCTGACCGGGCGCTCCGAGGAACAGATTGCGCTGGTCGAGGCCTACTGCCGCGAGCAGGGCATGTTCCACGACGCGAAAACGCCCGAAGCGGAATATTCCGAACTGTTGACGCTTGATTTGGCCACGGTCGAATCCAGTCTGGCGGGGCCCAAGCGTCCGCAGGACCGAGTGCCGCTCTCGCAGGCGGGGCAATCGTTCCAGACCGCGCTGCCATCGCTGATGAAGCCGAAGTCGTCCGCGCAGGTGGCGGCACCGGCAGCCGTCGCTTCCGGCAGCGCTCCTTCGGGCAGCGTCCCGAAACAGGTGGATCGCTGGGAACAGGAAGGTGGCAGCCCTTCTGCTGTCGGAGTTCAGGATACATTGCACGAAGAGCATGTCTCCGCGAGTGTGAAAAAATCGCTTCGTCACGGCAGCGTGGTGATCGCGGCGATCACGAGTTGCACCAACACTTCGAATCCGTCGGTGATGGTGGCCGCGGGCCTGGTGGCTAAGAAAGCGGTCGAAAAAGGGTTGACGGTTCCGCCATGGGTGAAGACGTCACTCGCTCCCGGATCGAAAGTTGTCCGCGATTATCTGGAGAAAGCCGGCCTGCTGCCTTATCTGGAGAAAATCAAATTCCACATCGTGGGCTACGGCTGCACAACCTGTATTGGAAACTCCGGCCCGCTGCCTAAGGAAGTGTCCGAGGTAATCGACCAGAAGGATCTGGTGGTGGCTTCGGTGCTTTCCGGCAATCGGAATTTTGAAGGCCGCATCAATTCCGAAGTTCGCGCCAACTATCTGATGTCGCCGCCGCTGGTGGTGGCCTTCGCCCTGGCCGGGCGCATCGATCTCGATCTGCGCAAGGACCCCATCGGCAAAGGAAAAGATGGCAAGGAGGTTTATCTCGCGGACCTGTGGCCGCCGCAGCGCGAAGTGGAAGAGACGATCCGCAAGTCCATTTCCTCCGACATGTTCAGCCGCAGCTACGGCGAGGTCTATCACGGCGACGATCGTTGGCGTGGGCTGCCGGTTCCCAAGGGCGAAACTTATGCCTGGGAACCAGACTCCACCTACATTCGCCGCGCTCCCTACTTCGACGATATGTCGCTGCAACCGACGCCGGTCGAGGACATTCGCAATGCGAGGGTGCTGGCCGTACTCGGCGACAGCGTTACCACCGACCACATTTCCCCGGCAGGTTCGATCAAGAAGGACAGTCCGGCGGGAAAATATCTGATCGAGCACGGCGTGAAGCCGGCCGACTTCAACTCCTATGGATCGCGCCGCGGCAATCACGAAGTCATGGTGCGCGGGACGTTTGCCAACGTGCGCCTGCGCAACAGGATGGTTCCGAATCTCGAAGGCGGATTTACGCGGCATTTGCCCGACGGAGCCGAGATGTCGATCTTCGACGCTTCCGAAAAATATATCGCCGCGGGCGTGCCGCTGGTCGTTCTGGCCGGAAAAGAATACGGATCGGGCTCATCCCGCGACTGGGCTGCGAAGGGCCCGCTGCTGCTGGGCGTTCGCGCCGTGATTGCAGAAAGCTACGAGCGTATCCATCGCTCGAACCTGGTGGGCATGGGAATCCTGCCGCTGCAATTCCTCTCCGGGGAAACCGCGCAGTCGCTCAAATTGACTGGCGAGGAAGTCTTCGAGATTTCCGGCGTCAACGACCTGGTCGGAAAGTTCGCGCCCGGGAAGCAGGTGAGAGTCCGCGCTGGTCAAAAAGAGTTCAACGCGCTGGTGCGCATCGACACTCCGCAGGAGGCGCAGTATTACGCCAACGGTGGCATTCTGCAGTTCGTGTTGCGGCAGTTGATTGCGAGCAAACCGACAGCGGTACACGCCTGATGGTTGCTGCTGGATCTGGGAACTTCCCCACCCTGTCCCTCCATAAGACGGAGAGACGAGAGCGGGGCACCCCGGTAAGGGGAGACGCGAGTTTTACTGGGACTAAGAACTCTTGCTTCGTGCGCGGCATGAGCGTCTCGTGCTCTTCCCATCCCTCTTATGCCTCTAATTGAAATTCGTAATCTCACGAAAATCTTTCCCCTGGGCCAGTCCATGCTTGGGGCCCGCGCCAAGAGCGAAGTCCGTGCCGTAGATGACGTATCGCTCGACATCCAGTCCGGGGAAACTCTCGGACTGGTGGGCGAATCAGGATCGGGGAAGAGCACGCTGGGCCGTCTGGTATTGCGGCTGATCGAGCCGAGTTTCGGAAGCGTGCGTTTCGAGAGCCGAGATCTCCTGGCCGCCGGCCACGGCGAGATGCGCCGTCTGCGCCGCGACATGCAGATCATCTTCCAGGACCCTTTCGGATCGCTTGATCCACGGATGAATGTGGAAGACATCATCAACGAGCCGCTTGTTATTCATGAAAAGATGGTTGCGTCCTCGCGCCGCGCGCGGGTTGCTGAGTTGCTCGGCGCGGTGGGGCTCGATCCTTCCGTCCTGAAGCGGTTTCCTCACGAATTCAGTGGAGGACAGCGGCAGCGTATCGGTATCGCGCGTGCCCTGGCCCTGCGCCCGAAGTTCATCGTCGCGGATGAACCGGTCTCCGCTCTGGACGTCAGCGTGGGCGCGCAGATCGTGAATCTGCTGGCCCAGTTGCAGCGCGAGTTTGGCCTGACTTACCTGTTCATCTCCCATTCCATGCCGGTGGTGCGCTACCTGGCCACCCGCATCGCGGTGATGTACCGCGGGAGAATCGTTGAGGTCGGGGACACGCGGCAGATTACTGAGCAGCCGCAACACCCTTACACTCGCAGCCTGCTGGAAGCCACGCCGGAAATCGCAGTGTAGTGTAGCGCCGGCGTCTGGCCGGCTGTCTGGCGGGCATCCTGCCCGCCCGGCGGGACGCCGGCTCTGCATCAATTGATTTATCCTTGGAAGCTTTATGGAGGCAACATGAAATTGAACCTTGCCGTGCTGCTGTTGTCCACCGCCACTTTCGCCCAACAGTCCAAGAATCCCATCACCGACGTTTTGCGCGATTCTCTCGCTGGCCGCCAGAAAAACACGGTCGCGGCCATCGAAGAAATGCCGGCCGACAAATTCGGCTACAAACCTACTCCTGAACAGATGTCGTTCGGCCATCTCGCCGCGCACATCGTCGAAGGGAATTACTTCTTTTGCGCTAAAGTCGGAGACGTTCCCCAGCCCAAGACCGAGCAACTGACTGAGGCGTCCGGGAAAGACAAGCTGGTCGCCGGCGCAAAAGCGTCTTTCGATTTCTGCGGCACCGCTCTGGCCAAGGCAGAGGACTCCAAACTCGGCGACTCCATACAGGATTTCGCCGGCAAGCCGCGCCCCCGCGCCTGGGCCGCGCTGGCTCTGGCCAGCAGCTGGGCCGATCACTACGGCGCTGCCGCCATGTATCTCCGGCTGAATGGCCTGCTGCCTCCGTCAGCGCAAAAGAAGCCTGAAGAAACCAAAAAATGATGCCTGAGCGCCCCACCGGCGTCACCGCCGTGGCGATCGCGTTTCTGCTGGCCGCTGCTTACCTGCTGGTGGTCGCGCTCACCATGCTGGTGCGCCCCGGACTGGTCTCCATGGCTGCAGGCGCAGAGCTGCTCGGAGGGCTCGAACTGGCTGGCCCTTATATGTTTCTTCTGGTGGCTGGAGCCGGGCTGGCAGTCGCGTTCGGGCTGCTGCGGCTGCAACGGTGGGCCCGGTGGATGGCGATTCTCATCGCCATCATCGGCATGGTGCTGTTGCTGCCCAGCGTCTCCAGCGCGTTGATCGACTTTCGATTCGGAAGGCTGGTCTGGGGAGGGCTGGGAGTGATCGTTCGGTCGATGATCGTCTGGTATTTGTTTCAGGAACCGGTGAAGGAAGCGTTTCTTGCAAGATCGTAGTATCCTTAACGTATCAATATGAAGTAAGTCTATATTTATCAATGTTATACCTTCAATATATACTTATATATAAATGTCATGTATGGTATATAATGATCATGTATGGCCCTGAGTATCAAGAACGACGAAACCGAGCGCCTGGCTCGACAGGTAGCCCGCGAAACCGGCGAGTCGCTGACTGAAGCCATCCAGAAGGCGCTTCAGGAGCGCTGGGAACGCCTGAAAGCGAAGCGGCGCAGTCATGTTTTGGCCGGCCAGGTTGAAGACCTGCTGCGGCGGGTGGACGCTCTTCCCACCCTCGACTCGCGACCCGACGAAGAAATCCTGGGCTACGACGAACATGGGATGCCGCGCTAGTGGTTATTGATACCTCCGCCCTGCTCGCCATCTTTCTGGCTGAACCAGAGCGCAAGCCATTCGTCGACTCCATCTTTCAAGCCGGGACGCGGATGATTTCTGCGGCCAGCGTGCTCGAAACAGGCATCGTGCTGGAAGCCAGACGTGGCGAATCTGCTGGCCGGGAATTTGACCTCTTTCTTGTCCGCGCAAATCTGCAGATCGTTTCATTGGACAGCGAACAAGTAGAGATTGCTCGCTCGGCATGGCGCAAATATGGAAAAGGCCGACACCCGGCAGGACTCAACTTCGGAGATTGTTTCGCCTACGCTCTGGCCAAATTCGCGGGCGAACCGTTGTTGGCGAAGGGAAATGATTTTGCCGCCACCGACATCGAGGTCTACCCGTCCAACCTGGCAATGTGATACGCAATGTTGATCTGAGCAGGTTGAACGGCGATTTCCCTAAGTCCCCACCGATACAGCTTCGCAATTTATCATACGACCGCGCACGTAGGCCCGGACACCCTCGTCCGGGCAGTTTGAGCACAGCTCGCCGGATTGCAGAAGCGGATTGAATCCCATGCGGCCGGAATGGCGGTAACTTGACGATGTGACACATAATGTGTCACATTTTCACCATGCCTTCCGTGAATTTACGCCAGCTTCGTGATACCCGCCGCCTTAAGAAATGGCTGCGGGCGGGAAACACGGTGGAGCTAAGAGAGCGCGACCGCCTGATCGCACGGATTGTCCCTGCGGAGCAGCCTTCGTGGCGCGCGCTAAGAAGATCTTCGGCAACCGGATTTTGCCGGGAGCCGACTTGCTCATTAAGGAGCGGGGGCGTTATTGACGGTCTACGTCGACTCGAGCTTCCTAGTCTCCTTGTACGTGACCGATCACCACTCCGTTGAGTCTCGAGAGCGCGTGTTGGGTGTTTCGAGTATTCCGTTTACACCGCTCCATCTCGCCGAATGGACCCACGCTATCGCGCAACATGTTTTTCGCAGAAAATTGACGCCGAGTGAAGCACATCAGATGTATCTTCACCTCGAAGCTGACCGGTCTGCCGGCAGGTGGTCTGAAGCGCCGTTGCCCGAACATGCCTTTGATCTCTGCGCGGACCTGGCTCGACGGCACGGTCCCCGCCTCGGCGTGCGGACGCTCGACACCTTGCACGTGGCCATCGCGCTTCAATTGAAGGCGGAACAGTTTTGGACTTTCGACGACCGGCAGGCTAAGTTGGCGAAAGCTGAAGGCCTGAAGACCGCATAGGCACGGCTCGCCGCGGATCGTGCTGTGAACTCGTAAAGGAAGGCTGAGCCTTCCCCGCACACTTCTCCAACGCATCGTCGCTAGACTCGAGAGTCCAATTAGTCATGCCGGAACTGCCAGACATCGCCGCTTACATTACTGCGCTTGAACCGCGCATCGTGGGGCAACGGCTTGAGCAGGTACGACTGGCCAGCCCTTTTCTGCTTCGCTCTGCACAACCGCCAATTAAGGATGTAGAAGGACGCCTAGTGCGAGAACTGCGGCGAATCGGCAAGCGAATCGCGATTGGAGTAGAGGGCGATCTCTGGTTGGTGCTGCATTTGATGATTGTCGGCCGACTGCACTGGCGACCCCCGCAAGCGAAGCTGGCCGGACGCAAGAGCCTGGCGGCCTTCGATTTTTCCACTGGCTCTCTCGTGCTCACTGAAGCGGGAACAAAACACCGTGCATCATTGTCAGTTCTCTCTGGCGAAGAGGCATTACGTTCCGTGGATCCGGGGGGCATCGACGTCTTCACCAGCGACTTCAATTCGTTCCGCGACGCGCTGACGGTCGAAAATCGC
>WNFO01016319.1_pt1 | contig 11342 bp, 10 predicted proteins | sample 5400251 | NCBI WGS metagenome assembly WNFO01 (sample SAMN13153354, study PRJNA577476) | soil metagenome | isolation source: 100 cm saprolite under Madrone tree | place: USA:California | collected 2016-06-14 | reverse complement strand
CTTGCACCCGCTCTCCCAGGAAACGAACCGCGTAAGCCGCCGTCGACCCCGTTCCTAAGCCCACGATATCGCCGTCACGCACGAACTTCAGGCTGGCGCGCGCCGCCGCTTCTTTTTCCCGATCATTTGCCATGCCAGTCACTCTACCGCCTTCGGGCCACGGCATCAATGTAGACCTCAAACACGAGGTTCATTTTTGTATTTCCTGTGCCCGGCTTGTGGAAAATTCTCGGCCAGGCTTCTTTGTTCCGCCTCGGGGCAGCGCGTTCGCAAATATTTTTCGCCTCCGCGCGTTGACAGCAATCCACTTTGCGCGATTGCAGAGTTGCACCAAAGTTTTGTGATTGACCGCGTCCCTGATCGCGCGTAAATTCGGTTTCACCCTCAATAAGAAATCCAGCCAGCAAACTAATTTTTCAGTACGACAACCGAACTCCATCAACCTTCCCTCCCCCCGAGGGTGGCACAAGTGAGGAAAGCAGAAAGCGAATGGCAGGTCTATCGAACACGATTTCTGATCCGAGCCAGGCAACTCACCGGACCACTAGAGTTCCGGGATGCGCTCGGGCGAGAACATCGCGGTCAAAGAGGCGACTATCTGGTTGAGTCCTCCGACGGGACGCAAAGAATCGCTCCGCGGACAATTTTTGAGGATGTTTACGTACCCATGGGTTCCGTGGTTGAGAAGTGCCCCTCGCTTAGCAGGCGCGACTTTTCAATTCCGGATCTGAAGCGTCGGAGCTCGGCTCGGGCCGAGATGCCGGCGTGAGAAGTTCTGGCCGTAAAATCGGACCCTTGGCAGAATCGGGTGGCACGAATCGCAATCGTGCCACTCCGATTTCCTCCGCTTGTCATTCCAGGCGGTCTTCAGCAGCCCGGAATGATTTCCTGGAATCGGTGTTTGTGGAAAAGCGGCGATCGCGGGCAGCATCCCACTTGTTAAGACTGGGATACAATATATGGGTATACCCCCTTGACAGCCCCAACATACGGTTGTACTGTTTGCATCCCATAGTGCTTTGGACGCCTTCGGAATGAAGGTGCCGCGATGCGGGGCAAGTGCAAGAAAACACAGGATGGCGCCGTGTTCGAGGTGACCTGGCCCTCTCCTGTTGGATGGTTGGGACCCGTTCTTTAAGCGGGCTTGTGGTGCGGTGGCCGCTCCCTCGTATTTGTGTTCGCTGAACTCCTCCCGAGGGAGCGACGACAGTTGACAAGTTAGGCTGTGGATAATGCCTCGAAAAGAGGGCTAGCCGTCCCTTTCTTTGAGGCCGTAAATGTCCCAAACTGGGAACCGGGAACTGAAGACTAAGAACTGGCTTCAGCATCGCTTTCCTGGTAAACGAAAGTCCCGCAATGGGAACGACACAAGCGTTAAAAGAATCCAGCATCGGATTTTTAGAGATACTGGAGACTGGAAATCGAGAGTCAGGCGACAGAATTCACAGGAGAGAAGAGACAAGAAATGGCTGAGGTAAAAGAAAAAGGAGCCCCCACAGCTGCCGAGACCAACGCTGTCCCCAGCGTGACCCCGGTAAACCCCGCCACCCCCAGCAAGAAAGCCCCGGGCCTCAGCTTCCGCCGCTTCTTTACCAAGACGGGCGTCTCTCCCTATGACGAAATCGAATGGGAGAAGCGCACCGCTCAGATTACGGACGCCAAAGGCAACGTGATCTTCGAGCAGAAGGACGTCGAAGTCCCCAAAGACTGGTCGGTGACCGCCACCAACATCGTTGCCAGCAAGTACCTGCATGGAACGTTGGGCACGCCCGAGCGCGAAAGCGGCGTGCGCGCACTGGTGACTCGCGTGGCCGAGACCATTCGCGACTGGGGTTTGTCGCAAGGCTACTTCAGGACGCCGGAAGACGGCGCCACTTTCCACGACGAACTGGCACACATTCTTCTGCGCCAGTACGCCGCCTTCAACTCGCCGGTGTGGTTCAACGTAGGGTGCGACCGCATCGAGCCCAATTCCGACGCCCAGAACTGGCACTGGAACCCGGCCAGCGCGCGCGTCGAATTCGGAGTCACGGGTTACAGCACGCCGCAGTGCTCGGCTTGCTTCATCAATTCAGTGAAAGATTCGCTCGATTCCATCCTGACCCTGGCCAAGACCGAAGGCATGCTCTTCAAGTGGGGATCGGGCACAGGCACGAATCTCTCGTCCCTGCGGTCGTCCACAGAAGGCCTCAGTGGCGGCGGCACCGCCAGCGGCCCGCTCAGCTTCATGAAGGGCTTTGACGCTTTTGCCGGCGTCATCAAGTCGGGCGGCAAGACTCGCCGTGCCGCCAAGATGGTCATCCTGAACATCGATCACCCGGATATCGTCGACTTCATCGAGTGCAAGTCGAAAGAGGAAGCCAAAGCGCACGCCCTGATCGCCTCGGGATACGACGGGTCGTCTCCCGATTCGGATGCCTACTCGTCCATCTTCTTTCAGAACGCCAACAACTCTGTCCGCGTCACCGATGACTTCATGTACTCGGTCCTCCGCGACAACGGCTTCACCACGCGTGCCGTCAAAGATGGCCGCCCCATGCAGAACTTCAAAGCCAAAGACCTGCTGTTCCGCATCTCCGACGCCACCTGGCGCTGCGGCGATCCCGGCATGCAATACGACACCACGGTCAATCGCTGGCACACCTCGAAAAACACGGCCCGCATCAACGCCAGCAATCCCTGCTCGGAATACATGTTCCTCGACGATTCCGCCTGCAACCTGGCCAGCTTGAATCTGCTGAAGTTCGCGCCCAACGGCACTTTCGAGGTTGAGGCCTATCGCCACGCCGTCGATGTTCTCATCACCGCGCAGGAAATCCTGGTCGACAACGCCGGCTACCCGACGGAGATGATCGCCAAGAATTCCCATGACTACCGCCCGCTGGGCCTGGGCTATGCGAATCTCGGCGCCCTGCTGATGGCCGCCGGCCTCCCCTATGACTCCGACGCCGGCCGCGACTACGCCGCCTGCGTCACCGCCATCATGTGCGGCGAAGCATATCTGCAATCGTCGCGCATCGCCGCCTTCTGCCCGCCCCTGGTGCCAGCCACAGAGCCGACACAAAAAAGCCTGGCTGAAACCAACCTGGGCGCCGATGTTGGTAATGCCCATGTGGGACCGGGTCTCCGACCCGGTCAGGCGGAGCAAAGCTCCGCAGCCATGCCCGGCGGAGCCTGCCCCGGCTGGTACATCAACCGCGAGCCCTTCCTCGACGTCATCCGCATGCACCGCGCGAGCGTCAACAACATCAACAAGACCAATGTCCCAACGGTACTTTACGAATCCAGCAAAGCTTGCTGGGACGAAGCCCTGGCCAGCGGCGAAAAACACGGCTACCGCAATTCCCAAGTCACGGTGCTCGCTCCAACAGGAACAATTGGTTTCATGATGGATTGCGATACGACCGGGATCGAGCCGGACCTCGCGCTGGTTAAGTACAAGAAGCTGGTGGGCGGCGGCATGATCAAGATCGTGAATAATACGGTGCCTACGGCTTTGTTCAAGCTGGGGTACGATCACGACGCAACTGACAAGATCGTCTCCTACATTGACGCCACCGGCACCATCGAAGGCGCGCCCGATATCAAGGACGAGCACCTGGCGGTGTTTGATTGCTCCTTCAAGCCGGCCAAGGGGACGCGGTCGATCCATTACATGGGCCATCTGAAAATGATGGCAGCGGCGCAACCTTTTATTTCCGGCGCGATATCCAAGACGGTGAACCTGCCGGAGAATGCCTCGGTCGAAGACATCATGGAGTCCTATCTCCAGGCATGGAAACTGGGGTTGAAGGCTGTGGCCGTTTACCGTGATGGATGCAAGAAGTCGCAACCGCTGAGCGCGTCCGGCACCACGACGGCGCTGAGCAAGAAGGGCGATGCTGCCGCCGCGGCTGCTGCCCAGCATGTCGAAGAAGAAAATCTCAACGCTCCGCCGCGCGCCGTCCGCCACAAGCTGCAGGAAGAGCGCGCCTCCATCACTCATAAATTCAATGTGGGCGGACACGAGGGCTACATCACCGTCGGCCTCTATCCCGACGGCAACCCCGGCGAGCTCTTCATCACCATGGCCAAGGAAGGCTCCACGGTCAGCGGCCTGATGGACAGCTTCGCTCTGGCCGTCTCCATCGCGCTGCAACACGGCGTGCCGCTGAAACTCTACTGCGAAAAGTTCGCCCACACCCGCTTCGAACCCAGCGGCTGGACCAACAATCCCGACATCGGCTTCGCCAAATCGATCATGGACTACATCTTCCGCTGGCTGCAGTTGCGCTTCCTGACCGGCCAGCAGGGCATGCTGTTCGAAAACCTGAGAATGAAGCCGCGTGGAACCGGGACAATCTCGCAACCAGTCGGGGATCAGTTCAGTGCCGTACCGGCGGACAAACAACACACAGCAGGCTCCGTCCACGCAGCCGATGCTCTCGCGGGACTCATCGACCTGGGCGACGCGCCCAGCTGCAGCTTCTGCGGATCCATCATGACGCGGAATGGAAGCTGCTATCGGTGTGGGAGCTGCGGGAGCACGAGCGGGTGTAGCTAGGCAGGCTCTATCGTGTGGGGGTACTGGCACTAAGGTGCCTAGCGCTCCTCCGCGGGTAAGCGTAAAAAGACAGCGACTGTGAGGGGGTCACGGCAGTGCCGTGGCCCCTTTGTAATTGGTAGTGGAAGGAGCCGATCAATCATGAACGTTTTAGGCATCTTGCCGAAAGGCTATGACAATAAGGACGCCGAGCGCAGATTTTTCGAGAATCCCGAAAAGGACAAGAATCGGAATGCTTTCGAAATCGACAAAGGCCGCATAATTCATTGTGCGGCCTTTCGTCGTCTCCAAGGCAAGACCCAGGTGCTTGGAGTTGGAGAAAGGGACTTTTATCGCACTAGGCTGACGCATTCCCTAGAAGTAGCACAGCTAGGACGTGGCATATGCAATGAAGCAGACAATTCTACTGGGTTTGTTCCCGATCCTGATCTGGTCGAGGCGATTTGCTTGGCGCATGACATCGGCCATCCGGCTTTCGGGCATTTCGGAGAGGATCGCCTACATCAAAAAATGGTTCAATACGGCGGCTTCGGCGCGAATCCGCAGAACTTACGGATAGTTACCTTCCTTGAACAGAAACACAAAGGAGGAGATTTTCGTGGCACTAACTTTGACGGAGGGGGATTGAACCTGTCTAGGGCTGCACTGGATGGCCTCATAAAGTATCCAGATTTGTTCGTATCGCCACGTTTCGACAAGAGCTCAAATTTTACGTATCAGGACGATGAGGAATTGCTGAAATGGGTAAAGGAGGGCAGAAAGGAGAAATCTCTCGAGTGCGAGATCGCAGATTGGGCCGACGCTGTGGCTTATTCCGTCGATGACATAGAGGACGCGTTTCGCGCAAGAATTCTAGACTTTCTACAGATGGAGGAATTCGCCGGCAACATCTCCGAAAGAGTTAAGACCAAGCTTGGCAAAGATCAGTTGCCAGACAATCCGGCAATCACCAGCCCGGACGCAATACGGGACGAGGCAAAAAAGCTTCAGGCAATTGCTCTGATTCCAAAATTTAGGGAGAGAAAAAGGAACCTTAAGTCATGGACTTCCATGACGATCGGCCGACTGCTAAAGCCATGCAAAATTGAGATTCGAAACGATAAGGAACAAAGTGCTAGGTATAAATATGGCCTTTTTGTATCGAGCGAGTCGCGTTGCCTATCCTTCGTACTCAAGATGACGGCTCGACTCCTTGTGTTCGATGATCCACGTGTACGCACACTTGAGAGTAAGGGTGGCAGGATTCTTGAAAGACTTTTCGATTCGTTTATTGAGGACGATCGCCTTCTGCCGCTTGATTTTCAGGAGTATATTGATGACCGGCTCGGGACTAAGCCTAGGCTAATAGCTGACTTCCTGGCCGGAATGACAGACAAATACGCTTATGAATATTACAAGCGTCTGTTTGAGCCCGGCTCTGGGTCTTTTTACGAGAGTGTTTAAGCTTTCCGCCACTCCCAAAAAACCAGGTGTTCCTTACGCTTTCCAACCGGGTAAGGGTAAAGGGAAAATTCGAAGATAACGGGGCGATAGCGAAAGCGGGCGACAGCGTCAACAAGCTGTTCTACTTCGCGGGCCTGAGATGAGCCAAAACGCCGTGCGTCCACTCTCTGGAGCGGTTTAGTATCAATATCCCTGGGCGTCCCCGGCCCTCGAAAAAATTCACAGATGAAGTCTTCTCGCGAGTTGAAATAGATATTCCCAGCCATGATCGAGTCTGCCAAGGGTAGGGCTTCGTTAACCAGGAGAAAATATCGTTTATTCTGCGCCCGGGCAAAGGTCAAGACATCAGCAATGTCAGATATCTCGTACTTAACCGGTGTCTTGAACTCCTTGTCCTCGTCCGCCGAGAATGTCCTGCAAGAGACTGCTTTAAACTTGGAACAAAACCGACGGAGTTCTCTTTCGTTGAGCTCGCCAGGAGGAAAACAAATAAAGTCCGTTACGTTGAGTCCCGCGTCATCCAGCTGCTCCAGCCGGTGAACCTTCAGTGGATATATAGGAGTTCGCCGATTAAGGTGCATTGAGTGTGAGAACATGCTACTGAAACAATGTACCATTAGACAATGTTTTGCTCAGGACTGAGAAAATAAATTTGGAGAGAAATCCACAATTGGAACAATCTCGGTTTCGTTTGGGATCCGGGGGTGGGTGGCCCACCCTTTATAGCTCAAAAATTCGACTTGGAGGGTGCCCCATCCTTCGCGTTCTTTGCGAAAGGGTGGGTGCGCGACTGCCGTCACAGACAACCCCTCGTTGGCACTCGGAGTTCGCTCAGGGCAGGCTCTCGACTTCGCTCGGGATGACAATGGTGGGAGGTTCTAAATCTTCAAGGTCAAAATCCCCACCCTAATTTCGCAAAAAACGCGAAATTAGGATGGGGCACCCTCGCTGGCTGGGCGTGGTTCGGCCGGTGGTGCTGCACGCAAGCCCAAGGTCCCCGTTCGACTTCGCTCAGGGCAGGCTCTCCACTTCGCTTGCTGTGCTTCGCTTCGGTCGGGATGACAGGTTTTGGGAGTTCGAGCGGAGCGTGGTGGGTGCGGCTGTCAATAGGGAAAAATTACGCGAATGGGGGCATTGTGGTGCAACGGTGGGAGATATAATGCGGGCTATGCTGTCCCATTGGTATATATCTTATTGATATAATTGAATTATCGACATCGAAACTGGCGCGGCCTGCGGGCCGCTTTTTTTGTTGGGGGTGACATTTTCGACTTACAAGGAGTGGGCGTGCGAAAAGACATGGGATCGAAGAAGACTTGCAAAGAACGCGGCGAGTGGGCGGAACTTTGCTTTATGGCGCGGGCGGCGGACCGGGGGTTGAACGTGTCGCGTCCGCATGGGGACTCGGCCAGTTACGACGTGGGTGTGGAACAGAATGGCAGGTTTCTGCGCATCCAGGTGAAGTCGACGACATTTTGCCGTAAGGGATCGTACACATCCAATATTACCGGGCCGAAACATGAGCGCTATGCACGCGGGAAATTGGACTTTTTCGCGGTGTATCTGGTGCCGATTGATGTCTGGTACATCATTCCGTTTGATGTGGTGGAAGGGAACCTGTCGCTGAACCTTACGCCGCGCAAGGGGCATAAGTTCGCTCAGTATATGGAAGGGTGGAATCTGTTGCGCGGGCAGGACAAGGGCAAAAAGCGCGGCGTGTTGGCGGACGGGTAAGCTCGATGGCAATGTAAGCAAAACACCGAGGTCCCCATTCGACTCCCCCTCGTTGGCACTCGGAGTTCGCTCAGGGCAGGCTCTCCCCTGCGCTCGCTGCGCTTCGCTTCGGTCGGGATGACAACTCAGTTGGGAAGTTCTAAATCTTCAAGGTCAAAATCCCCACCCTAATTTCGCAAAGAACGCGAAATTAGGATGGGGCACCCTCGTGGGGTTGCTCTCACTAGATTTGGGCCACGCGCCATTCTCTTTACCGCTTTCCCAATCCCAGATGCCGCTGAGGAGTAGACTCTACCGGTTCTGATCGCTCAGACCATTTGCGATAACAAGGAGATGAGATGAAATACGTGATCAGCTGGAACGAACGGCCGCAAGGTTCGCCTGCGGAGTACGAGAATGCCCAGAAGCGAATCCTTGAGGTGTTTGGGCAGTGGAAGGCGCCAGCTAATTTTAAGATCGAGTTCTTCGTAGTGCGGGTGGGCGACTGGGGTGGGCATTTGTTGGTGGACTGCGACGATCCGCTGGCGGTTCACAAGTTTTGCTCGATGCTCCCGGCATTTCAAATGGAGGCGCGCCCCGTAATTGCTGTCCAGGACGCAGTCCGGGTCGAACTCGAAGTCATGGCTTGGCGCGACGGCCTGAAGGGCAAGTGAGATTCGATAGATTACGTCGGGCGGGTGGCGCACCCTCGGGGCTAGAGTCTGCTCAGGGAGAGTTTCAACGGTCAAAGGCCCCACTCTAGTCGCAAAGAGCAAGAGCGCGACTAGAATGGGCCACCCGCCCCCTCATCAATTGGAGAAAACGGCAGTGACGAGAGACGAAGCCTGGAGTCTGGCCAATCATTGGGTTGTGGCCTGGAACGCTCATGATTTGGACTTGATCATGACGCACTACGACGATGCGATCGAGTTGGTCTCGCCCGTGGCCGCCCGTCTTTTGGGGACGCCGGATGGCAAGGTGGCGGGGAAGCCGAACTTGAGAGCTTACTTTCAGCGCGGGTTGGAAGCCTATCCGGAACTCCAGTTTCGTCTTGAGGACGTGCTCTGGGGCATAAACAGCGTGGTGCTCTACTACACAAATCAAAAGGGAACACGCACGGCAGAGTTTATGGAACTGTCTGCCAGCGGGAAAGTGGTGCGAGTTGTGGCGAACTACAATTCCTAATGACCCATCCAGACGTTCAGATCCGATGTGGTGGACGGGCTCCAGTTCTCGCAAAGGACGCGAGAAATGGGGCACCCCTCAATCCCTCTGGGTTATGCGGGCCACGAGATGCGGGCACCCGTCTCGTCCCTACATGGCCGCGCGTAGATAGGGCTTGGGCACTCACGGCAGCAATATTTTATTTATTGTTACTTCCTGACCGCCGCCAGAATCTCTTTTTGATTTTTCAGGCTTTCGTCGAGGGCGGACTGATTTTGCTTGATCGTGCCCTGGTTGGACAGGATCGTCTTTTGATTTTTCACGATGGTGGTCTGGTTGGACAGGATCGCCTTCTGATTTTTCATGATTGTTGCCTGGTTAGCCAGGATCGTCTTCTGATTGGATAGAACTTTGGCGTCGGCCATTTTCCTGCTTCTCCTAAGAATAGGTCGAGTGAGTTTATCACTGGTACGGCGGTTGGTGGCGCGCCGTTTGTTTCGTGTTCGGTCCGATGTGGGGATGGCGAACCGCGGGCGAGGTGCCCGCGGTCACCAGTCAGTTGTCTATACCGACATCGTCGAAATTCTTACCATTCGCTGTAAAGGCTGTCGGAAACAATTTTTCTCACTTTGTCGAGGCCCTTCAGCCAGGCCATGTACTCGCTGCTGGCGCTCGCCTTGGCGTAGCCGTCGGCAAAGGCAGCCATGTTGGGATACTCGATGCTGACCACCACGATCCCGGCTTCCGGTCCGGCGAACCTTGCCTGCCACACTCGCGTCGTCCCCTGAATTCCGAGGCTCTTCATGAGCGCCCTGCCTTTTTCTATTTCCTGAGCATAGGCGGCGGGATCGTCGGTCTTTACCGTGACTACTCGCAATACCGTTGCTTTTTGCGCTACAGCGGCGCTCGACATGGCACAGACTGCCAGGAAAATTACCACTGCCATCGCTGCACTTTTCTTCATTTCACGTTCCTCACTCTCTCTTTGTTGAAGTCGCATTCACTACACCTGGTTTGGGCCCGGCACATGGTAGGGCCTGGGTCGGGGCAAGTCAATCCGATGACTAATGAACACGTAGGCCCAGACGTTCTCGTCTGGGCGGGCGAGCGCGGCTCGCCAGGCGGCCTGACATCATGGTTGACGGGACAAACTGCGGAGCTTCGCTCCGCCGGGCAGGTGAGGACACCTGCCTCTACGTGAGCGGCGCGGGTTCGGGTTTTTCTCCGCGATAGACGCGGGCGATGCCGCGCACCAGGCGGCGCAGGGGCAGGCCCCCTTTGGGGTCGGCGAAGAAGATTTCTCCGATTCGTGTGCTGCGATAGAACCAGCGTTTGAGCAGGGCGAGATGCTCCATGGTTTCGAGAGCTGTCTTCGTGGGTGTGGATGGGAACGTGGCCAGCGTGGCCTGCACTCGGGATTCCATCGACTGCGATTTGGTGTGCTCTGTGCTCTGGATTGGAAACGGGATTGGGCCGGTAATCACTCCCGCATCGATGGAAAAAAACGCGACCGACTCGGGGACGGCTGAGGGCTGCACCATGATCGCGATGAGCTGATCGATGCGGTGCACGATCTCGGGGAGCTGGCTGACGACGGGTTTCAACTTCTCCACTCGCGCATGCAGGGCGGCGGCGCTTTCAAATTCAAGGCTGGACGATGCCTGGTCACGCTGCACGCTGATTTCCCGCACCAGGGTGTCGCCGGCGCTGTCAAAGTAGGCTTGCACGCGCGCCACTTCAGCGTGGTAGTCGTCGTCAGTGCAGCCTTTGAAGCAGGGGGCGAGGCACATTTTCATTTCGGAGTAGATGCAACCGGGAAATTGCGGGTCGGGATGGAGGTCGTCTACGCAGCGGCGCATCTTGAAGAAATCCAGAGAATCATTGGCGAACTTTTCCGCAGCGGCGCGCGAGGGGAAGGGCCCGTAGTAGAGAGAGCGCCCGCCCGGGCGGCCGAGACGCGTCGTGATCGAGGCACGCGGGTATTCATTTTCCATGTGCAGCTTGAGCAGTGGGGCAAAACGCAGGCGCAGGCGATCGCTGTAGGTTTTCGGGAAAGCGGCGCGCAGCACGCGGTACAACAGGAAGCCGGACTCGAAATCGGAGGCGGTCGGAGTGTATTCGATAGACCGCACGCGATCGCGGAGGTTCAGTCGTCGAGCGTGTTCCGGAGGGCCGAGAAGGCGGTGCAGGCGGCGGCGCAGGTTGGCCGTCTTGCTGACGTAAGGCTCGGCCTGGGGATCGGCGCTGCGAAGGACGAAGACTGCCGGTGCATCTGGGACGGCAGCAAAGGCTTCGGCGTCGCGGTCGGGAACGAACTCCAGGCGCTCGGTCAGCACAAGTTCATTCTAGATTACGGGGGAGAGCAGCCACGGATTCACACGGATAAACACCGCTCTGAAGGAGGAAACAGTCACAAAAGATATTTGGTTGATCCGTGCGAATCCGTGAAAATCCGCGGCCAAGAATTTACCTGAAGCTG
>WNFO01005196.1_pt1 | contig 11343 bp, 6 predicted proteins | sample 5400251 | NCBI WGS metagenome assembly WNFO01 (sample SAMN13153354, study PRJNA577476) | soil metagenome | isolation source: 100 cm saprolite under Madrone tree | place: USA:California | collected 2016-06-14 | reverse complement strand
TCGTCTTCCTCGTCGTCGAACTCGTCGTCCAGGTCGTCGTACTCGTCGAGATCGTCCAGATCCTCCTCTTCAAGCTCGTCCTCGTCCAGCTCGTCGTCGAAGTCCTCGTCCAGGTCCTTGTCCTCTTCGAAGTCTCCGAACTGCTCTTCGCCGAGACTGTCGCCGCGACGCTTGAGCGACCAGTCCGACGTCTCACGGGACAACATTGTCACCCCCAGCTAGGGTTGTGGTTGTTGTTTGAACGAGCTATCCGACTCTCTCCTACGACTCCTCCGCCGACCGCGCGTTGCGCGCCAGCTTACGCCGCTCCGTGGCGCCCAGCGCGCGCTTGCGCAGCCGAATGGACGACGGCGTGACCTCGATCAGCTCGTCGTCCTCGATGTACTCGAGCGCCAGCTCGAGCGTCACTTGCCGCGGCGGCTCCAGAATGATCATCTCGTCCGACGCGGTCGTCCGCATGTTCGTGAGCTTCTTTTCCTTGGAGGGGTTCACGTCCATGTCGCCCACCCGCGCGTTCTCGCCCACGACCATGCCCTCGTACACCGGTTCCCCGGGTTTGACAAACATCGTCCCGCGCTCCTGCAAATTGAAGAGCGCGTACCCCACCGCCACCCCTTCCCGGTCCGCCACCAGCACGCCGCGGCTCCGGCCCTGCAACGGCCCCGCCCACGGGCCGTAGTCGAAGAAACGGTGGTGCATGATCCCGGTCCCGCGCGTGTCGGTCAAGAACTCCGACCGGTACCCCAACAGCCCCCGGGCGGGAATCTTGAAGCGCATGCGCACCATGCCCACCCCCGGGTTCCGCATGTCGAGGAGCTCCGCCCGCCGGGGGCCCACCTTCTCCATCACGACCCCCAGGTACCCTTCCGGGCAATCGATCATCAGCTCCTCGTACGGCTCCAGCCGCTCGCCGTTCGGGCCCTCCCGCGGAATGATGCGCGGCCGGCTCACCTGGAACTCAAACCCCTCGCGTCGCATCGTCTCCATTAGGATGCCGAGGTGCAGCTCTCCCCGGCCCGACACGGTGAACGTCTGGGGGTCGTCGGTTTCCTCGACCCGCAGGGCTACGTTCTTTTCGAGCTCGCGAAACAGCCGATCGCGCAGCTGCCGGCCCGTCACGTACTTCCCCTCCCGCCCCGCGAAGGGCGAGTCGTTCACCTTGAAGTCCACGGAGATCGTGGGCTCTTCCACCGCGATGCCCGTGAGCCGTTCCAGATAGTCGGGCGCCGTCACCGTCTTACCGATCTCGACGCCCACCAGGCCCGCCAGCGCCACGATGTCGCCGGCCGAGGCTTCCTGCACCTCCACCCGCTCCAGCCCGTCGAATGAAAACAGCTTCACCACCTTGGCCTGTTCGTAGGGCTTATCACCCAGAGGACCAGGTTCGCCCAGCGGAAGTAACGCGACCGTCTCGCCCACCTTTACCCGCCCCCGCTCGATTCGGCCGATCGCGATCCGGCCCAGATACGAGGAGTAGTCGAGCGTCGAGACGAGCATCTGGAACGGTCCGTTGGGGTCGGCTTTGGGCGCCGGGATCGTGTCCAAGATCGTCTGGAACAACGGGTTGAGATCCGTGCCCGGGGCCTTGAGGTCCAGCGTGGCGGTCCCCGCGCGGCTCGATGTATAGAGGAAGGGGCAGTTGAACTGCTCCGGCGTGGCCTCCAGGTCCAGGAACAGCTCCAGCACCTCATCGTGCACCCGCAGCGGCTCGGCGTCCTGCCGGTCGATCTTGTTCACCAGCACGATCGGCTTCAGGCCGAGCGCCAGCGCCTTGCCCGCCACGAAGCGCGTCTGCGGCATGGGGCCCTCGGCGGCGTCCACCAGCAGGAGGAAGCCATCCACCATGCGAAGAATCCGCTCCACCTCGCCGCCGAAGTCGGCATGCCCGGGCGTGTCCACGATGTTGATCTTGGTATCGCCCCACTTCACGGCGGTGTTCTTCGACAGGATGGTGATGCCGCGCTCGCGCTCCAGCGGGTTCGAGTCCATGACCCGCTCGTTGACCTGCTGGTTGGCACGGAATACCCCCGCCTGGCGGAGCATCTGGTCCACCAGCGTGGTCTTCCCATGGTCCACGTGCGCGATGATGGCGATGTTGCGGATCTGCAAGGGGCTAGGTCCTGACGATACCTATGTGAGAGGCGCAGTCTGTGAGGGGCGCAGTATAGGAGGGGGGTCTCGAAAAGACAAGCTCAGAAATCACCAAGCGGGGGGCCAGTTTATGCGCAGGTTGGATCTCGCTCCATCTGCACGGTCACGTGGCGGATGCCCATGTCCCCAAGACAGGCCTGCACGGCTTCGAGCACACGCTGGTTGTCGGCTGGGTTTTGGACCACGAGGTGACCGCTCATCGCGATCACGCCGCTGGTGACGGTCCACACGTGGAGGTCGTGCACCGAGGCCACGCCGGGGATGGACGCGATCCGGTCGTGGACGTCCGACAAGGCGATGTGCGCGGGCGCCGCCTCGAGCAGCACGTCCGTGCTCTCCTTCACCAACCTCCAGGCGCTACCGAGGATCAGCAGGGAGATCAACACCGAGATCACCGGATCGGCCTGCATCCACCCGGTGGCGAGGATGATGACGCCCGCGAGTAGCGCACCAACCGAGCCGAGCAGGTCGCTGACGATGTGGAGGTATGCGCCGCGCTGGTTGAGCGAGTGGTTGTGCCCGCGGTGCAGGATCGCGGTGCCGGCGGCGTTGGCCACCAGTCCTACCCCCGCGATGATCAACAGCAGCGTCCCCTGCACCTCGGTGGGCGATTGCAGCCGATCGTAAGCCTCGAAGCCGATGCCGAGGGCGATCACGATCAGGGCCGCCCCATTCACGAGCGCAGCCAGGATCTCGAGCCGCAGCAGTCCGAACGTCCGCTCCGCCGTCACCGGCCGCTGCGCGAGTGCCGTCACCACCAGCGACAGGCCCAGGGCAGCCACGTCGGCCAGCATGTGGCCCGCGTCGGCCAGCAGGGCCAGCGAGTGGGCCAGCCACCCGCCCACGGCCTCGGCAACCATCACCGCGGCCGTGATGGCCAGCACGAGCTTCATCCGCCGCCGGCTCTCCTCGCGCAGCGGAGCTCGATGTGTGCATTGGACTTCCAGCGGTACCGTGGCGCTCACGAGTCCCTCATCCCTCGCCCCCAATCCCCAAGATATCCAGGCGTTCCGCCCTCGGGCAACACGCTCTATGTTCCCGCCTCTATGCCTGGCCCCGCCTCGGACTCGGTCGGCCTCCGCCTGCTGGCGGTGGTGGCGCTCGTGCTCGCGAACGCGTTCTTCGTGGCGGCCGAATTCGCGCTGGTCGCCGCCCGTCGCACCCGCATCGAGGCGCTGGTCCGGCGCGGTGATCGGAAGGCGCGGCGGGTGCAGGCGGCGTTCAAGGACCTGTACCGGCAGCTATCCGCGGCGCAGCTCGGGATCACGGTCGCTTCGATTCTGCTGGGCTATGTCGCCGAGGATACGGTCGCCCAGCTGTTCCGCGACTGGTTCGCGGCGCTGCCACCTGCCCTCGAGTTCCTCGCCCGCGGCGGGGTCGCCTCCACGGTCGCGGTGGCAATCGTCTCCTTCCTTCATGTCGTGTTCGGCGAGCAGGCGCCTAAGGCCTGGGCCATCACCCATCCCGAGCGCACCAGCCGCTGGATCGCCGCGCCCCTCATCTTTTTCTCGTGGATAACGCGGCCGTTCACCGACCTCCTCAACTGGAGCGCCAACCGGGTGGTGCGGCTGCTGGGGCTGAAGGGCACCAGTGCCGAGCTCGAGGCGATCCACTCTCCCGAGGAGCTGCGCATGCTGGTGGAGCAGAGCCGGCAGCGCGGCAAGCTCGACGCCGACGACGCCCGCCTGTTGCAGGGCGTGTTCGAGTTCAGCGAGAAGACCGCCCGGGAAGTCATGACGCCGCGCACCGAGATGGTGGCCCTCCCGGCCGACCTGACGCTCGAAGAAGCCGCCGACCAGGTGGCCGTCGCCGGCCGGTCGCGCTATCCTGTGTACGACGAGTCGCTCGACGACATCCTCGGCATCGTGCACGCCAAGGATATCCTCGCCGGCCTGCGCTCGGCCAAGGGCGGCAGCCTGCGCGCCGTGCTCCGCCCCGCCGTTTTCGTCCCGGGGACGCGGGAGGTGGAAGACGTGCTCGCCGACATGAAGCGGCAGAAGATCCACCTCGCGATCGTGTTGGACGAGTTCGGCGGGACGGCGGGTCTCGTCACCATGGAAGATCTGTTGGAGGAGATCGTCGGCCAGATCTACGACGAATACGATCGACCCTCGGGCGAGCTGCGCGTCGCGCCGGCCGGCGTGGCGCCCGTCATCGCGGGCTCGGTCCCGATCCGCGAGGTCAACAGCGCGTTCGGGCTGGAGCTGGGCGAGCAGGATTACACGACCATCGGGGGATTCTTGTTCGGCGCCATCGGCCGCCTTCCCCGGCCGGGCGACCAGGTGGCGGTGAAGGGCGCCGTGTTCGAGATCGTGGAGGTCGAGGGGCGCCGCGTCGGCACGGTCCGCGTGCTGCGACGCGGGGCGGGCGCCGAGGCCTAGCGCCGGACCGCCGCCCCTCGGCCCGCTCGCTGCACCCGTCGCGCCAGGTCGGTCCCGAGCTCCAACGCCGCGCGCATCGAGCCGGGGTCGGCCACGCCCTTGCCGGCGATGTCGAGCGCGGTCCCGTGGTCCGGGGCGACGCGCGGAAACGGCAATCCCAGTGTGACGTTCACGCCGGCCCCGAATCCCGCGACCTTCACCGCCGTCATGCCGACGTCGTGATAGGGCGTGAGCACGGCATCGAACTCACCTCTCAGCGCCCGCACGAACACCGTGTCCGCCGGCAGCGGCCCCGCCGCGCCGAGCATCCGGGCCGCGGGCTCGAGCACGCGCGCGTCCTCGTCGCCGAACAGGCCGGACTCGCCCGCGTGGGGATTGAGGGCACAGACGGCGAGCCGTGGCGCCGCGATGCCCCACCAGTCGCGCAGGGCGCGCTCGGTGATCCGCCCGCAGCGCACCACGCGATCGGTGGTCACCTGCGCCACGACGTCCTTGAGGGGGATGTGCGTCGTGACGAGCACCACCCGCAGCTTGCCGGCGGCGAGCATCATCGCGACGTCCACGTCGCCGGCGAGATGGGACAGCAGCTCGGTGAGGCCGGGGTAGCGGAATCCGGCGAGGTGCAGCGCGTGCTTGTGCACAGGGCCGGTCACGATGGCGTCCACGTCGCCGGCGAGGGCGAGTCGAACCGCCTCGGTCACCGCTTCCCCAGCGATCCTCCCCGCCTGTTCTGGGAGCAGGGAGCGGGGAGCGGGACCCGCCGCTGCATCGGAGGGTACCGCTCCCTGCTCCCCGCTCCCGAGAAACAGGAGATCCGCGTCGAGCGGACCGAGGGCCAGCGCTTTTTCGATCACCTCCGGCCCGATCCCCCGCGGATCGCCGAGCGTGACCGCGAGTCGGGGACGGCGGCTAGAAACGGACGTCGACGTACGTGGTGCGACGCAGCAAATCGAGATGGTGCTTGATGGCGAGCTGCTGGCCCAGCCCGTCGCGGATGCGATCCTTCACCTCGTCGAACCCCAGCTCGCCTTCGGGAAGGCGCTTCAACAGCTCGAACACCACGAACCGCGGCCGCCCCGTTCCGGCGGCGACTTCGAACACCGGCTTCAGCCCGGGAACGGTGTCCTTACCGATCGCCTTCTCGTAATCGGGCGGCAGCTGGGACACGGGGAGGGCGTCAGCCAGCTTGGGCTCGCTCGGGTCGGCGTAGCGACGGGCCAGTGTGTCGAACGACGCGCCGTGGGCGAGCGCGTCGTGCACCGAATCGGCCTGGCGCCGGGCGATGGCGATCTGCGCCGCGGAAATGGTGGGCTGGATCAGGATGTGGCGCGCCAGGATCTCCGCCGGCTGCGCGCGCTCCACCTGGATGATGTGGAAGCCGAACTCGGTGCGTACGACATCGGAGATGGCGCCCGGCCTCAGACGGAACGCGACGTCCTCGAACTCCTTGACCATCACGCCGCGGCGGAACCACCCCAGCGCGCCGCCCTGCTCCCGAGAGACGCTGTCCGCCGAGTACTGCTTCGCGACGTCGGCAAACCGGGCCCCGCCGGCCCGCCGCAGCGCCGCGACGAGGGAGTCCCCCAGCTGCAGCGCACGGGCGCTCGCCGCCGAGTCCGCTTTCGGCACGATCACGATCTGGCGGAAGGAGATGGCCGCCGGCCGCTTGGGCTGCTGCGCCCGGTTCGACTCCCAGAACGCCCGCATCTCGGCGTCCGACGGCGGAATCGGCCGCAGCTTCCCTTTCTGCTTCAGTCCCTCGATAAGCCGCTGCTGCAGGATCGCGCGCCGCTGTTGGTCGGCCAGCCAACGGCGCCACTCCTCCTCGGACACGAAGCCCGCGGCGCGCAGCTGCGCCTGGAATTCCGGAGTCGAGGTGAACTGCTTGCGGACGTTCTGCACGGTTTGCTCGACCGCATCCTGCACTTCCTGGTCCGTCACCTTGATGGTGGTGTCCCGCTCCGCCTGCTGCACTAGCAGCTCTTCGTCCACCATCTGCGATAGGATCTGCCGTCGGGCGGCGTCCCGGGCCGCGGAGTCCTCGGGGACCTTCGCGCCCTGCGACTGCGCCAGGACGAGCTGCTCCTCCACCTGCGACGCGAGGATCGGCTTGGTGCCGATGATCGCCACGATGCGGTCTACGGGGCGGTCGGTCGCCGCCCGGCCCTGCGCCGCGGCGCAGGGCGTCAACCGAGGCAGAGCGGCCAGCGCCGCCACGACAGAGGCCAGGAGGAGTGCGCGCATGGTCAACGCGGCGCCCGCCGGCCGGCACTCTCCGCCGCGATAGGCGGTGGGCCGGGCGCCCGTTTCAAGCCCGTGGGCTGGGGGGGGTGTATCGTGGTGTCCGCGGCCCGGATGGCCTTGGCGCTCTCCAGGGCGCGCGCGATTCCCGCTTCGTTGAGCGACCAGGCCTGGCCCTGGCGCAGCGCCCCGGCCAGGAACGGCGGAACCGGGAAGAACGGCGCCGTCCCCTGGGTGACCGCTCGGTCCACGTAGTGGTCGACGTGGGCCATCGCCAGCTGCACGCGCGCGGCGGGAGTCATGGCGGAGTCCTGCAGCAGCTGCGGCGATACACCGAGCAGGCCCTCCAGCCGCGCCACGGCCGAGTCGTGCGTTGCGCGCAGCTGCCGCCAGTCGGCCGGGTCGAGCTGCACACCGACCTTGTCCACTTCGCTCAGCAGCATTTCACGCTGCGCGAGCAGCTTGAGGAACTGGTTCAGCTGCGCGTCGCTCGCCGTGGCGATCCCGCGCACGTCGTTCGGGTCGAGTGCCAGGAGCCACCGCGCCAGGTCTTTCACCTGGAACGCGCCTCCCTTGTACGTAGCCAGGGTCCGGGTGTCGCTTCGGGCCGACGCGATCTGTGGCACCGCCTGGCGCACCAGCGCCGGCGCGCCCGATACGACCTTGAGCTGCCGCTGGTTCGCGAGGCTGTCCAGATACAGCGAGTCGAACCGGGCGGAGCGCACGTTCTCGAGATCGGCGTGGAAGGAGTCGCGCACCTCCGCGAGCGGCGGCCGGCGAATGATGTGGAAGCCGAACGGTGTCCGGACTACGGCCGTCATCGCGCCCTGCGGGAGCAGCCACGCGGCACTGTCGAAGGCGGGAACGAACTGCCCACGCGGCGTCGCGGGGAGATAGCCGCCCTTCGTCTTCGTGCCCGGGTCCTCCGAGTAGCGACGGGCGAGCTGCGCGAAGTTGAGCCCGCGCTTGGCCACGGCCTGCACCAGGACTGCCTTGGCCTCCTTCTCTTTTTGCTGCTCCACCATCGGCACGGCGCTCTGAGGAATCCGGATCAAGATGTGCTGGAACATTCGCACGTTGCCTGCCTCGAACGCCGAATCCGCCTGGGCGCGGCTGAGTTTGCCGCGCGTCGCGATCAACTTACCGTGATAGCGCTCCCACTTGAGCTGCGCCGCTACCGGCCACTGTGAGGCGAGCACCAGGGCCGAATCGTGCATGTCGCGTCCCCGACCCAGCTGGGCGGCGAACAGTGCGTAGTCCAGGTACACGTTCGCCACGCCGGTGAGGACGTCGGGCTGGATGGGGATGCGCTGGGCGCGTCCGACCACCTGCGCCAGCCGGTCGACCGTCAGGGTCTGCCCCGCGGCCGTGCCGGCGACCTTGGCGTTCGCCGAAACCGCGTCCCGCACAGCGGAGCACCCCGCCAGCGCGAGGACCATGACGATCAGACCCAACCGCACCATGCCAACTCCTTAAAGGTGAGCGTCCGCGAGAACCGCGGTGAGAGCTCGGACGAGCCCCGACCCAATGGGCTCTCCGCCGAGTCGACGGAGTCGCAGGGAGAGCGGTGCCGCCCGCCGGACCTCGGCCTCGAACTGCACCATGTCGAGCGCCGCCGTCAGGCCGGCCAGCCGCGGGCTCGCGTCCCGCGCAAACGTGAGCCGCGCCTCGTCGCCCTTCACCAGGACCATCTCCAGGCCGATGCGGGCGCCGAGTGCGCGGAGCTCGGAGACGAGGAGCAAGCGTTGCGCGTCGTCGGGGAGCGGCCCGAAGCGATCGCGTAATTCCTCGCGCACGGCTTGAATCTCGCTAGGCGCCTCGGCCCGCGCCAGCCGCCGGTACAGGTCCAGCTTCACCGCCTCATCCGGCACGTAGGCGTCGGAGAGGTGCGCCGGCAGGTCCAGGATCACTTCGGGGGGCACGCGCGAGCGCTGTCCCTCATCGCCCTTCCCCGATTTGAGGGCTTCGACGGTTTCCTGGAGCCAGCGGAGGTAGGTGTCGAATCCGACCGCCTGCGCGTGGCCCGACTGCGCGCCGCCCAGCAGATTGCCGGCACCGCGCAGCTCGAGATCGCGCAGCGCGATCCGGTAGCCCGACCCGAGATCGGTATGATGCTCCAGCACGCGGAGCCGCTCTTCCGCGTCGGCGTCGACCAGATCGGGGACGAGCAGATAGCAGTACGCGCGCCGGTGACTCCGCCCCACCCGCCCGCGCAGCTGATACAGCTGTGCCAGTCCCAGCTGGTCCGCGCGGTTCACGATCATCGTATTGGCGTTCGGCACGTCGAGCCCGGACTCGACGATCATCGTGGACACGAGGATGTCCACCTCGCCCCGGACGAACCGCGCCATCACGGCGTCGAGCTCGGCCTCCTTCTGCTTCCCGTGGGCCACCGCGATGCGCGCTCGTGGCGGCGCCAGCGCCCGGACCCGCTCCGCGATCGTGTCGATCGTCTCGATGCGATTGTGCACGAAGTACACCTGGCCCGCGCGGTCCAGCTCTCGGGCCAGCGCCTCTTCGATCAACCCGTCGTCCCACGGCTCGATGAACGTGAGCACCGGCGACCGGTCCTTGGGCGGCGTCTCGAGCAGCGTGAGGTCCCGCAGGCCCGCCAGCGACAGGTGCAAGGTGCGAGGGATCGGTGTCGCGGTCAGCGTCAACACGTCCACGGCGAGCTTGAGCGCCTTGAGGCGCTCCTTGTGCCGCACGCCGAAGCGATGCTCTTCGTCGACGATGAGCATCCCGAGATCATGGAACCGCACGTCGCGCGACAGCAGGCGATGGGTGCCGATCACGATGTCCACTTCCCCCGTCTCGAGCCGCCGCGTCACCAGCTTGGTGTCCTTCGGGCCGCGAAACCGCGACAGCACCTCGATGCGGATGGGATAGTCGGCGAGCCGCTCGCGAAAGGTGCGCCCGTGCTGCTCGGCGAGAATCGTGGTGGGGACCAGGACCGCGACTTGTTTGCCCGCCTGCACGGCCTTGAAGGCGGCGCGCAACGCGACCTCCGTCTTGCCATAGCCCACGTCGCCCACCAGCAGCCGGTCCATCGGGCGGGCGCGCTCCATGTCTCGCTTCACCTCCTCGGAGGCCCGCCGCTGATCCGGCGTATCCTCGTACAGGAAGGCCGACTCCAGCTCGCGCTGCCACGGCGTGTCGGGAGGAAACGCGAATCCGGCCGCGAGCTGCCGCCGCGCGTACAGGTCGAGCAGCTCCGTCGCCATCTGGCGGATCGCCGCGCGCGTCTTGTCCCGCTGCCGCTGCCACGTCGTGGCGCCGAGCCGGTGCAGTCGCGGCGGGGGCGCGTCGCCGTTCGCCGCCGTCCGGTACGGCTCGAGCTGATCCAGCCGGTACAGCGGCACGTTCAGCCGCGAGCCGCCCTCGTATTCGACCACGGCCACCTCGAGGGTCCCGCCCTCGGCTCCGACCGGGATCGTTTGAATCCCGCGGTAGATCCCGATGCCGTGCTCCAGATGCACCACGTAGTCGCCGCCCTTGAGGGCCCGCGTCGCGGCCGTGGCCGTCGCTTCACGATAGCGCCGCGGGCGTCGCAGCCGGCGCGCCCGGCGGAAGATCTCGTGATCGGTGAGCACCCGCAGCCCCGGCAACACGAATCCGCCGTCCAACGCCCCCACCGCGAGCGTCGCCCGGTCGCCCCCGAGCAGCTCCTCCAGCCGCTCGAGCTGGCCTTCGTTGTCGCACAGGATGACGGTCGGCGGTTCGGTCGCTACGATCTGGCGCAGGCGCTTGATGTCGCGGTCGATCGCCTCGGGTGGCGCGATCGGAAACCGCACGGCGGTCTCGGCGGGATCGAGCGCGATTCGTGGGAAGCGGGCGAGCCGCGCCTGCCACGCCGCGGGATCGACGAACAGCGCGTCCCGGGCAGGCGGCTCCTCGCCCAGCCGCCGCGCGACCTCGAGATGGTGGGCCGCCTCGGTCCACGCGCGCTCCACTTCCTGCCCCAGCGCCGACTCTTGCTCCAGGACGATCAACGCATCGCCGGGGAGCAGGTCCAGGAGCGACAGACGTGGTAGGGGCGCAGCATGCTGCGCCGCTACGTCGCCCGCTCCCCCTCCCTCAGTCTTCACCGGCAGCACCGTCACCCGCTCGATCGCGTCGCCAGAACGCTGCGAGTCGAGATCGAAGGTGCGCAGCGACTCGATGTCGTCTCCCCACCACTCGAGCCGCGCCGGTGCCGCCATCCCAAACCCATACACGTCGAGGATTCCGCCGCGCACGCTGAACTGCGCCACTTCGGTCACGGTCGCGACGCGGGCGTAGCCCATCGCCTCGAGGCGCTGGATGACCGTCGCGAATTGTAGGGGCGCAGCTTGGTGCGCCGCTACCTGAGACTTGCCCCTTCCCGTTTCCAGCACCAATCGCATGTCGCGCAGCGTCCCAGGCACTCCCGTGCGCTCGGCGGCGGCGCGTGCGGTCGTCACCAGCACTCGGACCTGCCCCGTCAATAGCAGCTCGAGCGTCTCCACCCGCTCGCCGGCGATCTCGAAGTGTGGCTCTTCGGCGCCCAGCGCCTCGCGCTGTGGATACAACGCGACCGCGCTCCCGGTCA
>WNFO01032311.1_pt1 | contig 11344 bp, 9 predicted proteins | sample 5400251 | NCBI WGS metagenome assembly WNFO01 (sample SAMN13153354, study PRJNA577476) | soil metagenome | isolation source: 100 cm saprolite under Madrone tree | place: USA:California | collected 2016-06-14 | reverse complement strand
GGTCGTACAAGGTCCGAGACGAGATTGAACTCGAGGTCACTGACCCCGGGAATCTGACCAGAATTTTCGAAGGACTGGGAATGAGCGGCTGGTTCCGTTATGAGAAATACCGCACGACTTTTCGCCTTCCCGATTCGAATGCCTGGGCCAATGGTCTTCTGATTGAGCTCGACGAAACACCGATCGGAACCTTTGTGGAACTGGAGGGGCCCGCCGCGGCCATCGATCGAGCCGCAGAGGAGCTGGGATTTACGAAACACGACTATGTCTTGAAGAACTATCTCCGCTTGTACATGGAAGACTGCCGCCGGAAAGGCGAAGAACCGCGTCACATGGTCTTTCCGAACCGCAAGAAACCCTCCCCATAGGCATTCGAATAAAAAATCGCTTCAAAAGTCATTCTTTTCTTGACAATGCGAAGCACGCGGCTTATCAATGCAATTGTGACTGCAGGGCAGTCACGTAACGGAGTGAATTTCCTCTCGATGAGTGCGGGCAGCGAACTCGAACCTGGCCCTAGTTGGTCCGGGCTGCGGTGGAACCTGAAAATGGTTTATCGGCTGGGTGTCCGGATGTTGTCGCGCGAGGCGCAAGCCACAGCGCGAGCGGTCGGGTGGGGAGGGTTCACTGGCGGCTAAAGGTAAGTCCATTTGTGTGAGGTACTTGCCCGCGGCCGAGGTTCTTCGGTTCGCGGGTTTTTTGTGGCCGGGATGGGTTCGAAAGAGAAGCTGCCCTGGTAGGCCTGGAGACGCGCGAGGAGGGTGACGATATGGATCTATACGCGACAGAATTGATGGGCGCGAAGACTTACGACGTGGCCGGGAATTATGTCGGACGTGTGCGCGAATTCTTTATCGAGCCCGCAGAAGCGCCCAATCGTGTCTCTCATTACCTGCTGTCACGAGGCCATTTTCAACCGCTGGTGGCCAAACACAATCAGGTTGCTTCGGTTGCGGCGGGGAAAATGGAGTTAAGCGTCAGCGAAAGGGCGCTTGAGCTTTACCAGCCGAACGAGTCGTGGCTGGCGGTTCAAAAGGATTTGCTGGATCAACAGATTATCGATACCCGCGGCCGAAAAGTCGTGCGCGTAAATGACGTCGATCTGACCCCGTTCCGCACGAATGGCAACGTCGAGCTGCGTCTGACGCAGGTCGATGTGGGGTTGCCGGGAGCCGTGCGGCGACTACTCCAGGGGGTGGTGCCTTACAAGGTCGTTCGCAAGCTGCAGAGTAAATTGCCGCAGAGCGCGATTCGCTGGGAGTTTGTGAACCTGGTCGAGCCGGACCCCATGCGCCGCGTGAAGCTGCGCATCACGCACGAAAAGCTGGAGGACCTGCACCCGGCGGACCTTGCGGAAATCATGGAGGATCTGTCCGCGGCGGAGCGGCAGGGAATCATCGCGTCGCTGGACGAAGAGACAGCGGCCGCGGTTCTCGCAGAGTTGGACGAGCGGCTCACCACGCAAATCGTGGAAAAACTGGATCCGGAGAAAGCGGCAGACATTCTGGAAGAAATGGCCCCAGACGCGGCAGCCGACCTTCTGGCGGATTTGTCCAAGGAAACATCCGATGAGCTCCTGGATGAGATGCCCGGCCAGGAAGCCGACGAGGTCCGCGAATTGCTGGAATTCGACCCCGCAACGGCCGGGGGCATGATGAACCCCGATTTCGTGTTTGTGGGCGAGGATTCCACGCGGGAGGAAGTTCTGGAGTGGATGCGCGGGGAGGAGTTGAACTATGACCAGCTTGACACGATCGTGCTGCTGGACAGTTTGGCACAGTTTTCGGGCACCGTTCCCGTTGCGCGGCTTCTTCTGGCGGCGGGCGATCAACGCATGGCCGAGCTGAAAATGGAACCCCTGCTCAGCCTGCTACCCGATGCGGACGAGAAAGAAGTCTTCGAGCTTTTCGACAAGTACAACCTGCGGATGCTGACGGTGGTGGACAAAGAACACCAGCCGATTGGAGCCATCACGGTGGACGACGTGGTTTCGCGGCTGGTGAAGGGATAGAAAGGGAAGTCCAGCGGATAGATGGACTGGAATGCTATAACCGCGAAGTTTGACCGCGTCAGGGCGGGCGACACGGATTTGCAGAAAAAGATCCGCGGACTGCGCCGGCGTCTGACGCTGCTACTGGCCGTGGTGGGCCCGGGGCTAATCACTTCCAACGTGGACAACGACGCGGGGGGAATTTCAGTCTATACGCAAGCCGGAGCGCAATACGGCTACACGCTGCTCTGGTCGCTCATTCCTATGACGATTGCGCTGTACGTCACGGAAGAAATGTGCGCGCGGATGGGCGTGGTCACCGGGAAAGGGCTTTCCGATCTCATTCGGGAGGAGTTCGGATTCCGTTCGACTTTTTTTGTGATGATCGCCGGTTTCTTTGTGGATCTGGCCAACGTGGTGGCGGAATTTGCCGGTGTCGCGGCATCCATGCAGATTTTTGGCGTCAACAAGTACGTCGCGGTGCCGATCGCGGCGATCGTCGTATGGGTGCTGGTTATTCGAGGAACTTATCGCCAGGTGGAGGTTATTTTTCTATTCGCCTGCGTCCTGTATTTGTCTTACGTATTTTCCGCCATTCTGGCAAAGCCGGATTGGCTGATCGCCGCGGAACATACGGTGATTCCGAATCTTAATCTCAATTCAGGCTACCTACTCATGTTGACGGGACTCGTCGGAACCACGATTGCCCCCTGGCAGTTTTTTTACCTTCAGGCTGGATTTGTTGAAAAGAAAGTGGGGCCGCGCCAATATCGGCAGGCGCGCGCTGACGTCCTCTTTGGCAGCGTCAGTTGCATGCTGATCGTCTTCTTCATTATCGTTTGCACGGCAGCCACGCTTTACAAGAATGGCCACCGGGACATCACCGACGCCGCGCAGGCGGCCGCAGCGCTGATTCCCCTGGCGGGGAAAGGGGCAGGAATCCTTTTCGCTTTTGGTCTGCTCAATGCCTCGCTCTTTGCCGCCTCCATTTTGCCGCTTTCCACCGCACATGTTATTTGCGAGGGGCTTGGGTTTGAAGCGGGGCTAGATCACAAATTCAAAGAAGCCCCCATCTTCTACTGGCTGTATACGATTTTGATCGTGGTTGGGGCGGGCGTGGTTCTGCTGCCCAATGCGCCGCTTTGGAAGATTCTGATCTTCTCGCAGGTGGGCAATGGGATTTGGCTTCCGGTGGTGGTGATTTTCATTCTGCTGCTCGTCAACCGGCGCGATCTGATGGGCGACTACGTCAACACGGTGACCTTCAACATCGTGGCATGGGTGACGGCAATCGCGATGATCACCCTGACATTAGTTCTCACTTACACGGCGCTCTTCCAGCAAAGCCTGCCCTCGCCGCCCTGATGATAAACACGGCAACTGACGTTGCGCGACGACCGAAGCGTATGTTAACTTTGCGTCGTAAAGAAGTTTCCTTAGAAAGCCTGCAGGCACCGTGTCCCATAGCAATGCTCCCAAAACGTTGCACGTCGCCACACCCGGTTCGCTCGGCCCGGTAACGCCAGAAGAGGCGAGTCTGCTCGAAAAGCTGGACTTGACGCGGCTGCCGAGGCACGTCGCCGTGATTATGGACGGCAACGGGCGGTGGGCACAGAAGCGGCACCTTCCGCGCATTGCGGGGCACCGTACGGGGACGCAATCGGCGCGCACAACGATCGAAACGTGCGCGCGATTGAAAATCGAAGCGCTGACGCTTTATGCGTTTTCGGTCGAAAACTGGCGGCGGCCCAAGACCGAGATCGATTTCCTGATGGCGTTGCTGCGGGAATATCTCCGCAAGGAGATGCCGCTGATCCAGAAAAACAATATCCGGATGCGATTCCTTGGCCGGATGGACGAACTCCCCGCTGGAGTACAGAACGACGCTTACCGGACCCCGATCTGCTGATCCGCACCAGCGGGGAGATGCGGGTGAGCAATTTTCTGCTCTGGCAGATCGCCTATGCGGAGATATTCGTCACGGAGACGCTTTGGCCGGACTTCAACCGGGCGCGGCTGCTTGAAGCGCTGCTTGAATTTCAAAAGCGCGAGCGCCGCTATGGAGGTATCCGCGAAGGTGAACCTTCCGAAGAAAAGCCGGCACGTGCCGCCGGCAAATAACCGCGTGAACTGATGGCTTAGACCTAGTTTAAAAGAGACCGCAGAATCCAAATCAAAATGCCAATGGGAATCCCCGCGGCAGCAAGAGCTGCGAATATGATGATTGCGAGGAACGTCCAATCCCGCCTGGTGTTGGCGCCGGGCTGCTCCTTCTCTCGGATCAGCAGCCGGTAGTTACGTCTATTCGCCTTCCAAAAGACGTGGAAGATGTCGCCTGCTACCGGTATTGCTCCTAGTGTGGTTTCCAGAACTACGTTAGCAATCATGCGAACCAGAGTGATCGATTGCACGCCGCGCCGCCAGGCCGCGAACACAATTAAGAAAGATGCGATGCCCGCCATGGCATCTCCGATCCCGGGGACCCATCCAATCAAGGCGTCGAGCCCAAATCGAATCTGGGTTCCAGGGATCCGGAATATGTCGTCCAGGAGGGCAGCAACGTAATCGAGATGTTCGTTTGACGAGAGTTGGAGGGGCATAGGGCCAATCCCCTTAGTACTATACAGGCCCGCACAAACCGGACGGGGGGAGTTGCTCCTATTGCACTGAAAGCGGTCTCGGGGCAGAGCATATGTCCGATAACGCGTGCGTAACGCCCTCCCGTCACCTTCCACTATTTGAGCAGCGCCCGTCCCCGGGTGTTAAGCTATCGCCCAACTCGACGTTGCGGGAGGCCGAATGACCGACACGCAAAACATCCGCCCCGATTCGGATCCCTCTCCCTCGGAACCCGGCTCCGATCCTCTGGCCACCATTGACGCGGCGGTCATCTCTTCTCGGCCCGCCCCCGGCGAAGGCGGTATGGGATACGTGTGGCTCGCGGAACAAACCGCTCCCGTCACCCGCCAGGTCGCCGTGAAAATCATCAAGGCCGGACGCTACGATGCTTCCGCTCTAAAGCGCTTCGAACTCGAACGTCAGTCCTTGGCCATCATGAATCATCCCGCTATTGCCAAGGTTTTCGACGCCGGTTCCACTTCCGAAGGCCAGCCCTACTTCGTCATGGAGTACGTGCCCGGCCTGCCCATCACCACCTATTGCGATCAGAAACGGCTCACCACCCGTGAGCGCCTCGAACTTTTCATCCGCGTCTGCGAAGGCGTTCAGCACGCCCACCAGAAAGCGATCATGCATCGCGACCTCAAGCCGTCGAACATCCTGGTCGCCGACGTGGACGGCCATCCCCTCCCGCGTATCATCGACTTCGGCATCGCGAAAGCCACCACCCCGCAGTCTCCCGATCAGACCGTATTCACCCAGCTCGGCGGCATGCTCGGCACTCCCGGCTACATCAGCCCCGAGCAGGCTGACCCCGCGATCCTCGATGTCGACACCCGCACCGACGTCTACTCCCTCGGAGTGATCCTCTACGAACTGCTAACCTCCTCCCTTCCTTTCGACTCCAACCAGTGGCATATCCAGCCCTTTCACGAAGTCCTCCGTCGCCTGCGCGAAGAAGATCCACCGCTTCCCAGCACCAGAGTCAGCAATGACCAGCAGACCTCCACCTCCACAGCAGCGAATCGAAGTACCGGGCCCCATCAACTGGTCAGCCAGCTGCGCGGCGATCTCGACTGGATCACGATGACGGCGCTCGAGAAGGATCGCGCCCGCCGTTACGATTCCTGCTCAGCCCTGGCCGCCGATATTCGCCGTTACCTCGAGAATCGCCCCGTTCTCGCTACACCCCCGTCGTTCACCTACCGCGCCGGAAAATTCGTTCGCCGCAACCGCACCGCGGTTCTCGCGGCCAGCTGCGTCGTGCTGATGCTGTTTGCGCTCGCGATCACCATGACGGTCCAGGCCATCCGCATCGCCAAAGAACGCGACCGCGCCAATCGCGAGGCGGCTGCCGCAAAGTCCGTCTCCAACTTTCTCACTGGACTCTTCAAGGTCTCCGATCCCAGCGAAGCCCGCGGCAACACCGTCACCGCCCGCCAGATTCTCGACCAGGGTGTCCAGCAAATTGACTCCGGCCTCGCCACGCAGCCCGAAGTCCAGGCACGCCTTATGGAAACCATGGGCGAAGTCTATTGGTCCCTTGGCCTCTACCGCGAAGCCGCGCCGCTCCTCGATAAAGCCGTGGCCACTCGCACCAGGCTGCTAGGACCCGATCATCCCGACACACTCGCCTCCCTCTACATGACCACCAAGAATCTCAACGACGAGGGCCAGTACGCCGAAGCAGAGAAGCGTTTGCACACTGTGCTCGACACGCAACGTCGCGTGCTTGGTCCCGAGCATCCCGATACGGTGAAGTCCATGATCGCCATCGCTGGCGTCATCTATCCTCGACTTGCAACGCCACCTGCCCGTCCGCGACCAACAGCGCGAGGCCATGACGATGAACAACCTGGCCACCAACCTCAATGCCCAGAACCGTTTCGTCGACTCTGAGCAGCTTTTCGCCGAGACCGTGGAACTCGAGCGTCGCGTGTTCGGACCCGACAATCCCGTCACACTGCAGTCCATGTCGAACATGGTGCGCGCCCTCATCAGCGCAGCCAAGTTCGCCGAAGCTGAAACCCTCGCCCGTCAGACGCTCGACCTCCAGCGCCGCGTCCTCGGCCCCGAGCACGAAGACACCCAATGGACCCTCCACAACCTTGGCGTAACCCTGCGGGCAACCGGCCATCGCGACGAAGCCGAAAAACTATTCCGCCAAACAATGGCAGTCCGCCAGAGAACGCTGGGGCCCGATCATCCCGACACTCTGGGCTCGATGGAGGAGTTGGCCGTCACGCTGGACGAACTTCATCGCTACCCAGAAGCCGCCGATCTCTATCGAAAAACAATCGATGCGCAGCGCCGCATTCTCGGCCCCAATCATCCCGTCACCGCCAGCACCAAGTACAACCTCGCCTGCAACGCAGCCTTGAGCGGTCGTCGCGACGAGGCCCTGTCGGTGCTGCGCGACGCCGTTGAGCACGGTCTGCCCCCCGACACTGCTGCCGGCATGAGACAGGACAACGATCTGAAATCCCTTCGTGGAGATCCACGCTTCGCCGCACTGGTCGCTGAGGCCAAAACCCGGGAGAGCGTCGTAAAATCCCACTGAAGTAAATCCCAGAGGGAGGGGCAAAACGGGAAGAAATACCACCCGACTTGCGCTTCTCTCCCTCATACCAGAACAGGTAGGACCTTTCCGAGGAATCGAATCGTAAATACCTTTAACCGTAAGCCCCGCGCGTATCAGCCCTCTCAAGACCGAAACGTCCAGCGGCAGAGGATCCGCCGGATACGTATTCACCGGCGGTTCTGTCATGGACCAGATTTTCTACAACAAGCTGTGCAATGCTTCGAAAGAAAGCCCCTGAACGGCGTACGGGGGTGTCGACCTCCTCATCTAGTTGCTTTCTCACAGGGGAGCAATGGAGGAACTGACCGCAGCGTCGGTTCGCGTTCGTGTCTCTCGGCGGTGGTTCCTGCTCGATCCAGAACCAGACATCCATTTGCCGTCTCAGCCCCGTAGGGCCTCACAGAGCTTGAGTTGGTGATCTCCTCCCAATCTCGAAACAAATCGAAGTGCGCCTAGGGAGCTTGCCACTAAGCGCTCCTCCTTCGACTCATTCATTCAAACAAAGGAGTTAGCCGCGTGAGCCGACAATAAGTTCCGAGTAGACGGCCCGGAAGTATTATGGGTCAAGGAGTAGGGAGCCGTGACCACGCGTCAGCACAAGGTTCACACTCAACTCGGCCGAGCCGCAGTCCAGATCTTTGCCGCCAATGAGCGCATGAACCAGATTCTTATCGAACATCTTGACCGTACTGCCTGGAGAGCCAAACCGCCCGGCAAGGCCCGCACCATTGTGGCGATCTTCACGCACATGCACAATGTCCGCTGCAAGTGGGTCAGGCTTACAGCTCCGCATCTGAAGGTTTCACGACAGCTCAACCGCGCACACTGCACGCCGCAGCAGGCCCGTGCGGGATTGGCCGAGAGCGCCGCTCGCTGCGCGGAGATGCTCGCTGAAGCGCTCGGCGGCTGTGGGGGCCGCGTCGAAAAGTTTCGCAGAGACGGCTGGGCTCGGCCTTGGCCAGTTGGCCTGGAGATGCTGTGCTACATGCTTTCTCACGAAGCCCACCATCGCGGGCAGGTGTGTATGCTCGCGCATCAGCTCGGATTCCCGTTGCCGAAGGAGGTGGCGTACGGGATCTGGAATTGGGAAAAGCTGTGGAAAGAGTGCGGGTCGCCTGGCGGCCCCGGGAATGGATTACGACGTACTCGGAAGTAATCCACATGCCTGACTACACGGTTAACCACCCGCCCTCAAAGCGCAGGCCGCGACGTCCCGGTTTTACTCGTGCCTGAGCGCGGCCATTGGGTCAATGCGGCTAGCTCTCCGTGCGGGAATCCAGCAGGCCAACGTCGCGACAGCCAACAGAATCGCCGGTACACCCATGAAAACGGGAAGGTTGACACCGCCCTTTGTCATCACGCGAACGGAAATCACCAAAGCAAGCACCCATCCAATCGCCGTGCCCCAGGTGATTACACCCAAGTTCTCGCGAATAATTTGCAGGACGACGCGCCCGCTGGTGGCCCCGAACGCCAGCCGCACGCCAATCTCTCTGGTTCGCCTGGCCACGGCGTACGAAACCACGGCGTAGATTCCGATCGCCGCAAGGCCGAGCAGGAGTGGCCCGAGCACCACGAAGATCCGCGCGGGAATGCGGCGAAGATAGAGGTTTCGTTCGATGTGCTGGGAGAAGGTTCGCACGTCGTAAAGAGCGAGCATCGGATCGAGATCGCGCAGAACGGCACGCGCTTCCGAGGTGAGCGCGGTTTCACTGCCGCTGCGGGTCCTCAGGAGAATCTCGCCTTGGATCGCTGGAAGATCCCGGTACGAGAAATAGACCGCTGGCTGCGCGGGCTCGCCGAATGCGTTGTAGACCGAATTGCGCGCCAAACCGATGATCGCGAAGCTTCCCGCGCGCGCCTGTATGCGGCGGCCGATCGCATCCGCGCCATTCAGGTAACGGCGGACAAACTCCTCATTGACGATGGCCTGTGCGGGCGCCGCCCTATCCGCCATCTCGGCAAAGTCGTTTCCCTCAAGGAGTGGGATGGCCATCACCTTGAAGTATCCCGGCGTGACGGTGTTCGAAATGGCTCTATCCTGCCCCGCCTCCGTGCGCACGCGGCCTTGCACAGTGAAAGACCGCGCCGGAATTCCATGCAAGTCCAGCGGAACATTCGTTGCGATCGCGGCGGCCTCGACGTCCGGCAAGGATCGCAGCCGTTCCAGCAGGCGCGCAGCAAATTCGCGTTCGGACGCCTCGTTGGGATTCCGTCCGCTTAAGTCGTAGGCGGCCAACAAAACGCCCTCGGGCCGGAATCTCGGATCCGTTTGGCGCGCAGAGCGAAAACTCTGCAAGAAGAGTGCCGCCGCGATCAGGACGACCATCGCAAGTCCGACTTCCACACCCATCAGAACTTTGCGCGCACGGCTGCGGGGCGGCGTGTTGGAACTGGAGCGAAGCCCGTCCTGCACATCCAGCTGTGCCAGATAGACCGCCGGCGCCGCACTGAAAATCAAACCGCACGCAGCACCGAGCAGCATCGCGAAGGCGAGGGTGAATTCATCCACTCTTGTCGGAAACAGGATCGGAAATGCGCCAATCATTGGCGCCACACGCAATGCCGTAGTGCCCCAAACTGCGATGACTGCTCCGAGGCTTGCTCCCAGGAGAGCGAGCAGCATATTTTCCGAGAGCACCAGGCTGACAATGCGCCAGCGTCCCGCGCCCAGCGCCACGCGGACGGCCATCTCGCGCTGCCGGGTGCTTCCACGAGCCAGCATGAGGTTTGCCGTGTTCCCGCAAACCGCCAATAGCAGGAGCAGCATAACGCCTTGCAAGACGGCGAGCCCGCTGATCAGCATGCGCTGCGGACCTCGCGGCGCTTTCCAGAAGGGAAGAATCTCACCTCCTATCCCGGCGCTGGCCTCAGGATAATCGCGCGCAAGCTGAGCCATCGCCGCACTGAACTCGGCCTGTGCTTCCTTGCGTGTCGCCGTAGCCCTTAGCATTCCGATCAAGGAAAAAGCGCGGATGCTGCGATCTTCGAGGTCGCGTGTTCCGCCGAGCAACGCAGGAGTCATCGTGGCCGGAACCCACAGCTCGAACTTCAAGGGGACCATTGTTCCCTGGAATTCCCTAGGCGCCACGCCGATGACGATAAGGTCGCGCTCGTTAACGCGCAGTTTTTGTCCCACAGCCTCCGGCGCGCCGCGAAAACGCGTTTGCCAGTAATCATACGAAATCACAATGACAGGATCAGTGCCGGGCCGCTCCGCCTCCTCCGGGCGAATAAATCGGCCGATCGCAGGCTTCAGTCCCAGCGCAGAAAAATAATTGCCGGAGACGAGTTGGCCATGCGTCCGCTCTGTCTGGCCTGTCTCTCCCACGTTGAACGGCACCATTTGAGATGCCACGACGTCCCGCAGTGCCGGCACTTGCGTCTGCAAGTCGCGATATTCCAGCCAGGAAGCGCCTGGATACCCGCCCGTCTCCGTGCGAGGCTCGACCAGTAGAAAGTTCGCTGCACCACTCACGCCGGGCAGCGGCTGGAACAGGATCAGCTGAATCCATGAAAAGATCGTTGTATTCACGCCAATTCCGACGGCCAGCGAAACGATGATCACGGCCGCAAGCCCCGGCATGCGGCGAATCGTTCGCACTGCGTTTCGCAAATCTCCCAGCAGATTCTCGATAAATAGCAGTCCTCGCTCGGCTCGATAGTCTTGTTTCATCGCCTCCACTCCGCCAAACTTCAGCATGGCTTGGCGCCGTGCCTCAACAGGTGATAAACCGGCCCGTAGATTCTCGGCAGTTTGCAGAGCAATGTGTTCCTCAATCTCTTCCCGCAATCGTTCTTCCTGTTCGGGCCTTGCTGCCGAGTTGAACAGCCGGGTGAAAAACCGCCGCAGAGATTTCATGACAAATCCTCCGCTTTCGCTTCGAAGAACCGGCCGATGATCGCTGCCGTTTGCTCCCAGTCCTTGGTCGCAACCTGCAACTGCTTACGCCCTTCTTTTGTCAATCGATAGAAGCGCGCTCGCCGATTATTTTCTGAGGCGCCCCACTCGGAGGCGATCGCGCCTTCTTGCTCCAGCTTCAACAGCACGGGATACAGAGTCCCTTGATTCACGGCCAGCAGATCTCCGCTGATCTGCTCGATGCGCCGCGCGATTCCATAGCCGTGCAGCGGTCCCAGGACATCGAGAGTCT
>WNFO01011893.1_pt1 | contig 11346 bp, 13 predicted proteins | sample 5400251 | NCBI WGS metagenome assembly WNFO01 (sample SAMN13153354, study PRJNA577476) | soil metagenome | isolation source: 100 cm saprolite under Madrone tree | place: USA:California | collected 2016-06-14 | reverse complement strand
GCAGGCCCCTGCGGCCTGTGGCCCGAGGACCTCGGACCGTCGATCCACAACAAGAGCTACTTCGAAAACAAGTCGTATTACAATTTCGGCTGCGCCAACCAGCGCAATCTGGCGGCGATGATCGATAACCCGTCGGACCTCGTGCAGCCGCGTGACGAGACGCCGGCCTATACCGCCCGGCGTAGCGAAGCCTTCGAGAAATATCGCAAGGGTACAACGACCACGACGATCTATCCCGAGGCCGAAAAGGCCAAACTCAGCGATACAGGCAAATGATCAGCTACGCGCGCCAGAACCCAGAACAGCAGCCGGACGGCACGCCGCCGCCCGCCGAAGTCCATATCGCGCCGGCACCGCGCGTGTCGGTGCAGGCATTTTGCGAAACCGAGGAGACGGCGGGCGCCGTGCAATCGGCCGGTGAAGACCGCCGCCTCGGCAAGGCGCATCTCAAGATCCAGATGGGCGGCATGGCCGCCGCGGTAGAAGCCTATCGCTCGGCGCCGACGCCGAACGTGATCATCCTGGAGACCGAAGGCCGCAGCGACATCCTCAGCGGCCTCGACCAGCTCGCGACCGTATGCGACTCCGGAACCCGCGTGATCGTGATCGGCCGCCTCAACGATGTCGCGCTTTATCGCGAACTGGTGCGCCGCGGCGTCAGCGACTACGTGATCGCGCCGGTCAGCACCATCGACATCGTGCGTTCGGTCTGCAACCTGTTCTCGGCGCCGGAGGCCAAGGCCGTCGGCCGCATCATCGCCGTCGTCGGCGCCAAGGGCGGCGTCGGCGCATCGACGCTCGCGCATAACGTCGCCTGGGCGATCGCGCGCGACCTCGCGCTGGATTCCGTGGTCGCCGATCTCGACCTTGCGTTCGGCACCGCCGGCCTCGACTACAATCAGGACCCGCCGCAGGGAATCGCCGACGCGGTCTTTTCGCCCGATCGTGTCGACACGGCGTTCATCGATCGCCTGCTGTCGAAATGCACCGACCATTTGAGCTTGCTGGCGGCGCCGGCAACGCTCGACCGTGTCTATGACTTCGGCGCGGAGGCCTTCGATTCGATCTTCGATACGCTGCGCACGACGATGCCCTGCATCGTGCTCGACGTTCCCCACCAATGGTCGGCGTGGACCAAGCGCGCGCTGATCGGCGCGGACGACATTCTGATCGTCGCGGTTCCCGACCTCGCCAACCTGCGTAATACCAAAAATATATTCGATCTCTTGAAGGCGTCGCGGCCCAACGATCGGCTGCCGCTGTATTGCCTCAACCAGGTCGGGGTACCGAAGCGACCGGAAATCAACGCCGCAGAATTCGCCAAGGCGATCGAGAGCCAGCCGATCGCTTCGATTCCGTTCGACCCGCAGATGTTTGGCTCGGCCGCCAACAACGGTCAGATGATCGCGGAAATCTCCGCGAATCATCGTACCACCGACATGTTCCTGCAGATCGCGCAACGGCTGACAGGCCGGGGTGAAACCAAAAAGCCGCGGGGTTCGTTTCTATCGCCTCTGATCGAGAAGTTGCGGGCAAAGTAGTCTCGCGTGGAGTACCATCGTGTTTGGTAAGCGTAGCGGAACAACAAACGATACAAGGCCGATAAAGCCGGCCGCCGCGCCGGAACCAGCTTCTGGCCCGGCCCCTGCGGTTTCGCGCCCCGCGTCGCCTCCCGCCGTCGCTTCGCCGCCGCTCGCACCGGCAAGATCGGCACCGCCCCCGCCCGTCGTCGACGCCCGGCGGTCAGACAGCTATTACCAGGTCAAGGCGACGATCTTCGGAGCGCTGATCGAGGCGATCGATCTTGCCCAGCTCGCCAAGCTCGACGGCGAATCGGCGCGCGAAGAAATTCGCGATATCGTCAATGAAATTATCGCGATCAAGAACATCGTGATGTCGATTGCCGAGCAGGAGGAACTGCTCGACGACATCTGCAACGACGTTCTCGGCTACGGCCCGCTCGAACCGCTGCTTTCGCGCGACGACATCTCCGACATCATGGTCAACGGCGCCGGAACGGTGTTCATCGAAGTTGCGGGCCGCATCCAGCGCACTGGAATCCGCTTCCGCGACAACCAACAGCTCCTGAACATCTGTCAACGCATCGTCAGCCAGGTCGGCCGCCGCGTCGACGAATCCTCACCGATCTGCGACGCCCGCCTTGCCGACGGCTCGCGCGTCAATGCCATCGTCCCGCCGCTGGCGCTCGACGGCCCTGCATTGACGATTCGTAAATTCAAAAAGGACAAGCTGACCCTTGAGCAGCTGGTCAAATTTGGAGCGATTTCACCGGAAGGCGCGACGATTCTGCAGATCATCGGACGCTGCCGCGCCAACGTCTTGATTTCCGGCGGAACCGGCTCCGGAAAGACCACGCTGTTGAATTGTCTTACCCAATTCATCGACGACGACGAACGCATCATCACCTGCGAGGACGCCGCGGAACTTCAACTTCAGCAACCGCACGTCGTTCGCCTGGAAACTCGTCCCCCCAATATCGAGGGCGAAGGCCAGATCACGATGCGCGAGCTGGTTCGAAACTGCCTGCGTATGCGGCCCGAACGCATCATCGTCGGCGAGGTCCGCGGACCGGAAGCTTTCGACCTGCTGCAAGCCATGAATACCGGTCACGACGGGTCGATGGGAACGTTGCACGCCAACAACCCCCGCGAAGCCCTGTCGCGTTGCGAATCGATGATCACGATGGGTGGATTTTCGCTACCTTCGCGAACCATCCGCGAAATGATCTGCGCGTCGATCGACGTCATCATCCAGGCGGCTCGTTTGCGCGACGGCTCGCGCCGCATCACGCACGTTACCGAGGTGATGGGCATGGAAGGCGATACCATCATCACTCAGGATCTTTTCCTTTACGACATGGTCGGCGAGGACGCCAACGGACATATCATCGGCCGGCACCGCTCGACCGGAATCGGACGGCCGCGCTTTTGGGATCGCGCGCGATACTATGGTGAGGAAAAGCGGCTTGCCGCGGCGCTCGACGCTGCCGAAGCCGTCCCGGAGGTTTGAGAAGCGGGTCATGAATATGCAAACGCTCGCATTGGCTTTTCTCGTTGCCAGCGCCTTCGGCGGCATCGCCTGGGTCTTTATCTATCCCTTGCTGTCGGGAGAGGAGCAAGCCGCCAACCGCCGAGCTTCGGTGGCGAAGCCGGAGCCGGCTGCCCGCCAGTCCGAAAAAAGCCAACGCTCGCGCCGCGAACAGGTCGAAGGATCGCTGAAAGAGATCGAAGCGCGTCAGAAGAATAACAAAATCCCGCTGAGCACTCGTTTGACGCAGGCGGGCCTCGACTGGTCGACGCAAAAATTCCTGGTCGTCTCCGGCGTGCTCGCAGCCATTTGCTTCGCGGCGGTAATGGTGCTGGGAGGCGGCTTGCTTGGCGCCGCGGGCCTCGCANCTTCGGTTTGCCGCGGTGGGTTTTGGGCTTTCTTAAAAAACGCCGCGAAAAGAAATTTCTTCGCGCGCTGCCGGACGCCGTCGACGTGATCGTTCGCGGCATCAAGGCAGGCCTGCCGCTGTTTGAATCCATCAAGGTGGTCGCCGCCGATGCGTCGGAGCCGCTCAGAGGCGAGTTCCTGGCCATTATCGAGACCCAGGCGATCGGAATGCCGCTCGGCGAAGCATGCGCACGCCTGTTCGAACGAATGCCGTTGCCGGAAGCCAATTTCTTCGGGATCGTCATCGCGATCCAGCAAAAATCCGGCGGCAACTTGTCGGAAGCTTTGGGCAACCTGTCCAAGGTCTTGCGTGACCGCAAGAAGATGGCCGAGAAAATTCAGGCCATGTCGATGGAAGCTAAAGCGTCCGCGGCCATTATCGGATCGCTGCCACCCATCGTCATGCTGCTCGTTTACCTCTCGACTCCCGACTACATCTCATTGCTGTGGACTCACCCGACCGGCCAATTGATGCTGGTCGGGTGCGCGATCTGGATGTCCGTCGGCATTATGGTGATGAAGAAAATGATCAACTTCGACTTTTGACGGTGCAGCATGATTGAGTTTCTCGTCGCAAAACTTCACGATGCGCGGTTCATGAGCATGCTGCTCGCCGCGATTGCCGTTAGCGCAACCGCCTACACGCTGATCATGCCGTTGTTCGCCGGCGAAGGCCTGGCAAAGCGGATGAAGGCGGTGGCGAGCGAACGCGAAAGGATTCGCCAGCGCGAGCGCGAGCGCCTGACCAAGACCGAAAAGGTGCCGCTGCGTCAAACGCCGAAGCAACTCGTTTCCAAAGTTGTGGAAGATTTCAATCTCGGCAAGTGGCTGGCCCAAGAAGCCGCGCGCGATAAGCTTGTCATGGCCGGCTATCGCGGACAGGCGCCTTACGTCACGTTTTTGTTCTTCCGCCTGGTGACGCCAATCCTGCTTTTCCTGGCGGCCGTGCTGTACGTGTTCGTGATCTCGCATACGGAGAAGTCAATGCCGATTAAGATCGGCATGTGCGTCGCGGCGGCCTATCTCGGATTGCAGGCGCCGATGCTGTTTCTGAAAAACGCGATCGCGAAACGTCAGCTTTCGATCAAGCGCGCCTTTCCCGACGCGCTCGATCTGTTGCTGATCTGCATCGAATCCGGCATGTCGATCGAAACCGCCTTCCGCAAGGTCAGTACCGAAGTCGCTTCGCAGTCGGTTGCGCTCTCGGAAGAATTCACACTGACCACGGCCGAGCTATCCTATCTGCAAGATCGCAAGGTCGCTTATGAAAACCTGTCGAAACGCACTGGCCTGGAGGGCGTGAAATCGGTCTGTCTCGCCTTGATGCAGTCGGAGCGTTACGGAACGCCGCTCGGTCAAAGCTTGCGCGTCATGGCGCAGGAAAATCGCGACATGCGCATGACCGAGGCCGAAAAGAAAGCCGCGGCTCTGCCGCCGAAACTAACGGTACCGATGATTTTGTTCTTTCTGCCGGTACTCTTCGTCGTCATCCTCGGCCCGACCGGAATCAAAATCGCGGCGATGCAATGAGCACGTCGCCCGGCTCGGCCGGCCGACACGGCTCTGCCTTGCCGGAAGAAAATGTTGCCTCGATGGTATGGTGAATCGAGCCCGTCACTCGGGACGGTTGAGAGACGCCACCGGCATCGCGGAAGCGCCTTCGCGCGGCGTGTTCTTGCGGCTCAGCATCTGCTTCAGATAAGCGACATTTGCCGCCGCCTCTTCCGGCGGCAAGTCAGCCTTGACGATGCTTTCTGCCTCGGCGAAGCGTCCCTGCAAACCAACCACCAGAGCCAAATTCTGCCGCACCCGCGCATCGGCCCTGGCACTGCCATAGGCGCGGCGAAGCGCCTCTTCCGCCTTCGGCAGATCCTTTGAAAGCACGTAGGAGAGGCCGAGATTGGAGAGGACCGACGGTTCGTCGGGCACGATCTTCAAGGCGGTGTCGTAATAGCGGCGCGCCTCGTCATGTCGAGCCATTTGATCGAGCACGGTTCCTTGCACCGACAAAATTCGCCAGTCGGGATTGTCGGGCGAATGGGCGTGCGAGAGAACGTCGAACGCTTGCTGGAAATTGCCGTTATCGGCAAGTGCCCGGCCATAGCCGGCGAGCAGCGTCTTGTCGCCGGGATGGGCGATGGTGGCCTGCTCGAACACCGCGACGGCCTGGGCGCGTTGACCCGTGGTCCTGAGCGCCTGGCCATAGGCCAAGGCCGCCTCGGTATCCTTGGGATTGGCGCGGTAGCGCTCGCCGTAAACTTCGACCTGACGCCGCGGGTCGGTATCGGGGGTGCGTTCGGCCTTCGGCGTCACCGATCCTGTGATGTCGGACATGGTCTGGCAACCGCCAAGCCCAGCGGCCAAGATCGCCGTCACGGCCGCGGACGCAAGAAGCCGGGCAAGGCTGGACTGCTGACGCATGGCACTTAACTCACGAAAATCGAGCCGAACGCGCCAAGCAATAGGCTGTTAACCCTAACGTCGAGTTAATATCCACGTTCGACGGAGATCGAGCGCCTGGATTTGGCCGGTCGCCGGGTCAGCCCGACCCGTCAATATTCGACCGCGAGCCGCTTCCTGATTTCATCGACCCGTTTTTCAAGCGAATCGAAGCGCGCGTGAATGCCCCTATCGTGAAGGTAAAATATGTAGGCCGCGGCCAGAAATCCGAAAATCCAATGGTGCGTTTCGACGTAGATGAGCGCCTGCTCAATCGCGTGACCGATAGAAACCACAATGTCCCACAACACGTTCATCGCATTCCCCTGCTGGCAGACTTAGGTTCCAACTCTCAGACGATCGGGTCGAGAGATCAGGCTACCATGCGCCCGGCGCGGCGTGTAGCGCTCGGCGGGGCGTCGATTGTCGGGACAAGCAATTGCGGAAGCGCAAAAAAACTGCAACGTCTTGCCGAGGTTGACCCTCTGCCCAGCACCGGCTGTGCCTGCCCGTTTCAATTCAGGACCGAGAAAAGCATGCCTTCCGTGTTCGAGGCCGCCCCCGTTACTTCAGCCATTCCCATTACGTTCGCGACCAAGACGACATGGGATGCGATCTGCGCCGAGCTTCCCGCACGGGCCCGGCAATTCGCGGTAGCCAACGGCTTTGCGGCCAAACCCGGGGCCTGTCTCACTTTGCCCACGGCCGATGGCGACATCGCTCACGTCATCTTCGGCCTGGAGGACGAAGCCAGCAAATCGCGTGACTTGTTTCGCCCGGGCCAACTACCGGGCCTATTGCCGGCGGGCATCTATCGCTTCGCGAACGCGCCGCACGACATGCGCCTTGCAGCGCTCGCCTTTGCGCTCGGCGCCTACCGCTTCAGCCGGTACCGCAAAGCGGATGCAACTGACGTCAAACTGGTACTGCCGGATGGCATCGACGCCGCCGACATCGCGCGGATGGCGGAGGCGGCGTACCTTGCGCGCGATCTCATCAATACGCCGGCGAACGACATGGGACCGGAAGAGCTGACACTCGCCGCGCAAGACCTTGCGACGCGCTTCGGCGGGAATTTTACCTGCATCGTCGGTGACGACCTCAAGCGACAGAATTTTCCGCTTATTCATGCGGTCGGGATGGCCTCCCCGCGCGCACCGCGGCTGATCGATTTTTCCTGGGGCGATCCCGCCCACCCCAAGGTGACCCTGGTCGGCAAGGGCGTCTGCTTCGATACCGGAGGGCTCGATCTCAAGCCTTCGAGCGGCATGCTGATCATGAAGAAAGACATGGGCGGGGCCGCCAATGTGCTGGCGTTGGCGCATATGGTGATGGATGCGAAGCTCAAGGTCCGCCTGCGGGTTTTGATTCCCGCAGTCGAGAATGCAGTCGCCGGCAACGCATTCCGCCCGCTCGACATCTTTCCCTCCCGCAAGGGTCTCACGGTCGAGATCGGAAACACCGATGCCGAAGGACGGTTGGTGCTGGCCGACGCACTTCGCTTGCCTGCGAGGAGAAGCCGGAGCTTTTGATCGATCTGGGAACCTTGACCGGCGCCGCGCGCGTGGCATTGGGTCCGGATTTGCCACCCTTTTACACCGACGATGAGACGCTGGCGCTGGACCTCGCGCGGTTGGCCAGCCGCGAAAACGATCCGTTATGGCGATTGCCGCTGTGGCCGCCTTACGACGCCTGGCTCGATTCGAAAACCGCCAACGTCAACAACGCGCCTTCGGGCACGTTCGCCGGCTCCATCACCTGCGCACTGTTCCTGCAGCGCTTCGTCGGCGACGCCAAGAGCTGGCTTCATGTCGATATCTACGGCTGGACGCCTTCGGCGAAACCGGCGCGCCCCGAGGGCGGCGAATGTCAGGCCGCCCGCGCGATCTATAAATTACTCGGGGAACGCTATGGATGATCCACGCCTGACCCCGGCGCGACGCGACCTCGCCGCGCAACATCTCAAAGGCAAGATCACGGCGGCACGCTTCGTCAGCGGTGAGGAATACGAAATTGTCGATGCACTCGCCCCGCTGCGCGAGCAACCCTCCACTGAGGCCATGCTATTGACGCAAGCGCTCAAAGGCGAGCGCGTCACGATCTATGACCGCAACGGCGAGGGGTTCGCGTGGGGCCAATTGAAGAGCGACGGCTATGTGGGTTGGCTCCCCGATTCTGCGCTCGCAAAGCCGACGCTAGCGCCGACGCACAAGATTACCGCGATCAGAACGTTGGCGTTTCCGGGTCCCTCGATCAAACTGCCGCCGATCGAGACGCTTCCCTTTGGCGCGATGGTCGCGGTGAAGCGCGAAGACGGTGTTTTCGCCGTGACACGTGAAGGATGGTATCTGCCGCGGCAGCATGTCGGTAACATCGACCGCCATGAGGAAGATTTCGTCGCGGTCGCCGAGCGCTTCGTCGGCACGCCCTATTTATGGGGCGGCAAGAGCGGCGTAGGGATCGATTGCTCCGGCCTGGTCCAACTCTCGCTCGCCGCCGCCGGCGTCAATTGTCCGCGCGACAGCGATATGCAGCAAAACGCGCTCGGCAGGACCTTGGACGTGGCGCAATCAAAAAACTTGCAGCGCGGCGATCTGATTTTCTGGAAAGGCCATGTGGCGATCGTGCGCAACGCCGAGACGATCGTTCACGCCAACGCGCACCACATGGCGACCGCGATCGAGAGCATCAGTGAGGCGATCACGCGCATTGCGGCCGCGGGCAGTGAGGTCGTCGCCATCAAACGGATCGAATAGGTCGCTAGATCATGATGCGATTAAGTGGAATCGCATCATGATCTCTTCTCTTTGTTTGAGCATGATCTGCGCGCAAACGCGTTCCGCGTTTGTCGCGTGGAAAACCGGTTTCCACTTTTCCGGATCATGCTCTAATCCGCGACCGCACCGCCATTCGCCGTCTCGAGCCGGAACGCGGCGGCGAACAGCGCGCGGGTATAGTCGGTCTTCGGATTCCTGAACAGTTCCGAGGCCGGCCCCTCCTCCACCACCTTGCCGTGCCGCATCACGATCAGGTGGCTCGCGAGCGAGGCGACCACACGCAAATCGTGCGAAATGAACATGTAGGTCAAGTCGCGTTTGCGTTGCAGTTCGCGCAACAGATCGACCATCTGCGCCTGGAACAGCATGTCGAGCGCGCTGGTCGGCTCATCCAGCACGACGAAATTCGGCTCCAGCACCACCGCGCGCGCGATGCTGATGCGTTGACGCTGACCGCCGGAGAATTCATGCGGATAGCGAAACCGGGTTGCCGGGTCCATCCCGACGTCCTGCAGCGCCTTGATTACGCGCGTTTCGCGCTCAGTGGCCGAAAGCGTGTCCTGATGCACGCTGAGACCTTCGGCGACAATATCGCCGACCGACATGCGCGGACTCAAGGAGCCGAACGGGTCTTGAAATACGATCTGCATGTCGCGGCGGAACGGCCGCATCGCCTTGAAACGCAGGCCCTGAATATCCTTGCCCAAAAACACGATCGGCCCATTCGACGAAATCAACCGCAATAGCGCAAGTCCGAGCGTGGTCTTGCCGGAACCGGATTCGCCAACGACGCCGAGCGTTTCGCCCTTGCGCACCTTCACACTGACGCCATCGACCGCCTTGATATGGCCGACCGTCTTTCGAAGCAGGCCGCGCTTGATCGGAAACCAGACCTTGAGATCGGCGGCGGACATCACGACCGGAGCATCCGGCTGCGGCGGCGCCGGGTCGGGCTTCGGCTCGGCTGCGAGAAGCGCGCGGGTGTAGGGATGTTTCGGCGCGGTGAAGACCTGCTCCACCGGCCCCTGCTCGACGATCTTGCCGCCGTTCATGACGCAAACCACGTCCGCGATGCGGCGCACGATGCCGAGATCATGGGTGATGAACAACAGGCTCATGCCGAGCCGCGCGCGAATTTCCGCGAGCAGGGTAAGAATTTGCGCTTGCACGGTGACGTCGAGCGCGGTCGTCGGCTCGTCCGCGATCAAAAGGTCCGGCTCGTTGGCGAGCGCCATCGCGATCATGACGCGTTGGCGCTGGCCGCCGGACAATTGATGCGGGTAACTTGCAAGGCGCGTTTCCGCTTCAGGAATGCCGACCTGGGTGAGCAGTTCGAGCGTCCGCGCTCGCGCCTTTTGACCGCTAATGCCACTGTGAAGCTGCAGAATTTCGCCGATCTGGGCCTCGATCGTATGCAACGGATTGAGCGAGGTCATCGGCTCCTGGAAGATGATCGAAATGTCGTTGCCGCGAATGCCGCGCATCTCGCGCTCCGAAAGCCCAAGCAGTTCGCGGCCCTTGAAGCGAATGCTTCCCGAGGGATGCGAGGCGGTCGGATACGGCAATAACTTCAAAATCGAGAGCGCACTGACGGATTTGCCCGACCCCGACTCGCCGACCAACGCCACGCACTCACCGCGGCGGATCGTAAAAGAAATACGATCGACCGCCACCGAAGTGCCGCTCGGCTGATGAAACGCCACCGACAGAGCGTCGATGTCGAGCAGGGGCTGGGTGATGGCGTCCATTACGATAATTCTTCGATTAGTTGCGGTAGAGCGTCCCGAGTGAGGTGACGCATACCTTCCGGCAATTTTAACGCCCGATCAAATGACAACATCCTGCCGCATCCGGCGCGGACGGCCGTTACCACGTGGATGGCGTCGGGAAGTTTTGGCATGGAAGCATCTGGCTTCGACACGCCAGCGACTCGTCGATAAGCGGCAGTTTCCACCAAAATATCGCGAGTCACCGGGTGCAAGTCGAACAAGCCACTGTGTAAAATCAGCTCCAGATAATTTCGACGCCTTATGGGATTAGCCTTTGGGAGTACTTCCGCAAGCGTTAGCTCGCTCGTCACGGCCAGATAGAGGTTCCTACCCAACAATTCAAACAGCACGCGCAGGCGACCCGCGATATCGTCGCCACCCTCAACGGCATAGATGAATACATTGGTGTCAAAATAAAGCCTGGACGAAACACTCCCTTCAATCATCCCACTCGTCCCGCTGGCGCCGCAAATCGTCGTCGATCTCCTCTGCGGTTCGGAAGGGGGGGTGGCGCAGCGCGAAAATCTCCTCAAGCGTCATGATTTTTTCCGGCCGTTTCTCTTCCTCGACAATCGTCACCGTAACAGTCGACGAAGGATCGACACCAGCCCGCAAGTCCTCCGGAAGCTTCGAAGCCGGATAGTGTTCGCGAGTAATCCTGTTCATGTGACACCTCTATCTCGGAGGTAGACTACCACGATTTTATCGAAACGTCTTGCGCGGATCGAACGCGTCGCGCACCGCTTCGCCGATGAAAATCAAAAGCGACAGCATGATCGCGACGGCGAAAAATCCCGTGAAGCCGAGCCAGGGCGCCTGAACGTTGGCCTTGCCCTGCGACAGCAATTCGCCGAGCGAGGGGGAGCCGGGCGGCAAGCCGAAACCAAGGAAATCGAGTGCGGTCA
>WNFO01005192.1_pt1 | contig 11346 bp, 10 predicted proteins | sample 5400251 | NCBI WGS metagenome assembly WNFO01 (sample SAMN13153354, study PRJNA577476) | soil metagenome | isolation source: 100 cm saprolite under Madrone tree | place: USA:California | collected 2016-06-14 | reverse complement strand
GGATTTCTGCGATCATGATGATGTTGGGTGCCTGACGCAGGATAGAGCGCAAGGCGGCGGGAAACGTCAGGCCGATTTCCGTGTTTACCTGTACCTGGTTGATACCGGTCATCTGATATTCGATCGGTTCCTCCACGGTAATGATCTTGCGGTCTGGCTTGTTGATGTAATTGAGACAGGCGTAAAGCGTAGTTGTCTTGCCTGATCCAGTAGGCCCGGTAACGAGGAGAATGCCATCAGGTAGTTTGAGCAGGCGCTCAAAGGTTTCCTGGTCGTCGGAAAGAAATCCAAGCTCGGGCAAACCGAGCTTCAGGCTGGATTTATCCAGTATGCGCATGACGATGCTCTCGCCGTGATTGGTGGGCATGGTCGAGACGCGAAGGTCGATCGGCTTCTTCTTGATTTTTACCTGGATGCGACCATCCTGTGGCAGGCGTTTCTCTGCGATACTCATCGAGCCCGTCATGATCTTGAGCCGGCTGATGATGGCTGATTGCAGACGCTTCGGTGGCGCTTGCATTTCCTGTAGTACGCCGTCAATCCGGAATCGGACGCGGAATTTTTTATCCAGCGGTTCCAGATGAATATCGCTGGCGCCCGCACGGTGCGCCTCGATTAGCAACATGGATACGAGCCGGACAATCGGCGCATCTGCTTCATCGACGGCGGCCGCTTCCGCGCCGTCCCCAAATTCCAGGCCGAGATCGATATCTTCTCCAATTTTTTTCTGCAGGACGTCCGCTGCTTCATCGGCCGTGCCGTAGTATTTAATTAAAGCCTCGCGAATTTTCTTTGGGCTGGTGCAAACCAGTTCCAGTTCGCGTTGGAGCAGAAAACTGAGGCTGTCCATCGTATCGATGTCGAGTGGGTTGCCTACCGCGACCACAAGGCCGGTTTCGCCGAAACCGACTGGAATTACTTTGAACCGGCGCGCATCTTCTCCGCGGATCTGACTGATCACTTGCGGCGGAATAACCATGGAAGAGATGTCAATCCAATCCATGTGCGCTTGCGCGGCCAGTGTGCGTGAGACTTCCGCGTCGGAAACGGTTCCGTCGTTGATCAAAACGTCGATTACGCCAGGCTCACCGTTGAGACGCGACCGGGCACCGTCGATTTGGTGGCGTGTGACGAGTCCTCCTTCTTCGAGGACTCTGAGGACGTACTCTTCGTTGTGTTGCACCGAGGAGAAAGGATGACCGAGCGCCCAGTTTACTGCAAATCGCTGCAATTTCCACCCGATAGGCAAAATCTGGCGCGCGCGCGCTTCTGGCGTGCTGGTTTCGGCGTTCCGGCCGCAGTTAACAGAAGCCGGCCGAAAAAAGTTTGCGATCGCGAAGACCCGCTCGCCAGCACGCAAGACGCGTGCGCTCACTCAACGGTTACGCTCTTGGCGAGGTTGCGTGGTTTGTCAACGTCGCGGCCCAGTTCGACAGCTAAATGATATGCGAGAAGCTGAAGCGGGATAACCGTAAGGATAGGCATCACGTAGTCGGGCGCTTCCGGCAGCACGATAATTTCGTTGGCAATCCCTTTGAGATGTTTCGCGCAATTTCCGCTTGTCAGCGCGATGATGGGACCCTTGCGAGCTTTGACTTGCTCGATGTTGTTCACGTTTTTTGAAAACACTGAGTCATCCGGCGCGATAAACACAGAGGGTAAATCAGAACGAATCAGCGCGATGACACCGTGCTTGAGTTCAGCGCTCGGATGCCCCTCGGCAAATAGATACGTAATCTCCTTCATTTTCAGAGCGCCTTCGAGAGCGATGGGAAAGTTGAACTGCCTCCCGAAGAACAAAAAGCCATTTGCGCTGGCATATCTTTTGGCAATTGCCTTGATTTGATCGTTCAGGTCCAGAACCGCGTCGATCTGTCCTGGCAATGCTTCCAGAGCTTCCATAACACGACTTCCTTCAGCCGTGGAAAGATTGCGCATGCGCCCGAACAGCAGCCCGAGCAGCGCGAGAATAACAAGCTGCGACGTGAACGATTTTGTGGCCGCTACACCAATCTCCGGTCCAGCGTGCATGTATACTCCGCCGTCGCTTTCGCGCGCGATCGTGCTGGCGACGTTGTTGCAAATTCCGAGGGTGCGAAAGCCTTTGCGCCGGCTTTCACGTAGCGCACCCAACGTATCCGCAGTTTCGCCGCTCTGGCTGATGGCAAAAACCAACGTCTCCGGAGTCATCGGCGTATTCCGATGACGGAACTCGCTCGCGTAATCGACTTCGGTCGGGATGTTCGCCACTCGCTCAATCAAGTATTCGCCGACTCTGCCGGCATGCAGGGCCGTGCCGCAGCCGGTGAGAACGATGCGCCCTACATCGCGCAGTTCAGGCGGTGCCATGTTCAAGCCGCCGAGTTTTGCTGTGCATTCCTCAGCGTTGAGACGGCCGCGCATCGCATCACGCACCGTGTTTGGTTGCTCAAAGATTTCCTTGAGCATGTAGTGGGGATAATCACCCTTCTTAATGTCCTCGGCTGTGAACTCGACTTTGCTGACGGGATGCTCGGTGCTGTCTCCGGCAAGCGAAGTGATCTCGAACTTCTCCGGCCCCGCTGCCACCACATCGAAGTCGTTCAAGTAAACCGCGTCGCGGGTGTAAGCGACAATTGCGCTCACATCGCTGGCCAGAAAATTTTCGCCGTTGCCAACGCCAAGCACCAAGGGACTTCCACGGCGCGCGCCGATCATGAAATCCGGCACATCAGCATGGACCAGCGCGATGCCGTATGTGCCGATCACTTGTCGAAGCGCAGTACGAACAGCGTCAAAAAGGCGGGCCTTTTTTCCGGGAGCGTCTACGGTGCTGGCGCACGAGTCGTCGTAGATTTCCCCAATCAGATGCGCGAGCACTTCGGTGTCGGTCTCGGAACGAAAGCTCGTATCGCCGTTGCGAACGAGCTCATCTTTTAGTGTCTGATAATTTTCGATTACCCCGTTATGGACCAAGGCCAGCTTGCCACTCGCATCGAAATGCGGATGCGCGTTTTCGTCGTTCACCTTGCCGTGCGTGGCCCAACGCGTGTGGCTGACGCCCAGCGAGCCTGATACCGGTTGCTTCCGCACTAATTTTTCAAGCGCCGCAATGCGTCCCGCACATTTGCGCGTCTCCAGACGTCCTTTCTCAACGATAGCGAGTCCGGCTGAATCGTAGCCTCGGTATTCAAGGCGACGCAGCCCATCCAATAAGATTGGTGTCGCCTTAGCCCGCCCGACGTATCCAACAATTCCACACATTTCTCTGGACTGTAGCGGCGGGCGTGCCGCCCGCAACGATTGCGTTTGCTGTAGCCAAGCCCCTGTGGGGCGTTGACTCACGTGACGTGGAGCGCCCCGGACGGCGCACAGCGCCGTGGCTACAGCGCCACGAGTTGTTTAGGTTCGCTAGAACGGCGGCTGCATGACGCAAAAATAGTTGCCGCAAATTGTAGCCGCCAGATTATTGGTTGATAACGATGCAGCCGCAGCGCGATTCAGTTCCGAAAAATTCAATTCCGAAAGTGGAGGGGGCACTGCCACCCGGCACACTGCAGAGAACGCTCGCGATCATTATGGGCGGCGGTGCTGGCACACGTTTGTTTCCGTTGACGAAAGATCGCGCCAAACCCGCGGTGCCGCTGGGTGGGAAATATCGCATCGTCGATATTCCGATCAGCAATTGTCTGAACTCCGGACTGCGTTCGATCTACGTGCTCACGCAATTTAACAGCATGTCGTTACACCGGCACATCCAAGCGAGTTATAAGTTCGATAATTTTTCGCGCAGCTTCGTGGACATTCTCGCGGCTCAACAGACGCCCGCCGGCTCGCAGTGGTATCAGGGAACTGCCGACGCGGTCAGGCAAAACATGCGCTACTTCCTCGAGCGACCGTATGATTATTACCTGATCCTAAGCGGCGATCAGCTTTACCGAATGGATTTTCGGGCGTTGCTGCATCAGCACATCAAATTCGGCGCGGACATTACACTCGCCACCAAACCGGTAGCGCGACATCAGGTTTCCGAGTTTGGAATCATGCAGAGCGGAGTCGACCGCCGCATCACCGGGTTCATCGAGAAACCGGTGGATGAATCTGAATTGCGGGAGATGAAGATGAGCCGGGAGCTGCTCCGCGCCATCGGTTCCAATGAAGAAGAGGAATTGTTTCAGGCCTCAATGGGAATTTACGTTTTCAACCGGAACGTGCTGATAGAATGTTTGACGAGCGATCTGTTCGATTTCGGAAAACACATTATCCCATCATCGATCAAAGATCGGGACGTCAGCGCGTTTATCTTCAAAGGTTACTGGGAGGACATCGGAACGATCCGCGCGTTTTACGAGGCGAACCTCGATCTCACCGATGTCGTGCCAGAATACAGTTTCTTTGAACCCGAGTCCCCGATCTATACGCATCCGCGTTTTTTGCCGGGAAGCAAAATTAACGGTGCCACGCTGCGGCAGGCGATTATTTCAGATGGCTGCATCATCTCGGACGCGCATCTGGAACGATGCGTGGTCGGGATACGCAGTGTGATTCGAAGCGGCGCCACGATCCGGAACAGCATCGTGATGGGCGCGGATTATTTGGAACTGGGCCAAAGCGATTCGTCGCAGCCGCCCATTGGCATCGGGCGCAACTGCGTGATCGACCGCGCCATCATCGACAAAAACGCGCGCATCGCCGATGGCGTCGTGATTACGCCGGAAGGCAAACCGCCGAACTTCGATGCAGACAATTATTTCATCCGCGACGGGATCGCAGTGATACCGAAAAACGCCGTCATTCCAGCCGGTTTCTGGATTTGAGATGTGTTGTAGTGTCCGCTGTCCTCAGCGGATAATTCGGCAGCGCCTGAAGCTTGCGGCTGCAGAGCTTGGTTACGCTGTCGGCAAACGGTGAAACGAAGAGCTTCCTATCGCCTGTCGGTCATCGCCTGGAACTGCCCACCCGTTTCCCATTTTTCCTGTTTATTCCACGGCATCGCTGAATCGTGATGATCGTCTGGATCTTGAACCAGGGCAGTTTCCTTCTGTGTCGCGCACGAGGTCATGCTTACCACGAATGCACACATCAAAACGGGGATGACTATTCTTCGAAGGTTATGGACTTGTGCCAGCATATATCACAGTGTCTCCGGATTGTACTTGGACGCCGCGCGCCAAACTATTAGTCATGATATCGCCGATAGCTGTGGCGGGTTCAACTGAAGAAATGCGAATTTTTCCAATCAGCGTCCCATCTCGCAGAACAAGCATTTCGGAGTTGGTCTCGACTCCGTTGCGAGCACCGAGATTTAACACCACGAAGTTGTAAGCCTGATTGTATGCGAGCACGGTGCCATGCACACCTGCGCGATGGGGACTGACTGTTTCTCGCTGGGTGCTTGCAGTTTCACGCCGTTTTTTCGTTTCCTTTGGCTGGCTCGAACGCTCCTGGCTACCCTGGATTTTTTCGGCTAGGAGCGCTTTTTCTCTTTCCGCGCTATCAAGTTGACGGCGGAGGTCATCCACTTGTGATTGCAAATCAGCAGTCTGCGCACTGTCGGCGGCAGGACTTCCAGCGACGGCAGGATTCGCGTTCTTCCCCGCTCCTTCTACGCGCTTTTGCAGAGATGCGATCTCTTTCTGATTGGCATCTAATTTGGCTTGCAGATCGGTTTTCTCTTTCTGGGCTTGCGCCAGTTCTGCTTCTGCTGTCGCGGCGCGATTTTCTGCGTCGTCGACTTTGCCCCGTTGTTCTGCTCCAGCCGTTCCACCAGGCGGAGCATTCAAGTTCGCATTCGCCTGACGGCGCTCAGCTGCGTCGCGCGCGGCCTGTGCGTTCGCCGCATTTGTGCGGAGCGCCTTCACTTTTTGGCCGTTCAAAAAGCCGAAAAACGCCGCCAGCACCAGGAACGCAATGGCAAGTCCGGCCACACTTTTCGAGGTGACTGCGAAACCCGCCGACTCCCTGGGCGTCATCAAGCGTGCTTTTTAACAGCGAATCATGCGCAAATGCAATTGCAATTTCGGCTTTGCGTCTGGAGGAATCGTTGAATCTGAATCGGGATTGCGTTTCTCGACGTTTCAATCGATAGAAACCGCGTGGGACAACAGCATCGTGTAAAAGCCAAGCGCAAGCGGCGGCATGCGTATTTACGGCGCAAGAAGGCAGCGTTGCGAGCCAGCGCGGTTCGACCCGCCCCGGGCAAGCAACGGCCAAAGAAGGAGGCCGGCCCCGAGTAGTTTGATTCGAATCGTTAAACGAACGTCTGTTGTTTGGTCGATTCAGTAAGTCCGCCATGCCGGAGCACGTGCGTTATCTGATCGTCGACGGCCACAGCGTTATTTTTGCCTGGCCGGAGCTACGCAAACTTCACGCGCGACGCTCCGCGCTGGCCCGCGAAGCGTTAATTAAGCAGTTGCGCGATTATCAGGACTGGACCGGTGTGCGCGTGGTAGTCGTTTTCGACGGTAAAGGAACAAAGATCGGCGCGACTTCTGACGCAGGCGAAGTGCAAATTTTCTATTCACGCAGCGGACAATCAGCGGATGCGATTATTGAGCGATTGGCGAGCAAATACGCAAAACGATTCGATCTGATGGTGGCCACTTCCGATTTGATGGAAGCGCAGACCGTGCAGGCCTGCTGCGCAGAATGGATTTCCCCTGAAGGACTGCGGGCGCTTATTTCCAGTGCGCGACGAGCCTAGAGCGATTTTATAAATTTGTAGCCACCGTCCTGTGGCCGGTCCAGCTCCGCACTGCTTTTCACACTCGTGAAACGGCTACAGCGGCTGCCGTTTTATTTAACTCGCGCTACAATCCAAGTTTCTTCTCGATCTCTTTTACTCGCGCGAAAAGTTTTCCGAGCCGATGGACCCAGGCAATTTGTTGCTTTGCTTGTGCAAGCGGCACGGCGGGCGACGCCCACCATGCCCCGCCGCTGATGTTCTTGGAGATGCCACTTTGCGCACCGATGGCGGTGTTATCGCCAATCTCGATATGCCCAATGATACCAGCCTGACCGCCAATTAGGACACGCTGACCGATCTGGACACTGCCGGCAATTCCGGTCTGCGCTGCGATGACAGTATTCTTGCCGATCACGACGTTGTGCGCGACCTGCACGAGATTATCGATTTTTGCTCCCTCCTGGATCCAGGTTCGACCAAAACGGGCCCGGTCGATGGTCGTATTGGCGCCGATCTCGACATCATCGTCGATCTGTACAATGCCGAGCTGCTGAATCTTTTGCTGTCGGCCATCGACCATTTCGAATCCGAAACCATCCGCACCGATGACTGCGCCGCTGTGAATGATTACGCGTGAGCCAATGCGGCTTCGCTCCCGAATTGTGACTAGCGGATAAATGAGACACGCCGATCCGATCGTTGTCTCGTGGCCGATGTAACTTCCTGCGCCGATGATTGTGTCGTCGCCGATCCTTACGCCGGCTTCGATGACCGCGTGCGGCTGAATCGAAACACGCTCTTCAAGTCGAGCGGTTGGATCAACGACCGCTGTTGAATGAATACCAGGTGCAAACGCAATCGGCTTGGGCGCAAACTTGAGCACCACTTGTTCGAAAGCCTTGGTTGGATTTGAAACACGAATTTGAGCTGGGGGGATCGATTCAGCGAAATCGGCTGGAACGAAAACTGCCGACGCGCGCGTTTTGCGCAGCAGGCCAATGTATTTTCGGGTTGCGAAGAAACTGACTTCTCCGGGAGTCGCTTCCGCCAGTGATGCCGCGCCCGTGATTTGCAGCGATCGATCCCCCACCAGTTCGCCACCGAACGTTGTCGCTAATTGCTCGAGAGTAAAAGTCACGGAGATAGTTGCAGCGTTAAAGCATTCAAGCGTAAAGAATGTCAGCGGTCGCAGCCTTCGCTCCAGCGGGGCGGACGCTTTTCGATGAAGGCCTGCACACCTTCGAGCGCCGCCTCATCCATCATGTTGCAGGCCATGGTCTGACTTGCCGATTCATATGCCGCTGCGATGCCCGATTCGGCTTGCCTGTAAAAAAATTCCTTCCCCATTGCCACTGCAATGCGTGGTTTTGCGACGATCGCAGCAACCAGCTTTTCGACCTCGGCATCGAGCTGATCCGGTTCCGCCACGCGGTTGATCAAGCCGCGCGCCTTCGCCTCATCAGCGCTGATAAATTCACCCGTAACGAGCATCTCGAACGCCGCTTTGCGCAAAACGTTGCGGGAAAGAGCCACACCGGGCGCAGAGCAGAAAAGACCGAGGTTCACACCGCTGACGGCGAATTTTGCTGCGCTAGATGCGACGGCGAGATCGCACATCGCCACCAACTGACAACCTGCCGCGGTCGCGATGCCCTGGACGCGGGCAATTACAGGCACCGGCAGGCGCTGGATCGTGAGCATCATGTCAGCGCATTGCGCAAAGAGCTCTTCGTAGTAATCAAGCGATGGCGCTGCGCGCATTTCCTTGAGGTCATGGCCGGCGCAGAAAGCTTTGCCTTCGGCAGCGAGCACAACCACTCGGACTGATTCGTCGCGCGCGATCGCGTCCAGCTCACGCTGTAATGCCGAGAGCATCGCTTCGGACAAAGCATTGAAAGCATGCGGCCGGTTTAGTCCTAACGTCACCACGCCGCGCGGGTCCTGGCTTCGCAAGAGAACTGGCTCTTCATTCACGGGAGGTTTCGGGAGCGGTGCCGATTCGATTGACGCTGGAGAAGCTTTCACAGGCTGGAACGCTTAAACGCTACTGCCGAAATTCCAAATCTGAAATTCGAAAAATTTAGTTTTCGTTTACTGCGCGCGACAACATCATCTGACAAGTGCCGCAGTCCAAGAGGATGCCCTGAATGAAAATCGTCGCGATCGCTAATCAAAAAGGTGGCGTCGGCAAAACGACCACGGCTGTGAACCTTGGCGCTGCGCTCGCGGAAGTGGGCCATCGCATTTTGCTTGTCGATCTTGATCCGCAGGCGAACGCGACGAGCTCGTTTGGGCTGCAAGGAGTCGAGCAAATTAGTCTTTACGAACCACTGCTCGGCGAGGCTTCCATTACCGAAAAAATCGTTCCCACGCGCCGCGATCACCTGTTTATCGTACCGGCCGATCTCGATTTGGCCGGCGCCGAAGTTGAAATCGCGCGAATGCCCAATCATCTCACGCGTTTGGCGGAAACGCTCAAGCCGCTGCATGCCGACGAAACTTTTGATTTCGTTTTCTTGGATTGTCCGCCGTCGCTTGGCATCCTGATGAGTAACGCGCTCGCCGCCGCCGATGAATTGTTGACGCCAATACAATGCGAGTATTTCGCGCTGGAAGGATTGGTAAAAATCGTGCGGCTGGTCGAGCAAGTGCGCGACTCCGGGGCGAACAAGCGTCTCGAAATTAGCGGTATTGTCATGACGATGTTCGACGCTCGAACAAATCTTAGCGAGCAGGTTGTGGCGGAGGTGCGCCAACATTTTGGCGAACGTGTTTATGAGACCGTGATCCCGCGCAGCGTGCGCTTGAGCGAAGCGCCAAGCTTTGGCAAATCGATCCTGGAATACGCTCCAAGCGGAGCTGCTGCCCAAGCTTATCGAGCTCTCGCCCGCGAGTTCATCGGGCGCCACGCTCCGCCAGCCACTCCTCACGAGCCATCGCATACACCAGCGTCGGAAAACCTCGGAACGTAATTTCCTTCTCGATATTCATTCCATTTTTCTCCGCCACGCGACGTGAGGGGACGTTTTCTGGATGAATCAGGGAGATGACGCGCGATAGCTTCCAGTCGCGAAAGCCATGATCACGGACGGCGCGCGCAGCTTCAGTGATGAGGCCGCGGTTCCAGTAATTGGGGTGCAGTCGATAGCCGATCTCGATGTCTTCGATGCCATGCTCCGGATGATAAAAGAAACCGCAGTAACCGATAATCGTGTCCTCGTCGCGCGGGATCACGGCAAACTGCGACGGGATGCCTGCGCGATCCCAGCCCATGACTTTCTCAATGAAAGCGATCGTCTGCTTACGTTCGGTGAAAACGCCTAATGAGAAGCGCATGAAATCCGGATTGGCGAACAACTGTGCCATAACATCCACATCATCTTCGCGGAAAGAGCGCAGGATGAGTCGTTCGGTTTCGAGTTGCATCTTGCTTTTGCCACCGGAAAGCCGGCAGCTACAACGTAGATGATTTTCGATTCTTTAGTTGAAGATGCGAGCGGATGAAGAGGAATTTGCACGACCGGCGAGGCCACCGGATACAGCAAGTCTAGGCGCACTTCGCGAAGCGGCGCGTCACTGCACTGCATGTCACCTTTACAAGCGCGCGACGCAGACGGTTTTCGGCGAAGGCCCGAAAGGCGCAACGATGATGCTGGTCGGCGAACAGCCGGGAGATTACGAGGATGTCGCTGGTAAACCCTTCGTTGGACCGGCTGGCAAAATCATGGACCGCGCACTCGAAGAAGCTGGAATCGATCGATCCAAGGTTTATGTCACGAACGCGGTGAAACATTTTAAGTGGGAACCTCGCGGGAAACGCCGGATTCATCAAAAACCAAATTCGCGCGAAATCGCCGCCTGCCGTCCATGGCTGGAAGCGGAGTTGCGAGTCGTTAAGCCAAAGCTGGTGGTGGCCATGGGTGCGACGGCAGCCCAGACGATTTTTGGTCCATCATTTCGGGTCACACGTGAGCGCGGCAAAGTGTTATCGTCTAAACTTGCGCCGAGGGTCCTTGCCACTGTTCATCCATCGTCTCTCCTTCGCCAGCCTGACGAAGCCTCGCGTGAACGCGAATACAAGCATTTCGTCGCCGATCTTCGTGCCGCGCTACGCGCAGCTGGCGAAGAATAGAAGAGCTCTGACGGAATCATTCCACCGTCATTGCGTCTCGCGGTTTGTATTCCGCGACGAACATCCTGCGAAACTGATCGAACGTTCCTCCTTCAATTTCGCTGCGCGCCTGCCTCATCAAATTCAAATAAAAATGCAAATTGTGCAGTGTAATCAGGCGAAGCCCGAGAATTTCTTCAGCTTTGATTAGGTGACGAATGTAACCGCGCGAAAATTCACGGCAGACATCGCATGTGCAGTTTTCTTCTATCGGTCGCTTGTCCAGCGCGAACTCCGCATTTTTTAGATTGAGTGTGCCTCTGGCTGTGAACGCGGTTCCATTTCGGGCCAGGCGCGTCGGCAGCACGCAATCGAACATGTCCATCCCGCGCGCGATCATCTCCAGTAGTTGGGGCGGCGTTCCCAGCCCCATCGCGTAACGCGGTTTGTCCCTGGGCAAAAATGGTTCAGCCGATTCGACCGCTCGCATCATCTCCTCTTCAGGCTCGCCCACACTCACCCCGCCAATCGCGTAGCCGTCGAAATCAAGATCAACAATTGCCTGCGCGCT
>WNFO01041583.1_pt1 | contig 11348 bp, 15 predicted proteins | sample 5400251 | NCBI WGS metagenome assembly WNFO01 (sample SAMN13153354, study PRJNA577476) | soil metagenome | isolation source: 100 cm saprolite under Madrone tree | place: USA:California | collected 2016-06-14 | reverse complement strand
GCACCCAGTCCACGGCGTGTTGTTCTTGTCGATGACGCAGCGCACCGATTTTCTCAATCTGCGCACGGGCAAGCGGCGCTCGCCAGGCTGCGCGGCGGCGCGGTCCCGTTGTCACAGCCTCTTCGGCCGGGCGAGTCGTATGTCGCCGATCTTGTATTTGATGTCCCACTGAACGCGCACAACCTGCGTCTCTTTGTCGGAGATGACTTCGACATGCCGAATCGCTTGCTCATTGGGCACGAAGACAGTTTTCTGCACAGGAAGATTTTCTTGGCACTCACCGCTCCCGGCACTGTCTTAGCCGGCCGCGTGCCTTGATACACTCCGGACCGATACTCATCAAGAAAGTAAGAAGGGTGTTGGTTCCCTTAAGCGGGAACGCCTGGCTACCATAATCGCATCCCTAACCTGCTGAACCTTCAGCCACTTGCCGTAGCGCAACGGGAGAGGCGGGTGGAACCTTTCCGTGGACAAGTCGCCGCTCCTGACGCGGCGGAGGCAGGGCGGGCGGAGGATACAGCGCTGGCGGCGGCCTGCCGGTCGGGAGACCTGCGCGCGTACGAGCGACTGTATGCACTCCATGGGGCGCGCATGAAGAATCTTGCCCGTAACATCCTTGGCAGCGCCACGGACGCGGAAGACGCTGTGCAAGAGACTTTCCTGAAGGTTCAGCGCGGCATCGCCAGTTTTCGGGGCCAATCGAGTTTTGTGACCTGGACCTTCCGCATCCTGGTGAACACCTGCCACGACGCGCGACGCAGCCGGCTGCGGAAGAAAGAAGTCGCCGCGAACGACGAGCAACAACGCGATGATGCCGCGCCGCGCCCGGAGCCACGTGCGTCTGTCGCTCATCCCTCGCTGCGGCTGGCGCTTGAACGCGCCCTCGCCAAGCTGACCCGCCATCAGCGCGATGTTTTCTTGCTTTACGAAGTCGAAGGTTTCCGCCATGCGGAAATTTCTTCGATGCTGGAAATCAGCGAAGCCGCTTCGAAAAATACGCTTTTCCAGGGGAAGAAAAATCTTCGACAGATGCTGGAGCCTCCTCGTGGCAGTTATGCCGCGGGAGCACGGTGATTCCTATGAATGTAACGTGTAAAGACCGAGATCGGATTCTCGAAGACGGCACGACGGCCGAATGGGCTGCGCTCGAAGGTCATGCGGCAAGCTGCGTATCCTGCGCGGAAGAACTTCGCTCCTGGAAATTCCTCAGCGTGGCGGCGGCTGAACTGCGCGGGTACACGGAGAGCCCGGCGCTTTGGCCGCGGATACGCCATTCCCTCACTGAACAAGCAGCTTCAATCCAAAAGGGACGCGAGCGCTGGAGCTGGCGCTCGCTTTTCGCGACTTTTTCGTTTTCCTGGCAAACCGCGGCAGCGACAGCCTTCGTAGCCGTGCTAATGATTTCCGCCGGATGGCTCCTGCGGCCCAACAAACCACCGATACAGGAGGGCAGCTTGCTGAAGAGCAAGGCGCTCACCGAAGTGGAACACGCGGAATCCGCTTACGTGCAAGCGATCGATAGGCTCGCCGCTGACGCAAAGCCCCAGATCGATAATCCCGCGACCCCACTGATGGGCAACTACCGAGAAAAGCTGCTCGTGCTCGATAGCGCCATCGATGATCTGCGCGCGCAGACCGGGCAAAATCCATCGAACGCGCACCTGCGTTACGAATTGCTGGCCATGTATCAGGAAAAGCAGCGCACTTTGGAGGAAATTTTGGAGGAAAAGCGATGACCGGCCCCGTTCCCAAGACGCGGCAGGCTGCGCGGCCCCATTGGTCGAGCAAACGCTGTGTCCTGGTCTGCGCTGCCACTTTGCTTGCCATCACCGTACCGTCCGCAGGCGCTGCAAATCCTGGCCAGGAGCAGGTCACGCGCGACTTCCAGAAGACGCTCTCCCTGGGCGCTGGGCAATCGTTCCGCATCGAAAACAAATTCGGCCAAATTAGCATCCACGGCGAATCCAGCCGCGACCTGAAAATCTCCGCAACCATCCGGACGCAAGCCGACTCCCGCGAGCAGGCGCAAAGTTTCGCCGACAAAGTGCAGATCGATGTCCAGCAAACAGCGCACGGCGTCGAGGTGCGCACCAACTACCCGGAGGCAAATCGCAACTGGTTCGGCGGCAAGAACGCTTCCTATTCCGTCGATTATGAGATTGCCATGCCGTCCGACGCTCCGCTCTTCGTCAAGAACAGCTTCGGCAGCGTGAACGCCACCGGCGTCCGCAGCAAATCCGAGTTCGACAATAACCACGGCTCGCTTAACGTCCGCGATACCGGCGCTGCGCGGCTCAGCAACTCTTTCGGAAGCATCGAGCTTAGCGGAGCCGCCGGCGAAGCCTCCATCACTGACAACAATGGCTCAGTGCAGGTTTCGCAGGTGAAGGGCGCGCTCGAGCTGCGCAATCGCTTCGGCAGCGTCACGGTCCGCGAAATTGGCGGCGCCGCGAACATAACGGGTGGCAACGGAGCCGTGAACCTGACGGACGCCGCCTCCGCTAACATCACCACATCGTTCGGCAGCGTTGAAGCCCGCAACATCCGGGGCGACCTGATGGTTCACGACAATAATGGGAACGTCGACGTCTCGAGCATCGGCGGCGCCGCTGACATCACCGACAGTTTCGGAAACGTCACCTTTTCTGACGTCAAGGGGCGCGTGAACTGCACCACCAGCAATGGCCGCGTCTACGGGAGCTCGCTCTCCGGAAGCGGCGTCACCATCCGCGATTCGTTCGGCAATCTCGAGCTGAGCAATATCGCCGGCGCGCTGAATGCGGAAACATCCAACGGAAAAATCACGCTGCGCTCCGCGCACGGCACCGTGGAGCTGAAATGCTCCTTCGGCGCCATTGAAGCTTCGGACATCTCCAAGGGCATTCGCGCCATCACCGGCAACGGCAACATCACGCTCACCGACATTGGTGGCGAGACTTTCGCCAAAACCAGTTTCGGCAGCGTTTCTGCCGACCGGATCAATGGCAATCTCATCGTCGAAAACACCAACGGCTCGGTTACCGCGCGCAACGTGAAAGGCGATGCCGAAGTGACCACGTCCTTCGCCGGCGTCACACTCGAATCGGTCGGCGGTAAAACCACGGTGAACAATCAGAACGGCGGCATCTCCGTCACCGCCGCGCGTCCGCCCAGCGGTTGCCGCAACATCGCGCTCAAGACCTCCTTCTCTCCCATTCGCGTGCGCATCCCGGAGGGCCTTGGCTACAACGTCACGGCCCGCACGTCCTTCGGCCGCATCTCCACTGATTTACCAATTACTGCCAGCGGCGGCATCGGCCCTGAGTCGCTCAGCGGCACCATCGGCTCCGGTGGCTGTCAGCTCCAGCTAACCAATGCCAACGGCAGCATCGAGATTAACAAGGCCCAATGACCTCCTCTTCGCGAACTCTGCGCGGCGCTCAGTGCCGTCTCTTTCGTTCCATGGCGAAGGCCTTCTTCAAAATCCGCGTGGCCGTCTCCGTCAACTTGTATTTCGCCAACTCCTCTTCGCTTGCGAAGGCGACGTCGGTCACATCGCTTCCAGCGACGGCTTGGCCCGCTAGCCGTTCGCAAAGGTAGTCAACGATTACATAATGGAATCGCGGACCCTTCTTCCCCTCGTTTGCCCCTGCGGTGCTCTCCACGTAAATTCGGTCGAAGACTTCGATCAACTCGATCACGCGTACCGTGAGACCGGTCTCTTCCAGCAGTTCGCGCGCCACGCCTTCCTCCAGCGTCTCGCCCAACTCCAGCGTTCCTCCTGGTATCGACCATTCCCCAAGCAGCGGCTCGCTGCCGCGTCGAATCAACAGCGCGCGTCCCTGGTCGATAATTACGCCGCCTACACCAACCAACGGTCGTTCTGGATACTCCCGCGAAGATGCCATTTATAAGCTGTATATCCGTTTTCTGGAGGATTGCAAATCCGGCGCTGCCCGCCCGCATGGGGTTGACTTCACGCCGGTATATAATACGCTCAACGGTGGTGCTCGCCGTCTTAGCGGTGCCGCTTGATACATGTACGGAGGATGGAGCTGTGATCCGCTGCCCTGAATGTTCCGCTGAAATCGACGTCGACGAAGACGAAGTCGAAGAAGGCGAGATTCTCAGTTGCCCAGAATGCGAGTCTGAACTGGAAGTCTCGCAAATCCATCCCGTCCATCTGAACGTCATCTCTGAAGACATGGATGATGACGAAGACGAAGAAGACGACGAAGAGGCCGAACCTGGAGAAAATGGCGATGTTCCCAAGAACGAAGAAGAGGACGATGAGGAAGACGACGAAGAGTAATTCTACCTTCAGGAACGCGGGCATCTTCTTTTCTGCCTGCCCCCATCTAAACTTTTAAGGAGCGGGACTCATGCCTGTCCGTTGTGTCGTCGCCTTGTGGGCCGCGGCGCTGCTGGTTCCGTTCGCCGCCTCCCAAGCGCCAGTTCAAGAAGCTGCTCCGGCCTCCCAGCCGCAGTCCTCCTCGTCCGCAAACGGTGGCAAGCAGAAATACAGCCACGCCGATGACTTTTTGATCCGCGGAAGCGTGTTCAATTCGCGCGGCGAATTCGCAATTCGCGTGCCGCAAGGTACCCAATATGAGATGGTGGCGCACGCCAAGAGCTTCGCCGACCAGACGAGGACCATCGACGCACGGACCGGCTCCGGCGAAAACAACGTGGTTTTTCGCATGGAGCGGACCAAGAGAGGAAAACGATGACGCCTCGACTACGCTTGCTCTTTCTGCCTTTGGCTTTATGCGTGTGTGTGTGCACAGCCATGGCCCAGGACGCCAAGCATGAAGCGCAGCTCCGCACCGTCCGCGGCGTTGTGGCCGATAAGTCCTCCGAAAATCCTGTCCCATCGGCCGTTGTCTTTCTCAGGAATACGCGCACCAATGCTGTTCGCAGCTACATCGCCGACGAGGAAGGCAATTACCGCTTCAGCGGCCTGGATCCCAACGTCGACTATGAGATCCACGCCGAAAAGGATGGCGCCAAATCGGCCACTCGAACGGTTTCCAGTTTCGACGACAAGAAGGACATCGTCGTCAACCTGAAAATCGAAAAGAGAAAGGCCTGATAGACAGCGAGACCTAAGGCCCGATCGACGCGCGCGATTTCAGATCGCCGCGGTCGACCTCTTCACGACCACGCGTCCTTGATATCCTCGTGCGCCCGCTTCTCCGCGCTCTTGGCTTCCGCTTTCGCGTCCGCCTGCGGCTTTAGCGTCTGAATCGCCTTGGCGAGGCTCAGCGCTTTTCCGCCCTCGGGAGCGCTGCACGAAGAAACATTGCCGCTTCCCGGCGGAACCCCGGTGACCCCCCATTTCAAACAGTTGAACTTGATTTTAAGATTGTGGCTGACGTACAGCGCGGCGACACAATCGTTTAATTGCCGGAAAGCCGTGCAGGCGTCCTCCAACTTCGTGCGCGGCGGCAAAAGCGCCTGCAGTTGTGACGCCAGCTTTTTGCTCTGCTCGCCATTTGCGGCAAGTTGCTCGCTGGCCGTCGGGCCCTTCTTGATCCAATGGATGGGATTGTACGATTGCGCCGCGGCCTTCGCGGCCCCGAGAAGCACCAGGCCTGCTGTCAAGACGGCAATGATCCACTTCTTTTTCATGTCTTATCCCCTTCGCTCTGCAATCTCTAGCAAGCACGTCGCGAGCAAGCTCAAGTGAAAGGGCCGGACCCCCCTTGGGCTGGCTGCGCAAGGCAGCTCACCTTCCTAGTAGGCCATCACAGCAAACATAATTTCGACAACTACGCAGGCCGGTACTCCCCCAATGCGTCACTCCTGTCCTTGCGGCCAGTTTTGTAGTTTAGTGAGCCTGTACTCTTTTGCGGTTGTCCGACGCACACGATACGCCTAGAGTTATTTTGGGTCCGTAAAGACAGATGAAGTCCATCCTCGGTCTTCGTGCGCACACACCAAAACCTTCTCCCTTGGAAGGCTCGGGCGCTTTCCGCGCACTGCAAACCGAGACCGAGTTGCGGCAGCTCGGGCGTAGCGAGTGGTGGCTGTGGTTTTGCGCGTGTACCGTGACGCTCCTTGCCGCGTCGGCGTTGGTTCTGTCCTTCCTCCCCTTTCTTTTTCGTCACGCCAATCACTTCTACGAAATTCGACCCGATCAGGCGCAGTGGGGCACGGCGGCTCTCGTGGTGATTTTTAACGCTTGGCTGGTGTACCGGCAATGGTCTTTCCGGCGGCACAGGAAACACCTCACCACGCAGAATCCCTCTCCGGAGCATAACGAGAACGAAATCTCAGACGCCTCCGGTTTCGATCCCGTTACTGGCCTTTACACGCGCCTTTCCATTGAGCACCAGCTCGGCAAAGAAATAGGCCGCGCGCGCCGCGAAAACACATCGTTGAGCGTCGCTACGATTCATATCGACGAATTCGAGCAGGCGACCCAGCGCTATGGCAAAGCGGCTATTGACTCATTGCTGAAGGAATTTGCGCGCCGCCTGAAAAAAGCCATTCGCGCCTCCGATTTTGCCGTGCGTCTCACAAGCGGTGATTTTCTGCTCGTTCTGACCGAATGCACCCTGGGCGAGGTAAAACTTTTTTTGGACCGCATAGGTCCGCTGGAAATCACCTCCGCAGGAGAGAAAGTCGCGATCCCTTACTCCACCGGCTGGGTCGACTATCAGCCTGGCGACCTTCCCTCCGATCTGCTAAAGCGCGCCAGCCAAATTCTTCACCTGTACGAAAACGCTTCCAAGGACAGCTCCTCGACGACCCTCGTCGCCCGCTGACGACGTCACGCTAGCACGCGTGGACCCGCATGTTGTTGCTTTCCGTAACTTGCGCGCCTATGATTTGCGCAGATTTCCCTCATGCCGCCTCGGACCGTCTCCCTTCTAGGGGGTCTAATGTCGATGACCGCAAGGTTCCTACGTTACCTTCTTCTTGCCGTGCCGTTCTTTTGCAGCGGATGCACCAAGTCTCTCAATTCCACTGCACGTCAATCAGGCAGCCAATATTTTCTGGTTACCGTGAACACGCAAGTCCCTTACTGGCAGACGGCTGCGACCGGGTTTACAAAAGCAGCTTCCGAAATGCAAGTACAGGGCACCATGGCCGGCCCAAACAATTATGATCCTATGGCCGAGCAGCAGGAGTTTCGCCGCGTTGTGCAGTTAAAGCCCGCGGGCATTCTGGTTTCACCGGCCGATCCCGATCTCATGAGGGCGGACATCGATGCCGCCGTTGCTGCCGGGATCCCGGTCATCACGGTCGACGCCGACTCCTCCGCCAGCAAGCGCTTATCCTTCATTGGTACGAACAACTATGAGGCCGGAAGATTGGGCGGTGAAATCGTCAGCCGCTCCCTGCACGGCAACGGCCGCGTCGCCATCTTTACTATGCCCGAACAGACCAATCTCAATGAGCGGTATCGCGGCTATATGGAGATCTTGACCGCGTACCCTCACGTCACGGTTCTACCCGTTGTCGACATCAAGGGAGATCCGCAGATCGCCTTCGAGCAAGCCCAGAAGCTAATCGCGGCAAATGCCAAAGTGGACGCCTTCGTGTGCCTGGATGCGCTGGGTGGCAAGGGCGTAGCGAAGGCATTGAGCGCAACTCGCGTCACGGGTAAAACACTTATTGCCATGGACGACGACCCCGAAACTCTCGAATGGATTCGCAAGGGCTTCATCCAGGGCACCATCGTGCAAAGGCCGTTCACCATGGGCTTCGTCGGTTTGAAAATGCTCGATGACCTGCACCGCCACAAGCCCCGATCGCTTGACGTGGGCTGGGCCAAAAGTCCCTTCGCGCCTGTCCCGACCTTCGTAGATACCGGCGTGATCTGGATCGATAAACAGAACCTGGACGCCTTCGTCCACGCACTGGCCAGTCCGTAATACCGCTAGCCGCCTGTAAATCGTTTCGGGTCACGACATTACGCGCTAACACTGACCGAGTTCATGGAATCCTGTGTGCAGAAGGCCGTGGGCCGCGCATCTCATCGGCGAACCCAGGGTGAGGAGACTGACTTGGCAAACCGATTGGAAGGCAAAGTAGCTGCCGTTACCGGCGGCGATCAGGGGATTGGACGCGCGATTGTGGAGCGCCTGGCGGCGGAAGGCGCCGATGTGGCGTTGTGCTACCGCTCGAACAAAGCTGGCGCTGACGAAGTCGCCGCGGCCGTGCAGAAAGCAGGCCGAAAAGCAGCAGCGGTTCAATGTGACGTCGGGAAAGTTGCGGAGGGTCAACATTTCGTGGACGAGGCGGTCCGGCAGTTGGGCCGAATCGACATCCTGGTCAATAACGCCGGGCTTGAGCGCCGCGCGGATTTTTGGGACGTCACCGAGCAGGACTACGACGCCGTCCTTGACGTGAATCTGAAGGGGCCGTTTTTTCTGACTCTCCATCGAGCTGGCGCCGCTTGGCATCACCATCAACTCGATTGCGCCGGGCGCTATCGAGACGCCCATCAATAAGAAACTGCTGAATGACCCAGTGAAGCTGAAATCGCTGCTGGAAAATATTCCGCTGAAGCGCCTCGGCAAACCGGAGGATGTAGCATCGGTTGCGGCGTTCCTGGCATCTTCGGACGCCGATTACGTGACGGGAACAACCTATTTCGTCGACGGTGGCCTGACCTGGAACTACGAGGAACAGTGAGGTTGGTTTTGGAGACCCTAACCTAGGCGCGCATCGCGGTCGCACCCCGTGCGGCTTGCAGCAGCTTGCGGGCATTATCGCGAATGTCGCCGCGGGCAAACACGGCGTTGCCCGCAACCAGCAACTCCGCGCCGGCACGAACCACGTCGCCGACCGTGGTCAGATCGACGCCTCCGTCCACTTCGATGCGGAACGAAAGTCCGCGGCGCTCGCGAATCTGAACCAGCGCTTCAATCTTGCGCAGCGCGCCGGGAATGAATTTCTGGGCGCCAAAACCGGGATTCACAGACATGACCAGCACGTGGTGCACGATGTCCAAAACCTCGTCGAGCATCTGCACGGGCGTCGCCGGATTGATCACCACCGCAGGCTGGCATCCATGCGACGCAATCAGGTGCAGCGTGCGATTGAGGTGCACGCAGGCTTCCTGGTGCACGGAAATCCAGTTGGCCCCGGCTTCTGCGAAGGCCCCGATATAATCGTCCGGATTTTCGATCATCAAGTGGCAATCGAAAGGCACCTTTGCAATCGCCTTGCGCAGCGACGCAACGACCGGCGGGCCGATCGTAAGGTTCGGAACGAAATGCCCGTCCATTACGTCGAGGTGCAGGACCGTGCCGCCGCCGTCAATGGCGGCGAGCGCTTCGGCGCCGAGCTGCGCGAAATTGGCGGAAAGAATGGAAGGTGCGAGTTCGATCAATGTAGCGCTCCCGCTCCTGTGATTATACGCGGAAGCAACAGCCCCTCGGTCCTGAATGTGGAGGTGGCGCTCTAACCGCGCCACGGAATGGCGCACCGGCGGGCGCTGCTTTCGCGGGCGAGTTCGAGGACGCGCATGACATTGAGCGCATGCTGCGGCGTGACTGCAGGCGCGGCTGTGCCGAGCAAGACGTCGCGGACGTTCGCGTAGTAGCTGCGATAGTCGCTCGGAGCGGGCGGGACGAGTTGCTTCGTGGCGGTGCCATCGCCGTTCACCACCGTTAGGACGCCGGAGTTTTCTTCTTGGTCCTCTTCGCTAGGTGTTTCGTTCCACGGGATGCGCCCGGCGCGCAATTGTGGCTCTTGCACGTCAAACGCGTGCTTCACGTAGGCGCCGTTGGTGCCGTGCAGAATGAAGCGCGGGCGCGTGACCGGGGCGAGCATGGTGGCGCGAAGCAGTGCCCGCAAGGCACCGGCATAACGTAGCGCGAGATCGAACGAATCGTCAGCCACGGCGTGCTCGCGCTCGACGCGGATATCGGCGGTGATTGCTTCGGGAAGGCCGAAGAGCGCCAGCGCATGATCGATCAGGTGCGGCGCCAGGTCGAAAAGAATGCCGGTGCCGGGCCCGGAGCGCTCGCGCCAGGCGTTCGCTTTTAGCTGCGGGCGAAAACGATCGTAGTTCGATTCGAATCGCACGATCCGCCCGAGACAGCCGCTCGCAACAAGTTGCTGGACAGCCTGAAAATCGCCATCGTAGCGGCGATTTTGGTAAACGGTCAGAAGGCGGCCGCGTTCTTGTGCGAACTCCACGAGGTCGAGAGCCTCCTCCAGCGTAGGGGCTAAAGGTTTGTCGACCACCACATCGCGACCTGCGGCGAGACACTGCCGAGCGATGGGATGGTGCGTGTCGTTTGGTGTGGCGACCACAATCAGTCGAATGTCAGACATGGCCAGCAGCTCTTCGACGCTGCGCACAATCCGCGCGTCGGGATAGAGCTTTGCCGCTTCGTCGCCGCTGCGTTTCAAAATCGCGGCAAGCCTCAAGCCCGGAACAGCACGAATCACCGGCGCATGAAACGAGCGCCCCGCCAGTCCAAATCCGATGAGTCCGACGTTGATCATCCGAGGTGGCAGCTCTTATATGCCGACGTAGAGCGTACACGATCCCGCGCAACGCAGCTGCCGCGGCTGCGAGTGAAATTTGCCTCTGGCGGCCTGCTCCTTCAGAATGTTTGACAACATGTCGGCAACCACAACGGTGGCAATACCAGAACGTACTCGCAGCAGGCGCACTACCTTGCTCGCGGTACTTTTCGTCGGCTTCGTCTTGAGTGGGATTGCCACCACCATCGTCGGACCGATGCTGCCGGTTTTCATTCGCCGGTGGGGACTGGATGATGGGCAAGCCGGCCTTTTCCCATCGATCCAATTTCTCGCGGCATTGGCAGGGACCGCAATATCGGGCGCATGGATGGCATGGCGTGGTTACCGGCCTTCGCTCGTCGCGGGGTATGCATTGATGGGATTCGGCTTAGCCACCCTCAATGCCAGCACGCACGGGAATGCGCTGGCGGCTGCCGCGGCCCTCGGCTTGGGCTACGGGCTGATCACGCCAGGAACGAATTTGTACGTTGCGGAAGCCGGTCGTGCTCGCAGTGCTTCCTTGCTCAACCTGCTCAATTTTACTTGGGGAGCGGGAGCAATGGCCTGCTCGCCGCTGATCGCCGTGGCATTGGCAAACAATCGATTGCCCAGCCTGCTCATCAGCTACGCAATTTTCGGAGGGCTGCTGGCGTTTACGCTTCTGTTTGCGCGATTCGGCGCCGAAAAACACGAAAGGGCCATCGACACCTCGGGAGCCGCACCCCTCCTCGTCGGACGTGGAGTGACCATCGCGCTCGCAACGCTGTTTTTCATGTATGTCTGCATGGAAACGAGTATTGGCGTGTGGTCCGCGGAGTACTCGCGTCGCATCGCAAACGGAATCACAAATATGACCACGCTCGCGCCGATGTTTTTCT
>WNFO01031862.1_pt1 | contig 11348 bp, 9 predicted proteins | sample 5400251 | NCBI WGS metagenome assembly WNFO01 (sample SAMN13153354, study PRJNA577476) | soil metagenome | isolation source: 100 cm saprolite under Madrone tree | place: USA:California | collected 2016-06-14 | reverse complement strand
GATCCACCTCACGCACTCGACCCGTAGACTTAGCACCGGGCGGCGAAATCTGTGGATACTCTTGCCAAACTCTAGCCTCGAGCTTACAAACTCAGCTAGAATGCACGAAGACTTTTCAAGCCCGCATTTAGGCGTCTCGCATTTCTGGTTCCCTTTATGAATTCATCTCTCTCTCCGGGTACAAAGCTCGGCCATTATGAAGTCCTCGGGCAGCTCGGCGCCGGCGGAATGGGCGAAGTGTACCTCGCACAAGACACTAAGCTGGATCGTAAAGTCGCGCTGAAGATTCTTTCTGCTGATCTGGCTGCAAATGCTGACCGCATGCGAAGGTTTGTGCAGGAAGCCAAAGCCACGGCCGCGCTCAATCATCCAAATATCGCGCACATCTACGAGATTGGCAGTGCCCCGATCGAGGGAGAAGACTCGAGTCTGGGCGCCGACACGAACTTTATCGCGCTGGAGTTTATTGATGGAGTCACACTGCGCGAGAAAATTCATCGCGAACAGGCGCAACTGCCAAAATTGCTGCGTTATTTACAGCACGTCGCAGAAGGTCTCGCAAAGGCACACACAGCCGGTATCGTTCACCGCGATCTAAAACCCGACAACATCATGATCACGCGCGATGAGCACGCGAAGATCCTCGATTTTGGTTTAGCGAAACTCGTCGAACAGCATGCACCTGGGATAGCTGAAAGCGGATCTAGTGAAGTTGCGACAGCCATCATGCCCCAGCGTTCAACGCCAGGGACCATCATGGGCACGGTGGGCTACATGTCGCCGGAACAAGCGCAGGGGAAAATAGACGAGATTGACAGCCGCTCGGATATTTTTTCCTTTGGCTGCATTCTGTTTGAAGCAGCCACGGGTCATAAACCCTTCGAAGGCGAGACAGTGATCAAGTCGTTGCACAAGATCGTTTACGAGCCCGCTCCTTCACTCAGTGACTTCAATCTTTCGACCCCTTCAGACTTACATCGCATAGTCCGGCGATGTTTAGCGAAAGATCCCGAAGAGCGTTACCAAACAATCAAAGACGTCGCGATTGAGTTAAAAGAGTTGCGCCGCGATATATACCAAAGCACAGACCATGATACGACAGTTCCGCCATCACCGCGCGGCACCATAAGAATGGGCTACATGAACGCAACGCAGTCCGCAACCAACTCGAGTACTCCAACCTCGAGTTCTAGCTCTGCACAAGGTGTGGGTGGAGTTCGCTCGTACAAGACGATAGCACTAGCCGTCTTGGTTTTGCTGGTTATCGCAGCGGCAGCGGTCGTATACACCTTGAGGAATCGGGCTGCTTCCACGACGTCGCGTGCTGCACACTTCCAGAATATGAAGATAACGCGCGTCACAAACGAAGGTAACGTGGAAACAGCGGCCATGTCTCCCGACGGTAAGTACATCGCCTATTCGCTCGAGGAGAGTGGAAAGCGGAGTCTTTGGACCAAGCATTTGGGAACAGGGAGTCGAGTGCAAATAGTACCGGCTACAGACGCGTATGCCATGAACGCGAGCACCTTTTCGTCTGACGGTTACGTTTATTACACAAAGAACGACGAGGAGAATCCGCTGGGCGCTGTTTACCAGGTACCCGTGTTGGGCGGCACGCCAAGGAAGATTCTCTCCAAAGTATCCCAGCCGATCTCCATTTCCCCCGATGGTAAACGGATTGCTTTTGGTCGTTATCACGTGAACGGAACAGATGACGAGCTGTTCATAGCAAACATAGACGGGTCAAACGAACGGCGCCTGATCACTGTGAGTGAACCGAACTGGCTGGGCGGCTCGAGTCCCGCGTGGTCGCCTGATGGGAAGAAAATCGCAGTCGGGTATGGAAGCGAAACCAAAAACGAAATAACCGGACTGAAGCTCGGAATGACCGCCGTGGCGATATCGGTCGCCGATGGAACGATGAAGCTCAGTGCCGCCCCGCATTGGCTTTACGTGGGCAACGTGGCCTGGTTCAACGACGGCAGTGGCCTGGTTTTGCCTGCCCAGGAGCAACAAATAGGCGCACTTCAGATTTGGCAGATCTCGTATCCGCAGGGCGATGTCCAGAGAATCACCAACGATCTAAACTCATATGCGCTCTACAGTCTTACACTCACAGCCGACGACAGTGGCCTCCTCGCCGTGCAGAGTGATCCAATCTCCAATATTTGGGTTGCTACCGTCGGCCAACCCGGCAGCGAGAGACCCGTAACCGTTCGGAAGAACTCGCTTGAAGGAAGTCGAGGTATAGCCTGGACCGTCGATGGCAGAGTTATCTTCGACTCCAACATAGACGGAAGAGCGAACATCTGGATTGTCAGTGCCGCAGGTGGCGATCCCAAACCAGTAACCGATAGCAACCTCGAAAACTCCGGGCCGGAGACTTCAGCCGACGGTAGCCATGTCATCTTCGGCTCGCTTCGGAATGGAGGCAATCAAATTTGGCGGATGGATCTTAATGGATCGAACCAGAAACAGTTAACGCAAGAAACCGGCGGCGTCCCTACATTCTCGGTCTCGCATGATGGACAGTGGGTTGTCTACGACTCATTTATGGGCGGCATTCATAAAGTATCCGTTAATGGTGGTGGCCTCCAGCAAGTAGTCGCGAGAGGGAGTTTCCACTATCCGCAGGTATCGCCTGACGGAAAGCTCCTGGCTTATTTTTTCGACGACGAACAGACTCAGCGGCCGAAGATCGGCATCGTCAAATTTGACGACGGCGCGCTAGTCAAAATCATCGACTTACCATTAAGCGCAGCACCTGGCTCGTCTTCGTCTGTAGATCTTTTCTACCGCGGCTGGCATTGGTCACCCGATGGACGCGCGCTCGTCTATGTCAACACGTTGGGCGGCGTTTCAAATCTTTGGAGCCAACCGATCGATGGCGGCGCTGCTAAACAAATCACCAACTTCAAATCGGACCGGATCCTGACTTTTGCCTATTCGTGGGATGGTCGTCAACTGGCCCTGGCGCGCAGCAGCCGTACGAGCGACGCGGTGTTGATTAGCGCACTCAAATGATGAAACGCAATGGATTCGAGATTCATGCGCAATACGCTTGGCAGTTATCTCGACGACTTTCTTTTGCGTGGGAATGAGACCGCATTTGCCTATCGACCAGGCCTAAGAACCAGGAGCTGGTCGTATGCCGAGATTGCGAAAACCGCATTCCAATTTGCCAGAGAGCTGGAAGAACGCAGGATCGAAAAGGGCGACCGCGTCTTGATCTGGGCGATCTTGACCAACTGGCGTCCCAGACCACGCATCATTCTGCGACACCTTATACTATGACCGGCATCGGTTCTGACGATGTTGCTGAGATCGTGTTCACCTCCGGAACGACGGCCGAGCCCAAAGGGGTTGCGATCACGCATCGCAATCTGCTGGCAAACCTGAATCCGCTCGAGCAGGAGATCAGGCGCTATCTAAGATGGGAGCGCCTGGTCCATCCAATACGTTTTCTGAATCTGGTACCTCTAAGCCACGTCTTCGGCCAGTTCATGGGGATTTTTGTGCCCCAGCTGCTCCGCGGCACAGTCCTCTTTCAGGAATCGCTGCTACCGTCTCAGATCATCGAAACGGTCAAACGCGAGCGGGTCTCCGTGATTGTCTGCGTACCGCGAACTCTCGAGACGCTGCGTGAAAAAATCGAACGCGACTACAAAGGACGGCAGCAGTTGAAAAGTCAGCTGGACCGAGCGGCAGAATCACACTTCATCATGCGTTGGTGGAGATTTCGCCGTATCCATCAAATGTTCGGCTGGAAATTCTGGGCCTTCATCTCAGGCGGAGCAACACTCAATTCTGAGACGGAAGAGTTCTGGCAACGGCTCGGCTTTGCTGTGATTCAGGGCTATGGCATGACCGAGACTGCGGCCCTCGTCAGCGTCAACCATCCCTTTAAGAAGACGCGCGGCTCTATCGGTAAAGTGTTGCCGGGTCAGCAAGTGAAATTGGCCGAGAACGGCGAGATCCTGCTGCGCGGAGAGAACGTTTCGCCCGGATACTGGAATGACGACAGGCAATCCCGACGGCCAGAAAACGGTTGGTTTCGCACAGGCGATGCCGGCGAGATGGATGCGGAGGGTAACCTTTATTTCAAAGGCCGGCGGAAAGAAGTGATCGTTACCTCGGCAGGCATGAACGTCTACCCGGAAGACATTGAGTTTGTACTAAATCGTCAGCCGGGAGTGAAGACGAGCGTCGTGGTGGAAATCGATGGACCGCATGGACCTGAGCCCCTGGCGGTTTTGATCTTGCGAAACGATAAGACAGACGCCGGAGTGGCGATTGAGGGCGCCAACAAAGACCTCGCCCAACATCAGCAAGTGCGTCGCTGGGCCATCTGGCCCGACTCAGAGTTTCCGCTGACGTCCACGCAAAAGGTTCGTAAGCAGCTCGTTGCTGAGACGATGAAAGAGAGATTGGCTCACGGCTCTGTCGCAATACCCTCCGGATCTTCCGAAACGTTGGAAAAGATTATCTCGCAGGTTAGCGGCGAAGTGGTCCAAAGGCTTGATCCATCTGCACGGCTGGGAACCGACCTGAAGTTTGACTCGCTTGGTCGAGTGGAGCTCCTAAGTGCTCTGGAAGATTCGTATAGAGTCGAGCTTGATGAAGCCGCTTTTACTGAGGCAACCTGGCAACGGCGCTGGCCCATCAGTTGGTTGCGTATCGCTCTGCTTTACTCCATTGTGCTGCCGATCACGCGGATCATGTCTGGAGCCGAAGTCCGCGGTAAGAAAAATTTGGACGATCTTCGCGGGCCACTGGTATTCATCTGCAATCACGTCACGATGCTGGACCATGCGCTGGTGCTACTGGCCCTCCCGGGAAGGATTCGCAGAAAGTTGGCGATTGCGATGGATGGCGAACTCCTGCGCGAATGGCGGCAGGCGCCTAGCGAAACCAAGTTGTTCACTCGTTTACTTCATCTATTCGAGTATTTCTCGGTCGTCTTGTTTTTCGACGTGTTCTCCATGCCGCAGAAGACCGGCTTCCGCCGCAGTTTTGCATTCGCGGGTGAACTAATGGACCATGGTTATAGCCTTTTGATCTTTCCCGAAGGAGAACGCACAAAGCACGGACATATGAATATCTTTCTTCCAGGAACCGGATTGCTAATTTCGCAACTCGACGCCCCAGTCGTTCCCATGCGGATTGATGGGTTGTGGGAGTTGAAGCAGGCGAACAAACACTTCGCCAGAGCTGGTGAGCTCTCGGTTGTAATCGGCAAGGCCTTGCGTTATTCAACCCGAACGTCGCCGGAAGTCATCGCTCAGGATTTGGAGAGACAAGTAGAAGTATTAAGTTAACCAGCTCGTTCTTATTGGCGGAGGCTGTGTCAGGGTTTGCATGACAACACAGTACTGTTCCGTTTTCTCTTTGAGCGCGGCCAGTTGTTCCGGTGTCGCTTGTGGTGCGCTTATATCGAACCTGGCGTGAATGTCCTGAAAACCAACGAGCACATCCTTTGAGATCCCCAAAGTGCCCCGCAGATCCATCTCTCCTTCCACATCTACTCGAATGTGCTCAAATGGAATTCCCATCGCCTCCGCGACGAGTTGGCAAGTGAGCTGAGCACAAGCTGCCAGGGCTCCGAGCAGAAGGTCTCCCGAACATGCAGCCGTCCCTGCACCTCCGACCCCGCTATGGGCTTGCGCTTCAAAGAGCGCCTGACCAACTTCGACAGAGCAGGCGATCGGAGTATCCGATTGAGCACCATGAGCTCTCAGAGTGATACGGGAGCTATTCGGGTCGCTGCGGTATTTTTCTTTAAGGGGTTTCTGGATTGATCGAAGGTCCATGGCTAAACTCAGTTCTCAGAGGTTGTCGGGTCAATAATGGTTTTGACTTGGGTGACTTGATTCGCTGGGAATCCACCGAGACGAGCATGTTCAAGCACCAACTGCTCATTCTCAGCGATATAGATGCAATAGAGCTTGTTGTCGGTGACGTAGCTCTGAACCCACTGAATCTGTGGCCCCATCTGATTCAGCACATTGCAGGATCTCATCGACAGGGTTTTTAAGTCCGAAGGCGACATCTTACTGGCCCCCGGCACGATCCGCTCAATAACATATTTTGGCATTTTAGGTTCTCCATCGGTACTTAGTATTTTGTGCTTTGTACTTGGTGCTTTGTACTTGGTGCTTTGAGCTTTGTACTTTGACGCTTATACGTTGATCATCTCAGTGGAATTCAAAGTACCAAGCACCAAGTACAAAGTACAAAGCACAAAGTGTACAAAACTCCCTTTACTGCAATTCCGCGACCAGTTGTTGGAACTCCAAATCACTGCGCAGCGAATCGAAAGCATCGTCAGTTTTGACCCAGTGCGCGACCGTTCTGAATCCATTTTCAAAGGCGCGCCGCAGTGAAATGAGCGCTGGTCCTTTTTCTCCAAGTAGAGCATATGCACAGGAGCAGGAGTAGACTGCCAAGCCGTCATCCGGCTCCAGCTCAAACACTCGTTTGAGCGTTGCGTGTGCTTCCTCCTTGCCACCGAAGCGAGCATACGCTTCCGCAAGCCTGCTCATCACCGTGATGTCGTCGAGGCTCGCTTCGAGCTTTCTTGAAGTGACCTCGATAACTTTTAGCTCCGCTTCTTCGGCGGCTTGGACGTTTGCCAGCTTTCGATGAACCCCTGCAAGAAATCTCCAGGAATCTTCATCGTAAGGCTTCAATTCAGTTGCACGACGATAATACTTCAACGCGCAATCAAGGTCGCCCGACAGGTCCGCAATCATTCCCAGCCGGAGGTAGCCTGGGTGGAACTCGGAATTCTCTTTGAGAATTTCCTCGATTGTGCGCTTCGATTCCGGAAACCTTCTGTGATGGAAATAGACCATGGCAATGCCAAACTGAGCTTCCAATAAGTTAGGATCGAGCGTCAAAGCTTTCTGATTCGTCTCTATCGCCTTGCCCAGCCACAGAGGATTTCCGTCGTACCATTCGTACATGTGGGAATATGCCTCAGCTAGTCCAGCGTACGAAGACGCAAAGCCGGGGTCGATGGCCACCGCATTTTCAAACATTAGGATTGCAGCCTCAGTATGCCGCTTTCCCTTTAGATACAAGAGTTCTCTGCCCCTCATGTAGAAGTCATAGGCTCTCAGATCATCCGTAGGTTTCTTCGCAAGCAGTTGTTTCTCCGAATCCGTTAGGGAGATCTTTAGGGCATCGGCGATCTTTTGAGAAACTTCATTTTGCAGATCAAATATGTCTTCGACAAAACGGTCGAACCGTTCGGCCCAGAGTTGATAACCATCTCTTACGTCGATGAGTTGTGCTGTAATGCGAATCCTATTACCTGCTGTCCGAACACTTCCCTCGAGGATGTAATTTACGCGAAGCGTCTCACCAACCTGCCGTATGTTTACTTCCTTGTTACGGAAAGAAAGGACGTCAGTCCGCGGGACCACTTTCAAGTGATTAATCTTTGAGAGGTCTGTGATGATGTCCTCGGTAATGCCGGCACAGAAGTAATCGCTGGCGTTTTCCGAGTTCATATTTTCAAAGTAGAGAACCGCGATCGACTTTTCCGGAACAGATGGAGAAGTTGATTCAGTGGAATACGGTATGGTATCGACAGTTACCTTTGCAGAAGGACCCCTTCTTGACTGCAACTCCAACTCGCTTTTCAGGTCTTTGAGATCGATAAGCAAGTCTTTGACAGTCTGATATCGTTCCTCGCGATCCTTACGCAGCGCTCGCGAGACAATGCGCTCAAACTCACGCGGCCCTTCCGGCATGTGATGTACAAGTGAGTCCGGTTCGCGATTCAGGATTACTGACAGCACATCCAGCGTCGTTGCACCCAGAAACGGCTGACGGGCCGCAACCATTTCGTAGAGCACACAGCCCAAACTCCAAATGTCGGTGCGTGCATCTATATCAAGTCCTCGGGCCTGTTCGGGTGACATGTATTGCGCTGTGCCTAGGACCGTGCCTGCCTCGGTATTGATCAGAGCTTGCGTTAGGGCTTGTGAGTCCGTGTCGGCCTCCGGCAAGTCGCGTGCGAGTTTGGCTAGACCAAAGTCAAGAACCTTCACAATGCCATCGCGGCGAAGCATGATGTTCTCGGGCTTTACGTCGCGATGGACAATGCCGACTTTGTGAGTGGCACAAAGAGCACTGGCAACTTGAATACCGACGTCGATCGCCTCGCGAGGCGTAACGCGCGCTGTTCTCATTCGCTCGCGGAGCGTCTCGCCCTCGATGAATTCGGTCGCGATGAATTGCTCTGAATCTATCTCGTCGATTTCGTAGATCGTGAGAATGTTAGGATGGTTCAGTGCGGAAGCGGCCTTCGCTTCTTGTACGAAGCGGCGAACGCGATCCTGGTCTCCGACAGTGGCCGGCAAAATCTTCAAAGCGACTTTGCGATCGAGCTTTGGGTCATGCGCCAGGTATACCTCACCCATCCCACCCGCTCCGAGGAGGGAGTGGATTTCGTACCGGCCGATTCTTTTGCGCGCTGCAATCGCCAAGGCCTCAATCTGTGGGAGAATCTTCTGCAGTTTTTCTTCGAAACGTGGCCATTGTATGTTACTTTGCTCTTGCCGCGCCAGCCATAGCCATGTCGTTCAGTGCGACAGGATTTTCAGTGGAGATCGGGGTTTCGGCGAACGGACGAGGTCAGTACCACGCAGTAACTGGCGGGTGTTGGATGATTGCATGTGGTCTCATTCACACCGCGGCTTTAGCGCGGTGAGTTAGGGCAGCGTCGGAGGTCTGAAAACCGTTTAAACGGTTTCGGGTTTACCCTGTCTGGGCTGAACACCGGGCTAAAGCCACGGTGTGAATGAAAGGGCCAAGACGGCGATTCTCTACTGCTCGCATGTTTTCGGCGTAATCTGCGAAATCGGCGGATGAATTAGGTTGATGTACTATGCTCTCTTGGGACTGTCGCTCCGACAAACAAATATGAACGACCTTCAAGAACTCCTCGCTAAGAACAGAGTGTGGGCCGAAACGATTAAGGCCAATGATCCGGAGTTTTTCAATACTCTCGCTCAACAACAAACACCGCGCTATTTGTGGATTGGTTGTTCAGACAGTCGTGTGCCCGCAACTCAGCTCGTGGGTCTTCGTGCAGGAGATCTATTCGTCCACCGCAACGTGGCGAATGTAGTTGCGCACACTGATTTCAATTGTCTGTCGGTGTTGCAATTCGCCGTGGACGTACTTGCAGTGAATCATGTAATCGTGTGCGGCCACTACGGCTGCGGAGGCGTTAAGGCCGCAATGGAAAATCTTCACCTCGGCTTGATAGACAACTGGTTGCGACACGTCCAGGACGTAATGCGGAGCCATGAAGAATTGCTCTCGGTGATCACTGACGACGGGCTGCGTTTGGACAAGCTTTGCGAGTTGAACGTTATCAGTTATCAGAAATTAGGGATTAGGCGCATGACCTAAGTGCTGCCACCCTTGCTCGCGAGTCACGCGAAACTTGCGGAAAGAATTCAACCCCTGAAGTGATTTGGAAGACGGAATCGAGATGCGTGATTTCGAGTACCCGGCTCATAGGTTCGCTAACGTTCATGAGTTCGAAGCGAATTCCTTTTTCAAGCGTCTGCTCGCGCAACTCCAACATCACTCCCAGACCATGGGCATCGACTGTACTTACTCGCGCCAAATCGAGTATGACTGCGCTTGTCTCTGACAGTGATTGCACGACATTGCGCAGATTCTCCGTATCGCCGATCACGATTTGTCCCTGGAGGCATAGGACGGTGGCAGTTCCTAAATTTTTGGCGTGTACCTGCAACATAACGTTCTCCCTTTGAACTTTATCGCTCAGATTTAGATCACTGGTGCTACTACCCTTGGCCTTGTCAGTAATGAGACGACTATCGGTCTCACTCTGTTAACGCTCTCGTTCCATTTTTGTTAACGGTGGCCTTCATTTTCTTCCCTGTAGACATAACACCGCCGACCCGGAATTTCATCTCATTTTTTTTCAAAAATTCACACTTTCTCATTGTAGAGGGTTTTGGCGACCTTTTATGCATAGGAAGATGCCACCTCTGAGCAACGTCATTTGGTCGTTGTGCATTCGGACCGTGGTGATAGAATACGAATCATAAATGCGCGCTTTGCCACGCCGGCTGAAAGGAAGAAATATGAATCAGGACTCGGATAAAGACCAAGACCCGGAGATGTTGGAGGAGTATGACTTCAGCGGCGGAGTGCGCGGCAAATATGCAGGGCGTTTTGCGAAGGGTAGCAGCGTCGTGGTGCTTGATCCGGATGTAGCCCAAATCTTCACGGATTCCGAGTCAGTGAATCAAGCACTGCGTGCCTTGGCGGAAATTATTCAACATCAGTCAGAAAAATCTCATCCGTAGTTGCAGCGCGCCTTCTAGGGCAATACTCCGTGGTCAACCCTCGTACCACAACAGCGTCTTTCGAACAAACAACCTCAACGCACGTTCAACCTAGTTAGCGTTACAGATAACAACTACTTCATATTGTCTGCGGTTTACTCTACGAAAATGGTGCCGACAAATCTTCAAATTATTGTTCTCCTGAGTTCGGTATTGGACAAAAGCACTTTCATTGTACAAAAACTCAGTGCTTTGTACTTTGTGCGCGCCACTATACATTCCGTAAAGGCGTGACCTATCATTACACCTTCCGTGTTCGCTTGGGTCAGTGGTAGAGAGCGCGTCAGTGGTATAGAGCGCCTTAAGTACCGCTCCCTTCCTCATCTCACAGACACTCACGATTTACTCTAACAGCTCTTATTTTTCTTTCTTGCTGGAGGGAAGATGATCGGTCAAAGGCTTTCTAACCGATACGAGATCAAGGCGGAGTTGGGTCGCGGCGGAATGGGCGTCGTCTATCGAGCGCATGATCCCCTGTTGAACCGCGAAGTAGCCATCAAGCTTATTCCTCCAGCACTACTTAGCCCCGAAACGGAACAACGCTTTCAGCGCGAAGCGCAGTTGGTTGCCCAAATGGATCATCCTGCGGTTGTGCCAATCTTCGACTTTGGCAAGCACGAAGGATCACTATTCTTTGTTATGCCCGTCGTCCAGGGAACAAACCTGCGCTGGTTCCAGCGCGAAGGCGCGCTCACGCTTGGCGAGGTCATCGACATTGGAATCAAGGTTGCCGAGGCACTTGAATACAGCCATTCACGCGGCGTTATCCACCGTGATATTAAACCGGAGAACATCATGGTGGTGCGCGAGGATGGCTCCCAGGTCAGAGTTCGAATTATGGATTTTGGTCTCGCCCGAGGGGCTACCGAAAGTCGCATCACCAAGACCGGAACTATTGCGGGGACGCTCTCCTACATGAGCCCCGAGCAGGTTGCGGCCAGCGATGTGGAC
>WNFO01016537.1_pt1 | contig 11348 bp, 15 predicted proteins | sample 5400251 | NCBI WGS metagenome assembly WNFO01 (sample SAMN13153354, study PRJNA577476) | soil metagenome | isolation source: 100 cm saprolite under Madrone tree | place: USA:California | collected 2016-06-14 | reverse complement strand
AAACCCAGGTCTACATGCCGCAGGCGCCGCGGCCCAGGCTCCGGCTGCTCGAGGACGAGCGCTGGCTCGCGTTCATGCTGCTGGTGCCAACCATGGTGCTGCTCGGCATGTTCATCGCCTATCCGTTCGTGCGCGGCATCCTGCTGTCGGTGACTAACTCGCGCGTGGGTGTGCCCGGCGAATTCGTCGGTCTCGCCAACTTCTACAAGATTTTCAATGACGGGATCTTTCGCACCTCCGTCTACAACACCTTCGTCTATACGGGCGTGACCACCGTCTTCAAGCTGGCGCTCGGATTGTGGCTGGCTATGTTGCTCAATCGGAATTTCCGCGGCAAGGCTTTCACCCGTGCTTTCATCCTGCTGCCCTTCATCATCCCGACCGTGCTTTCGACTTTCGCCTGGAAGTGGATGTTCGACCCGACATTCAGCGTTCTCAATTGGCTGCTCTACCATCTCGGCCTGATCACCGGCCGGATCAACTGGCTGGGCGATCCGGACCTCGCCATGATCTCGATCATCATCGTCAACATCTGGCGCGGGGTGCCGTTCTTCGCCATCAGCCTGCTCGCCGGTCTGCAGACCATCAGTCCCGAACTCAGCGAGGCCGCCGCCATCGACGGCGCCAAGCCGTGGCAGCGGTTCTGGCACATCACCTGGCCGCTGCTGCTGCCTGTGACCATGGTCGTCGTGCTGTTCTCCGTGATTCAGACCTTCGCCGACTTCCAGATCGTCTATGTGATGACAGGCGGCGGACCGGCCAACGCAACGCACCTGTTCGCCACCTACGCCTATCAGATCGGCATCGGCACCGGCCTTTTGAGCGAGGGCGCCGCCATCTCGCTCGCCATGTTTCCGATCCTGTTTCTGGTCGTCATCCTCCAACTTCTCTACATCCGCCGCGTAGAGGTCCGCTGAGCCATGATCGAAGGCGCAAGGTGGAGAAAGTGGGTGTTCTTCTACGTCCCGATGGCGCTGTTCCTGCTTTTCCTGCTGTTTCCGTTCTACTGGATGGTGATCACTTCGGTGCGGCCGGATGGCGAACTTTACCGGCCCTGGAATTCGATCAACTACAATCCGTTCTGGACCTGGAAACCGACCTGGGACCACGTCAGATACCTGTTCGAGGAGACGCTGTTTGCAGCGTGGCTGTGGAACACGACGTTCATTGCGATCGTGTCAACCGCTATCTCGCTGGTGTGTGGTGTGTTCGCCGGCTATGCCCTGTCACGGCTGAACTTTCCATTTGCCGGCAGCCTGGGCACCGGCATTTTCATCACCTATCTGGTGCCCCAGACGCTGCTGTTCATTCCGCTGGCCGAGATTATCCGCAACTATCGGCTGGGTGACACGCCATGGTCGCTGATTCTGACCTATCCGACCTTTCTTATTCCGTTCTGCACCTGGCTGATGATGGGCTACTTCAAGGCAGTGCCCAAGGAACTCGAGGAATGCGCGCGCATTGACGGCGCCTCGCGCTGGCAGGCGATGCTCTACATCGTCATCCCGGTCGCGATCCCCGGCATCCTCTCGGCCGGCATCTTCGCTTTCACGCTATCGTGGAACGAGTTCATCTATGCACTTGTGTTCCTGTCCTCGCCTGGCCAGAAGACCGTGCCGGTCGGCGTCACATCGGAGCTGATCCGCGGCGATGTATTCTTCTGGGGACCGCTGATGGCTGGCGCCCTGCTCGGATCAATCCCGGTTGCCATCGCCTATTCGTTTTTCGTCGAGCACTACGTCGCAGGATTGACCGGATCGGTAAAGGGCTGACAGCCCGGATCATCGGGATTGGAAAGCGCGCATGGAAATGCGCATAGACCGCTGGGAGACAGGTGGGAGCGAATGGGACAGGTCGTCCTCAAGGGGATCAACAAGTTCTACGACAGCGTGCACGCTGTCAAAGATGTCAATCTGCAGATCCGCGACAAGGAGTTCGTGGTGTTCGTCGGACCTTCCGGTTGCGGCAAGACGACGACGCTCAGGATGATCGCCGGGCTTGAGGCGATCAGCTCCGGCGACATCTCAATCGACGGCAACGTGATCAATGAACTCGCGCCCATGGACCGCGACATCGCCATGGTGTTCCAGAACTACGCGCTCTACCCGCACATGAGCGTGTACGACAACATGGCGTTCGGCCTGAAGATGCGCAAATTCGAAAAGCCCGAGATTGACAAGTACGTGCGGGAGGCGGCCGACATCCTCGGCATCGGCGAATTGCTAAAGCGCAAGCCGCGCCAGCTCTCCGGCGGCCAACGCCAGCGCGTGGCGCTAGGCCGTGCCATCGTGCGTCACCCCCGCGTGTTCCTGTTCGACGAGCCGCTGTCGAACCTTGATGCCAAGCTGCGGGTGCAGATGCGCGTTGAGCTCAAGAAGCTGCATCTGCGTCTCGGCACTACCGCCATTTACGTTACCCACGATCAGGTCGAGGCCATGACGCTAGGCGACCGGGTCGTCGTCATGAAGGACGGCGTGGTGCAGCAGGTGGGGGAGCCGCTCGAGCTATACAATCAGCCTGCCAACAAGTTCGTCGCCGGTTTCATCGGCTCCCCGGCAATGAATTTCGCCGCCGTTACAGTGACCGAGGCGAATGGATCGCTGATCGCCGAGAACTCCGGCTTGCGCATCAAGCTGCCGGACGAGACCGCGCAGCGCCTGCGCGGCCATATCGGCCACGAGGTCACGCTCGGCGTGCGCCCGGAGGACCTCACGGTGGCGGGCCCAGCCGATCTCGACCAGCCGTGCTTCGATGCTGTGATCGAGGTGGTCGAGCAACTCGGCTCGGAAATCCTGCTCGATATGAAGGTCGGCGAGGGTGCCATGGTGGCGAGCGTCGAGCCGACCGCGCGGGTGAAGGTGCGCGACCAGCTGCGCATTGCCATGCGGCCTTCCAGGCTTCACGTTTTCGACGCGAAGACTGAGGCAGCGATCTAGCGCAGGCACAATCGCAACGTCTTTCCTCTGGCCAAGTAGCCGCGTGGAATTGTGCTCTCGATCAGTCGAACATGGAACGGCAGTACGCCCTCCCCTCGTTGACTCCACCAACGCCTACCTGATTTCATAGGCCCGGAGCAAAATGAGACTTTGGCGCAACAGGCGTCAATTTTCCGGTGGTGAGGGGAATTCGCTCAAAACCGGCGACCAGCCTGTCACCAACGGACGACTGAGGCTGACGCCCATGGAGGAAGACTGATGTTATTCTACCGAGGCATGACCTGCGAGAACGTCACCATCAACGGCGACAAGGGAACCCCGATTACCGCTTATGTGGCCAAGCCGTCTGGTCCGGGCCCCTTTCCGGGCGTGGTGCTTGTCCACCATCTCCCGGGCTGGAGCGAGTTCTACATCGAGACAACGCGTCGGTTAGCGCATCACGGCTATCTCGCGATCTGCGCCAACCTCTATGAGCGTGCGGGCCAGGGCAACCCGGACGACGTCGCCGCCAAAGTGCGCGCCGACGGCGGCATTTCCGACGCCCAGATGGTCGGCGATACCGAGGCCGCAGTGAAGTGGATGCGCGCGCAGTCCAATCACAACGGCAAGGTCGGCATCTTCGGCTCCTGTTCTGGTGGCCGGCACGCCTTCATCTATGCCTGCCAGAGGAAGGACGTCGATGCCTGCGTCGAGCTGTGGGGCGGCCGCGTGGTGATGGGCAAGGAGGAGCTCAATGCCAAGACGCCCGTCGCACCGGTCGAGATGACGAAGGACCTCAGCTGCCCGCTGCTCGGCATATTCGGTAACGACGACCGCGCGCCGAGCCCCGAGCAGGTGAATCAGCACGAGGCCGAGCTCAAGAAGCACGGCAAGATGCACGAGTTCTACCGCTACGATGGTGCCGGCCACGGCATCTTCTATTGGCACCGGCCACTCTACCGGCCCGAGCAGGCAATGGATGGCTGGAGCAAAGTGTTCGCCTTCTTCGGCAAGCATCTGGCGAAGTAGGAGACCCGGACATGTGTACCTCCATTATCGAGATCGCACGTGCAGAGGGCATGGCAAAACGCGGGGACGAATGGTTCCCGCTCTCGCTGGCGGTGGTTGCCTATGACCACGCCCGCCATGCGCCGCTGGGCGACGTCATCACGCTCGACTTCATCAACACCGACCTCGAACCCGGGGCGCGGGCCGGGATTGAGCTGACGCTGGAGACAGCCAAGGGGCTGCGCGCCGCTCTCGACCGCGCGATTGCCGCCGCCGAGTTCGAGGAGGCGGAAGTGAGGGGCAAGGGCGCCGCGCCCAGCCTCGTTCGGGCGTCTTACGCGAGATGAGGCGGCCGCTGCCGACCAGAGTGCTGTCATGATGCACCGGGCGGCGGTTCAATTATTTGGCCCCGCAATTAACTCACCCACCAAGGGAACCAATCCGCTGGTTCCGACTTATCTCTCACGTTCAAAAGCCGAGGGATTTCGATGAGACTGGCAAAGATGGTTTTGGCTGGTTCTATGCTCACGGTCATCAGTTCGGTGACCTTGGCCCAGCAAGCGCTTACGGGAACGGTCACCACAATCGATCGCAAGACGGCATGTTGAATACGGTGCACGCGGGCGACAAAGTCACATTTTCCGTCACCGAAACGGGCGGGACGAAGACCATCACGAAACTCGAGAAGCAGTAGATTTTCGAAAAAGCCGCCGGCTGAGACATTGGTCATTTCAACCGGCACCGAATCGACGCTTGCCATGACCGCCGCCCCAAAAAGGACAGTGTAACTGTCACACTCCCCTCATGAAATAGAGGCGCGCTTCACCGCGCGCCCAAGCGCCTTCGAATCCGTTCCAACTCATTGATGAAATGTTGATTTGGCATCGTGGACCGCCTGTGGCCACGATGCCTGCAGGTGTGATTGGCGTTCCATTTCGAGATCCTGCTGAAACAAAAATCTTTTCGGGAGGAATGTTACGGGCAAAGCGGGGTCTCACTCGCATCTGGGGGATCGCCCGCATACGAAAGCAGGAGGCTCGAATGATCAAAGGTGTGCTCAAGCTTGGGACGTTGGCAACATTTCTGATGGCGCTGAGCACCGCGCCCTCACCCACCCCCGCCTTTGCGGCTGGAGGCGGCGGCGGTGGTGGTGGCGGCGGCGGCGGCGGAGATCCTTCTTCTGCCTACCTGACCCCTTCCCCGCCTCCGCCGTCGGTTTACCCGAAGCGGTCGGGCACCAAAGCCACCCACAAGCTCAAGAAGACCAAGCAGTCCAGTCTCGACGACACCACATTTGGTCAAGGTTACCGCGCAGCCTATGCGACGATCTACGACCGCAACGACTATGCCGCCGCGATCGAGCAGTTGAAGGCGCTCGGCCACGACGATCACCCGAACGTGGCCAATCTGATCGGCTATTCCTATCGCAAACTCGGCGACTACAAGCTCTCACAAGTCTGGTACGAGCGCGCGCTGAAAGCCGATCCGAACCATGTGCTGACCTGGCAGTATTACGGCCTGTGGCAGATCGAGCAAGGCAACCGCGATCAGGCGCAATATCATCTGAGCCGCATCGCGGCGATTTGCGGGACCGACTGCGCGGAGTATCGGTCACTGGCGGCTGCGCTCGAAAAACCACCCGGCACCGGTCTGGTTTATTGAGCCTGGCTGCCTCTTGACCGAATGGCTGGCACTTCGAAAAGATCGACCCGACCCGGAGCACTAGGTCCTACTCCGGCTTGATGCCGGCCGCGCGGACCACCCTGCCCCATTTTTCGGTTTCCTCCGAGATCAGCTTGCCGAACTCGGCGGGCGAGCCCGGGAGCGGCTCGCCGCCGATGGCGGCAAACCGCACCTTCATCCCGGGATCGGCGATCGCCGTATTGATTTCCTTGTTAAGCTTGTCGACGATTTCAACGGGCGTGTTCCTGGGCACGCCGATGCCATACCACTGGCTTGCTTCGTAACCCGGCACGAAATCCGCCACCGTCCTGAGCTCCGGCAGCATTTCCGCGCGCGAGGCTGATGTCACCGCGAGGGCGCGCAGCTTGCCGGTTGTGATGTATTCGGTGGTTCCGGGCGTGGCGGCGAACAGGACCTGCACCTGACCACCCAGCAAATCCGTCAGCGCGGGACCCTGGCCGCGATAGGGGACATGAACCAGGTTGACGCCAGCCATCATCTTGAACAGCTCGCCGGCCATGTGGGGCGCGCTTCCATTGCCGGCCGATGCCATGTTGACCTTGTCTGGATTGGCTTTGGCGTAGCTGATGAACTCGGCAACGGTCGCGGCCGGAACTGACGGATTCAGCAGTATGACCATCGGCACGCGAATGACGCCGGCAACCGGCACGATGTCGCGGATAAAGTTGAAATTGAGTTTCTCGTAGAGCGAGGCGTTGACCGCGTTCGGAACGGTGGCAAGCAGAAGCGTGTATCCGTCGGGGGCCGCGTTCACGACGGCCTCGGTGCCGATGTTGCCGCCGGCTCCCGGCCGGTTCTCGATGACGAAGGACTGGCCCAGCCGATCGGTAAGCCACTGACCGATCAGGCGCGCGGTAACGTCGACCCCGCCGCCGGCGGCAAAGCCGGCGATGATGCGCACCGGCCGCGTCGGATAATCGAGCGCAGAAGCGAATTGTGGAACGGCGGCAGCGGCGGCAACGACCGCGGCGAGCTTCAGGAATTGACGGTGGAGAAAATTCATGGTGCGGCCCCCTCGTTCACTCAATCAATAGCAGACCGCGTTTCTTGGTCCCGTCCCAGGTGTCGATCGCCGAAAACAAGCGGGCGCGCTCAATAAGCCAAGGTTGAAAGTCGCGGTTCACGTCCAACACGAAGACCAGGTCTTCCGCTTCCAGATACCCACCGATGGGCGAGTGATGGCCTGCTCCGGCTCCGAAGATTTCCTTGCGGCTGAAATTGACGATGTAGCGACGGCCAGTCTCGTTGGCACGCCGGAGGTGCCGTTCGAATTGGTCAGGTGAGAGATCTCGTAACACGGTGACGCTGCGAGTTGTCTTCAAGCGTGTGACTTCCGCAAGTTCGTCAAGTGACAACCCCATAAAACAAATGCCGGTCCAGCAGCGGCCAGTCCCCGCCAGAACCGCGTTTTCGGAAGTGGCCGTTTCGCCCAGGGATCTCAGCACGTTCGCGACGCTGGCCGGGCCGCACAACGAAGGGTTTGACTGCCACGTCAGTGCCTTCTTGAAGGTTGATGCCGCTGGCAACTTCCATGCCTTGTCAACGTCGGCCTCGGACCGCGTAACGGACGAACGAACGGCATCGGGGCTTACTTTGGTCTGGTTGACGATAAGGCTGGCACCGCCAGCCAAAGTAGTCAGCACCAACACTCCAGCAAGCAGCGCGATCTTTAACGTTCGGCTCATAGGTTGTAACCCAGTCCGCTCGCCGACAGCAAAACGGGGATGGTACCCGCATCTCGTCGGTGCGAGTTGTAGACGACCAGGACTGCGGGCGAATTGTTCTTCATGAGAACGCCTTCGCCTCGTCCTGTGTGGGACCTGCAACTAAAAATCGGAGGCGTTAAGAGATAAAGCCTGCCATCACCAAACAGCTTCCACAAGACTGCCGATCCGAGGGCATTCTTGGTGGAGGCCAGGGACGCCCTATGTCCGCTGTTGGCATCAATGATGAACCCGACGACTTCCGAAAAATTGACCCGATTTAGACGCCGGTCCGCCCACGCCCCCTTCAATGTACTCGTATAATTTGGTACCATACCCCATCCTTAGCCTGGGGCGGCATGCGACGACGCGAGTTCATTAACTCGATCGGCCGAGCAGCAGGAGTCTGATCTCTCGTCGCGCGTGCGCAACAGGTGGTGATGTCACCCCGGAAGCTATCTCTCGCTCTGCTTTTCCGGTGAGGATGGTCGAGGCGGAACTTTTCTTGCGATAAGGCATTAGCAACATCGTTTTGATCTGGCGGCCAACACTGGGAGCATGGCGATGGCAACCCAAATCATCATGGACCACAACGGCGATACCCGGCATACCTTCGATGCGAAGGACGCGAAGGCCCTCCTGGAGGCCGAGCGCCGCTTCAAGGCACTTACGGGTGCTGGCTTCACGGCAGCAACCCGTACCGCTTCTGGAGAGCCGGCCGTGACGCGCAGGTTTGATCCGACCGCGGAGGAGACCCTGTTTTTTCCGCGGCTCGTCGGCGGCTAAAACTCGGTTGGTGTTCGTGACGCGGCTACAAGTTGCGAACGGTCAGTTCCGGCGGCTCCTGGCGGCCTGCCTGCACTTGGCGCGAGCCTTTCGCGATTGGTATCTCCGTCCCAGTGCCATCGAGCAGCGCGGCCTTGATCTGTTGAAGGAATGGCTGTCGCAGGAGCAACTGGCGCAGTATGACGCGCACAAATATTTCGACGTCATCGGCTGCCACACCGGCAGACGATACCGGATACACCACGGCAATGGAGCAAACGTCGTCGAGCTAAACGATGCCGCCCTGCCGAGAACCGGCTGGTGCTTCGTGCCTAACGATCATCTGGTCGCGGGCGACGTCATGCTGGCCCAAAAGATTGCCCTGGAAACCGACGAGCGGGGCGCGCTGGCGGCGGCGAACAACTTTATGCCCAGATAATTTGACGAGCCAACCAACTGGTCGGCACCACCGGCTCGCGCCGCCGCCGCAGTTGCCGGTGCTTAATGCAGGTGACGAACCAATCTTTCTTCGTTGAAGAACTTCAGCGCACCGTAGCCCTCGGTGTCGACGGCGTATCTGAAGTTGCCTTCAACTGTTGGAAATACCGCGATGATCGTGCCGCCCTCGTGGCTGTCGGCCGCATTGTCGACCTGCTCGCCAATCGCAAATTTCGACATCGAGAACTCCTTGCCTGGCTGCCTTAAGACGACCCGTTGGGCCATCTTGATGGCCAAAGCATGAGCCGCCCGCAGCGCAAGGGCTGTGATGCCGGTCACGTCCGGCATCGCGTCGAGCGTGAGGTGGCCGATTTAGAAGCCAGTATGGGGGCACGGTCGACTGCCAGACTTCGACGATGGATATTTCTGATGATCTCAAGCGAGGCGGCCAAACCGCCGGCACCGCGAACTGCGGCGGTTGCCTAAAACACGCTTCAAACGGGACAGCAATACTGACCAGGTGATCGACGAGCCGTTAATGGCGCTTCGCCAGCCTTTTGGGCCTCTTGAGGAACATCCGCCTGGCTTTTGACTCGGCCCGCTTTGCGATATCGGCCTTGATCTTTTCAATCAGGGTTCTGATTTCCGGCGCTGCTACTTTGAGGGTCGAATTCATGGCGTTCCCCTCCTCCAGACCACTTGGGGACAGACTAATCCAATTCCGGCAACAAGCAATCAAACAAAAGCACGGTCGCTGGCAACGCGACCACGGGGGCGACGCGGCGGCGATGGGTTAGTGACGGTGAGCGGGAGCCAGCGCTGACTTGCTACGCCACTGACTTGCCACGCCGCTGACTTGCTATGCCAACGTATGCACGATCACCGGGCCAGCCAACGCGGTGGCTGGGCCAACCAGCAGGGGCGCAAGATTTTGCTCGATCCAGGCAAGCGCTCGCCGGTTTGCCTCCTCCGCTCCCGCATAATTGTTGAAGACGCTGATCGCCGTCACGGTGTCGTCGGGTGCATACATCACGTAGTAAGCGATGAAGCCCTCGACATCACTGATGATCGGAATGGCGCCCTCCTTGATTCTGCGCGCGAGTTCTTCGGCCGTGCCAGTCTTTGCTTTAGCCTGACGAATGGCGGCGTACATGGGACTCTCCTTCACCGGCGAGGCTGCCCAGAATCGCGACTGTGGCGATCGTTCATCACACCCGAGCGGGGCGAGCAGCAGCATTTTCCCCGCACCGTGAATATTACGCCATCCGGCGTCACGAGACCATCAGGGCCAAAGCGATCTGGCGCCTGACGATCTCTTCCGTACTGCACAATCTGGATTGACTAGCATCCGATGCCACGCACATAATCCTCTATGCGAGATCCTGCGAGGGCTTTATGCACGTACCGCCTAGGTACCTACCAATAAAAATCGCAAGAGCCGTGACAGCTTAAGCGCACAGGCGGGGAAAACGGGCTTGTCGGCATCGCGACGTCCAATGTTCGGCGAGCAACAGCGGTTCATGCTGCTTCTGATTGCGCCGGCCGCCCTGCTGCTGCTGCTGTTCCAGGTCGTGCCGATCGCCATCGGCGCCAACGCCAGCTTCCGCAACTGGGCGCTCTACAATCCGAAGAAAACGTGGGTCGGTCTCGACCACTACCATGCCGTGATCAGCGATCCGGCGTTCCTCTACGTCGTGCTGCCGAACACGTTTGTGTTCATGATTCTGAGCGTTGCCGGCGCGATGGTGGTCGGGCTGGCGCTGGCACTTCTGCTCAACCGTCCGTTCCGTGGGCAAAAGCTGGTGCAGACGGTGCTGCTGGTGCCGCTGATGGTGGCGCCGGTCGTCGCCGCGATCATGGTGCGTTGGATGTTCAACGACCAGTTCGGCATCGTCAATGCGGTGCTGGAAGGGATTGGCCTCGAAGGACAGCCGTGGCTGGTGCAGCGGTGGAGCGCATTCGGCATTATTTTGCTGACCGACATCTGGCTGTGGACACCGTGGTTCACGCTGCTGCTGCTCGCCGGCCTGCAGAGTCTGCCGAAAGAGCCGTTCGAAGCCGCCGCGATCGACGGCACCACGACCTGGCGCGTTTTCCGGTTCCTGACCTTGCCGATGCTGCGCCCGGTGATCGTCGTGTGTGTGGTGATCCGCGCCATCGACGCCTTCCGCACCTTCGATATTGTATGGACGCTGACCGGCGGCGGGCCGGGCCGCTCGACTGAATTGTTCAGCCTCTATGCCTACGTCCACGCTTTCCTGAACCTCGATCTCGGCCGCGGTTCGGCGGCGGCCATCATTGGCGGGCTCATCATCCTCGTGATCGGCGTGGTGCTCTATCGCTTCGTCGACCGCATCGCAAAGGCATGACCCGATGCCAATCGTGAGCCGCCCCGATTTCCTGCCGAACCTGCCGTCGTGGAGCCGCAAGGCGCTGTTCGCGCTTGCGCTGTCCGCAATCTGCTTCACGTTCGCCTTTCCGGTGCTGTGGCTGATCCTGACGTCGGTGCGGCCCGAGTCCGGCGTCTATTATGTCCATCGCGGCACCGAGTTCACGCTCGGCAACTTCGCCGAGGTGCTGCGTGACGACCGGATCGTGGAAGCTTTCGTCAACAGCGCGCTGATCGCGACACTGGCGACCATATTCTCGCTGCTGGTGACGGTATCGAGCGGCTATATGCTGTCGCGGTTCACCGGGCCGGCATCGCGGATCTGGTTCGGAACGATCTATGTGTTCCGCTGCGTGCCCTACATCTCCTGGGTATTGCCGTTGTACTTCGTCACCCAAAGCTGGGGCATCTACGACACCTACCTCG
>WNFO01005185.1_pt1 | contig 11352 bp, 19 predicted proteins | sample 5400251 | NCBI WGS metagenome assembly WNFO01 (sample SAMN13153354, study PRJNA577476) | soil metagenome | isolation source: 100 cm saprolite under Madrone tree | place: USA:California | collected 2016-06-14 | reverse complement strand
ACGGCTTGGCCGTTGTTCGTTTCGTGTCCGACGTAGGCGGCAACGAATCCTGTGCCGGAGAGCCGACGAGCAACAGCGAAGGCGGGGAAGAACCAAGCAGGCTCGGTCAGGAGATTGTGGTAGGCCATGGCATGGGAGATTCCGTCGGGGCCGGACCAGGAACCAGCAGGGGCAGCGGAAACGTTTGATAGTTCGCTGCGCTGGCCGGACGGGAGGCCCAGGTCGAGCCGTCCCGCCCCGGAAGAGAGGGCTTTCAGAACGGCGGTGCCGGATTCGTTGTCAGAGCCGGCGATGCGGCGGACGGTACCGGTGAGGGAAACATCGGAGAGCGCGACGTTGCCTGTGAGTGCGGCTGCGGACTTCGCCAGCAAAGTTGCCGCCTGAGTGGAGCTGGTCGATGTTGGAGCGCTGGCCTGTGGAGAGGACTGCGAGTTTGGAGAACTGAGAAGGAGTGCGGTTAAGAAGGAGACAACTTTCATTTGGTAAGACCTCCCGCGAGAGAAAGTGTTGTTCCGCTAAAATACCGGACACACAAATACCGTCGTCGTGCTGGGGCTGGGCGTGGTTCAACAATTCTTCAATTGGTCAGCGGGGAACTGTTCCCAAGAGCGACTGGCGCGCGTCGCCAATTGAGGGAGAGTTAACAGTGCGATTTTCTACTCTTGCGGCGAAACGTTGTCAACAGAAATTTAGTACTAGTAAATTGAAAAACTATGGATGGGCGGAGGAGGAAGGGAAGACTAGAGACGAGAAGGCGGAAAGTAGAAGGTGGAGTGGGAAGGGAAAAGGAGAAGAGGGCGCAATATATTGCGCCCCTACAAGGGCAACGAAAGAGGGCGCGATGTATCGTGCCCCTACAACGGAGAAGGGGGATTAAGCGTCGAGGGGGGCTTAATGTCACGCCTTCGGTCTTCCAATTTTGAAACGGCATACCCAGTTTCTATGCCTACAAACGTACAGGTTGAATTCGGATTCACTGACAACGTAGGCGATGACAGCTTGGCAGGCTTTACACTTAGGCAGGTGTTTTTGAAAAGCGTTAGTCCAAGCCTTCTGGTGGGCAAAACGCTTACACGGTTTCGGCTCCGGCCTAGCCATCGGTAATTCGTTTTCTGCCAAAGAGCCCTAGCCGAAGGGCCATCTTCTGAGCCATGAACAGAATCACCTTGCGATCTGCGTCGTTGGCTTTACCCAATGAACGGCGCAGCTTGTTCAGAAACTGCGCCTCTTTGCCTGAGCTACCCCAGGCGATTTCGTCAGACGTTTTCCTCTTGAGTAGGTTCGGCAGCTTAGGCGGCTCCTCGCCATCGTAGAAGAGTTGATAGAGTGGGACTTCTAAAGCGCGTGCCATCTTCTCCAGCGTTTCAATGGCAGGGACGGTATGCCCATTCTCGACGCGGGAAATGTAGCAACGAAGCAGGCCAGTACGCTTTTCGATGTCGCCTTGGGAGAGTTTCTTTGCCACACGCAGTTCGCGGAGGCGGTCGCCAATAATCATGTGCGCGATTATTCCATTGAGAAAAATATAAAGCAAGCAGTCCGTCGGTTATTCCTTATTTGTCTAGCGTCACTGTCAAATGAGCTTCCGATCCTGCTAGTGCAGTGATTTCGCGCGACCATTGCTTGAAGCCCGCCATCGTGACTTTGATAGTGTGCTTCCCAACACTGAGTTTCAACGTGGCGGGGGCGCTGCCAACGAACGAATCGTCAGCGTAAATGTCGGCTCCATCGGGGCTGGAAGACACTGAAATTGTCGCCAATCCGTTTGGAATACCCTTGGTGGCGGCTTCGGATGGACGATCTGCGGGGATAGAGGCGGTACCGCTGGTTGGGGCCTTCTCGTCCTGCTTAGGAGCATCTTTACTAACGTCTGTTGCGAGCGGCGGCAACCCTAAACATTGCCTGCGGACAGCGTCTAGGTCGGCAGGAGTGTATTTTGGCTCCAGGATTTGTATCTTACCTCCCTTGTCCAAAATCTTCCGAGCGTCATGGTCCGTGAGCCGACCGTGAAATGATATCCCTTGCGGCAAATTCCCTTCGACGTATTGGAACTGCTTACCCCGTATTCCGAACGAGTACAGATGACTCGTAATCTCATCTGCGGGACCCATGCGCTTCAGGACCACACAAGGAGCGGCTGGTTTTGCGTCGGGGATCAAGCCCTCGGTGGTTGGCTTTTGATTTTGTGGCAACTTGGGGGTCGCAGTGGGCGCGGGGGCGGGTTGTGTCGCAGCTTGCGGCGTCTGTTGCTGCACCGGAGGAGGCGCTTGCTGTTGTTGAGCCAAGATAGGTACCCCGGCAAACGCGAGGGCAGAGACGACAAGAATTATCAGGGTATTGTGCATTGTGAATTCACCTCTGAGATGACGACAGTTTGGAAGAATCAGAACATTTGCACAACGATTATGGCTGATCTTATGCCGTTAGGGTAACGTACCGCATTACAAAAATCTCGGTCTTGACGGACGCTGAGAATCGGCTCATGCTACGCGCATTCTTTCTCCAATGTCCACTCGGAGGATTCAGCCATGCAGAAATCAAGATTGCTCATCGTTCTGGCCCAGATCGTGCTGTCAATTCTTCTCATCAATCAAATTCCATTCGACATTTCCGCAGCGACCTGCACAGGTGCCGACCCTTGCCATGCCTGCAAGAATTGTAAGTATTGCAAGCACTGCGCCAAGGAAGGCGGGAAGTGCGGTGTCTGCAAGTAGGGTCTCGGATTTGTTCTGATTCAAGGAGCAACAAAATGAAGTTTCTCCGAATCGCAGTCTTCGCAATCTGCTCGTTATTGGCGTTCGGTTCCGTCGAAGCGCAACATCACAGCAATAGCCGCCCTAATTATGGCGGCGGTAAACATAGCAAGTCCCACGGAGGACATTACCAGGGACAGCAGAATTCTCATCACAAGGGTGGGCACTATAAGAACCCGAGAACGAGCGATCAGTATGGGCGTCACAAGCATTGACGCGCTTCTTTTAGCTAAGTGCATGACCAGAATCCGCGAGGGCCGGGCGATGTTGTTCGGCCCTTTCTTGTGCCATAATACAGGTGCATCAAGAAAGTGGCGTCCAGCCACTTGCCAACCGTGCGAGAGCAACGGTGGTATCCGCCAAACTACGGCGGGATGCGCTCGAAAGAGAAACGATGGAAAATCACAATGACGAATTCATTTTTGGTATGTATCTGATGTTTCTCCGTGCTCCGGGACGAAAGACATTGCCCGGCGAGTGTGTAGACCTGGGTGAGATCGGCCAGGTTAGAGAGAAGGATTGGGAACGTCTTACGCCGTATAGCCCTGCGGAACCATCGAGATGAACAGACGAACTTTTCTTGAACTTATTGGCATCGGCGTGGCCAGTGCATGCGCGGCGGATTTACCAGTCGTGTTAAGTTCTGGTCTGCCAGCATGGGATGCAAGCGCAGATGAAGTAAACGATTTTCTTTTTCGGAAGGGTTTGAGATTGTGTCCCCATTCGGAACACTCGTCCGTCAAAGATTTTGTGGAGTGCGCAGGTCTCAAGTGGCTTTGTAAAACCTGCGGAGCGCCAACCCGGAACCACATCATTGACTGCTCGCTACCTTATGGTCTGGAGCGTGACCGTACAGTATGTTTCTCTTGCGAGCCACGGGCGCGTGTGATCTTAAAATATTGGTCTAGTCCCTGCATGCATGCGAAACAGCACAAGAAGTGTTCCGGGTGCGGCGTTGGGTTTGGGGTTGTTCACGAGATAGGCAAAGATTTCGAATATCGTCTCTGCTACGAGTGTGCGCCAGAGGCGCGAGAGTGCAGACGGTGGGTGAGAGACCTAAGAGGTTCAAGTGAGAAGGCGTAACTTCATCTCAATACTGATAGGCGCAGCGGCAGTGGCCGGACTGCCGATGCCGGAGGACCCCTATGACACATTCCTTCGGACACTCCGCACCAAAGTCATTGCGATCATGCGGAGGGACCAGACAACTTTGCGGCGAATCGAGATCGACCCTCCGACTGAATACCGTCGCCTGGTCCGAATTTGGACAGATCGGCATTCCGAACGACCGCTAACCTTCTATCATCCGTATTAAAATCTTTGGAGGACGCAATGAAGCCGCTGCGTCGGAGAATTCCCACGGGAGGGAAACATGAAGACGGTATCTCTGATGCTCCTGGCGCTACTCGCTAGTCCTGCGTATGGACAGAAATTCCCGGAGATCAGCGGCACCTATAAACATGTCTCCTGGATGAAAACAGTCTCGGATGGAGAATCTCTAGCCCGAAAGCTAGAAGAAGTCATACAGACATACTTGCCCGGAGCAAGCGGGGACGGCAAATGGAAAATCATCATCGAGGACCGCACGACATTTCTAAGGGAAGGCGACAAAGTGGCACATGAATATGCCGCTGGACAGCACATGTTTCCTCCGCGATGCCACAGCTATACCAGATTGCGCGTTACGGAGTGCATGGGACCTTGGGTGCGGGAATTTAGCCAAGCTGCGAAGGCAGGAACAATGGCACACGAGTATGGACATATTCTCTGTGGGCCGAAAGAAGCGGATGCGGATTATTGTGCTGGCTATGTCTTACGACCGGAATCATTTGCGCATCCACCGCATCTTTCGGATTTTGCGCATTAAAAGAGTGTTGCGAGGCGCTCTATGCCACAACCATATTATCGAATCGATCTGATCGCAGTTCTCAAGTCGTTTGTAAAGTTGCCGCAAGAACCTCTAGCCGTTACGTGGAAATCGCCACTGAAATTACGGCAGGAGGTAGAACGCTTCGCCATTTATTTTCGCCGCGAGTTCGGCTACGACGCTCAACAATTCTCGGCGGCTGAGAAGCCCAAGACCGACAAGAAACCATACGCGGCCTATCTGTTCATCAACGAGACCAACCACTGGCCCCGCGTGTGGGTTGGGGCGTGCTGTTTTCGCTGGCGTGAATATCAAGATTCCGAGTCTCGTTGGGCAGCGCAATGGGCATGGATGCATCCGTACTATCGTGGCAAAGGCATTTTGATTAGCGCATGGGATAAGTTCCACGAACTGCATGGGAACTTCATTTGCGAACCCCCATTCTCACCCGCAATGAAAGCGTTTCTACTCAAGCGAGGTAAATGTGTTCTTTGTTGGCAATCGCTCGATAAACCTGAAGGGCTGACCTGCACACGCTGCGATGAACACTACAAAGATAAAGACAAAGGACCGGACTAATAAGAGGTAAGCTGTTCTCCCTTCCTCTGCCACAAATCAACCGGGGAGATTCCATGCACTATCATTTGTACACCTGTCCGGGCTGCGAAGCCCATTTCCGCGTTGTCTGGCCCAAGCCAATTCCAAACCACTTGCGTCTTTGCAGCAAAATCAAACTAACATGCCCGGAGTGCCACGAGACAAACGAGCCATACGACTTTTTATTAGATAAGATTTTGCAGCCTCCTAATCCAGACATGCGAACTGTGCAAGTCGAGGCGATCTCTCTGCCTGCAAACCCTGAGCCGAATGCGCGGCAAAGATGGCAGCTACAGATTTTCATTCGAAGGGCGGCGAGGTTCAAAGCGATGTGTGACCATCAGCTATACAGCAGGTGAAGTATCGGGAGGTACGAATGCAGCGCCTTCCAGTTCCAGTTTGCTGCGTAAAAATTCATGGCTGACCGCTAACAAGAATTCGGACGACTCCAGTAGGAATATCGTTGTATGGAATAATCGCGCCTGCGGCCCTAAGAGGTACCGTCGTTATACATCCATGAAACTGTTTTTCAGGAGAATCATCGGCAATTTGAATAGAGTCTTTCGCGACCGCATGTATGTTGATTTGCATTCCTGACCACATCCCACCGCCGATCATGAATATCTGGATAGGAATGTCCTTGTGCTCTATCTCCCATCCAGCGGCAAGGAGCACGTCGTGCCAGTCTTGAGCATAGTTGTAGGCTTCTTGATTGTTTGCAAGGGCACTGATTGAAAATTTACCGGGCTTTAATTGTAGACACGAAATGAACGCCGTCCGATCTTCTGGAAGCCGACGCGCTTTAGGAACATTATTTACCGTCTGATTCCCAAAATTTGGAGCGGCATTGGCTATGCCGTTTGGCGCGATAGCCACGGGACCTATTTGAACATTATTTTGGCCCGACTGTTGCTGAGATGTCGTTGGAACTGGATTACTCTTTGCAGCCGAGGAACGCTTTGGAGCATCTGCTGGCGGTATGGATTTTACAGTCTGAGGAGAAGGCTCGATAGGCGCGGCATCCTTTGGTGAAGGCCGCAACGACGCTTGTGGCGATGCTTCTACCTTCTTGGAGTGTTCGTCATTCCACTGAGACAGGAATTGAGGTATTGCAACAGCGCAAAGCAAGATAGTAAAAATCGAAGCGACAATCCATTGTTTGGATTTTCCCCACCTGTGTGTCCAGTGAGAGTACCGAGAAAAAAGAAATACTCCTATACATACCCCAATGAGCAGCACAATCTTGAGCGGAAGTGGGGGAATGACTATCACTAAAAACACTCCTATCAGTAGGGCGAATGCCCCAATAGAGTCCCCAAGAGTGAGTTTCGATTTCGGCTCGATGGGTCTTGTCGGCAGTGCGTTCAAATCTTCGGCAAGGCCCATAATCACCTCCGTTACGGTGCCTGGATTCTAACATGGGATTATTTCTCATCGGACTAAAGCAGGGATACAATACGGCCCAAGAGACCAATGACCTTCAGCCCAAGCGACTTCGAGTGGTCGGTGTGGCTGCTCTTCGCGGTAGGCGCTGCCGTGGCTTTCGGAGTCTGTCTCCAAATTACCATTGGAATCGATGAGAAGAACACGGGAGCTAAATTCTTCTTCGGCGTGCTGACCTTTCTGGTAGGTCTGACGGGTACAGCCTGCGTACTCATCACTCTGATTCGCTTCGTGAAGTGGGTTTGGGGAAGTTGAGCGATGGCTGCCGACCCGAAGTGGCTTGAGATTTTGAAAGCTAGTGGCTGGCAGACTGCCGGGCTGACAGCGGCGTCCGCGACCATCCTTTACTTGAACGCGAAGAAATGGTTGCCTGTCGCGCTTGACTCTAGGGTGATACAAGCGACGGAAGTCTCTGTCTTGGTCTTCGGTTTTCTGACGGTGTTCGGTGTCGGGCCGCACATCATGAAGACGGCGAACATCATGGCGTCGGTGCTCGAACGCCGATTGGCGGTTGATCGAGCACAACGTCAAGTAGCGAAGGACATTCCCTCGATGACATCGAAGGAGCGCGAGATCATCGGCTATCTACTCGCCAAGAACGAGAAAATGTTCACGTATACGGGTGATGGCGGTAATGCCAACACTCTTATCTCAAAGAGGATTGTGGTTTGCGCCTTGCTGCCCGGACAATCCTTCACCACTTATGGGGTGCCCTTCAAAATCCCCGACCATGTGTGGGATGTTCTTGTAGAGCATAAGGAAGAGTTCCCGAACACTTGGAAGGACGGAGAGCCTCATCCGTATGCAATTTCATGGATGGCCCGATAGTATGAAAATCAACCTGCGGCAGGAGATTGCCATGTGGGTGCTGCTCGGCCTACTCTGGACTGGACTTGCCCTTCGTGCCTGGGGAGTTCAGCAACCGAACCCAGGGGATATACTTGTAATGCTTGTCCTGCTCGTTCCCGCATCGCTCATAATTTTCAGCCTGCGAGACCGCAAAAAGTAAAATAGGAACCGTTCCCGCCAATGACACCTTCTGTCCACCGTGTGACCAAGGCCGACAAGGCGAAGATCATAGCAAAGAGACTCGCACGAAAACCTCCGCAGTCCATACTTGGATTTGCGCGGCATCCGTTTCCAGTGACCTGTCTTGATTGTGGTTTCCTGGCCTTGGGCGATGAGGAAGTCACAAGAGCAGGCAGGATTATGCTGCACTGCGAGGGAAAAGCCGGGCTTCCTTGCTCACCCGAAGAACTAACAAACTTGAATTGCACACGCTCCCTATGGGTCGATTACGACGTAATGTACAAGAGGGACTCTGTCCAAGGTATTTTTGATGAACTAGAACAAGATCGACGGGGCTGTACAGGTTATCTCAAATACAGACCCGGTTTCTCGCCAAGTGAACACAGAGACCTGTTGTTGAAACGGATGGACAGCAAAGAGAAACTAAAGTTTGTTGTGCTCGGTGGAATCGTGACGTTATTCTTCGCTTGGATTGCAAAGCATCTCGGACTCAGACCGTAGTGGTGTAGGAGGGCTTGGTGATGACCGTTACTGTCTCATTTTTGGTCTTGCCCGGCGATATCAAGCGGGTGAAGACGTTCATTTTTCAAGACGCGCCTGAATTCAGGACCGTAGGCGATCATGTTGACCTCGCCCTTCATGAGGTATTGGAATTCCTAAACAGGGTAGGTGTAAGCGAACAGGATTCGCAGCGCATTCTTGAGCTAGTTCTAGAGGAGCCTGTTACTGTTCAACGAAAGCGATTTGATCTTAATACGGCACAAGAGGCTCAAGCGAGACACTTCCTTCCCGGCAACTGGTAGCCAGCGAAATGCCGGACGCCCGATAGTAAAAGTCCGCCCACACGTGCTTCCACTCACGGTTCTTCGTGATTCCAACCTCGTGAGGAAAAGGAATCTTACATCCTTTAACAGCGCAGGCCCAAAACGGATTAGAGTTGTCCGCTGTGTAAGTCGAGCGATATTCGAAATATTCTTTTTCCATCTGTTCCAGACCTCTCTTTGTCAGTTTAGCACGAAGACCGAACACGATGCCGCTACTGACCAGCGTCGGCTGTGATGCCTTTGTCCTTCATAAGTCGTGCGTATCTCTCGTCGTATAGCTCTTTGACTTCTGGGGCCACTAGAAGAGCATTCCAGACCTCGTGGAGGCGTTGACCAATGCGAGCGCCATCAAACCGAAAGTAAGCCTGCACTTCGGTCAGGATGCAGAGCAGAACGGCTGAGAGCCGGGGAATGTGAATCGAAATCATAGTCTCCAGAGTCTCATCGACCATTGGGCGAAGTTCGTGGGGGATGTCCTTCGACGTATAAAACAACGCCGTGGGCAGAAGACTTCAAATGTTGCGTGCGCCATCCCAGAGTATTCTTGCCAGAAGCCGTGAGTCAGCCTCTTCAGAAACTGCTGGTGCGAGGTCGGGGACACATTCTTCTTCACCGTCAAATACCTGCCGAGCGTCGGCCAGGTTTTTGCGGCTCGAACCTCGGTCTCGGTGACGCCGTCCCTAAGCATGCCGTTGCGCAAAAGTTCGCGCTTTCTAGCAATGTAGTCGTCCCACTTTGGGTCCCCGCCGTACCTTTGCGCGTCAGCGTCAACTGACTCCAACGATTTCTTGTAGCCACTCTGTCGAAATTGAAAGCCCTTCACGCCAGGATTTTGGAGAATCGCGGTGATGTTATAAAGGCAATCAATCATGCAGCGAACGAGCGGGAGGCTGGCCGCGTGGTACGCGGGACGCCAGTCACAATCCTTTTTTCTCCGGTCGTCGGCATTAAGAAAAAAGAAAAGGTCGTAGGTATGGTGGGCCTGCCGGAGGAGGACAAAAATATCTACCGTCACGAACGGCGGTTGGGGCAGCAGCTTTGGCCCTTCGCGCTGAACCTTTAGGGCGAGAGTATTCGCTAGTGACGCAAGTTGCGGCTGAAATGTGCGGCCATCAAGGTGCGGCTTCGCCGGGATTTGGGCCGGGGTGCTCATCCGCCACCAGCCGCAGTGCTCTTGGAGACGCCTGTCAGATGTTCCTGCATAATTTTGTCGTAGATGTCATCATGACGAAACTCGTCAACGTGTGCCACTGACTTCCCCGCACGTTTCTTGCCCCATTCCCGCTGTGCCTGTTCATGTCTATTCCATTCCTCTTCGTGAAGCTTTGCATCTCTGTACTTTGGATTTCCAGGATGTCGCCCGTATTCATCCATTGCCCATGAGGAGCCGTCTTTCCATCCAACGATGATTTCGCCAGTAAACGGAACCTTGTAGAGATGCGGCAACAAGAACCAGTCATCCTCTAACTTGGACCACTCTGTAATGGAAACTCGTTTCTCTGGATATAGCCACTCCTCTTCAGCCGCAGCGATGTATCGGGTAGCACGCCGTTTCAAGATGTAATTGATGCGGAGAACCTCATCTTCTTCCAATTCCCGCCCGAATTGGGTATCCAACAAGTTCTTCATGGTTTGCTGATAAGCCCGTGCGTTCACCCTGGAGATCGCTGGATTGGTCCACGGGTTCCGAATAAGTTGCAAGTGCGTAATGATGAGGCAGGAGTCTAGACCCAAGGGAAACAGGGTACGGGTGCCGATTTGGTCTAGGCCAACGTCTTTGGGGTAGGTAAATTCGCTCGGAAATGCCCGTCTGTTGAAAAACGTAACGGGTTCATCTGTCACAATAAACTTTGTCGGGCTTTGACGTGCTCTCACAAACTCCCACACACCCTCACCCCACATTGTCGAGTGAAACCGATACAATTGCTGCATCGCAAGAAGCATGACGTTTCGGTCAGAGACGTGAATAGTCTCCCGTAGATAATCCAGTCCTTTCGGTGTTCGGAAGCGTTGAGCGTCCATGTACTGCGGAAGTATTTGAAATAGTTCCGGCACATCGCCCCTTGAAGCGGACTTGGGCAGACCTGCATATTCTGCAAAGAACTCCACCGCATGCCTCCCGCGATTATCAAGCATGCCGAAAAAGAATCTCTCCACATCATCTCTGCTCAACTTGCCAAGATTGAGGGTGTACAGGTCATTTTGATAAAAGCAGCGATCAGGCCCCCACCGAAGTAGAGCACGGCGCTGATACTTCTTTCCTTTGTTGATGACGGTCTCTGGATGCAGATCGAGATAATAAAATTGGAACTGACCCGACTTGAGAAATCTCCGCTGATACCAGCGGGGTACGTAATGATGAACGTGCGATTGCGTGTTGCCCATGCATTACTCTACTCATCCAGTCCACTCGACTCGCGGATGGACTTACAGGAGACTTTTTGCCACGAGGTTTAGAAACCCCTCAGTTAGCTCAATTTAGCACGTATGCGCCAGATAGAAAAGCAAGCGAAGGCGCGGAACCAGAAGCTGCTCGTCGTCGTGCTAAGATGACCCTGAATTTGCTAAGAATCCAGCCGGATGAGGGCTGTAAAAAGAGGCAGGTAAACAAAGGCTAGAACGCGTCATCCTGTAAGTGCTTGATTCTACGGCCCAAGTTAACTCTAGTTCACCTATGTTCACTTGATCTTGCGACGGCTAGAATCCCACCCTCTCCGCCAGTTCTGTAAGTCATTGATTTTCCTTCCCTTGAATTCATAGTGTCTGTGTTGGTGGCTGACTTGTGGGGCCGCCAGCGTAAACCTCGAACTTATAGCCATGAGAGGTTGTCTCAGAAGTC
>WNFO01016675.1_pt1 | contig 11353 bp, 7 predicted proteins | sample 5400251 | NCBI WGS metagenome assembly WNFO01 (sample SAMN13153354, study PRJNA577476) | soil metagenome | isolation source: 100 cm saprolite under Madrone tree | place: USA:California | collected 2016-06-14 | reverse complement strand
GACGGCCGGTCCCCAGGGCCGATCGCGACCCGCTCATACTTTCTGTCATCAGCCGCGCGCTCATGGAGAGCGCTTTCAGCAAGATGAGCGCGGATCGAATTAAAGATTGCCGTGCGCGCGTCGCTTGCTAATTGATCGGCCATGATCATGAAACTGCGTCTACCGTTTGGTGAGATCGCACATAAGCGATCCCTTTGCCGCGTTTGGCTTCTGAATGTATGCCTTTGCCTTTCCTCGGCTCTTAACCCCAACGCGGTTGCGCCCCAAAGCCCAGGGGTTGGCCGCCTCGGCTACCCTGGGATTTCTAGCGAAAGAATTATTCAACCGCAAAGCGGTTGCGTCATTTCCTCGACGAATCAAAATCGGCGCAACCGCCTTGCGGTTGGAATTCGACGAATCTCTGACCTAGGGTAGCCGAAGCGACAACCCTGGGCTGAAGGACACAACCGCGTTGCGGTTGACAAGTCGCACTCCAGCCCTTTTTTAGTCGCCTCTGAATCCATCCGTCTCTTGCCAGCGCTCGCGGAAACTTCTTGTGTCTATAGGCCGCAAATCTCGCGCGTTGGTCCACGCGGCGAGCGGCGGCGCGATCATCGTCAGGACGTTTCCAACCTTTCCAATCTTTCCGCCACGCACGATGAAGCGTTGAAACACCCGAAGGAGCTTTCCACTCCATTCATACAAGCGAGGCTGAGTCATCACCACAGCCCAAATCTTAAACGCGAGATGCTCAAGTCTCCGACGCTTCGCCGGTCCTGCCTCGTGCCTTGTGCCTCCTGCCTCCTGTCCTTCGGTGATCTCTGCGCGCAAGTGCAAAAGCAATTCGGGAATGTCTATTTTGACCGGACAAACTTCACGACATGCTCCGCATAAGCTGGACGCGTAAGGCAACTGCGCGGCCTTGGTTAAGCCGAATAGTTGGGGCGTGATCACCGCGCCGATTGGACCAGGATAGACCGATCCGTAAGCGTGTCCGCCGACCTGTTGATAAACGGGACAGGCATTAAGGCAAGCGCCACAGCGAATGCAGGCCAGCGACTGCCGCGTTACCGCACGAGCAAGCATGCGCGAGCGTCCGTTATCGAGCAAGACGATGTGCAACTCATCCGGTCCTTCATCTTCAGGATGGCGTTTGGTTCCCGTAATCAGGGATTGATAGCTCGTCAGATGCTGGCCCGTACCTGAGCGGGGCAACAGCTTCAGAAAGACTTCAAGATCGGCGAAACGCGGCACGACCTTCTCGATCCCCATCACTGCAATGTGCGTTTTTGGCAGACTGGTGGTTAGACGAATATTGCCTTCATTTTCCAAAATCATAATCGTGCCGCTCTCAGCAACACCAAAATTGACGCCGCTGATGCCGATGTCTGCGGCGCCGAATTTTGCGCGCAAGATCTGGCGCGCAGTGCTCGTCAGTTTCGATATGTCGCTGGTCCGCTCGATGCCCAGCTTATCGACAAATAATTCAGCGATCTGGCCTTTCGTCTTGTGAATTGCCGGAGCAATTATGTGCGAAGGCGTTTCACCGGCAAGCTGAATAATGTACTCGCCCAAATCCGTCTCCAACGCCTCGATTCCTTCGGCTTCCAGAGCGGCGTTGAGGTGAATCTCTTCAGTCGCCATGCTCTTGCTCTTTACCGCCAGGCGCGCATTCCGTTCGCGAGCGAGACGACAAACTATCGTGTTTGCTTCGCCTGCATCACGCGCCCAATGAATTTGGGCGCCTGCTTTTTCAGCGTTCGCTTCGAATTGTTCGAGATAACGATCGAGATGAAGCAACGTTTCGTCTTTGATGGCGCGTGCTTGAGAGCGCAAGTCTTCCCAATTAGGCAGACTTTTGGTTGCTTCGAGCCGGCGCTCGCCAAAAAGAGACGTCGCTTTGCGCAGCGCTCCGCGCAATTGCGTGTCGGTTAACGCGGCCCGAGCGTTGGCGTCGAATGTTTCTGCGGTTAGATGATTCACAGGACTTTTGTTCAATCCTTTGCGCCCTCTCCCATTGGGAGAGGGCTAGGGTGAGGGTTTAGCGCGGCTGCAACCATTTAAATTTTCCTCTCACCTACCAGATCGTCAGATTAAAAAAAGAAAGTGATTTAGATTATTCTCCGCTATGCCCTCACCCCAACCCTCTCCCAAAGGGAGAGGGAACTAAGAATCCTTGACGTGACCTATTGAGACGCCAACAATTCCGCCAAATGCATCACCCGCGCGTTCGATCCTATCCGTGACAGACGCCCGCCGATCTGCATCAGGCAGCTCGCGTCGCCAGAGACTATTGCATCCACTCCAGCACGTTCAATAGCTTCAATTTTTTGGTCCAGAATCGCGGCGGAGATCTCCGGATATTTGATTGAGAATGTCCCGCCAAAACCGCAACAAGCATCGGCATTTTCCAACTCGACAAATTCAGTCCCGCGCACGTGCTTGATTAGCCGGCGCGGCTCGTCATAAACATTCAGATCGCGCAAGCCATGACAGGCATCGTGCCACGTCACTCGACCTGCGAACCGCGCCCCAACATCGTCTATCTTTAGTTTGCGGACCAGAAACGAACTAAGCTCAAAGGTGCGAGCCGCAAGCGCGCGCGCTCGTTCGCGCCAGTGCTGATCGTCGGGAAACAACGCCGCGTAGTGATGCACCATCGCGGTGCATGATCCCGAAGGACTAACAATCGCCTCTGCTTTGCTTTCTTCGCAGAGTTCTATGAAACGCTGCGCGACCCGTCGGGCTTCAGTTCGATAGCCCGTATTGAAAGCCGGCTGTCCACAGCAAGTTTGGCGCTCGTCGAATTCGACCGAGCAGCCGGCGCGCCTCAGCACCTCGACGGTGCTCGTGCCGATGGCACTCCACATCTGATCGACTAGGCAAGTTACGAACAGTCCGACACGCATTCCGTCGCCGATTGTTTCTGATTTAGCCGACATAGCTTTCCGAGAAGCCAGCCATTGTCCCATAGTCACAGGCCGTAATACAGCTAATCGGTAATCGGAATTACGTGATTAAAGGGAGAGTTTCAGGGAACGACTGTTCAGAGTTCAACCTTTAGGTTGCTGTCCACAAAAGCGGCAAGCTAAAGCTTGAACTCTCAACACTCGATGCTCGACTCTCACTATTTAAATTATGCCCATTGGAAATCGGAAATGCTAGAGAGTCACGACTCCCTTGATATAGCCCGCTGTGTAGATGTCTTTGACCAAAGCGTCCTGGACCGCCTCGAGAGAAGCGTAACGATGGGTGATTAGGGGAGCAACGTCGATTTCTTTTCGCTCGATCAGATTCAGCGCACGAAGATACACCGACGGGCGGCCGTCTGGTTCAAATCCGCCGGAGGCTCCGACGGGAGTGATGAGGCTGGGTTCTCGGAACATGAGATTGTTCAGCACGCTCAAGTCGACCCCGGCGTGGCCGTGGCCATAGAGCAGCACCGTAGCTTGCTTCTTAATTAATCCCGGAATGAAAGCCAGCACTTGTCCCGCGCCCGAGGCTTCGATCAAATAGTCGACGCCTTTTCCGCTCGTATAATCCTGCACTGCCTCAACCGCGTCACGGTCGCCGGGATCGATTGCCTGGTCCGCGCACAGACGCGATGCCAGCTTGCGTTTCTCTTCATTCGGCTCGCTCACCAGCAGCAACCCATCGTAACCGAGCACGCTCCGCAGATACTGAACGAACATCAAACCTGCCGGTCCCGCGCCACAGATAAGCACGGAGCGGACGCGCGACCCGGACGAGGCTCCGTTGAGGTGATAACGAGTCTGCGCGCGCGCAACTGCATCAGCCGAGTGAATGATGCAACCCAGCGGTTCAGCCAAAGCCGCCTCGGCCATATCAAGTTCGCTGCGAATGGGAACGGCGTTGACTGCGGGCATCGAAATGAACTCAGCCAAACCGCCGGGCAATCCCGTAATCCCGTGCTCAGCGTAAAACTCGCACTGATGTGAATCGCCAGTCCGACAATAATCGCAAAGGGTAGTCCTTCTGAGGCTCACACAGTTCAAGCCCTGGTCCACGACCACGCGATCGCCTACCTTGAGATCGAAGACCTCGCTGCCAACCTCTTCGATGCATCCACTAATCTCATGGCCGAGAATCTGTGGCTGAACGTCAAACGGAACAGGCTGTCCGTAGTCATCGGTATTGTAGTTCGCATGGCCGGCGAAGATGTGTACGTCCGTACCACAGAGACCGACCGCGGAGACTCGCACCAAGACCTCATCGGACGCGGCGTGCGGAATCGGAACGTCTCGCACTTCCAGCTTTTCTACGCCACACAAAACACTCGCTCGCATGGTTGTGGCCGTGCCTGTGGTGGAAACGGGCTTTTCCCAAGTATCGATTGAAGTACTCAAACTTCTCTCCTGATGTAACGCAAACTGTTAGTTTGCAAATCGCAAGCTAACAGCTTGCGTTACAAACTCGTGTAAAGTTCGGATTCAATATCGCTCGTATCCAGACGCCCGGCATCCCGCAACTCGGCGAATCGCTGCATAGTTTCGTGAATGCCCGCTGCGAGCGGCGTTGCAGGCAAATCGCCAAGCGCTCTTTTGATCGCCGCATCATTGATAGCCGGAGCAATTGGAATCGGTGGACCGCCATACGTTACCAACTGGCGATCGGGCGTCATCGAGTTCTGGTTGATAAGGTGAGCGATGCGCGCGACCTCGACCGTTTCGCCGTGCAGGTTGAATACGTGAGCGCCTTCGGGCGCTCGATCAGCGCAAGCAATAAAAGCTGCGGCGGTATCAGCCACGTACTGAAAATCAGTCGCGCCACTGAGCCTTATCTGAAACGGGAGGCCGAGCACGGTAGCTTTCATCGCCTTGGTTGGATCGCTTGTTAGTCCGGTATCGCGATTGACGCCATACACCGTCAAGGGTCTCAATCCCACGGTATTCAATCCATGATCCAGAAAGTAAACGCGGGCGTTCCCTTCGTTTGTCCGCTTGAAAACACCGTAGTGCGTGGCCGGTTCGGTGGCAGCAGATTCGTCAAGCGGAAAGTCTGCATCGCCGGCGCCGAAAACGGCTGCGGAGCTGGCGTAAACCACGCGCTCGGCGCCCATTGCTCTTGCCGATTCAAAAACATTCAGAGTGCCGATGACGTTTACGAATGCTCCCGCTACGGGATCGACTTTGCACGCCGGCACTTGTAAACCCGCGAGATGAATAATGCGGCGCGCTCCTGATGCTTCGAGAGCTGAACGCACGGCGCTTACGTCGGTAATGTCGCCGGCGATAACACGAACGCGCTCCAGATCGCGCCCGTCCATGATCGCATTGAGCCGCCGCGTATCTTCACTGCGATCAAAAACCACCGTCGTGTCGCCGCGCGCAGCAAGTGCTTTGACAATCCACGAGCCGATGCAGCCATGCGCCCCGGTGATGAAATAGGTTTCGGCCATCTTTTGTTATTCCCTCTCCTTTTGGGAGAGGGTTAGGGTGAGGGCTTACCGCACAACCCTATACCCTTTTCTCCTCTTGCCGCGCTGCGGATCGCGCGGGAAAAGGTTTCATTAATTTCTCTCAGCTAAGCCCTCACCCCAACGCTCTCCCAGAGGGAGAGGGAGTCCGGCGGTTGCAGTTGATAAAACTCATTCGCATTGCCGGCGAAAATGCGATTCCGATCTTCGTCACTCAGCTCCACGAGCAGGTACTGAAACGCTTCCAAGACTCGATGGTACGAAGCCGCCAACAAACATACGGGCCAATCACTGCCAAACATCATTCGTTGCGGTCCAAAATATTCCAGCGCAGTATTCACGAACGGTTTCAAATCTTCCACGCTCCAGTTGGCCCAGTTTGCTTCTGTTACCAATCCGGAGAGCTTGCACCAAACGTTGGCAGAAGCCGCTAACTCTTTGATCTGGCGCGCCCACTCGTCGAGTTCATTGCGCGCGATGGGCGGCTTGGCCATATGATCGATCACTAATCGTAATCCAGGGCAATTCTCCGATAATATCTTCGCGCACTTCAAATGGCGTATGTGCACCAATAAATCGTACGGGACTCCGTAGGCTGCGAGCGCGCGCATCCCATTGAGCACGCGCGGCTGAATCAACCAGTCGTCTGCCGGTTCGCTCTCAACCAGATGCCGCACGCCTTTGAATTTTGCATGCCTTACAAACTCATCCAATTGCCGCCCGACATGCTCAGTCGTCAAATCTACCCAGCCCACCACGCCGGCAATGAATGGGTATCGATCCGCGAGACTCAATAACCAGCGAGTCTCTTCCAGACTGTTGCTGGCCTGGACCAGAACTGTTTTTTCCACGCCGCATCGTTTCAGTATCGGCTCGAGTGCCGGCGGCAGATAATCCTGACAAAGAACTTCGACTCCCGGAGTCATCCATGGATAATCGAAGCGACCAACCTGCCAAAAGTGCTGGTGACTATCGATTACCAAAAGATCATTTTCCATTTTTCATTCCAATTACCCTCTCCCATTGGGAGAGGGCCAGGGTGAGGGTGCGAAGCTTAGAAAAAGAAAGAAAAAGGGAGATGTCTTCTTTTCTCGCTAAGCCCTCACCCCAACCCTCTCCCATCGGGAGAGGGAAACCAAGATGGAAAATGAAAACAGACTCCAATCTTCAAGATCTGGCCAGGTTATAAACTCCCTCGCGCGGCCTCGTCGCCCGCTTCCCTTCGTTGTCCTGCCTCGCTTCCGTATCGCATTCGAGTGCAAATGTCGTGACCAGGTCCGGGGCCTTCTTCGGCAAACCCGCCAGTCGCACCCGAGACGAAACTCTATTCATCAGGTTACCAATGACCACGGTCTCGCCCGGCCAATAATGCACGTGCGCATAAAGGGTGTTGCCCTTGCGCGTAAAGCTTACATAATTTCCCCGTCTTGGTTGACACGGATGATCAGAATCATAGATCGTCGCTCCGTTCTTGCTCATCCAATCGCCGACGGCACTAAGAACTCGAGTTGAATCTTCCGGAATCGACCCATCGCCGCGCGGCCCAATATTCAAAAGGTAGTTACCGCCGTCGCGCGCGCAGGTGATCAAATTACGAATGATCGTCGTCGGACTCTTCCAGTTACTGTCCGCGGAGTGATAGCCCCAACTGTCATTCAAAGTCATGCAAGATTCCCAGGGCCGGTTTTGCGAAGCTTCGATGCGCTGCTCCGGGGTGTCAAAGTCTTCCGCGATCTTCGAGCGATTATTGATGATGATGTCCGGCTGAAGCTTTCGGACCATCTGATTCATCTCGACTGATTCCCAGCCCTTCGCGTCGAGCGGCCAAGCCACGTCATACCAGAGGACGTCGACTTTGCCGTAGTTGGTCATCAATTCCCTGACTTGCCCGTGAATGTAATCAACGAAACGCCGGCGTGCTGTTTCGTCTTTCAGGCAGCGCGCGCCGTCGGGATGATGCCAATCCATCAACGAATAGTAGAATCCAAAACGCAAACCCTCCGCGCGCGCAGCGTCGACGTATTCGCGCACCAGATCGCGTCCCGGTCCCTGCTTGGGCGCGCAATAATCGCTGAGCTTGGTGTCGAAGTTACAAAAGCCTTCGTGATGCTTCGTGGTCATCACCATGTACTTCATGCCGGCGCGCCTGGCCAACTGGGCCAGCGTGCCGGCCGCAGCACCCATCAACGCCAGGTAGTCTCTTCGGTTCATTTTATCTCCTCTTAATACACGAGCCTTAATCCAAACTGGATCTGCCTTGGGTTGGTACCCTGGGCCAAGCCGGAAATCTTACCAACGCTTGCGGCAATCGTCGTCGCATTGGTATTGATGGTAAGGTTCGCGGGTGCCGGCTCTGACCAGTTTTGGATATTGAACAAGTTGAAGGCTTCTACCCGCAACTGCACTTTGAACCGCTCGCCTATGGGAACGCTCTTGAAAACCGACACGTCCGCATTATAAACAGACGGTCCGCGTAAGGCGTTTCGGCCGAAATTTCCGAACGCGCCGGAAGGAATTCCGAATGCGCACGGATTGAACCAGCTCACAATCGTGCGAGTCTGATCGGCCGCGCGGCCACCCTGGGAAATTGTTTTCTGACAATTCGGATCCGGGTTGGCAGCGACCGGGCCAGCAACATATGGATCGGCAAGTAGATTTGGCCGCAGGTAATTGTTTGGCGCGCTCGAACCGCTTCCTCGCAGATTTGCGAGATCGCCCGTAACTATAAGATTGAAAGGCGCGCCGGTGCGGGCTTGAGCGATAAAGTTCGCTTGCCAGTTACCCAGAATCCAGGAAGCGGGTCCGCTTTTGAGCCATTTCTTGCCCTTGCCAAACGGCAACTCGTAGAGAGTCGCCCACGATAGAAAGTGAGTGATGTCATATCCTGACACGCCCCAAGCCGTGCTCTGATCCCAGAAGTTCTGAATAGTTGAGCTTCCTCCCGGACCATTTTCGACGTTGAAATAACCACTGCCCGTGTCTCGCGACCTTCCCCAGGTATAAGAGACCAGCGTGCTCCATCCGTTCGTAAATCGGCGCTGGAATTTTGTCTCCAGAGCTTTGTAGTTTGCTTTTCCAATCGCCAAAGTGTAATTGACACCCGCGCCCACCCACGGTACTCGGCGCGCTGCGTCAACCGTCGCGGCAGCAGTGCCATTAGGAAAAGCCTGATTAGCAGCGTTGGCCAAACCTGAATAGGGCAACCGGCGACTCACGCTTCCTACATAAGCAACCGAGATCATCGAAGACTTCGTAAGCTCGCGCTGATATTCGACGTGCCATTGATGCGAATAAGGATCCTTGTACTTCGGATCGTCATTGAATCCGCCGACTCCCCAAGGGCTATTCACCGGCAGAGGCGTTGCGAATCCCTGTTGCTGGAACTGAATAATATTGAATGCCGTCCCGCTGACGAAGTTAGCACTCGCATTAATGGTTGCGGGGTTCGCGAAGGCGGTGGCATCAGGCCAGACGGCGGCTTCCAGATCGTTCTGCGCATATTGGCTGCGCGCAGGAAGCGCATCAAAGTAGAGCCCGTATCCGGCGCGCAGGACACTCTTCGAATTTAGTGACCAGGCGAGACCAACTCGAGGGCCCCAGTTGTCTTTGACCGGAGGTGGTGCGAAGAAATCTTTCCCGGCAAGCACCACGTTGTTGAAATGTGGATCTGACAAAAAGGCATCCGGGATACAAGGAGCCGCCTTGGCCACGCTGCAAAGAGGCGGCATGGTCTTCGCTCCAATTATCCATCGTTGATTCAGAAGATCGAATGAATTCCAGAGCCTTCCGTCGAGGGTCTTGGGTTGATTCAGATAGTCGAAGCGCAGGCCCAGGGTCAGCACAACGTTACGATTCACCTTCCATTCGTCCTGCCCATAGCCGGCCCATGACGCGTACTTGAACTGCACCGGACCTCCGTGCAGAGTCGGCAATTGGGCGCTGAAGCTGTTGGGAAATCCCAAGAGCGCCGACGCCAAAGACAAGCCGGTAGTGCCAGAAGCGGCGGATGGATTGCGGGTCTGCTCGTCATTAAATGAATACGTCTGGAACGTATTCAACTGGATGCGCTTCGCCTCAATGTACCAAGCGCCCATTTTGAAATTGTGACGGCCTCTGAGCCATGTGACATTGGGCGTGATGCTCCAATTCGGATTCTCGCGAAGCGCCGCACCACGAATGCCGAAGTTACCGCTCCCTCCGGCGGCCCAGTTTTGTAGAGCCACCAGCAGGCCGGCGTACTTATCGACATCTGCAAATCCCGCCTGTTTCAACGGGTCGAGCCCAGCTTCATGTTGATTCTGCTGGCTTGAATCCACCCCAGGTCGGCCCGCATAGCCGGCACGCACATCGAGAATAAGGTTTGGACTGAAAGTGTGTGTCCAGCCGCCACCATAGTTCCGGCCCTTACCGCTGCCGCTGGTTGATCCGGCTTCTCCGATTGGATTAAAGACGGTCACGGTTTGCTGAGTAAAGCGGAAGAAGATGTTATCGCTATCGCGGAAACGGTGATCGATTCGGAATTGATAGCCGTTGGCGTTGTTTATCGTCGGGCGGCTTTGCGCGAAATTGTTCTGCGCGTCACCACTGAAGTTCGGAACGGCCGAATAGGTCTGAAAGAACTTCTGCATCGGCCCAAAGATTAACGCCTGCGGAATCTTGAAGCATACGGCGCCGATTGTCTGGTCCTGCTGCTTTGCTGCGTTCACCGGAAGTGGATTACCGGCCGCATCGCAGCGAAATTGATCGCGCACAAAATTAGTGCCGACTTGCCGCGTTGAATAAGGATTGAAGATGGCCCGGCGAAACGGAGTGTTGGTAAAGTCTCCGGCGATCTCCGCAAGCGTGGGCACATATGATAGGCCAAGCGCCGCCTGACTGTAGCGCCAACCGTCATAGCCAAACGAAAAGAAGGTGTGGTTTTTGATAATCGGCCCGGTCACAACCGCGCCAAATTGGTTCTGTCGAAACGGCAGAGGCTTTTTCGGCACACCCGTACTCGTTCCACACCGTGCAGTAGTGCAAACGTCGAAACTGTTCCGCGCGTCAAAGGCGTCATTGCGCACATATTCAAACGCCGAGCCATGAAAGCTGTTGCCTCCGGACTTCGAGACCATATTCATCACGCCACCCATAGCGCCGCCAAATTCAGCCTTAGCATCTTGCCCGACAACCTTGAATTCCTGGACCAGGTCGATGTTCGGGATCACGATGTAGGTCGGCCCACGAATGTTGGTGTTGATGATTCCGTCAAAGAAATAGAGCTTCGAACGATTTTCCTGGCCATGGAAAGAAGGATCGACGAAGCCCGAACCAGGAATGCCGACGTTGCCTTCAACTCCTCCGATACTTTTGTTTTGAGAGGTCGAGACCGGAGTTACGCCTGGCGTAAGCGTCAGTAGTTGAGTGAAGTTTCGGCCGTTCAAAGGCAAATCTTCGACTGTTCGCTCGTTGATCACACTACCGAGTTCGGAAGAGGACGACTGAACCAATTCGGAGCCCGCGGCAACTTCGACTACTTCCGACATTTCGCCCACAGAAAGCGAGACGTTCTGGGTGACTGTCTCGCTAACGCCCAAAGCGAACGCATTGGTCAAGGATTTCTTGAAACCCTTTGTCTCAACCATGAGCGTGTACGAGGCGGGTTTAAGATTTACGAAAGTGAAGTAGCCACTTTGATTGGTTGTCGCCTCCGTTTCTCCTTTAGTCGCTTGATTGATCAGTTTCACTGTCGCGCCGGGCACGGCGGCGCCGTTGGGATCCGTGACGGTTCCATTAACTTCTCCGGTGGCTGTTTGCGCTTGTAATGCAACCGTTGAGACCAAAGTAAGCAGCAGTGTAACGATCGCAATCTTTAGAGAGTTCATGATTCCGTCCTCCTTACAAGTCGGGTTTGTGTGGCGCGAGGAACGTTTACGTGTCAGAAGTTGATTCTGATCG
>WNFO01015734.1_pt1 | contig 11355 bp, 10 predicted proteins | sample 5400251 | NCBI WGS metagenome assembly WNFO01 (sample SAMN13153354, study PRJNA577476) | soil metagenome | isolation source: 100 cm saprolite under Madrone tree | place: USA:California | collected 2016-06-14 | reverse complement strand
CCCTCGCGGAACGCGGTGACGTTCTCGGGGAAACCGTCACCGGTCTCGCGCCGGAGCCGCTCGGTCCATTCGCTGAGCGTTCGCCGCGCCGCCGCGAAGAGCCGCGCGCTCTCGTCGGCGCCGAGCTGCCGGGTGAGCGTCACCGGCGAGAGCCGCGCCCGGTGAAGGATCTCGTCCGAGTAGGCGTTGCCGATCCCGCTGAAGAGCCGCGCGTCCGTGAGTGCGCGCTTGAGCGTGTGGCTCTCCCGGCGGAGCGCGGCCCGGAACGCCTCGAGGTCGGCATCGAGCACCTCGAGCCCGCCCGGGTCGTGGAGGGCGAGCGCCGCCGCGCCGCGAACCAGGTGCAGCGAGGCGCGTCGCGTGGAGCCCGCTTCCGTCATGATGAGGGTGCCGGGTGCAAAGTCGAACGCCGCGAGCCCCACCCGCCCTGGGAGGCGGGCGCCGGCGCCGCGCCAGTGGAGCCGCCCGGCGATCATCAGATGAACGACGAGGAAGAGCCCGTCGTCGAGCTCGACGACGATCCGCTTCCCGAGCCGCCGGAAGCCGCGCACGGTCCGGCCGACGGCGGCCTCGAGCGGCGGATCGACCGACCGCAGCACGAACGGACTCGCCAGGCGTGTGCCCTCGAGCCGCGCGTCCAGGAGACGCGTCTCGAGCGCTTGGACGTAGACCGCGATGTCGGGGAGCTCGGGCACGGGGCGGGACCAGTCAGGGACGCGGGTCGCGCCGTCCTGGGATTGCGACCGGGTGGCGGAGGCCGCGCTCCTGCAGTATCCTCCGGTGGCAGGTGAAGCTGTTCGGGACGGAGCCTCGTCGCTGATCGCCGCCCTCGTACTCGCCGGCGGCCTGAGCCGGCGCATGGGCCGGGCCAAACTCCTCCTCGACGTGCGCGGGCGACCCGTCATCCGGCGCACTGTCGAGGCGCTCCTTGCCCACGTGGCCGACGTCGTCGTAGTCACCGGGACCGAAGACGCGGCGCTCCGCGCGGCGCTGGCCGAGCTCCCCGTCCGCTTCGTCAACAACCCGCGCCCGCAGGATGGGCAGGGGTCGTCGATCGCGGTCGGTGTCGGCGCGCTCAAGCCGTGGACGCGCGCGGCGTTGGTCGCGCTCGGCGACCAGCCGAGTCTCCCGGAGTCCGTGATTCCCGCGCTCCTCGGAGCCTTCGCCCGCACCGGCCTGCCCGTCGTGGTGCCGATCTACCGCGGCGGCGTCCAGGGCAATCCGGTGCTCTTCGGCAACGAGGTCTTCGGCGAGCTCGCCGCGCTCACGGGCGACCTCGGCGGCAAGCCGGTCGTGCAGGCGCGCCCGGAGCGGGTGGCGCGCGTCCCGCTCGATCTGCCGATGCCCGCCGACATCGACACGCCCGAGGACTATGCGCGTCTTCATGTAGAATAGGAAGTCATGCGCAAGGAGATCCGAAAAATCCAAGAGTTGATGGAGGCCGCAGACTATGTGACCGATGCGCCGGTCGCCACCTCCGTCCATCTCGCCACGATCCTCCACAAGCCGCTCCTCATCGAGGGCCACGCCGGTGTCGGCAAGACCGAGGTGGCGAAGGTCATGGCCCGGATGCTCGGCGCGACCCTGATCCGGCTCCAGTGCTACGAAGGGCTGGACGCCGCGATGGCCCTCTACGAGTGGAACTACCAGAAGCAGCTCCTCCACATCAAGCTCGAAGAGGGGAGCCGGACGCCGACCGAGCAGAAGGAGGCGGCGATCTTCTCGGAGCCGTTTCTCCTGAAGCGGCCGCTGCTCCAGGCGATCACCCAGGAGACGTCGCCGGTGTTGCTGGTCGACGAGATCGATCGGAGCGACGAGGAGTTCGAGGCCTTCCTCCTCGAGATCTTCTCCGAGTGGCAGATCACGATCCCCGAGATTGGCACCATCAAGGCGGCCCATCCGCCCCACGTGATCCTCACCTCGAACCGCAACCGCGAGCTCTCCGACGCCCTTCGTCGGCGGTGCCTCTACCTCTGGGTGGACTACCCATCCTTCGAGAAGGAGGTCCGGATCGTCGAGCGGAAGGTGTCCGGGGTGAATGCCCGCCTCGCCCGAGAGATCGCGCGCTTCATGGAGTCGCTCCGCGCCGTCCGCCTGTCGAAGGTTCCCGGGGTGGCCGAGACGCTCGACTGGGCCCGCGCCCTCACTGCCCTCCACGCGGATCACCTCGACGCGGAGCTCGTGGCGGAGACCCTCGGCTGCGTCCTGAAGGACGCCGACGACGTGAAGCGGTTCCGCGCTGAGGTCGCCAGCGCGGGGATCGGCAAGTTCATCCCGGTCGAGGGGTAGATGGCGGAGCGGGACCTCCAGGGCGCCGTCGTCCGGTTCGCCGGCCTGCTCCGGCGTCACGGGCTGCCCGTGACGCTCGTGGAGGTGACCGACGCGGCGCGCGCCCTGGGGCACCTCGACCTCTCCGACCGTCACGAGGTCTTCCTCGGCCTCCGCGCCGTGCTCGTCTCGCGCGTCGAAGAGATACCGACCTTCGAGCGCTGCTTCAACGCCTTCTGGCGGGCCGCGCGCGCGGACGATCCCGTGCTGCGCGGGTTGGTCGCGCCGCCCGACGACCGTGGCCCCGAGCCGGCGCCGGTCGAGATGCCCACGGTCGCGGGGCAGAGGCGCGAAGGGGTCGCGCTCGAGACCTGGATGGCCGACGAGGAGGGAGACTCGACGGGCGAGCCGCTCGGCGTGCCGTCCGTCTCCGACCGCGATGCGCTGACGACGCAGGACTTCTCGACCTTCACGGCCGAGCAGCTCGACGAGATCGCGCGGCTCACGATCCAGATCGCCCGCCGGCTCGCCCGCCGCGCGAGCCGCCGCCGGCGGCCGGCCAAGCGCCGTGGTCTTGTCGACCTCCGGCGGACATTCCGAGCGAACCTCACGCGCGGGGAGATCATCGATCTCCGGCGCCGTCGGCGGAAGCAGAAGAAGGTCCGGCTCGTGCTGCTCTGCGACGTCTCGGGCTCGATGGACCTCTACAGCCGGTTCCTGCTCCAGTTCCTCTACGCCCTCCAGAACGTGTTCGGCCGGGTCGAGACCTTCACGTTCGCGACGCGACTCACGCGAGTCACCGAGCACCTGCGGGGCCGACCGTACCGGCAGGTGCTGCGCCGGCTCACGGACGTCCGGGACTGGTCGGGCGGGACGCGGATCGGCGCCTCGCTCGCCGAATTTAACCGGCAGTGGGGCCACCTGCTCGACCGGCGCACGATCGTGATCGTCCTCTCGGACGGCTGGGACACGGGTGACGTCGATGTCCTCGCGACAGAGCTCCTGCGGATCCGTCGGCGCGCGGCGCGGCTCATCTGGCTCAACCCGCTGCTGGGCAACCCCTCCTACGAGCCGCTCACGCGCGGGATGGCCGCGGCGCTACCGTTCCTCGACTGGTTCGCGGCGGCCCACAACCTCGAGTCACTCCGCGCTCTCGCCGGCGCCCTCCGGCTCTGACGGCTCCGCGCACGGCCGGAGGGGCGCGGTGCTTCGCCGGCCGAGCCCGCCCTGATCGCGCGAGCCCTGCGTGCTATCATGAGGACCATGAGCGAACTCCTCGAGCATATTGAGCAATTACGCCGCTCCTCGGGGCGGGTCGCGGTCGCCACGCTGGTCAACACGCGCGGCACTACGCCGCGGAAGGAGGGCGCGCGGATGGTCGTCGACGAGCACGGGCGCGTGCTCGGATCGGTCACGATCGGCGGCTGCGTCGACGCCCAGGTGATCGAGGAGTCTACTGACGTCCTCGGCGCCATGAAGCCGCGGCTGCTCGAGATGAACCTCGGCGACGAGGAGGCGTGGGAGATCGGACTCACGTGCGGGGGCACGATCGAGGTCTTCGTCGAGCCGATTGCGCTCGACGTCCCGAGCGATCCCACGCTCGCCTACTACGAGCGGGTGCGGGCCCACGCCGCGCGGGGCGGCCGGGGCGCGCTCGTGAGCCTTCTCGACGACCCGCACGGCCGCAAGCTGCTCGTGCTCGACGACGGCCGGGTGGAGGGGAGTCTCGGCAGCCCCGCGCTCGACGCGCGCTTCACCGCCGAGGCTCGCGTCGCCATCGACCGCTCCACGTCCCAGACGGTCGTGGGCGAGGGCGCGCGCGTGTTCGTCGAGGTGTTCGCCCCGCCCGCGCTGCTGCTGATCGTCGGCGCCGGACACGTGGCGATGGAGATGGTCAAGCTGGCGAAGCTCCTCGGCTACCGGACCGTCGTCGTGGATGGCCGTCCGCGCTTCGCCACGCCCGAACGCTTTCCCGAGGTCGACGAGCTCCGGGTGGGAATCCCGTCGGAGCTGATCCAGGGCTATCCGCTGGCGTCGTCGACGGCCCTGGTTCTTGTCGCCCACGACTACAAGTACGACGTGCCGGTGCTCAGGTACGCGCTTGGGCAGCCGGTGGGCTACGTCGGGATGCTCGGCTCGACCCGGCGCGCGAACGCGATCATGAACCTCCTGGTGGAGGACGGCGTGCCGCGCGATCAGCTCGCCCGGGTCCGTGTGCCGATCGGCCTCGACATCGGCGCTCAGACCGCACCGGAGATCGCGCTGGCGGTTCTGGCCGAGATCCAGGCGACGCGGGCCGGCCGCTCCGGGCGGCCACTGCGGGACGTCGCCCGAGAGCGGGGAGGTCAGAACGGCGACCACAACTGAGGTGCGCCACCCATCATGAAACCTCGCGCGATTCGCAAGGACGCCACGCCGGCCGCGCTGATCGGACGCGTGTTGTGCCACGACGTGCGCGACGCCGCCCGCAAGGTCGCCGCGCCCAAGGGAGCCCTGATCGACGAGGCGCTGGCCCGCACCCTGCTCGCTCTCCCCTGGGAGGAGCTCCACGTCATTGAGGTTGAGGCGGGCGACATGCCGGAGGAGCCGGCCGGCAAGCGGCTCGCCGCCGCGGTGGTGGGCGAGGGCGTCGAGGTGAAGGCGTACTCCGAGGGCAAGTGGAGCCTCGCCGCGAGCCGTCGCGGCCTCTTCCGCGTCCGCACGGACCGGCTTCGGGGGGTGAACGCGCTCGAGGGGATCTCTGTGTACACGCTCTACGACGGCCTCCCGGTCGAGGCGGGCGAGGTCGTGGCCCGGTGCAAGATCACGCCGCTCGTGATCGCCGGGTCGACGATCGAGCTGATCGAACGCCTGGCCGCGGAAGCCAAGGGGCTCTTGACGGTCGATGCCTTCCAGTCGTTGACCATCGGGGCGGTGGCCCGCGAGGGCCTCGACGAGAACCAGCGCGCCCGGTTCGAGAAGTCGCTCCAGGCCAAGATCGCCTGGTTCGGCGCGCGGCTCCTGCCGGTCCGCTACGCGGGCCCCACCGTCGAGGAGGTCGCGCGGGAGCTCGAGGGGCTCCGCGCCGACGGGGCCGAGACACTGATCGTCGCCGGCGCAAGCGCGCTCGACCCGCTCGACCCGGTCTTCGGTGCGCTCGTCCGAGTGGGCGCGCGGATGGAACGCCACGGCGCGCCGGCCCACCCGGGGAGCCTGCTCTGGATCGCGACCTGGCATGGGCACGTCGTGGTCGGGATGCCGTCGTGCGGCATGTTCTCGGAGGCGACGACCTTCGACCTCGTGCTCCCGCGCGTCCTGGCGGGCGAGCGCGTCGGCAACCACGAACTGGCCGGGCTGGGCCACGGCGGCCTGCTTTCCCGAGACTCGGCGTACCGGTTCCCGGCCTACCGCGCGAACGTCCGGCGCGGGGAGCTCGAGTAGGCGTGGCGGCCCCTCCGGGCCTCTACACGAGCGTCATCCGGGAGCGGTGGCGTAGGCCGCGGTTCCGCGGCGAGCTGCCCGGGGCCACCGTGACCGCGGAGGATGTGAACCCGCTCTGTGGCGACCGGGTGCGGCTCGCGCTCCGGCTCGAGGACGGCGCCGTCGCCGAAGCCAGGTTCACCGGCGACAGCTGCGCGATCTGCTCGGCCTCCGCCGACGTCCTCCTCGAGAAGATCCAGGGCCGACGCGTGCCCGAGGCGGCGGCGGTGACCACCGAGGATCTGCTGGCGACCCTCGAAACCGATATCCGGCCGACCCGCATGAAGTGCGTGACGCTCCCGCTGTCCGTGCTGAGGGCGGCGCTCCGTGCGGCTTGACGAGCTGACCCGCCCGGACTTCCCGATCCTCGGCCGCCTGATCAACGGCCGCCCCCTCGTCTACCTGGACTCCGCCGCCTCGAGCCAGAAGCCACGGCAGGTGATCGAGGCGATGGCACGGTACTACGAGACCTCGCACGCGAACGTGCACCGTTCGATCCACACGCTCGGCGAGGAGGCGACGGAGCTCTACGAGTCGGCGCGCGACCGCGTCCAGCGCTTCATCGGCGCGGCGTCCCGGGAGGAGATCGTCTTTACCCGGGGCACGACCGACGGTCTCAACCTGCTCGCCGAGGCGATCGGCCGGACGCTCCGGCCCGGTGACGAGGTCCTGATCACGGAGATGGAGCACCACTCGAACGTGATCCCGTGGCAGATGGCCGTGCGCGACCGCGGGGCCGTCCTCAGGGCCGTGCCCGTGACCGGTGACGGCGTCCTCGACCTGGCGGCGTTCGCTCGGCTCCTCACGGGCAGGCCGCGGGTGGTCGCCGTTGCTCACGTGTCAAACGTGCTCGGGACGATCAACCCAGTGCGGGAGATCGCCGCCCGCGCCCGGGAGGCTGGGGCGCTGTCGGTGGTCGACGGGGCCCAGGCGGCGCCTCATCTTCCGGGCGCTCCAGGCCCTCGCCGCGGTCCCGGACGTGACGATCTACGGCCCGCGCGACCCGGACCGCAAGGGGGCGGTGGTAGCCTTCAACGTGGCCGGCATCCATCCGCACGACGCGGCGGCGCTGCTCGACGCCGAGGGCATCGCGGTCCGGGCCGGCCACCACTGTGCCCAGCCTCTCATGCGACGGCTCGGCGTCGTCGGGACCGCGCGCGCCAGCTTCTCCGTGTACAACTCACCCGAGGAGATCGCGGCGCTCGCCGGCGCCGTCGCCCGTCTCGAGTCCATGCTGTAGGATGCACGAGCCGCGGGATCCCTTCCGCTCGCCCCGCTTCGGCCAGATCGCGACCTTCATGCTGCTGCCCCACGTCCGGGAGGCGGCCGGGCTCGACGTGGCGCTCGTCGGCATCCCGTACGACGGCGGCACCTCCTACCGCACGGGAGCTCGGTTCGGCCCGCGCGCGATCCGCGAGCAGTCCTCGTTAATCCGCACCTGGCACCCGGTGCTCAAGGTGCACCCGTTCGAGCGGCTCCGCTGCGCAGACTACGGCGACATCGACGTCGTCCCGATCTCGATCGAGCGGACCCTGGAGGCGGTCGAGCGCGGCGTCGCGGGGATCGTGGCCGCGGGCACCACTCCCGTCTGCGTCGGTGGCGACCACTCGATCTCGCTCGGCGTGCTTCGCGCGGTGGCCGGCCGGCACGGCCCCCTTGGCGTCGTGCACTTCGACGCGCACCCCGACACTTGGGACGAATACTTCGGGTCGAAGTACTTCCACGGGACGCCGTTCCGCCGCGCCATCGAGGAGGGCTTGATCGACCCTCGGCGCATGATCCAGGTCGGGATCCGGGGCCCGCTCTACGGGCCCGAGGACTTCGCGTTCCACGAGGCGCACGGGCTCGAGGTCATCCGCATTGAGGCCGTGAAGGAGCAGGGGCTCGCGTGGGTGGCCGGGAAGCTCGCCCGCCTGGCGGGCGGCCCTGTCTACTGCTCGTTCGACATCGACGCGGTGGACCCGGCCTACGCGCCCGCGACCGGGACGCCCGAGGTCGGCGGGCTCAGCTCCTGGGAGGCGCTGGTGCTCGTCAGAAGCCTCCAGGGGCTGCCGCTCGTCGGCTGCGATCTCGTCGAGGTGTCGCCGCCGTACGACGGGCCGGGCCAGGTCACTTCGCTCCTGGCCGCCAACCTGCTCTTCGAATTCGTCTCGCTCCTGGCGCTCGGACGTTGATCCGCGTCGCTCTGCTGGCGGTCGTCCTGCTGGGGCTCCCGACGCCGGCTTCGGCCGCGGCGGGGGGCGCGGTCGCGCTCGTCACGGTCGACGGAGTGATCAGCCCCGTGACCGTCCGCATCGTCACGACCGCGCTCGAGCGGGCGCGGAGCGAGCACGCCGTTGCTCTCATCATCCAGCTCGACACACCGGGCGGGCTCGAGCGCTCCATGCGGTCAATCGTGCAGGAGATCCTGAGCTCGGACGTCCCGGTCGTCGTGTACGTGGCCCCCACGGGGGCCCGCGCGGCCTCGGCGGGGGTCTTCATCACGATGGCGGCGCCGATTGCGGCGATGGCCCCCGCGACCAACATCGGCGCCGCCCACCCGGTGGCGGCGCTCGGCGGCTCCTTCGACAAGGAAATGAAGACCAAGGTCGAGAACGACGCGGCGGCGTTCGCGCGGACGATCGCGGCCACGCGCGGGCGCAACGTCGAGTGGGCGGAAAAGGCCGTGCGCCAGTCGGTGTCGGCGACGGAGCGGGAGGCGGTTCGCCTGCACGTCGTCGACCTGATCGCGGATTCGACCACCGACCTGCTCGACAAGCTCGACGGACGCGTGGTGAAGACCCCGACGAGGGAGGTCGTGCTGCACACTCGGGGCGCTGCGATCCAGCCGATCGGGATCGGGTTCCGCGACCGCGTGCTCAACATCATCACCGACCCGAACGTCGCCTACGTCCTGATGATGCTCGGGATGCTCGGCCTGTTCTTCGAGCTTTCGAACCCCGGAGTGATCCTGCCCGGCGTCATCGGGGGCATTTCGCTGATCCTCGCGTTCTTTGCCTTCCAGAGCCTCCCCATCAGCTATGCCGGGCTGCTGCTGATCCTCTTCGGCGTCGTGCTGCTGATCGCCGAGGTGAAAGTCACGAGCCACGGCGTGCTGGCGGTCGGCGGCGTGGTCGCGATGCTGTTCGGCTCGCTCATGCTCTTCGACACGCCGACGGCAGAGCTGCGCGTGTCGTGGTGGGTCATCCTGCCTACGGTCGGCGTCACGGCGGCGGTGTTCGTGGTCGCCCTGGCGGCCGGCCTCCGGGCGCTCGCCCGGCGGCCGATTACGGGCGCGGCGGCCATGGTCGGCGGTACCGGCGTGGCGCGCTCGGCCCTCGACCCCGCGGGGGACGTCTTGGTCCAGGGGGAGCTGTGGCGCGCCGTCGCCGACGACGGGCCAATCGCCGTCGGCGAGACGGTGCGGGTCACGGCGGTCGACGGACTCACCCTCAAAGTCGTCAAGGCGTCATAGGAGGTGGAGATGGGCGGGTTCGAGTCGCTATTCGCGATTATCCTGCTAGTCGTCGCCCTGTTCGTGCTGAGCTCGTTCGTGCGCATCCTCCGCGAGTATGAGCGGGCAGTGATCTTCCGGCTGGGCCGCAGCGCGCGGGCGATCCTGAACCCCGGCGGCCAGGGCAACGGCCCCGGGCTCGTGCTCCTGGTGCCGCTGATCGACCGGATGGTCAAGGTGAGTCTCCAGACCGTCGCCCTGGACGTGCCTCCGCAGGACGTGATCACGCGGGACAACGTCTCGATCAAGGTCAGCGCGGTCATCTACTTTCGGGTGATCGACCCGGAGAAGGCGATCGTCGCCGTCCAGGATTACTTGTACGCGACCTCGCAGATCGCGCAGACGACGCTCCGGAGCGTGCTCGGTCAGGTCGAGCTCGACGACCTCCTGTCGGCGCGCGACAAGATCAACCAGCAGCTGCAGCGGATCATCGACGAGCACACCGAGCCCTGGGGCATCAAGGTGGCGACGGTCGAGGTCAAGCAGATCGACCTGCCTCAGGACATGCAGCGCGCCATGGCCAAGCAGGCGGAGGCGGAGCGCGAGCGCCGCGCGAAGGTGATCAACGCCGAGGGCGAGTTCCAGGCGGCGGCGCGGCTGGCAGAGGCCGCGGAGGTGCTCGGGCGGTACCCGATCGCCGTCCAGCTCCGCTTCTTGCAGACGATGCGGGAGATTGCCTCCGAGCGGAACACGACGACGTTCTTCCCGATCCCGATCGACCTCGTGGCGCCGCTGCTGAGGGGCGTGCAGGCGCCGAAGGCGACCCCGTAGGAGACTCGGAGAAGCGCTGGTATTTCCGGGGCGGGGTCGTTACAATCGAGTTCCGCGTCGGTGCGGGGGGTTAGCTCAGTTGGGAGAGCGCGGCGTTCGCAACGCCGAGGTCGAGGGTTCGAATCCCTTACCCTCCACCATTAAGACTTCCGCACACTTAGACTACAATTTCTGAAACCGGGGACGTATGGGGACGCGCTGGCGCGGGCATGAGGTCCCAGGCGGACCAGTGGCTCGTCAGCGCAAGCCGCCAGCAATGAGCTGACGGAGGCGTGGCGGCGCACGGATCACCGGGCGCGGGCGACATGAAGAAGAAGTCGAGGAAGTTCTACGCCCAGCAGACCGCGCAGTCCCGCATTAAGGCCGAGATCATCACGAAGTATTTCGCCTCACGGGCGAAGATCATCAGCGGTGCGGGCGCGACGAAGATGGTTTACGTCGATTTGTGGGCCGGGCGCGGCCGCTACGGCGACGGCTCCGAGTCGACACCACTCATGGTGCTACGGCGCGCCATCGACGATCCCGTTGTCAGCAAATCCTTGGTGACGATCTTCAACGACAAGGAGCACGCGGACGTCCTCCGGGCCGAGATCAGGGCGCTGCCGGGAGTGGAGACTCTCAGGTATGAGCCCTCGGTCTACGACACGGAGGTCGGTGCCGCGACGCCGGAGGTCTTCGAGAGGATCAAGCTGGCTCCAACCCTGGCCTTTCTGGACCCCTGGGGCTACAAGGGTCTCTCGCGCGAATTGATCCACTCCTTGTTGAAGGACTGGGCTTGCGAGGTGATGTTCTTCTTCAACTACAACCGCGTGAACATCGACATCACCAACGGTACGGTGACCAAGCACATGGAGGCGTTGTTCGGAGCTGTTCGGCTCGCCGCGCTCCGGGCCGCCGTTGTTGGCCTGCCAGGAGATGCTCGCGAGCGCGCCGTAATGACGGCGCTGGTGGAGATGGTGCAAGAAGTAGGCGGCCGGTTCGTCTTGCCGTTCCGCTTCGTGAAGTACGGCGCGGAGCGGACGAGCCACCACCTTGTCTTCGTGAGCAAGAACTTCTTGGGCTACAAGATCATGCGCGACGTGATGGCGAATGCAAGCTCGTACTCGATAGGCGGCGTGGCATCCTTCGAATGCACCACCAGCCCGCCGCTGTTTCTTCCCGACGGACGTTCCATTAACGTCCTGGCGGAGTCGCTCGTGGTAGAGTTGGCTGGCAGCACGATCTCGGTCGGGGACGTGTTCGAGCGACACAGCGAGGGTCGGTTGTATGTGATGCCCAACTACCGCGAGGCGCTGCTCGATCTCGAAGCTGCTGGGCGAGTCGCGATGCTTCCGCCTGCTAGGGAGCGACGCCCCTACAAGGGT
>WNFO01005184.1_pt1 | contig 11355 bp, 10 predicted proteins | sample 5400251 | NCBI WGS metagenome assembly WNFO01 (sample SAMN13153354, study PRJNA577476) | soil metagenome | isolation source: 100 cm saprolite under Madrone tree | place: USA:California | collected 2016-06-14 | reverse complement strand
GGCGTCGCGAAAGGCCCGCTCCAGCAGCGCGCGGGGAGGATCGAGCGAGAACCAGGTGCGCAGAAGGCGCAGCTCCGCCGCCGACCGTGGTCCACGGGCGGCGATCTCGCTCAGCCGTTCGGCTTCCGTCGCCTGCGAGAGTGGCGGCGGCAGCTCGGGGCGGGAGGCCCGGACCGTCCAGAACGGCAGGGCGTCGGGTCCGACCTGGATCGGCTGGAGCGTCTCTGCCGCCACGAAATCGACGTCCTGCAGCTCCCCGGGTCCGATGAAGCGCACCATGCGGTGGGCCCCGTCGTCGGTCGGCCGCGAAAGAATGGCGAGCGACACCCGGAGGGCTTCCTTGATCCGGTCCGCCAGCCGCTTCTCCTCGAGACCTGCCACCGCCGGCTGCAGCCGGCCCTGCGCGCGCAGCTCGGCCGCGATCTCGCGCACCTCGTCCGTGAGCAGGCGGAAGACGTCGAACATCGACCCGAGGCGCTCGCTCTCTTGTTGCACGACCCGCACTACCGTGCGCAGGCGGGTGCGCACCTCCGGCAGGAACTGGGGCGCGACCAGCTCTTCCAGGCCCTCGAAGCGCAGCTGTGCCACGTCCTCGGGCGAGAGGGCGCGCAGGCAACTCCGGATGCTGACGGAGGTGGTGCCCTCGACCAGCCATGCATCGGCTACGGCGCGAAGCGGCGAGGGCAGGAGCACCGAGAGCAGCCGCGCCTTGGCTTCCCAGAGCGCGGTCACCGGCGCTCCACTCGCGGACTGCGCCCGCCGCTGGCGGGGGAGCTGCCGATCCTGGTGACCGCCCCGGAAGAGCGAGCAGACGATGTGCGAAAGCGGGCCGCCCACTGAGGTGGTGAAGGCCAGCGCGCCATCTTCCCGGAAACCCTGGCGGGATTCGGCTTCCAGCAGGTAACGCCGGTCGACGCAGAGCAGATGATGCGCCTTGCTCACCTGGACGAGCCCGGACGCTCCCAATGCGTGCCCGAACGTGAGGAGCCCGCCCACCGGGTTCGACCAACCCTCGGCCATGCGCTCCGCGCTGCGGTCCCAGCCGAGTCCCAGCGCCAGCAGGAAGGAGAGCTCGATGCTGGGGAACGCATCGTGCACGACTCCGAACGCGCAGGAGGTGAACGTCGACGCCGGCACCAGCGCGTCGTCCGCGCACGCCGCCAGCGCGCCGTACACCGCCGGCGCGAACAGCAGGGGCGCCTTGCGGTGCAGCAGGTCGGGGTTGGTGGAGCCGTCGCCGATGCCGATCACCTCGGTCAAGGGCGCGGTGCGAAAGCGCGGGCTCTTCGACGCAGCGACCGATTCGACCAGCGCCTCGTCCGAGGTGACGATGGTGGCGGCCGCCCCGCAGCAGGGCACCGCGATGTCGCTGGCGTCGAACCATGGCGTGCGCCGGTTGTCGCGGCGGAACGGCTTTCCCGCGTTGATTCCGGCGAGATAGTTGGTGCCCACCTGCGCCTTGCGCGCCGCCACGCGCGCGAGAAAGGCCTCCAGGTCGCGCGGCGGCACGTCGAAGCTGCGCCGCATCACGTCCATCACCAGATCGCCCACCGCGAGCATGTCGAGGCCGCGCGCCTGGTCGTCCTCGCCCAGCACGGTGCGGATCTGGTACTGCGACACGTATCCGCCGGGAATGATCTGTCCCGCCAGCACCAGGATGGTCGCGGGCCGCTCGGCATTGCGCGCCGCCCGCACCGCTTCGGCGAATGCCTGCGCGCCGCTGTCCGACGTGCCGACCACGAATTGGGCCCGCGCCCGGGCGGAAAGGCCGAGCTGGACTTGAAGGCTCTGTGGCACCAGACCGATGTTCACCCGCTCGTTCGGGTCGAGCCCCGGCATGGAGGTGACCAGCATGTCGGTGATCGAGTCGCAGGTGCGCCGCCAGTCGCGGCCGGTCAGCGTGTGCAGCGTGGTCAGGGCCCGGTGCGCGGCGGAGGCCAGCAGATCGGGCAGCGCCACCGGCTCCCGGATGCCAAAGGCCTTCTCCCAGTCCTCCGGACGCGTGCGGCCGTCATCGCCGCGGTTGGGATAGCGGAAGAAGAGGTGCGCAACCTCCTCGGGCCGCAGCTCGGGATGCGGACCTCCGAAGAAGTCGCGGCGGCGGCGCGCGGGAGTCAGATCGCGCGGGCTCGCGCTGTACTCGCCGGTGACGACGAAGACCCTGCGACGCGCCATCGTCCCATCAAACACGCGGGCGCCCCTGGAGGGAAGCGCCCGCTCCGCGCAGCTACGGATACAGCACGTAGCCTGTGCGAAGCGATTGCTCTCCTGTAGAGTTCCGCGCCGCAATGTCCGACGAAATCCTGGCGCGGGTCGACCGGCTCGAGCTGCCGTTCGACCCGCGCGGCGTCGACGAATTTGGGGTCTCGAAATGGCACCTGGCCGTCGCCTTTCGCGCCCTCGCTTTTCTCTACCGGAGCTACTTCCACGTCCGCTGCGCGGGTCTCGAGCACGTCCCTCCGCGAGGGCGCGTGATGCTGGTGGGCAATCACTGCGGCGGCATCGCGCTGGACGCAGCGATGGTGATCGCGTCGTGCTTCCTGGAGCTGGAGCCGCCCCGGCTTGCGCAAGGCATGGCGGAGAAGTTCATCAACCGGATCCCGTTCCTGTCGGTGTGGGCGGCGCGCTGCGGCCAGCTCACCGGACTGCCGGAGCACGCGCAGCGGCTGCTCGAGTCGGATCGCCTCCTGCTGGTCTTTCCCGAAGGCGCCCGCGGGACGGCCAAGCTCTGGAAGGACCGGCTCTCGCTGGTCGACTTCGGGACCGGCTTCCTGCGGCTCGCGCTGCGGACCCGAAGCCCGATCGTTCCGTTCGGGTTCCTCGGCGGAGGCGACGCCGTCCCGACCGTCACCAACCTGTACAAGCTGGGAAAGCTGATCGGCGTTCCTTACTTGCCGGTGACGCCCTGGGTCCTGCCTCTGCCGCGCCCGGTCCCCCTCTCGATCCAGTACGGCGAGCCGCTCCGGTTCGAAGGCACTGGCGCCGAGGACGACGAGACGATGCAGCGATACGTCGACCGGGTGAAGGAGCGCATCGCGGAGCTGATGGAGCGGGGCCGCCCGTGAAAGTGCTGATCCCCGGGATCGCAGGGCTGCTCGCGCGCAAGGTGGCGCAGCGACTGCTGGCGGAAGGGCACCAGGTGATCGGGATCGACCCGCGCGGCTGGCCCGGGGCTCCCGAGCAGCTCGAGCTGTACCCGGTGGACATCCGCAAGCGCGCCGCCGAGGAGGTCTTCCGGCGGTACCGGCCCGAGGCGGTGATCCACATGGCCACCATTTCCGCCCTCGTCGCCGACGCCGAGGAGCGCTACCGCATCAATCTGGGCGGCACGCGCGCCGTCTTCGAGCACTGCGCGAACCACGGCGTCCGGCAGCTCGTTTTCGTGGGCCGGCACACGTACTACGGCGCCGGACCGGACGCGCCGCTGTACCACACCGAGGTGGAGCCTCCACAGGAGTTGGGCACCTATCCGGAGCTCGCGGACCTGGTAGCCGCCGACCTGTACGCCGCCAACGCGCTCTGGCGCCTGCCGGAGCTGCAGACCGCGGTGCTGCGGATCTGCTACACGCTGGGGCCCTCGGGTCACGGGACCCTGGCCGGCTTCCTCCGGGCGCGGTTCGTGCCGATGGTGATGGGATTCGACCCGCTGTTCCACTTCATGCACGAGGACGACGCGGCGGACGCGATCGTCAAGGCGCTCTCAAGCAGGGCGCGAGGCGTCTTCAACGTGGCGGGGCCGCAGCCGCTGCCGCTGAGCGTGATCGCCCACGAGGCGGGGCGCCGGGTGCTGCCGCTGCCGGAGGCGCTGCTGGCGCGACTCGTCGGTCGGGCCGGGTTGCCGCGCCTCTCGCGCGGCGCGCTGGCCCACATCAAGTATCCGATCGTGGTCGACGCCTCGCTGTTCCGCCGGGAGACGGGCTTCGCCCACCGCTTCGACGAGCTGACGACCGCGCGGACTTTCGCCGACGCATTTCCACCGGGGAGACGTTCGAGCCCCGTTCCCGCGCCGGGGTGAGATGGTTGCGATGATACTCTCGCGCAGGGAGCTGCTGCAGGCCGGAGTTTCTGCCGCGGCGCTCGCCGTCGGAGGACCGGTGTCGGCAGCTGGCATGCGCACGCGTCCCATCCCCAGCAGCGGCGAGCAGCTGCCGGTGATCGGGATGGGAACCTGGCGGACCTTCGACACCGCGGAGCGCGCGGCGCTGGTCCAGGTGGTGCGAACGCTGTTCGAGGCCGGTGGAAGAGCGATCGACTCCTCCCCCATGTATGGCCGTTCGGAAACGACGGTCGGCGAGGTGCTGGACGACCTCGGCGAAAAGAAGCGCGCGTTCCTGGCCAGCAAGGTGTGGACCAGCGGCAGGGAGGAGGGCATCGCCCAGATGCGCGAGTCCATCCGGCGCATGGGCCGCGTCGATCTGATGCAGATCCACAACCTGCTCGACTGGCGGACCCACTTGGCGACGTTGCGCTCCTGGAAGGGCACGGGGGCGATCCGGTACTGGGGCATCACCCATTACTCCCTCTCCGCGTTCGCAGAGATGGAGAGCATCGTGCGCGCGGAGAAGCCGGATTTCGTCCAGCTCCCCTACTCGGTCGGCGTCCGGGAGGCGGAGCAGCGCCTTCTTCCCGCCTGCGCCTCCCAGGGCGTCGCCGTGCTGGTGATGCGGCCCTTCGAGGGCGGCTCGCTCTTTGCCGACGCGCGGAGGCGGCCGCTGCCCGGCTGGGCCGCGGAGATCGATTGCACGACCTGGGCGCAGATCTTCCTCAAGTTCATCCTCGGGCATCCCGCCGTCACCTGCCCCATCCCGGCCACTTCGAACCCCGCGCACATGGCGGACGACGCCCGCGCCGGCTTCGGCCGCCTGCCCGATGAAGCGATGCGGCGCCGCATCGTGAAGGACCTGCTCGGGTGAAGGCTCGAGGTGCGGGCGGCCCGCGGGTAGCCCAACCGGCTGTGGGGCGCGATCGGAAATCCCCTGTAGATCCATTACTGTTTTCGCCTTCTCTTCCGTCCGCACTTGACTTCCCGGGGGGCAACCCGCTATCGATCTAGTTGATGTCGCTCCGCTCCCAGCTGGCTTGCGCCTGTTGTCGTCGCCCCGGCATGTCGTGCCGGGCGCGCGCGCGAGCCTGACGGCGACCTTCGTTCTCCCGCCTCATCGCTCCTTGCCGCCCGGCGTCCCCGTCGGTGTCGTCCGTTTCCCGCAAGGAGCTGCACGTGGATCTGTACCCCGTTTTCCTGCACCTTCGCGATCGCCAAACGCTGCTCGTCGGCGGTGGCAAGGTCGCGTCCGGCAAGCTCGACGCCCTGCTCGCGGCAGGCGCGCGGGTCACCGTGGTGGCGCCGCGGATCCTCGAGGCGCTCCGCCGGCCCGGCGTACGGATCGAGGAGCGGGAGTTCTCGGCCGCCGACCTGGACGGGAAGTGGTTCGCTGTCGCCGCAGCCCCGCCGGGAGTGAACCGGGAAGTTGCGCGCGCGGCGGAAGAGCGCCAGGTCTTCGTCAACGCTGTGGACGACGCCGACTCCGCCAGCGCGTACCTCGGCGGGGTACTGAGGAAGGGCGGCGTCACCCTCGCGGTCTCCACGGACGGGCGCGCCCCGGCGCTGGCCGGCCTGCTGCGCGAGGCGCTCGAGGCCGTGCTTCCGGACGACCTCGGGGCCTGGGTCCGGGTCGCGCAGGACCTGCGCGCGCAGTGGAAGGCCGCGGGCATTCCCATCCCCCAGCGGCGGCCGCTCTTGCTGCGCGCTCTCAACCAGCTCTACCGGGAGGCCGCATGATCGGGCTCGTGTCACTGGTGGGCGCGGGGCCCGGCGACCCGGAGTTGCTAACCATCCGCGCCGTCGATCGCCTCCGCGCCGCGGACCTCGTGCTCTACGACGCCCTGGTCGATCGCGCCGCGCTCCGGCATGCTCCACGGGCGCGCTGGGCCTACGTGGGCAAGCGCGCCGGACGTCACTCCATCGAGCAGGAAACGATCGAGCGCGTCATGATCCGCCGCGCGCTCCGCGGCGAGCGGATCGTGCGGCTGAAGAGCGGCGATCCGGTCGTGTTCGGGCGCGGAGGCGAGGAAGCGCTGGCGCTCGCCGAGGCGGGCGTGCCTTGCGAGATCGTGCCCGGCGTTTCGGCGGCCGTCGCGGCGCCCGAGCTGAGCGGGATCCCGGTGACGCACCGCGGGCTCGCCTCCGCCTTCGCCGTCGTCTCGGGCCACGCCGAGGACGCATACGGACCGGTGCTGCGGTCGCTCGCGCCGGGCTCCGCGACGCTCGTCATCCTGATGGGAATCGGCACCCGGGCGGCGACGTCCGCGATGCTTCTGTCCCGGGGGTGGCCCGCCGATACTCCCGCCGCCATCCTCTTTTCCGCCTCGCGGCCGGACGCATTCACCTGGCGCGGAACGCTCGCCACCGTGGCGTCCGCTCCGGCCACCGGAGCGCCCGGCGTGATCGTGATCGGCGCGACGGTCGCGCTCGCCGCTCTGCTCCAGCCCGCACATGCAGGAGGTCAAAGTGCCGTTGCTCGATAGCAAGACGCTCGGCCCCGCCCGTCTGGGGTTCGCCGACGAAAAGGACCTGGACGCGTTCGTTTCCACGCTCGGCCAGTTCGAGCGGGGCGAGATCGCTCCCGACGCCTGGAAAGCGTTCCGGCTGGTGAACGGCGTCTACAGCCAGCGGCAGGAAGGGGACGCGATGATGATCCGCGTGAAGATCCCGCAAGGGGTCCTCACTCCCCCTCAGCTCCGCGCGCTCTCGGACGTGGCCGAGCGCTTCTCGATCGGGCGCGGGCACGTCACCACCCGCCAGAACGTGCAATTCCACTTCGTGCACCTGGCCGACACCGACGACGGGCTGCGGGTGCTGGCGGACGCGGGGCTCACCACGCGCGAAGCCTGCGGCAACTCGGTGCGCAACGTGACCGCCTGTCCCTACGCCGGCGCGTCGGCGCTGGAGCCGTTCGACAGCACGCCTTACGCCGAAGCGGTCACGCGGCACTTGCTGCGGGGCCCGCTGTCGGCGTCGCTGCCGCGCAAGTTCAAGATCGCCTTCGGCGGCTGCTGCGGACATGACTGCGTCGGCGCCTCGTTCAACGACATCGGCTTCCTGGCGCGGGTGCGAGAGGGAAAGCCTGGCTTCCGCGTGACGCTGGGCGGCGGTCTCTCGACGCTCCGGCGGACCGGCGTCCTCGCGCACGAGTTCGCGCCCGCCGAGGACGCGATCGACGTCGCCGAAGCGGTGGTGCGCGTCTTCAACCGCACGGGCGATCGGCAGCACCGCCACCGCGCGCGCCTGAAGTTCGTGGTGGACAAGCTGGGGCCGGAAGAGTTCCTCCGGCAGTATTTCGAGGAGCGCAAGTCGTTTCCCTCCCGGCCGGTCTCGTTTCCCCAGGCCGCCCCCCCGCGGGCGCCGCGCAATCCCCGCCACCGCGGACCTCGGGGCGGCCTGGAGGAGTTCGCCCGGACCAACGTGCGAGCCCAGCGCGATCCGGACTATGCGGCCGTGACGGTGCGGCTTCCCCTCGGCGATCTCACCACCGCGCAGTTCCGCGCGCTGGCCGACATCGCCGAGGAGTTCAGCGAGGAGCGCGAGCTGCGCGTGACGGTCGAGCAGAACGCGGTGCTCCGCTTCGTGCGGCGCACGCATCTGGCAGCCCTGCACGCCGCGCTCGCTGCCGTCGACCTCGCGCGGCCGGGAGCGCGCACCATCTCCGACGTGGTGAGCTGCCCGGGCGCGTACTCCTGCCGCCTGGCGGTCACCCAGTCGCGCGGGATGGCCGACGCGCTCACCACCGCGCTGGGCGACCGCCCGGACAGGCTGTCGATCAAGATCTCAGGCTGCCCGAACGGGTGCGGCCAGCACTACGTCGCCGGCATCGGCCTGCAGGGATCGGTGCGCAAGGTCGCCGGACGCGCCGTGCCCCAGTACCACCTGTACGTGGGCGGGAGCTTCGGCGCGGAGCAGGCCACGTTCGGCCGCCTGGCCGCGAAGGTCCCGGCGCGCAGGGTACCCGAGGCGGTGCGAAGGCTCGCCGATCTCGCGGCCCGCGAGGGCGCTCCCGGAGAGTCGCCGGACGCCGTCCTGGCGCGCGCCGCGCCGGAGCGGATCTCGGCGCTGCTCGCGGACCTGGAAGTGCTGGAGCAGCCCGCCGCCGAAGATTTCGTCGATCTCGGCGAACAGAAGGCATTCGAGGTGCAGACGTCGGAAGGCGAATGCGCCGCTTGAACCTGGGAGGAACCGTGCTGAAGAAATTGTCTCTCGACTGGTGGGCGGTGATCGCGGCGTTGGTCGCGGTCATCCTGGTGAAGTCGGTCAACCTCACGGTGGGGTGGTGAGATGAGCGAGGCCATTGCGCTCCAGAGACCTGCCGTGGCGCTCCCCTGGCGCCTGTTGCGGCTGCTTCCCGGCGTGGCCCTGCTCTTCAGCATCGGGTACGCCGGGAAGCTCGCCGAGGCGCTGGTGAAGGACTACGGCAAGGCACACCACCTCGCCCTGCCCAACATCGAGTACGTGCTCTGGGCGATCCTGCTCGGGCTGGTGATCGCGAACACCGTCGGCGTGGCGCAGATCTTCCGCCCCGGCGTCGCTACCTACGATTTCTGGCTCAAGGCGGGCATCGTGCTGCTCGGCGCGCGCTTCCTGCTCGGCGACGTCCTCAAGCTGGGCAGCGTCTCGCTCGGGCTGGTGGTGATCGAGCTGGGAGTCGCGATCGCGATCATGACCGTGCTCGGCCGCTGGTTCAAGCTGAAGCCCAAGCTCACCAGCCTGCTCGCGGTGGGCTCCTCGATCTGCGGCGTCTCCGCCATCATCGCGGCCAAGGGCGCCATCGACGCCGATGACGACGACGCCACGTTCGCCATCGCCGCCATTCTCGCCCTCGGCGCGTTCGGCCTCTTCGCCTATCCCGCCATCGGCCATTTCCTGCACATGAGCGACCACGCGTTCGGGGTCTGGGCCGGGCTCGCGGTCGACAACACCGCCGAGGCGGCCGCCGCCGGCGCCATCTATTCGGACGCGGCCGGCAAGGTAGCCGTGCTCACCAAAGCGACCCGCAACGCGATGATCGGCTTCGTGGTGCTGGGGTATGCCGTGTATTGGGCGTCGCGCGGCCAGGCGAAGACGGTGGAAGGAAAGGCGGCGTTCCTCTGGCAAAAGTTCCCGAAGTTCGTGCTCGGGTTCCTCTTCATCTCGCTCCTGGCGACCTTCCACGCCTTCGACAAAGCGCAGATTGCCTCGCTCGCGAACCTCTCGCGCTGGGCCTTCCTGCTCACCTTCGCGGGGGTGGGCCTGAAGACCGACTTCCGCGAGATCCGCCGCCAGGGCGCGCGACCCTTCATCGTCGGCGCGCTGGCCGAGCTGACCGTGACCGCGGTGACTCTCGGCCTGGTCCTGGCCGCGGCGGCGATCTTCAGCCTGTGAGGATCAGGCGAGGTTGAAGCTCAGCTCGCCGAGCTTCTCGACGCTGCAGGCGACCTGGTCGCCTGCCTTGAGCCACACCTGCTCCGGCTCGGGTTTGCCCAGGATCACTCCTTCGGGCGTGCCGGTGGAGAAGATGTCGCCGGGCTTGAGCGTGAAGATCGAGGAGGCGTAGGCGATGATCTGCGCCACCGGAAAGATCATGTCGGAGGTGTTCGAGGACTGGCGCTGCTCACCGTTCACCCGGCATTCGATGGCGAGCTTCTGCGGATCCCCCACGATCTCCGCGCCGACCAGGTAGGGGCCCACCGGGAAGAACCCGTCCGGGGTCTTGCCGAGCATGAACTGCGAGCCCTGTCTGCCGTCGCGGAGCTGCAGGTCGCGGGCGGAGAAGTCGTTGCCGGTGGCGTAGCCGAACACGTAGCTCAAGGCGTCGGCTTCGCTCACGTCGCGCGCGGTCTTGCCCATGATGACTTGAAGCTCGACCTCGTAGTCGAACTTCTTCGCCACCTTGGTCGGGAGCCGGATGGTGCCTCGATGCGCCAGCAGCGAGTTGTTGTACTTGTTGAACAGCACCGGCGCCGTGGGCATCGGCACTTTCACTTCCATCACGTGCTTCTTGTAGTTGAACCCGAGCATGATGATCTTCTCGGGGTCGGTGATGCAGGGCGCGAACTTCGCCTCGCTCTCCGCGATGCTGGCGTTCTTCGGCGCCGCCTGGATCACCTTGAGCAGGCCGTCCGCGTGCTTGCCGGCGATGACCTCGTCCGTGTTCGCCGGCACCGCGATCTTGAGCTGCTTTCCGGCCGCCGAGACTTCCAGGATGCGATCGCCCTGCTTGACGCCAAGTCCGGAGCGCAGGTTGCAGTAGGTGTAGCCGTGCAGCGACGGCCCGCCCTGCGGACCTTGCGCCGCTCTTGCCGCGCCCGCCTTGAGCAGCTTCCCCGCTACCGCTGCCGCCCCTGCCGTCTTGAGCAACGTCCTTCGCGTCGGTGCCATGTGCCCTCCAGGAGGGCGGCATCTTCAACAATCGAGGCCGCTTGTCCAGCCCCCCGCGGCAATCCGAGACGAATGGCGGAGGAGGCAGGATTCGAACCTGCGAGCCCTTGCGGGCCAGTGGTTTCAATCGCGGCCGGGCGGACCCTCACTCCCGCGTCTTGCCGGGCGACCCGAGTAGCGGATTCGCCTCGCTGCTCTCCGGCGCGGCGGGCGCATCGAAGAGCTCGGTGCGAGGCGTGGGCCCCGCTCCGAGCTTCGCGCGCAAATCCGAATCGAGGGCGAGAATGATCGACTCGACCCGCTGCATCCTCGCTTCCATCGCCTGGCCCGCCGTCTTGCGCGTCTCGGCCTCGAGCTGGAGCTCCTTGTCCTTGAGCTTGAACCATTTCCAGATGAACACCAGCGCGACCGGAAAGCCGAACATGGCGAGAACCCCGACGATCGGGAAGAGCTTCTGAAGAACGTCGGCGTCCATGGCGGTAACGTACGCACCAACGCGGAAACATTTTCAAGGGCCGGACCCTGGGCACGGGGATGCAGAGGAGCGCTCGCTGATGATCCTGCGCCGCGAGTTGCGCTGGAGTTACAAACGCCGCCAGGTGGGCGGCGCGCCGCGAGAGCGGGTTCGCCAAGCTGGCGGAATCGTTGGCGGAGGAGGCAGGATTCGAACCTGCGAGCCCTTGCGGGCCAGTGGTTTTCAAGACCACCGCCTTCAGCCTCTCGGCCACTCCTCCGCGCCTGTGTTCTAGCACCGTTCGCCTGGTGTGGTGCTGCGTCGCTCAGACACACTTCACGAGACGACCCGCCGCTCCGCGGATCAGCGTGAATGAACCCACCGACTCGTCCGTGTCTGTCAGCCGGATCGAGAGTGTCATCGTGTCGCCCACCACGCTCCCCGTGTACAGCGCAGGGCGAGGATCGCCAATCGCGGGGCCGCCTTCGCGTAC
>WNFO01005181.1_pt1 | contig 11356 bp, 9 predicted proteins | sample 5400251 | NCBI WGS metagenome assembly WNFO01 (sample SAMN13153354, study PRJNA577476) | soil metagenome | isolation source: 100 cm saprolite under Madrone tree | place: USA:California | collected 2016-06-14 | reverse complement strand
GCACGGCTCTGCGCCGAAGGCTATGCTGGCAAGATGGTCCTCTCGCACGACGCCAACTGCTGGACCGACATGGTCTCCGAGGACGACAAGCGCCGGACCCGGCCGCTCTGGCACTACAATCACATCCCCGACGACATCCTTCCCGCGCTCCGGAAGGCCGGGGTCACCGAGGATCAGATCGAGCAGATGCTCGCGGAGAACCCCTGGGCGATCTTCGCGGCGCAAAAGAAAGGGAACGCGTGAAAACAGGAGGCGTCATGACCCAGCCGGTGACGATGAGGATCTTCTCCGACTACGTCTGACCCTGGTGCTATCTCAGTACCGTGCGTATTGAGCGGCTCAAGGCGGAGCACAACGTGAAGGTCGAGTGGGTGCATTTCCCCCTGCACCCGGACACCCCGGCCGAAGGCCGCGCGCTGGCCGACCTGTTCGCCGGGAGGCGCAACGTGGACCGGAAAGCCATGCACGCGCAGATGAAGGCGCGCATGGACGCCGAAGGTCTCCCCTACGGCGAGCGCACCATGACCTACAACAGCCGCCTGGCCCAGGAGCTGGGCAAGTGGGCAGACACGCAACCGGGTGGGGAGGCCATCCACGATGCGCTGTTCCGCGCCTACTTCGTGGAGGCGCGCGACATTTCCCAGCCCTCGGTGCTCCTGGACATCGCGCAGCACGTGGGCCTGTCGGCCGACGGCGCCCGCGAGGTACTGGAGAAGCGGGCGTTCAAGGACACCGTCGACGCGGACTGGAAGCTCTCGCGCCAGTACGGGGTCACGGGCGTGCCGACGTTTGTCGCCGGCCGCTACGGCGTCGTCGGCGCGCAGCCCTACGAGGCGCTGGAGCAGCTCGTGCGGAAGGCCGCGTCCCAGGGGGATGAGGAGGGGTAGGCGAGCTGGCTCAGTCATTGACCAGCCCTTTCGTGACCACGCTCAGGATCGCCGGCGCACCCCGCGGTCCGCTGGCCGGCCTGACGTTCGCCGCCAAGGATCTCTTCGACGTCGCCGGGCATCCGACCGGCGGCGGCAACCCGGACTGGGCGCGGCAGCATCCGGTGCCGACGCGCCACGCGTGGGCGGTGCAGCGCTTGCTCGACGCCGGCGCGACGCTGATCGGTAAAACCGTCACCGACGAAGTCTCGCTTGGCATCCTCGGCGAAAACCCCTTCGACGGCACGCCGCTCAACCCGAAGGCGCCCGACCGCGTGCCCGGCGGCTCTTCGTCGGGTTCGGCCTCGGCCGTGGCGCAGGGGCTGTGCGACGTAGCACTCGGCACCGACACCGGCGGATCGGTGCGCGTGCCGGCGAGCTTCTGCGGGCTCTACGGCATCCGGCCGACCCACGGCCGGCTCGACCTCACCGGTATGATGGCGCAGGCGCCGAGCTCCGACACGACGGGATGGTTCGCGCGCGACCCGAAGACATTCGCCCGCGTGTCGGAGGTCCTGCTCGGCGAGCCGATCCCGGCGAGCCTGCCGACCCGGCTCGTCGTGGCGGTCGACGCGTTCGGCTTCGCGGACGCCGAGACCGCCGCGGCGCTCGGGCCGATCGTGCGCAAGCTCTCGGCGCTCGTGAAGGAGGTGCGCGAGGACCTCCTGGCTCCACCCGGGCTGTCGGTCTGGGCGCGGGCGCAGCGCACGCTCCAGCCCTACGAGGCTTGGCTCACCTTCAGGGACTGGATCGATCGTGACAACCCGCGCTTCGCCTTCAGCGTGGCCCGCACGCTGGTTCTCGCCAGCACGATCCCCGAGAGCGAGCGACAGTGGGCGGCGATGATGCGCGCCGAAGCGTGCGCCCGCCTGGCGTGGCTGCTCCCGCCTGGGACCATCCTCTGCATGCCGACGACGCCGTTCCCGGCGCCCCCGAAGGGGCTGCCCCTCGCGACGCTCGAGCCGCTGCGCGCGCGCATCGGTTGCCTGGCCTCGCAGGGCGGCCTGACCGGAGTGCCGCAGGTGAGTCTGCCGGGGGCGGCCGTCGACGGCCTGCCGGTGGGCCTGTCCATCCTCGGGGCGCGCGGCAGCGATACAGTGCTCGTGGCCGTGGCGAAGGCGATGGAGGCCGGCCGGTGATCGACGCACTTCTGTCCGCCGACTAGGGCGCCGCGCTGCGCCGCGGGGCCCTCCTTCCGTGGATGGTGGTCGGCGCGGTGTGGGTCACGCTGGCGATCGCCTCCGGCCTCTATTTCTCGTTCCCGGTCTTCTTCGTGGCGCTGCTGGAGGAGTTCGGCTGGCCCCGCGGGGCCACCGCAGCGGCGTTCTCGATCTCGTCGATCGTGCAGGGCGCATTCTCGCCCGTGGTGGGGATCCTCGTGGACCGCATAGGACCGCGCCGGGTCATGCTCGGCGGGGCCTTCGTGCTCGGCAGTGCGTGTGTCCTGGCGAGCCGGATCGATTCGCTCTGGTCGCTCTACCTGGTGACGGGGGTACTGGCCGCAGCCGGGGTGTGCGCGGTGAGCTGGATACCGAGCGGGGCGCTGATCGCGCGGTGGTTCACCGAGCGGCGCGGCAGCATGATGGGTCTGGCGTTCTCGGGCATGGGGGCGGGCGTGCTGGTGATCGGCCCGCTCGCGCAGTGGCTGATCATCGGGTATGGCTGGCGCGCCGCCTATCTCGTCCTCGGCCTGGGCACGCTCATCGTGCTCGTTCCGCTCGTCTCCCTGGGTGTGCGGGAGGCGCCGATGGTGGCGGCGCCGGGTCGAGGCGACGTGTCGGGACCCACCCCCCGACCCACCGACGCGGGCCGGGAGGTCGGCGACGCCCTGCGGACGCGGGTGTTTTGGGCGCTCTTCTTCGCCTACCTGTGCACGCCGCTGGCCGTCTTCTCGGTCGTCACCCATCAGGTGGCCTTCGCCGTGGACCATGGCTTCCCACGCCTGTTCGTGGCCGGCATCTTCGGGCTCACCGGTTTGCTCTCGACCGTCGGCCGGATCGTGTTCGGCGTCGCGGCCGACCGGATCGGGCGCACGACCTCGGCGACCATCTCCTACGGCTGCACGGCGGTGGGAACGCTCTGCCTGCTCGGACTCGAGGTGTGGCCGCACGCGGGCGCCCTCTACGCCTACGCGCTTTTCTTCGGCCTCGGCTTCGGCGCTCGTGGCCCCATCATCACCGCGATGGCGTCGCAGCTCTTTCCGGGGCGACGCTTCGGCGTCATCTACGGCATGCTGAGCGTGGGCAACGGCATCGGCGGTGGCATCGCGCCGTGGTTCGGCGGCGTCGTGCACGACCTGACCGGCAGCTATCGCATCGCCTTCCTGATCGCGGTCGGGTTTTGCGTGCTGGGCGCGGTGTGCTTCCGGCTCGCGCGCCCTCGCCGTCGGCGCCCGTGAACCGGCCCGAGGCGCGTCGCTACCCGGCGGCCGCCAGCCGGAGGAACAGCCGCTTCAGCGCGTTGACGCGCGCGAGGTAGCCGCTGACGTCGTGGTCGCCGCACCGCTGGCCGGCCGTCAGGCGGAAGCCACGCCGTGCGTAGTCGTCGCCCGGCCCGGCTCCGCACAGGTGGATGACGGCGGCCAGATCCTGCTTCTGCTGGAGCGCGGCAGTGGCGCTCCGCTGGCGCCCCACCGTGTCCGCGACGCCACGATCCAGGAGGGCGGCGGTCAGCTCGACGGCGTGGCTCGGCACGACGCGCGTGTAGAGGCCGTTGAACCAGCACGACGTCACGTCGTACCAGGGGCCCTCCTCGACCACCACGTGGTCGTGGATGCAGTAGCGCCTGGCCTCGCGGAACGTCGCGTCGGTGATCTGGTACATCCCGACCGCGCTCGACGCCGGCCGGTAGAGCTCGAAGGGCTTCCACGTCAGACGCCAGCGCCAGTACGTCCGGGCCACCGGGTTGCCCGCGCCTTCGACCTGGGCCAGCGCGGCCAGCAGCTCGGGCGTGATGACGGCCGTGGCATGCTCACGGAAGAGCGGCTCGTACTTCCGCCAGGTCTCGGGCGGCGTCTTTCCGAGCGCGGCGCTCACCGGAAAGAAGAGCTCGGTCGGCTTGCGGATCACCTGGTACCCCCAGTTCACACCCGACCAGACCGCCAGGATGACGACCACACCCGCGACCACTCGGATCGCCGGCGGCGCCGCCCGCATCGCCGAGACGGCGCGCCGGCTCCACCGAGCGAGTGGCCGGACGGACGCGCGGGAAGGGGCTCTGCCGGCGCGCGAATGTGACATGGAGGGGATGCGTTCACTATGCCTCAGCGCGCGAACGCTCGCTAGCCTCCCGCGGCTAGAGCCGCCAGTCTTGATACCAGGTCGACTCGGCGCCCACCCCCTCGCGGGCGACCGCCACCTCGACCAGGTACGGGCGGTTGTCGCGCGTGATCCGGTCCACGCCGCGCCGGAGCGCCGGCTCGAGCTCCTTCGCGGTGGTGACGCACTCGCCGTCCACGCCCTGAGCGCGGGCGAGTGCGACGTAGTCGGTCGCGGGGGCGCTGAGATAGAGGCCGGGGTAGGTGCCGTCCCGCACCATCTTGCTGTCCGGGACCTCGCGCGCCCAGTTGTGTCGCACGATCTGATAGCTCTCGTTGTTCGAGACGATGGTGAGGACCGCCGCGTTGTACCGGGCCATCGTCCAGAACCCCACCGCGCTATAGGTGAGGGCGCCATCGCCCAGGGTGAGCACGACGGGTCGCTCGCCGCCGACGGCGATCTTGGCGCCGATCGCGCCGCCCACGCCCCATCCGAGCGAGCCGCCGCCGCTGCGCGTCCAGCCCATCTCTCGATACCCGAACGGGAGCAGGGCCGTCCGGGCGGTCGAGCTTTCCTGGACCATGATGGAGTTCCGGGGCAGGAGCTCCGCGAGCTGCGCCTCGAGCACGGCGGGATGCACGATCGGGTCGTGCTGATGCTCGCGCACGAGGGTCTCCTCGCGCTCGATCAGGAGCCTGGCGTACGCGCGCACCTTCGCGCGCTGGCGGGCCCAGCTCGCGACCCGATCGGAGGCGTGGAGACGCGTCAGCGCCTCGCCGAGGTGGCGCAACGTCTCGCGCAGCTCGCACTGCACCGCGACGTCGAGCGGATAGTGGCGGCCCATGAGCAGGGGGTTCGGCCCGATCTGCATCACGCTCGGCTCGGCGACGCTGCCGTGCACGCCCTGACACCCGACGAGGAAGAGGACGTCCGGCGTCAGGCCGCTGACCTTCTCGAACTCGTTGGAGACCGGATACATGCCGCAGTAGAGCGGATGCCGGGTCGGAAAATTCGCGAAGATCTGTCGGGTGCTGAACACCGGCGCCTCGAGCACCTCGGCCAGCCGCACGGCCTCGGCTTGCGCGCCGTCACGCCAGACGTCGTCGCCGAACATCACCACCGGGCAGCGCGCCTCACCGAGCCGCCGGGCGATCGCCTCGACCGTCTGCGCGCGCGCGGGGGCCGGGCGTTCGATCCGGTACTCCGCGCCCTCTCCGATTTGTGCCTCCAGCCCTTCTCGATTGAGGAGCTCCGCGCTGATGGAGAGGTAGACCGGGCCGGTGGGTGGGGTGGTGGCCTCGCGGAACGCGCGCGTGGTGGCGACGGTGATGGCCGCCGGGTTCGTGTGCACCTGGTACGCGCAGCGCGCCTCCTTGGTGATCGGGCGCATGGACTCGGCCTGGCTCAGGCCGGGAAAGGGCGCGAGTCCGCGATAATCCTGGAGCTCGGACGTCCAGTCCCCGGCGATCACGACCACGGAGGAGCCGGCGACCTGGGCGTTGAAGAGCTGTCCGGCGAGCTGGTACGAGCCCCCCATCACGTGCGCGATGACGACGCCGACCTTGCCGCTGATCCGGTGGTACCCGTCCGCCATCGCGGCGACGAGCCCTTCGTGCTTGCCGACCACGAGCCGCTGGTCGCCGTCCTCGGCGAGCGCCGCGAAGATCCCGGTCTCCGCGGACCCCGGGTTCGTGAAGAGGTACTCGACGCCCGCGTCCTTCAGGGTCTGGAGGAGCAGCATTCCGCCGGTGCCGGTGATGGTCTTGCGCATGGTCTCCCCCTGTCGGACGTCGTTGTCGCGCAGCACTATACCAGGCGCATCGGCTAGAGTAGGGGAGCACTCGACACGAGCCGGCGCTTCGAGTGCGCGCAACCCATCCCCGAGCGGCTCTCGGACAAGAGCGCAGGAAGTGCTAGTCCTTGAGCTCCATGTCCTCGTAGGAGGGGAAGGGGCTCATCCAGATGTCCGTGATCGTGTGCCTGGCGATGCGGGGGCCGACGCCCATCAAGACGCGGAGGTCCATGACCGGCGCGAACATCGCCCGGTCGATCGTGAGCTGCTGAATCTTGTGCAGGAGCGCTTCGCGCTTCTTGGGGTCGCGCTCGCGCGCCTGCTGCAGGAACAGATCGTCGATGTCGGGATAGCCGCCGTAGGCGTAGGCGCCCTTGGACTGGATGAACGCCTCCACCCGGCTCGCGGCGTTGCCGGAGTTCCCCACCGCGGTGAGGAAGAGCCCGCGGAGCTTCTTCTCCTTCCAGTCGGAGTAGAAGGCTGCGCGCTCGGTCGCGCGCATCTTCATGCGGATGCCGGCCGCGGTCAGATAGTTCAGCACCGACTCGGCCACGGTCGGGAACCCGGGAATCCCCACGAACTCCCCCGCGTCGAGCCCGTTCGGATAGCCGGCGTCGGCGAGCTGTTGCTTCGCCTTGGTGAGATCGTACGGTGGCGGCTCGACCTGCAGCGCGAAGTCCATGACGCGGGGCACGATCACGCCCGCCGGCGGACACAAGCCGAGGCACGCCGCCTCGTTGATCTGCTGGCGGTTCAGCGCGAAGTTCACCGCGAGCCGCATCCGCTTGTCGTGCCACGGCGACTTCGGATCCCACTGGTCGGCGAACTCGACCCAGAAGATCGACGCGTGCTTCGAGGACACCACCTGCATCCGCGGGTCGCGCTTGAGACCCTCGGCGTCGGGGCCGTCGAGCACGTACCCGATGTCGGCCTCTCCGCTCTTGAGCATCACGGCGCGCGTGGTGGACTCGGGGACGCTCTTCATGACGAGCGTCTTCACGTTAGGGACGCGGCGCCAGTACCCGGGGTACGCCTCGAGCACCACCTCCACGCCGGGCTTGTGGCTCACGAACCTGTACGGGCCGGCGCCGATCGGATGCCTCTTGAAGCCGTCGTCTCCCACCTCGGTGAGGTACTTCTTGGGCACGACGATTCCGGCGGCGGTGGCCGTGGTGCCGTAGAACGTCATGAAGTCCGGCCACGGCTCCTTGAGCTGGAAGCGCACCACCAGGGGACTGACGACCTCCACCTGCCGGACGCGCTCTTGCAGAATCTTCGCCCCGGCACCCTTGTACCGCTCGAAGCTGAACCTCACGTCTTCGGCGGTCACGGGGTCGCCGTTGTGGAACCTGAGCCCGGCGCGCAGCCTGAACTCGTAGGTCTTGCCGTCGGGGCTCTCCCGCCACGACTCCGCGAGGCTCGGGCCCATCTTCTGGCCGGGATACGGGCGGACGAGCGCGTCGTGGAGCGCGTAGAGGATGCCGAACGGGGTGATCTGTGGCGGAGCGGTGGAGGGGTCGAACCAGCTCGGCGCGATCGTCACGTGCCAGGCCATGGTGGCCTGACCCGCCGGCGCCTGCGCGGCGGCGCTCGGCGTCGCGCCGAGGACGACGACGGCGACGAGCAGCGGCAAGATGACTGGAGCCATGACTCCCTCCCGTGTGGGGCTACACCGGTAGCTTGTCTCCGTCCGGCGGGGCCGCGACCTCGAAGGCGTTGACGACCCCCGACAGGAGCGCGAAGTAGTTCGCGGCCGCCGTCAGCTCGACCAGCCATTGCACACCGTAGCGGCTCTTGAGCGCGTCGAAGATCCCCTGGTCGACGCGGTTCGTGCGCATGAGCTGCCGCGTGTAGGTCACGATATCCCGCTCGTCCGCGGGAAGCTTGCCCGCGTCGCCGTTCGCCCGGAGGAGGTCGATGGCCTCCTCGCGCACGCCGTTCTTGCGTGCCGCGGCGACCTGGGCCGCCCACACGTACGCCGCCTCGCGCTCGCGCACGGCGGTCAGGATGGCGAGGGAACGGAGCTTCGGCGCGACGATGCTCTCGTCGCGGAAGAAGGTGACCAGGGGGAGCACCCGCTCCGCCAGCTTCGGGCTGTGGAGCAGCATGCTGAACGGCCCCCGCACGGTTCCGAACACGTTCACCACCGCGTCGACGACGGCGTGGTGCTCGGCGGACACGTCGGACTTGCCGGTGATCGGGGCGACGCGCGGCATCACGGGCTCCTTTCTGGCCTCACACGAGCAACGCCAGGGGCTCCTCGATGAGCTCGGCGAGGGCGCCCAGAAACTGGGCGCCGCGCGCGCCGTCGAGGGCACGGTGGTCGCAGGACAGGGTCAGCATCATGGTGGGCTGGACGACCGGCTGGCCGTTGACGGCGACGACCCGGTCGGCGATGCGGCCGACGGCAAGGATGGCGGCCTGGGGCGGATTGACGATGGCGGTGAAGGCGTCGACGCCGTACATCCCGAGGTTGCTGATCGTGAAGCCGCCGCCCTGGATGTCGGCGGCGCGTAGCTTGCCAGCCTGGGCCCGGCTCACCACGTCCTCGCGGCGGGCGGCGATGTCCACGAGGCGCAGCGTATCGGCGCGGTGCAGGACGGGGACGACGAGGCCGTCGTCGATGGCCACGGCCAGGCCGATATTGATGTCGGCGTTCCGCACGATCGCGCCGTCCTGCCACGAGGCGTTCACGCCCGGGTGCTGTGACAGGGTCGCCGCGACGAGCTTCACCAGGAGATCCGTGTAGGTGATCCGGGCGCCGGTGTGCTTGCTCGCCCGCTCGCGCCAGGAGACCAGGCGGCTCACGTTGACCTCGCGGACCAGATAGAAGTGGGGCGCGGTGGTCCAGCTCGCCGTCAGGCGCTCGGCCATGATGCGCCAGACGGTGCCGACGCCCTCGGCCACGGGGACCTTCGCCGCGACAACGTCCCCCGCGAGGACGGCGCCGCCGGGGCCCGAGCCGCGGAGCGCGCTGACGTCGAGCCCGCGCTCGGCCGCCAGTCGGCGCGCCTTCGGCGACGCGGCGGTGAGACGCGCCGCCGTCCCGTCGCCGGCGGGCGATGCCTTGACCGCTGGAGCCGCGGGGGGCGGCGACGCGACGGCGCCGGTCGGGACCCCGCCCGCCGCCGGCCCGACAGGCGCGGCGGGACCCGCCGCGTCCGCTTCCCCGGGAGCGAAGATCAGCGCGATCGTCTTGCCCACCGGCACCACGTCCCCCGCGCGCGCCGTCACGTCGCGCAGGACCCCCGAGGCCGGCGCCTCGATCTCGACGGTGACCTTGTCGGTCTCGATCTCGACGATCGGCTCGCCCTTCCTGACGGCATGTCCCGGCGCCTTGAGCCACTTCAAAACTTTGCCGGTCTCCTGCGCCATCTCGAGGGCCGGCATGATCACGTCGGTCGGCATCGCCTGCGAGCCTCAGGCCTTCCGGCAGAGCGCCTTCGCCGTCTCGAAGACCGTCCGCTCCGACGGCACGGTGAGGTCCTCGAGCACCGGCGAGAACGGCACCGGCACGTCCATGGCCCCGATGCGCTTGACGGGCGCGTCGAGGTGATAGAAGGCCCCCTCGGCGATCGCCGACGCGATCTCGGCGGTGACGCCGTAGCGTTCGTAGCCCTCGTCCACCACGAGGGCGCGCGAGGTCTTCTTGGCCGAGTCGATCAGCGCCTGCTTGTCGAGCGGGTAGGTGGTGCGGGGGTCGATCACCTCGGCGCCGATGCCGATCTCCTCGAGCAGCTTGGCGGCGCCGAGCGCCACCCCCACCATGCTGCTGGTGGCGACGATGGTGATGTCCGTGCCCGCGCGCTTCACCTCCGCCACGCCGAAGGGGATCGTGTAGTCCTCGGCGGGCACCGGGCCCCTGGTCCGATACATCATCTTGTCCTCGAAGATGACGACCGGGCTGTCGTCGCGGATGGCCGTCTTCATGAGCCCCTTGGCCTCGTACGGGCCGGAGGGCAGGGCGACCTTGAGGCCGGGAATGTGGCTCACCCAGGCGTGGAGCGACTGCGAGTGTTGCGCGGCCGACCGGCGCGTCGCCCCCAGCGTGGTGCGGAAGACGATGGGCACCTTCAGCTTGCCGCCCGACATGTAGTGCACCTTGGCGGCCTGGTTCACGATCTGGTCCATGGCCAGCGTGATGAAGTCGCCGAACATCACGTCGACGATCGGGCGCATGCCGGTCATCGCCGCTCCGACGCCGATACCGGCATAGCCGGGCTCGGAGATCGGTGTGTCGATGATCCGCTTGGTCCCGAACTCCTGCACGAGCCCGGTCAGCACCTTGAAGGGATGGCCGGCCTCCGCCACGTCCTCCCCGATGAGGAACACGCGAGGGTCGCGCCGCATCTCCTCCGCGATCGCCTCGCGGACCGCCTCTCCGTACGTCAGCTCTCGCGCCGCGACCTCAGGCGTAGACATCTTGATCCACCTCGTTCGGCTCGGGGTATGGCGCCGACAGGGCGAACTGCACGCCACCGTCGATCTCCGCTTTCACGTCGGTCAGGATCCGCTCGAACACGCCCGCGTCGGCGAGCCCTTGCGTCGTGAGCCGTGAGGCCAGCGTCTCGAGCGGGTCGTGCTTCGACATCCACTCCCGCTCTTCCTCCCGTGTGCGGTACTCGCGGTTGACGTCGCCGACGTGGTGGCCGTAGTACCGGTAGGTCTTGCACTCGAGGAAGGCCGGCCCCTCGCCGCGCCTCGCCCGCTCCACCAACCGCTTCATGGTCGCGTTGACGAGCTGGACGTCCTGGCCGTCGACGCTCTCGGCGTGGACCCCGAAGGCGCGGGCGCGCGCCAGGACCTCGCCGGCAATGGTCTCGCCGCAGGGCGTGTACTCGCCGTAAAGATTGTTCTCGCAGACATAGATGACGGGCAGCTTCCAGAGTGAGGCCATGTTCATCACCTCGTAGAGCACGCCCTGGCCCAGGGCGCCGTCGCCGAAGAAGCACGTCGCGACCTGGCCGGTGCCCCGCATCTTGGCCGAGAGCGCGGCGCCCGTCGCGATGCCGGCGGAGCCCCCCACGATGGCGTTGGCGCCGAGGTTGCCCGTCTCGGGATCGGCGATGTGCATCGAGCCGCCCTTGCCGCGGCAGTAGCCCGGCTCCTTGCCGAGCAGCTCCGCGAACATCCGGTTGACCGACGCCCCCTTGGCCAGGCAGTGGCCGTGGCCCCGATGCGTGCTCGTGATGAAGTCGTCGCGGCGCAGGGCCTCGCAGACGCCGACCGCTACGCCCTCCTCACCGACGTAGAGGTGGGCCAGACCCGGCATCTTCGCGCCTTTGTAGAGCTCGTTCACCTGCTCCTCGAAGGCGCGAATCTTCGCCATCTGGCGGTACATGTGGAGGTTCTGCTCCAGCTCCAGCCGCGGCTCTATCGCC
>WNFO01007015.1_pt1 | contig 11358 bp, 8 predicted proteins | sample 5400251 | NCBI WGS metagenome assembly WNFO01 (sample SAMN13153354, study PRJNA577476) | soil metagenome | isolation source: 100 cm saprolite under Madrone tree | place: USA:California | collected 2016-06-14 | reverse complement strand
CATCGTCGTCTCCGAGCAGCCGGGCGTTCCACGGGCCGACAGCGCGGGTAAGTTCGCGACTAACGAGCCACGAAGCCGTTTGCAGAAAGACGCCTTCTCCTAGATTTCTCAGCAACCACTCGATTGGGGACAAGTCGGTCCATAATGAGGTTGGAGAAAACCTGGCCCTCTCAACGCGGTTGTAAAAATCACCCCAAGCTGCAGCAAGCAGAGTGCGGTTACTTTGGCAATGCGGTAGTTCTCCTATCTGTTTCGCAATTTTGTCCGGACCGAGGAGATCATCGGCATCCAGCCATTGAATAAAATCTCCGCGGCTAAGGGAAAACGCCTTGTTTCTTGCCGCTGCTGCGCCCCGATTCTCTTGTGTGACCACTGCCACGCCTTCCGACTCAAATTGCCGGGCGATCGATCCTGTTTGATCGGTCGATCCATCGTCCACGACGATGATCTCTTTTCGTTCCCACGTTTGTCCAATAGCAGACTGGATCGCATCAGCAATCCATCGTTCGGCGTTAAACGCCGGTATTAAGATTGATACTAAAGGCTCCATGGAATCACCGCCATCGTCTTTTTGCCTTCAAACTACTCAGGCAATCAAATTGTCATTGTTTCCAGTTGCTCAGACACGCAGGTGACTTTCGCTTTCTTCGGAACGGCCCGTTCGAGCTGTGCAAATATGGAATCCATGATCTTCGCTGTGAGAAGGATCTCGTGATATGAAATCGGCACTGGGCGGTCCTCAGAAATGGACCGATAGAAGGATGTTAAAAGAACCCTGCGTCCCGCGTCGATATGGAACTTGCTCCTAGCGAAAGCCCCAATATTACTCCAGCCATTAGCCAGGTGTTGTTTTGCGTAGAGGAACGGGGGCACGAACGAATTGAGCTGGATCTTGTAACTCTTGTTTAAACCACGGATGAGCGTCTGGTGAGTGTGATCTGCTACAAGGTAGTTCTTCGGTCCAAAGATGCGAAATTCGTGCCGGGCTGGCGTGATCTGAGTCGAGAACGTAAAATAGGCGGTCGCGCCACCACGCTCGGCAATGATCACACGCAGCTCGTCCACGAGGTCCGATTCACCCGCGCCTCTTAGCCTCGGGCTCTGAAACCCATGGACCAGGACCAGCGGGTCGTCCGAGGGGAGGAATTCGGCGATTTTGCAAACTCCGTGGCTGATGACATTGTGTAGCAACTGCCCCGGGAGACCGCGCACCCAATGGTCCTTATCGGCCAGCAAGGTCCTAGCGTATCCATCGCTCATGTCATAGGAAAAGATACTTTCCATATGGACCGGATCACCGCCTAGAAAGCCTGCGTTGATCAGTGCACGCATCCGCAGAGCGACAGGGCTGAATTGATTATTATGACCCGCAGTCAGTTTGACATGTTTTTCCTCAGCCAAACGAATCAACTGTTCTGCTTCCCGCGCTGTCACAGTAAAGGGCTTCTCAACGAACACATTGGTTCCTGCTTCGATGCAGAGCTTAGCCAGGGAGAAATGGCTCTGCGGCGGCGTCGTGATATGGACAACATCCGGCCGGGTGACCTCCAACAGTCTTCCGGCATCGGTAAAATAGCTCTCAATGCCGAGCCGCTCAGCCAACTGCCCGGCCATCAACTCTTCATTGTCGCACACCCCGCAAACCTCGCACCCGGGTATCGACCGCACTGCCGCAGCGTGTTCGTCCGCGATTTTGCCGCAACCGATGATGGCAACTTTCATCACGTTGACTTGGCGCTTATTTTGAAATACTCGCAATGCCTCCGGATGCCTTCGGTCGTGCCAACCTTCGGTTGCCATCCGAGCAGTCGTTTGGCTTTTTCGTTCGAATAGCGGTTTCCCCGGTAATAGATGGTGCAGAGCTGACGATTGAAAGCCGGCGGCAATTGCCCCGTGGACCACGCGGAGTACTTCTCCCAAAGCCAGGAACACGCGTAGAATAGCGTATACGGAACGGGCAGCGACTTGAAATCGCGCACCTGCTTTTTGAACGAGCGCAGGAATTGGCGGCTAGTTGGCAAGTCATCATCAATGATGTTCAAGACCTCACCCTCAATGCCGTTCACTAATCCTGCCATCACCACAGCGTCCGCACAGTTATCAATGTAAGTGAACGCAATCTGGTTGCCGCCTCCCAGATGCAAATAAATGCCGAACGTATCCAAGCCGACTCTCGCGTGCAAACCGGCCCGTGCGCGGGGACCGTAAATCGGCCCCGGGCGGACGATCACGTATGGGACACCGTGATCCTTTTCGTAATTGCAGACCAATTCATCCTGCCGAAGTTTGCCATAGCAATAGGGATCATGTCTGCGCACCGGGTCCCGCTCCACCGGGCAGGTCTCATCAAGGATCTGGCCGCGCGCCAAGTCGTAGTTGGAGTAAACCGCCAGCGAGCTTACGTTGACAAACCTCCTGAAGCCTGGCTGGTGTGCGACCCCTTCCAGCAAGTTTCGGGTCGTAATCACCATATTTAGAAATGTGCCGGCGAACGATTTCTCGGAGGCCGCAGCCACATGATAAATGACCGCCACGCCCTCGCAGACTCTCTGGCAGTCGCTGCGTGAGAGCAGATTGCCGCGCACGATGCTCACTTTGTCGGCCGCACCGTTAGCGCATACACTCGTTAAGTGCCTTGTGTCGCTCGAGGGTCGGACCAAACAACGCACATTTTGGAAGCCAAGAGACAGAAGCGTCTTTACAACGGCGGGACCTAGAAAGCCGGTCGCACCAGTCACGAGTAGTAGGTCCGATTTGTCCGCTATGAACTGACGCTGCATATTTGTTGAATGATCCCTGGGCGAGCTCAAAACGCGCGCCGAGTTCAGAGCGACTTCAGATGTCCCTCAATTTTATACCCAAGGAAGGCAAGGATCTTGCCGGCGTGGTCGCAATTCTTGATCAGATACTTCATGAAGTTGTGATGACCCGAAATCTGCAAAAAGGGGAGTGCCAGGGTGTAAAGGCAAAGCGCTGTGCACGAAGTAAGAAGTGCCGTCAGCTTGCGCGGGGCATGGGTATACGCAATGCTGCCGCGCAAGAGGCCCCTGCGTAAATGATACTTTCTCGTAAGCCGGTTGGTTGGCTGGGTCTCAAAGGCCACCGCCTCATCACACCACACAAACTTATGTCCTTTTCGCATCAATCGCTGAAAAAAATTCTTGTCCTCTCCATGCATGGAGAACGCCGGATCAAACAAGTTCCGTTCGTCATCAATCAGAGCCCGGTTTAGCAGGAAGTTCCCGCTCCGCGTCTCGTTCCAGTCTAACACATAGCCCGTCCGATAGCGGGGGTGATGAAACAGCCCGACTTCGCGAATCCACTGCGGCGGCTCCGCTTCAAAATGCGGCTCGACCGGACCCAGTACACCGTCAGCTCCGGAATCAAGACATGTGCGCAGCAGTTCTAACAGCCAGGTGTCGATTGGGACTTGGTCGTCGTCGATGAACGCTACAAAATGGCCGCAAGCCTTGCGCAAAGCCATGTTTCGCGCCAGGGCAATGTTTTGATGAGGCTCGTTATAATATGTGATATCGAGCGGCGATCTGCGGGACAAATCCTCGATTGGTTGTTTGGCCGATTGCTCGGCATCGTTATCAACAACAACAACCGAATATGTGAATGCATTTTCTGTTTGTTGCTTCTCCAGCGCCTCAAGCAATCGCGTCAAAAAGCGCGGCCGCCGAAAGGTGCAGATACAAACGCAAACATGCACGTTACCCGGGTTCATATTTTGAGTTACAGACTTAATGGAGTGGCGCTGGCGCATAGGCCCAGTGGTTAATCGATGCGAACCCATGCTAAGCATGCAGACTCCAACAAAGACGATCCGCGAGGCGCAGGTCGGGGAATCGCACAGAGGTTTACCCTGAGGAGCCGGCCGGAGTTGGACTAGCTGTTGGGTGTGGGTGTAGAGGTGGCGGGTCTGCTCCGTTCACAAACCGATACCCTGCTGGGATACGCTCTCTTTCGTTGTTAGTTGGTGAGGTGGAGTCGTAAGGTGGCCATGTCAAATTTCCAAAGAATGCTGGCTTGGCGGTATAATATAGAGATATCGGCAGAGTATGATCCGGACTAGCCCAGTCGTGAACGGAATCGCTGACGAAATCGTAGTTCCCATGAAGAATCGCCGTGGAGTATGGAAGGGAATCCGTATGTGAGCCCCCGGCTGACGAATAACCAAACCGGAACATGGTAGGCCGTGAACCTCCGCTGCCGTCGTTAATTACGGTGCCATTAGTCATCGAACTGTTACCGACGATGTTGCCGATCAAGTTGAAGTACCGGTTGTACTTCTCGACCTCAATCACGCTCCACAGCGAGGGACTACTAAGCGAGTATGATGTCTGCTTTCCGCTGAAAGAGTTGCGAAAGGCAGTGATGTAGCTGCTGCTGCCTTGAGTATAATCTCCCCAGAAACATGCTGCCCAGTTTCCCTCCCACAAGTTCATGTATGGATGCGCGCCGTGGTTACCTACCTGGTCTTCACTAAGGAAGCTGGCGTCGCGGGTGGTCGGGTGTCCCTGAACCGACTCCCAATTGTCGTCGGTGTAATTGTAAAGTATGACGCAGCCGGTGCCGCCTCCCTCAAAGACGATGCTGTGGCGGGTTTCTCGCACGATATTGTCCTCTACCTTGTGTCGGCTGTTCCAATGGTAGAACTCGATTCCGTAATTCGCGCCGCTGTCGTGGCCCGCTCCGTGGTGAAAATAATTGCGACGGTATTCGTTGGCATAACAAAACTCTGTCCAGACGTGCGGCGACCCGGAACTGTTAGCTCCCACGTCGTAAGTCTCCACTCCTTTTATCCAGCAAAATTGGCTGAACCGAAGCCAAATCATCCGAAAATTCGTGCCATCGCCCTGGAGTCGCATATTCTCCAGGCCAGCCATTGAAACTCCGAACGTCTGTTTGCGCACGGATTGGCCGGTTGGATTGGGAGTTACCTGATACAGCGGCGGGTCGATGGTGATGACATTCCCGGCGATGTTGGTGATCTTGGTGTATTGCGCCCAAACGTGCGGATCAGGCCCTGAATCTTCACCAAGCCAGGTGTAGCCCTTGTCGTCGGTGGCCGCTGTGTCCTTATTTTGATAGACGCAGATATAGTCTCCGGTGGACAGACCGACGACGCTGGAAAGGGTGAGGTTGGCTGATCCCTGGGCGTAGCCAGAAGTAATCGGGATGCCCGACTGCGGACGCGGCATCCAGCTGTTCTCTCTGTAACCACCATTAAAGAAGATTTTTGTGCCGTTTGACATCAAAAGCGTGGTAGCGTTTCCGTTGGCTGCGGGTAACCAAGGAGGGAGACAGGCTTGTGCTCCACGTAATACCACGCCACTCTTCATGATGATGTCATTCCTGATAAGGTAAGTGCCTGCGGGAATCGTCAAAAGGGAGTTGGGGCGGGCAGCCGCGATGGCAGCGTTAATAGTGCCGGAGTCGTCCACCGAACCGTCTGGGTGAAGTCGGCGAATCGTAGTAGTACGTCTGAAGGAAGTGCGAATATCGCCAACGACGTCCAAGCCAGCCGGGTACCAAGAAATACTCCGGCCGGCCGGAATAGCGTACTCCGCGTTAACGTTTGGGATTGCAAACGACCAAAACAGGATGATAGCAACTTGAAGAGCCAGACGGGGCAAAATGAGTGCATGCACCTTCAAATATCCACCGGTGTCGCCGACTCTCGATCTTGCCTGCCGATTATGAGGTGCGCGGCCGCTGGATCCTCTTGTTGGCAAGAATGATAGTATGTGTTCCCTCGAGGTTAAGTAACGTCGTAAGCCAGGTGGCGAACCGCACCGGCGCTCCCCGGCCCAGGCCCCATCGAATAGCGGATTTTTGCAATCGGACAGCCCTTAGAAGTCCTTTTGCAAACGAACGTACCCGAATCGCGCTTTGCAGCGCCCCCACGCACCAGCCGCGTGCACTACCCCGGTTCGTGTACAACTCATCAGGCGCGCTTCGCTCGCCATCAGAGGAGAGCAAAAGGTTTTCAGCCTTTTTCAAGTTATCATAATAACGGGAAGGCGCTCGGGCGAGTGTTGAGTATATTTGCGACCCGTACACTTGGCACGAATTCACGTCGAATACCTTGGAGATCCGCGCTAGGAGCTCCTGGGTTGTGAAATATGGAGACTTGCCGCTTAAAGCCGAGAATACAACCAAACCATCGCTGGAAAGGACGCGGCTGATTTCCTCAAATGCGGGATCCAAGACATCCCGGTCTAGATAGTAAAGGACCTCTAAACACGTAACGACCTTGAAAGTCCCAGAACCAAACCTCAAATGCGGCAAGGCACCGCAATGAAAATCGATCCCAGGATAGTTCAACTTTGCTCGCTCCAGTGCAGTGTGCGAAATATCGACAGCGACTACTCGCTGAAATAGCTCGCTCAGTTTCTTCGAGAAATGTCCGGTTGAGCAACCAATGTCAAGACAGCTGTCTGCCAACGGTTCCAAGCTTTCGCCCTGCAGCCGCTTACGAATCGCTTCCAAGACGAACGCGTATCTCTTCAACTCATAAGCCTTCCAAGAATGCCCCCATGGGTCATCGGCAACTACACGGAATCTGGCCTCAAGCCAAGCCTCAGACCCGTAGACGGGAACCCCATGTATTGGGCGCACGCTGCCCGGGTCTCTATAAATAGCTCTCGGTCTCGAACAGGGGTGCTCGGCGCTTCCCCCGACATCTCGCAAGTGTTCCACGATTAGCTTCACGCAAACATTCTCGAGAGCAGACCTCGCAGATAATTCATCCTAATGATTTGAGCTGCTGGAAGCGATGAGTTTTCCATGCTAAATCGCTCCAGATTCCGCGGGAAAAAGTGCCGGCGCATCCCGGCTGTTCCAAAAGAAACCTGAAGTTGCCAAGTGTCCCGCATTTCCTTGAAGAACTCCGCTCGCACCCCGGCATCCGAATGAGGGAATGCGAACGCACGGTGGTCGAGATCAAAGCGCTCGATCAAGAAACGAATGCTCTCAACAGTTTGGCGAATCTGCTCTTCGAGAGGCAGTTCTGCGTAGAGCGGATGATCGACGCTATGCGCCCCAATGGAAAAGCCTTGCTTCAATAAACTGTGGATTTGATTGGAGTTAAGATACGGCTGGTGCTTGGCCAGGTATTGATCAAAATCGTATTCACAAACTCTGGCTATTTCGGTCGCAAGGTGACGTTGGGCATAGCGGGTCGAGACCATCTGCGACTGAATACTGCCTCGTACCGTTCGACCCTCTGCCAGGATTTGTCGCACGTGCAGCTCGATGTCGGGGTTTGAGATTTGGGCGAGGTGTTCGACGAGCAAACTGAACTTGCAGTGATGCGCCATATCGACATTGTCAATAAACCCGGTCGTTAGGAAAAATATTGCCGGCACGCCTTTCGCTTTGAGAATCGGCGCGACCACGTCGTACATTTCGCGAAAGCCATCATCAAACGTCAGCAGCAAAGACCGCTTCGGAAGCGATCTGTTCCCGTTGAGGTGTTGGAACAAATCCTCCAGCGTCACTGGCTTATAATGTGAAAGGAAGAAGTCTAGGTCGTTTGTGAATTGCCGGACATTACGATATCGGTAGAGGTGCTTTACATGGGTGACCTGTTCATCGCATACCATGTGGTAGTAAGGAATTACCAGCGGAATCCCCAGGGTTGGGAGTGAGACTGGAAATGGCACCGAGGATACGAGCGTTGGCAATATCCGGTTCCTGCCCGGATGGAACGCCATGTTCGGTTGTGGCGGATAGGTTCTTTGCGCGATTGACATAAAACGGATAACGGGGTTCCTGAAAAGGAAGGCAAAGCTTGTGGCTAAACCTAGCGCACCGGAGAGTATTCAAGTGGTCGCAGCAACACCCGAAAATCACCAACAAATTCCATAGTACTCCCCTGCGGCGGAGAGCTGACCATCGCATGCGCGCGCCAAGTCGATCACTACATGCCGGTGGTTTACTTGCCCGAGCACCGCTGTCGGGTCCTCGAGCTTGTGACCAATCACGATCACCTCGCATTCCTCGATTAGCTCTGCCGTCGAAGCGCTCAATAGATTCGAAAGGTGAGGTATTTCGCGTTCGATATATTCCTTGTTCGCGCCGAGAAGTCGTGCGAGCGAAACGTAAGGATCATAAATTCGCACGGAAAACCCCTTTCCTAGCATCGTCTCGATAAGGTCCACCATCGGGCTTTCCCGCAAATCGTCGGTGCCGCCCTTGAAGCTCAACCCCAGGAAGCCGAGTTTCTTGCCACGGTACTCGCGCAATTTATTCACGACTTTGGATACTTGCCGTTTATTGCTGTCGAGCAGCGAACTCAGCATCGGCGTGTCCACGTTATGCGAGCGCGCTTTGAAATTGATCGCTCGCAAATCCTTGGGCAAGCAGGAGCCACCGAAAGCAAAGCCAGGTTTAAGATAGGATGGAGAAAGGTTCAATTTGGTATCCAAACAGAAAATCTCCATGACCTGGTGGCTGTCGATCTTCAGTTCTTTGCAAATGTTTCCGATCTCGTTGGCGAAGACAACCTTTACAGCGTGAAATGAGTTGTCGGTGTATTTCACCATCTCGGCCACACGCAACGGCACCCGTTTTAGCGGCGCCGGCAACTTCGCATACAGCTCTGCCAGCGCCTCGCCGGAACGAGTATCCAGCTCGCCGATAATCGTTTTAGGCGGTTGATAAAAATCCTGGACCGCGGTGCCTTCGCGAAGGAATTCCGGATTCATGCAAACACCGAAGTCCCTCCCGGCTTGCCTGCCGGAAGCACGCTCCAAACCCGGAATGACCACCTCCTCCATCGTACCCGGCAGCACGGTGCTGCGAACCACTACCCGGAAATAATCCTTTTTGCTCCTCAAGGCCGAGCCAATATGCTCCGCCACCCGACACACGTGGCTCAAATCGATGTTCCCGCTTCCCAGACTGGGCGTTCCGACGCAGACGATCGCCAACTCCGTTTGCGCAATTGCTGCTGCCCAATCTGACGTGGCAGTGATCTGTCCCTTGGCGACAAACTTTTTGAGTATCTCCGCCAATCCCGCTTCGACAATCGGGCTTTGCCCGCAACTCAGCATGCCAACCTTTGCCAGGTTAGGCTCGACTCCCACAACGGTATGGCCCATTCCCGCCAGGCAACCTGCCGTGACGCTGCCCACATACCCGAGTCCGAAGACAGAAATACGCATAATGTTCAATTACCAACAAAGGGGCTAAATCCAAACCGTGGATTGCGCCCTGCGGCCCGAAACAAATTCCACGCACTTCAGGAATCCTTGAAACATCCCTTCAGTCGAGGCACGCTTCAATATATCCTCCCTGGCATTGGCAGAAAGCTGCGCCCGCACTTCATCATGGTCCGCCAGGTACAAAATGCGCTCCCGCAACGCTGCGACATCGTTTTCCGGAACGATGAACCCATTCCGGCCGTGCTTTAGATAGCAAATTTCCGGCGGCTGGAGGCCCGCTTCGGTAACTACCGGAAGTCCCCAATAGAACGCCTGGTTCAGTCCCAAGCCCACGTGTCCGGGAATCGAGGAAATGTCCGCCATCTTAAAAATGCGGCTGATCTGTAGATTCTGCGGATCGTGGACTTCACCCAGATAGCGAGTGTTTTCAGAATTGATGCGGGACTTGAGTTCTTCCGGCATACTGGAACCCACAATCACCAGTCCGAGGTCATCCCGCTTTAAGCCCCGGAACAAGTCTATCAGATGATCGATCTTTTTTCGGTTTCGCTCCTCGCCAATGCGGCCTGCAAACAGGACGACCTTCTGGAACGGGATGCCGAGGGATTCCTTGATTTCACCCTTGGACTCTTCGATCTGCGGAAACTCCTCAAAGTTAATCGTGTTATTGGCGATAAAGGCCTTGTGCCGCTCATCGGAATCCGGGCCAGCTTGAGCCAATGGGTTAGCGGCCAGGTGATCCTGTCCTTGAGGTGCAGAAAGAGTATAACCACGTCGGGCCGCAATGAGCGGATGTGACGGCGGTAACGGAAGAAGTTGAACGCCATCTCCGTCAACGGGAAACGCGGTGGGATGCGATTCTGTTTCTGCAATTTATTCGTGATGACGCTAAAGTCCCATCCTTCCTCCCTGAACCGTGCCCAAAAGTAGTTGTAAACGGAAACCCGGTAGTGCATCACGGTGTTAGAAACCAACAAAACCTTCTTCACCGGCTGTTAGACCGCGGTATTGTGACTTAACGTGGTTGCGTGGCCAGCAGACGGGACATCCGCCCATACGTGTGGTTCTTCGGCATCTGTTGCCTGGTTGGCGTCGCCACTGGCGGAGACTTGCATTGCGTGACCCACCGGATTGATCGCAACGAGCAAGAAAAGAAACCAAAAGAACTCAGTCGGCCGCGCGAAGGAGGCTTCGGTCCAATTGCTCACGAGCACGCAAGCCAGCAGGGCGAGTCTCATTTGGCCGTACTCGAAACTAGTTTCGTTAAGGCGGAACGCACTTCGAAAAGCCGAGTAGATCACCAGCATTAGCAGCGCCAATCCCGTCACGCCAAGGTTGAGAAAAACCTCAAGGTAACCATTATGCGCCTGATTCGGCTTGAAATAAGTCTCATTCGTCCATAACTCCGCCTGAATTGTCTCCTGCATCTGCGGGGTAAAGAAGCTGTCAAAACCGCTGCCGAACCAAGGGTGCGCCATACCCTTATGTAGCACGAGTGGCCAAAAGTCAGCTCGATCGGTCAAATTTACGTCTTTGTGCAGAACATCCTCAATGATATGGTCCGTCAGGGACCTGTGTCCAGTAAGGCCAGGCAGGACTTGGACGAATAGAAATAAAAGAACGAAAGGGGTCATCAGGGAAGCCAGCCGGAGGTACCTTTTTCTGACATACTCGGTGAGGTAGAAGACTCCCGTAGCCAGAGCGAGCAGAACAATAGCCGTACTGCTGCGAGACAGCGAACCCGTGCTGCCGCCAAAGAGCAGGTAGAGGCTTACCACCAGGAGAGGGATTTCAAAAGGTATCCCGGCGACTCGCATATTCTTAGCCCATTCCGATTTGCGCCGCCTCATCGTCCAATGCCACAACAAATAAGCACTCGCCACAAAGCAGACCAAGCCCAGCCAATTCTTATCCACCGTCACACCAGTCCATGAATCACCCTGCCCCCTGCCAAGGCCAGGGAAATACATGCTTAGAACCAGGGAGAGCGGAATCAGGACCACGATGGCGCGCCTGAGGACACAGAGGACCGCAACAAACGGATTCAGTTCAGTGAGCACGAGCAGCGCCATGGTCACATCCCCTACACACCGAAACCAACGTTTGAAAGCAAAAGAGATATCGCCTGACCAGAGGATGCTTAGAGTCACGTAGGCAAGAAACAAAAGTAGGACACGGTTTT
>WNFO01025364.1_pt1 | contig 11360 bp, 9 predicted proteins | sample 5400251 | NCBI WGS metagenome assembly WNFO01 (sample SAMN13153354, study PRJNA577476) | soil metagenome | isolation source: 100 cm saprolite under Madrone tree | place: USA:California | collected 2016-06-14 | reverse complement strand
ACCGATGGCCCACTCCAGCCCGCGCAGGTGCTCGTAATTCGCGGGGGGAACGAACGGCGTGTCGCGCACGCTATCCAGGAACCATTGGCCGTCTTTCTTAACGTGGACGATAGTGAAATGAGCTTGGCTGGGCGGCGCCCCGCCCGGTGGAAAGACCGACGTGGTCCCCTTCTCGATAGCGACGTCGGAGGTCACGAAATGAAGGGCGTCGCTGTCGATGCGCAGCTTGAGGTCCTTGTTGTCCGCGAAAACGCCCTTGAAGGCCTCTTCGATGGCTTCGCGCCCCTTGAGAACTTTGCCGGTTTGGTCGGTGTATTCACCCTCCGGCGTCCAGAAAGCGGCCAGGGCTTTGGCATTGCCTTTGTGAAAGGCTTCGATAAATGCTTCGGCGTTCTTGCCGATGGCGGCGGAGGCCTCCGGACTGCCTTGCCGATCCTGAGCCGGGCCCGGCAAAGCCCACCCAACGAACACCGTGGCCGGGATGGCCAGCAAAAGCGCAATTCTGTTTCGCATGGCATGATCCTTTCAATTCGGTAGGGTGGTCTTCGCAACCCAACCTAAACTTCAATCGATGAAATTTGCATGGTGGGTTCCGAAGACTTCACCCACCCTATTCAAGATGTCAGGCGATAGGTTAAGGGCGCGCGAAACTCGCGAAGAATTTAGAAGCGTCAGGACCAACCGACGCAATCAATCGACGGGAGAGGACGACAAGTTTGCATGATTACCTCTTAACAATCATGCCTGCGAAAGGATCGGCTCCGTCCCCATCTTCAGGAACGCATGGTCTTCTGATATATGCTGACTCTAGTGCAAGTCAAGAGTCCGGCATACTTCTTCACAAAGCTATCACACGGCAAGGACATGCGAACGCCATAGGACGGACATGCCTTGTCCGTCGGCTCCGACCCGAATTCGAGAATGTGATGCGATTGAAAAGTAGGAATTGCCCGGCGACTGTCAGAACCGAAAAGGAGGACACATCATGGAAACCCTCCTCCAGGTAGTCCAAGCCGGCCCGTTGCCGGGTGCTAAAGCCGCAATGAAAACGCTGGTCCAAGCGGGGTGCAAAAAATCTGCCAAGCGACTGGGCAAACAAATATGCTTTTCTTGTTGCCATATGCCAATCCATGGGAGAAAATCAGCGCCGACTCGAATCACTCTCCAACCAGGAGCATCTATGAAAAGCCGACTCATTTCCGCTACGATTTCTATCTTCCTGTTTACCGCTACTTGCATCTTGGCCGAGGACAAGAAGGAGCCGCCGGTCGTTCCCCCACGCCAAGGGAAAAGTGAAACGATTCAACTCTTTAATGGCAAGGACCTGGACGGCTGGAATGGTCATGAGAACCTGTGGTCAGTCCAGGACGGCGTCATCGTGGCCAAAAACACCGAGCCGATCAAAGTCAGCACCTATCTCTTAACCAAGCGAAACTTTACCGATTTTCGCCTGACCTGCACGGTCAAGCTGGTGCAGTCGGAAATGCATTCCGGTATCGCCTTCTGGGGCCGTAATGCGCCCGAGCATGGCGATAAATACACCTACGCCGGCCACCTGGTCATGTTTCCCTCGGGATGGGGAATGTACGACCTCTTCGGCCGAAATGGTCTGCCTCCCAGTGGAGAGCCGGCTAAGAAAGTCGGCAAGCAACACGATTGGAACGACCTGGAAATCTTGGCCCAAGGCAACCTCGTCCGCGTGGCCGTCAATGGGACCGAGGTCGTTGATTGGCGCGACCCGGAGCCAAAGCGAATCAAGGAGGGGCCGATCGGCTTGCAACTTCATTCCAATAAGGACCCCCAGGAGGTGCATTTCAAGAATTTGGTTTTAGAAACGTTTCCGAAAGAGGATAAGTTGACAACAGTGAAATAAGTTAAGGCTGGTTCGCTCAAGATGCCCCGCCCTTTATGCGTTCAAAAGTGGCGGACTCGCTCGTTTTCATGCCACAGGATCATGTGGCGAAAAGACTTGTGGAAAAAAGCGAGTCCGCCAACGCCCCGCGGACAACTTGGCGGACTCGCTTTTTTTGGAAGTTGATTTTGAACTCCAAAGCCGTTACAGACCCCTGCTCTCCAGTCGTTCGATGCGCTGCCGGATCGCTTCGGGAATGGCGACTTTTTTCCCATCGGCGTAATTGAAAGTGACGATGGTCCCCCCGCCGTCCGCGGCTACGGCATTTAACCGATGGCTCACAAGGCAGTATTCCATTTGGAAGCGGTCTTCTTCCACTTTCGAAATCCGACATCCGACTGACATTGTGTCCGGATAAGTCAAAGGCTTGCGAAAGCGCGCTTGCGTCGCGGCCAGAATAGGTCCGATGCCGGTTTCTTTTTCGTACTCGAACCAGTCCAGCCGGCGGAAATACTCCAGGCGCGCATTTTCGAAATACCGAAAATACACGACGTTGTTGACATGGCGATACGAATCCATGTCGCCCCAAGCCACGGGCAGCTCCACGATCACCGGGTAGCCGGCTAACAATGACGTATCGATGCTCATCTTTCACATCTCCGTCAGCCGTTTTCTCGTTCCAACTCTTTAAGAAAATTGAGCGCTTCATCGAGCGTTCCGACGGGTGCGCCGGGAACCCGGCCTTCATCGTCGAGCCGGCGAAGCAGCATCAAGTCTTCAAAATCCGGACTCGCCTCCAGCTCGCGCCTCAATTTCGCCGGCAGCTTGCCTTCCTGATAATCGTGGGCATTCATGTGATGTTCGATGAAGAAACGCGTGCGGTCGGTGATGGCACCGTCCAGCGCTGCCAAACCCGCGGCCACATGATCGGTCGGGTCCAGCCCTTTGCCGACGTCATGGAGCAAAGCCGCCAGCAGGAACTCTTCGTCGTAGGGCTGATGCTCGCGAGCCAACTCGAACACTTGCAATGAGTGATAGAGTACGTCTCCCTCCGGATGATATTGAGGCGACTGGCGCACGTCCTCCAAAGGCAAGAGCAACATGCGATAGAGCTGATAGGGATCCACCTGGCCCACCTGCGGCGCCGGCTCGTCCAGGTTGATGCCGAGGTACTCTTCAAGCAGCAGCTCTTCCAACTCCCGAATGGACGCCCGCTCGATGGCCTTGCCCGTGACCGAGCTTCGGAAAACGTAATGGGCCTTGTCATCTGGATAAACCGTCAGTTCAAAATGGAACCGGTCATAGATGTGGATATGAGTAAACACCCGCGCTTCCTGATGCTTGACCACCTGCTTTCGTTCCATGTCAAATTGGAAGCCTTCGTTCTGAAGAATATCGGTGACCAAGCCGACACTGTCGGTGAAAACGTGGATATCGATGTCCGATCCCTTGCGAACATGCCCGGTCATGACGCTGCCGATCAACCGTGGGCGAAATGCCCGGAGCAATCGCATGAGTCGGAGGGCTTCCAAGCGCATATCGCGCAGGTTCTCCATGCGGCGGTCGCCTTCATGGATGCGGGCAAAATGTTGGATCTGTTCGCGGATTTCGGCGTTGGACGGGAGGTCTTCGGGTTTGATGCCTTTGCGGCAGACCTGCTTGGCCGCTTTACGCTTAGCGGTGTAGTATTCCGATTCGACGCGCTCATACATCAGCCGGGCGGCATCGAGCGCGATTTGCCGGCGGAGTTTTTCATTGGCCATTCCTTTTCATGCGCCGTTACCAAGCCCATCAATGCGGCGCGGGGCTTCTCCTTAATATTATCGTGCGGCCGCTCCTGAAAGAATATCATTCCCAGGGAATTTAGTTGACTCTAACGAAAACACGATGACAATAACCCAAGAGCCTCGAAAAAATAAGGAGGGCCATCATGGCCAGTCATTTGTCTCGTCGCGATTTTCTTGGCCGGTCGGCTGTGGCCGTCGGCACCCTAGCGGCCGCCAATTTGACAATTCGAGCGGCCGACAATCCCCGCAAGCTTAAAAGCGGCGCCGATCAGGTCACGCTGGGCAAGAGCGGCGTGAAAACCTCCCTCATCGGCATGGGCACTGGCTCGGTCGGGGTCAATCATTCGTCGAACCAGGTGCGACTCGGCAACGAAAAGTTTTGTAAGCTCGTCCAATATGCTTATCACGAGAAAGGCATCACCTACTTCGACACGGCCGATCAATACGGGTCGCACATTTACCTCCGCGACGCCCTCAAAGGAATTCCTCGCGATAGGTTATTCATCCAAACGAAAACCCGGGCCACGACCGCCGAGATGGCCAAGGCCGACGTCGAACGCCTCCGCCAAGAGCTGGGCATGGATTACGTCGATACGCTGCTCATGCATTGCATGCAGACCAGCACCTGGCCTAAGGATTTTCGGCCCGTGATGGACGTGCTCTCCGAGGCCAAACAAAAGGGACATGTCAAAGCAGTGGGCGTGTCCTGTCACGGGATGGATCCGCTGCGCGCGGCCGTCGACTGCGATTGGGTCGAGGTCGATCTCGCCCGCATCAACCCCGTCGGCGTCAAGGCACGGATGGACGGCAAGCCGGAGGAGGTCGTCCCTTGCCTCAAGTCCATGCACGACCAAGGCAAGGGCATTCTTGGAATGAAGATTCTGGGCGAAGGCACTTTCAAAACCGAAGAGCAGCAATTGGCATCGTTCCGATTTGTGCTCGGCCTGGGTTGCGTGGACGCGATGGTCATCGGCTTTGAAAGCCAGCAGCAAATCGATCAGATCATGAGCCGAGTGGAAAAAGTGTTGCAGGAGGGTTAGAAATCAGATCCGCAAGCCCACGGATGGCCATCCGTGGGCTTTTTTTTACGCATACACCCGGTAATCCATATCGGGGAATATATTGTGCCGGCGCTCGATCTCGTTCAACCAACCCTCGTCAATTTCATTGTTCTTGATCTGCTCGTAGAGATGATTGAAGTTCAGCACATGGACACGAGTCCGGTCTTTGGCGTATTCCACCATCGTGCCGGTTTTCATGATGAAAGCCCAGTCGCTGGATTGGGCCAGGAGGACTTCGCGAGTGGCTTGATTAAGCGCTCTTCGTCGAAGCGGATTGGGATCGACATTATGCTGGGCCAGCTCGACCATACGCTCGGCGATCTCATGTAAGTGCCGATACACCCAATCGTTCGATCCTTCCAGCCAGACCTCGCAATATCCCTTGTAACCCCAACTCGAAAACGACGGTTGGCTCACCTGGATCTTCGGATGACGATCGAGATACTCCGGAACGGTGATCGTCTTGACGGTCTGCTGGTCCCAGTGAATCTTTCGAAGCAAGAAGTTAATCCAGTCTGGTCCTTCGAACCACCAATGGCCGAATAGCTCGGCATCATAAGGCGCGACGATGAGGGACGGCCGACCGTCCATCGAGCCGCTTAGCCATTCGACTTGCTTTTCAGAACTCGCGATACTGATAATCCCCGGGGTAACCTTCAATGGCGCTCCATACTTGCTTGCTCGATTCCGTGTCGCGGGCGAGAGCGGCTACGCGGCTGGAAGGGCACACGATGGGCGCGTAAACGCCGAACCGGGGTCGAGGCTCGGCAAACAGGACGCCGTGAGTGTCGGTAAAGAAATAGCGGATGCCGGCTTCTTTCAAAAGCTCGTCCACCCCGGGGACATAGCCGCACTCGGGAAGCCAAATTCCCTGCGGTCTTTTGCCGAAGTGGCGGGCGAATTCCCGCGCCCCAATTTCAATTTGAGCGCGGAGGCCGTTTCGCTGGTGACTCATGAGCGGAAGGAAACCATGCGTCGCCGCGCAGGTGATGATTTCCAATTTGCCCGCTTCAAAAAATCGCCGAAACCCGTGGAGCAAGTTGTTCCCATATTGATTGACAAACACTTNNGCAAGAAGCGATGATGATACATGTGGGCGAGGTGATTGAATTGCGGCTGCCACCGGGTTCGCTCGATCTCCTTGCCGGCCAAGGTGATAAGGTTGTCGATGTGACGCACGTAGCGATATTGCAAGAGCGGATCGCTCAGCATGGCGGCCAAGGTCGGCGTTACGGACATGGTCATCCGCCAATCGGCGCCGTCACGCTCCAAACCGTCAAAGACCTCTAAGAGAGGAACGTACGTTTCCGTGATGGCCTCATAAAGCCAGTCTTCTTCCAGAAAATCGTCGTATTCCGGGTGACGGACGAAGGGCAGGTGAGCATGCAATATCAGACAAAGATATCCCAAGGGGGTCGGCATGGATCCTTCCTTAGAGGACTTGTGGCTGACAACGAGTCTGTTTGTTTGATTATGACGAAGGAGAAATCATTTCAAGGTGTGAGCGGGACCTTTGGCTTGACTCCAGGAGCGGAGGAAACCAAATGGTCCCCATCAGTCCAGGATCCGCGCCACATGACTCTGCCCACCGCGAGGTCCGATTCGAAAACAAGCTCATGAGGGTCCTTGGCATCCCAGGCAGGCAAGGGCAAGACGATCAAGTCCGCCGATTTGCCGGGGGCTAAACTGCCGGTTTCCTGGTCCCAGCCCAAAGCCTCGGCGCCCGAAAGTGTGAGCATTCGCAAGAGTTGGTCGACGGGAAAATCAGGGAAGAGTTGTCGAACAAATCGAGCCTCCGCCAAGAGGTTCAAATCAGGATTGGAGGCCAGGCTGTCGGTGCCCAATGCGACACGCCCACCGGCCGCCAAGATCTCTCGGAAAGGATGAGGAGCATGTCCAAAAGTCGCGTGCGTACGGGGACAGTAAACGACGGTCGTCTTGGCTGGTAACCGGGAAAGTGAATCTGCATTTAGGTAGTTTCCGTGAATCACAAGAAAATTGAAATTGTTTTGTCGAATCAGTGTCTCGGTCTCATGAATCAGGCCTTCGGGGTCCCAAACCCCCAGGTCCGAAAGGAATGCGACCAATGGGCCGCGCCGATGTTTCAGGAGTTCCAATTCCTCGAGCGTTTCGCTGAGATGGGACGCAAGGGCGACTTGCCGAGTCCTGGCGATTTCAAAAGCCGTCTCGAATAGCGAAGAGCGAACGCTGTAGGGCGCATGAGGACTTACTCCCGGCCGGCAAGTTGGCGTTGCGGGATGTTCTTCGAGCCATCGTCGCGCCTGAGACTCCGAGATTTCCGCCCGGTCCTTGGGTAATCCTAAAAGTTCATAAAAGACGACCGCTCTTACGGGAGCTTGAGCGAGAATCGGCCAGCTCCATCCTTGCGAAGCAATGTCGCCAATGAGAGTGGTCCCATGGCGGATACATTCAGCAATTCCAGCGCGAATGTCGTTGGCGGCCTGAAGAGGCGGCAAGCTTCGGCGGTATTGAACTACGCCTCGAAGCCAATGGACAGAATCTGGAGTTGGTTGGAGCTTTCCCTTGAGTCCGGTCAGATCCAGATGCGTGTGGGTATTGACCAGGCCAGGCAAGATCGCGACGTTGCCCAAATCCAAGTCTGCGTGCCGCCGTCCGTGGGGTTCCACTGCTTGAATGAGTGGGCCGGCAATCGTGATCGTGCCTCCTTCCAAAGGAGGTCCGCTCACGGGAAAAAGCCAGCGTGCGGTCAAAGTCAGCGGGGTGGTCATGGACGCGGCTCCCTGCCTAGTAATAAAGAGGGTTCCTGATATAATTCCCGTTCCTTCACGCTTCCCAGGTGTGTCGCGCGACAGACCAGCGCTGAAGGATTACTCTTTTTATAGTTTGCACCATTCGACCGGGAATCAAGAGGCGTTCAGGTCGTTCGGGGTGAAGACGAGGTATCAAGAGAAATGGTGAATCGAAACTTGCTTCGGCAATTTGACCTTGCCGAGGACGAGATGCGGCAGGAGTTGGAGGCCGCGTTTAGCCAGGATGTTCAGGATTGGCTCCCGGCTCAAGAGCAGGAGTTCGAGGTCAACAAGATCATCACCGGCCGCGTCCTGAATGTCGTCGGCGAAGAGGTTTGGGTGGATGTCGGTTACAAAAGCGAAGGCATCATTCCGCTCCCAGAATGGTATGACGAAGGATTGGACAAGGTCGTCCCGCCCAAACCGGGGGACCAAATCGATGTCTTGCTGGACGCCGTGGAAGATGAAAGCGGCGCCATCGTTCTGAGTTATCGAAAAGCCCGCCGGCAAAAGGAATGGGAAGACGTCATCGCCAAGCACAAGGAAGGCGACGTGGTCAGCGGCGCGGTCACGCGCAAGATCAAAGGCGGTCTGTTGGTGAATATCGGCGTCAATGTCTTTCTGCCCGCCAGTCAAGTGGATATCCGCAGGCCGCCGGACATCGCCGACTACATCGGCAAAACCATTGAATGCAAGATCCTCAAGATCGACGAAGCCCGGCGCAATATCGTCGTCAGCCGACGCAAGCTCATCGAAGATCAGCGCGAGGAAATGAAGAAGAAACTCCTCAGCGAGATCGAACCGGGCCAGGTGCGCAAAGGTATCGTGAAGAACATCGCGGAATTCGGGGCTTTTGTCGATCTAGGCGGGATTGACGGCCTCTTGCACATTACTGACATGAGCTGGGGCCGCGTGGCCAATCCCCACGAAATGGTGCACATCGATCAAGAGCTCGAGGTTTACATCATTACCGTGGACAAGGAAAAGGAAAAGATCGCCCTCGGTCTCAAGCAAAAGACGAGTAGCCCCTGGCAAGGCGTCGAAGAAAAGTACCCGATCGGAAGCCGTCATACTGGCGAAGTCGTCAATGTGATGAGCTATGGGGCGTTCGTCAAGCTGGAAGCAGGAATCGAAGGGCTGGTCCATATCAGCGAAATGAGTTGGACGAAGCGAATCAATCATCCGAGTGAAGTCGTCTCCATCGGCGACCAAATCGACGTCCAAGTCCTCAACATCAACCGGGACAAGCAAGAGATTTCGCTGGGGATGAAACAAGTTCAGCCCAATCCTTGGGATAAAGTCGCCGAGCGCTATCCTCCGGGAACCGTGATCAGCGGCGTGGTCCGCAATTTGACCAATTATGGCGCCTTCATCGAAATCGAAGAGGGCATTGACGGCCTTCTCCACGTCAGCGATATGAGCTGGGTGCGCAAGGTCGGCCATCCCAGCGAGGTGGTTAACAAGGGTGATAAAGTCCAATGCATTATTCTGAATGTCGACCAGGAGCGCAAGCGCGTCGCTCTCGGGCTGAAGCAGATGGCCAACGACCCGTGGGAAGGCGACATTCCGGGTCGATATCATCGCGGGGATGTGAAAAAAGGCAAGGTAACCAAGCTGACCAACTTCGGTGTCTTCATCGAATTGGAGCAGGGATTGGAAGGATTGCTGCACATCTCCGAGTTAGCCGAGCATAAAGTCGAAAGCCCGGAAGAAATCGTCAAAGTCGGGGATGAAATTGAAGTCAAAGTGCTTCGGGTCGATGCGGCCGAGCGCAAGATCGGCCTGAGCCGCAAACAGTTGCACTGGACGCAGGAGCAATCCGACGCGGCCGAGGAAGCCGCGGCCGCCGAGAACGCCAAAAAGCAAGAAAAGGAACTCCGCGGAGGCACGGGCTCCGGCTCGGGACCACTCATTCCATCTCCGGATTCGCAATCCAATGACGAAGCCGCCCAAAAGGAAGTATGATCACTTAGAATCCAATCCGAAAACGTGAATGATCATCACGAGCAGGTGACGCCCTGCTCGTGATTCCTTTTTCTATTCCCATGCGTTCTTGGATAATTACACCCGGCAAATTAAGGGAACGCAGATTGTAGAGATCGTCACATCAACGTCGAGTCCGTTCGGTTATGGGGAAATGGCTGGTTGCTCAAGCAGTATGGCCTTTCTCTTTGCCCAAACGGAAAAGTTTCAAGTCGGAGACTTCAGCAATTTGACAAACGAGGTCGATATCCAATTCAGGCGAAGGCCAGCCCTAGTAAACGCATGTTTAGCCAAGGGCTGGCTTGGGTCTCCGCCGGGGGCTGGCGTTTACCGGATCCCCGACGTAAGCTTGTTTTGGGTTTGCTGGAAACGAACTCACGCTGGAATCATCTTCATGACGCGCACGCCAAGGCAACGGAGTGAATCGGTCCAGTCCCCGCTGGAAACTTATCTTCGGGAAATCAACGAAACACCACTGTTGAATGCCGATCAGGAGAAGAGCCTCGCCTATCGGATTGAAACGGGGGACCACGAAGCTCGCGACCAAATGGTTCGTGCGAATCTTCGTTTGGTCGTCAACATTGCTCGAGGCTATTCCGGCAAAGGCTTGGCCCTCCAAGACCTCATCGAAGAAGGCAACCTTGGTCTCTTGCGGGCGGTCGAAGGGTTCGACCCCACGATGAACACCCGCTTCAGTACTTATGCCAGCTACTGGATCAAGCAATCGATCAAGCGAGCGCTGGTCAACACCGCCAAGACGATTCGCATACCGGCTTACATGGTGGAGCTGCTGGCGAAGTGGCGGCGAGCGACGGCGAAGCTGCAAGACGAGCTAGGCCGGCCCCCGACTCAGGAAGAGATCGCGGTGGCCTTGGATCTGCCCAAGAAAAAACTCAACATCATCAAGAAAGCCATCCGCATTTACAACTCCGCTCCGCAGACCGACCAGACGGAGTCCGGGTGGTCTTTGGACGAAATGCTGATGGACGGCAACGCCAAGACGCCCGACACGGAAATGGTCGAAGCGGACGACTTGCAACACGTCCTCCAACTTCTTGACAAAATGGACAAGCGAGAAGCCACGGTGCTGCGCATGCGGTTTGGTCTGGATGACGAGGAACCCAAGACGCTCAAGGAGATCGGTGAGCGGCTAGGACTTACGCGCGAACGGGTCCGTCAGATCGAAAACGAAGCCTTGAGCAAGCTCAGCGAAAGTCTGCAAACTTAAGAGAACTTTTCTGGCAACAAGAGCCCACGGCCGTGGCCGTGGGCTTTTCTTTTGGGCCCGCCTTTCAAATCAACGGGCAAAAAAGGGCGATCATGTCTATGCGCGGCTGAGCTAGAGATAACGAATTTGCCGGAAAAAACGGAATTTCGCTTTCGATTTTTAGTTGACAAGCGTTTGGGGGTGTTTTAAGATGGGTCCCGCGGCAGCGGGAAGTGGTACGTGACGAAGCGACCCACCCCCTATCGCCTTTTCTTTAACCGTCCGAGGTCGAAAGTGGCACGATTCCCATCGGGGATTGATTCTTGGAAGACCCAGGCAATTCTCACCTGAAATCAGGGAGATTTGCCTTTTTTTTTCGCACATCCCTTGCCTGGGACATGCGATAGGCCCGCCTGACTTCGCAACCGCATGCGGTTGCCTGCGTCCTCTTGGTCTTGAGGCGCGATCGCGGCTGTTTCACTCCCGGAAATGGATATCGGGGAGAATCAGAGAGGGGTAAGGATGCCCTCCCGGCATCCTCTTGCATTGGCCGACCGGGGCTCAGCAACGCTATCGGAGTTGTGGCACATGACTCAGGATAAAAAGAAAAATCGGGGTAAGAAGTCCCTAAATAAAGCGGCCCAAGGTCGCGGGAAAAAGGTTGCTTCCCCGCATCGTTCCCGGGCAGCGAAAACCTTA
>WNFO01005172.1_pt1 | contig 11365 bp, 9 predicted proteins | sample 5400251 | NCBI WGS metagenome assembly WNFO01 (sample SAMN13153354, study PRJNA577476) | soil metagenome | isolation source: 100 cm saprolite under Madrone tree | place: USA:California | collected 2016-06-14 | reverse complement strand
ATCCGCGTGCGCAACTCTTCCCAGATTCGCTCGTCCGGCCAGTTGGCAATGTCTTCATCCACCGCGCACTGCAGATACAGCCGCGAAACTTCCGGCGACCGCATGCTCATCAGTGAAAACCCGCGCTCGTGATACGTATAAATTAATTCGTCCGACGCCGGCGGCACGCGCGCCAGAATTCCCAGCCATGCAAACGGATACTGCCGCTCATAAAACTTGATTTGCCCCGCGGCCACCGCCGGACGGCAAATCCCGTGAAACCCGTCGCACCCCGCAAGGAAATCGCACGCAATCTCGTGCTCGCTGCCGTCCTGCACGTAATGAATCCTCGGGCGCGACTCAAAATCCGAAATGCGCATGGCCTCAGCCTCAAAAAAAATCGGCGCATCATACCGGAGCCGCGCCGCAATCAGATCCTTCACCACTTCCTGCTGCGCATAAACCGTGATCGACTTTCCCACCAGGTCCTGAAAATCGATGCGGTGCCCTTCCCCGCCAAACCGCAGCTCCACTCCATGATGCTGCAATCCTTCTCGCTGCATCCGCGCGCCCACGCCCGATTCCCGCAGCATATCCACGGTGCCTTGCTCCAGCACACCGGCGCGCACGCGGCTCTCCACGTACTCGCGCGAGTGGCTCTCCAGCACCACGCTCTCAATTCCCTGCAAATGCAAAAGGTGAGCCAGCATCAGGCCGGCAGGCCCTGCGCCCACAATTCCAACTTGTGTTCGGATCATCGCCATGGAAAACTTGCGCCGCGCCCTCTTACGAGAACTTCTCGATCACTTCCTTGGGAATCGGGTGGCTCTTCACCTTGGAAGGCTCAACCGGATCACGCACCGTCCACACGCGCTTTTCAATTCCCTCAACGGCCAGCACATCTCCGCGAAACAACTTGTGCTGCAGTGAAAAACTGCTGGCCCCCCACTTCGTCACGCATGATTCCACAGCCACAATTTCTCCGTATGAAGACGGCACCTTGAAATTGCAGCTCGCCTCCACCAGCGGAATGCCCGCAATCTTGAATCGCCGCAGCATCTCCGCCTTGGGATACCCCAACGCGCGATGAAACAATGCGTTCGTGCATGCATCAAAGTATTCGAAGTACCGCGGGAAGAAAACAATGCCGAAGGGATCGCAGTCGCCCCATTCGATCTGGATTTCGCGTCGGTTGGTCAGCATTTTCGAGGTTCAGCCCGGCCATCCATTCTGGCCACTGAGAGTCTACCTCACACCGCGCGCCCCGCGCACACCGTTTGGTTTTCCGCTATGTGTTTACGGTAGACTGTGAGTCAGGGAAAGAACTCCAAGACATGACCATCGCTTACATTTGTGACGCCATTCGCACGCCCTTCGGACGTTACGGCGGCGCCCTTTCCGGCGTTCGCACCGACGATCTCGCCGCGCTTCCGATCAAACAACTGGTCGAACGCAATCCCACCGTGGATTGGAGCGCGCTCGACGACGTCGTCTACGGCTGCGCCAATCAATCCGGCGAAGACAATCGCAATGTCGCGCGCATGGCCGTGCTTCTCGCCGGCCTGCCGAAGGAAGTTTCCGCCGCCACGGTCAATCGCCTTTGCGGCTCCAGCATGGATGCAATTGCCGTCGCCGCCCGCGGCATCAAGAGCGGTGAATTGGATCTGCTGATCGCGGGCGGCGTCGAAAGCATGTCCCGCGCACCGTTCGTCGTCGGCAAAGCCGATGCGGCGTTTGCGCGTAATCTGAAACTCGAAGACACCACCCTCGGCTGGCGCTTTGTTAATCCCGCCATGAAGGCCAAGTACGGCACGGACTCAATGCCGGAAACCGGCGAAATTGTGGCCGAGGAATTTCATATTTCCCGCGCCGATCAGGACGCTTTCGCTCTGCGCAGCCAGCAACGCGCCGCCGCCGCGATCAAGGCTTGCCGCCTGTCGGAAGAAATCTTCACTGTGTCTATCCCGCAGAAAAAAGGCGATCCCGTTCTTATTTCCGTGGACGAACATCCCCGCGCGGACACCACGCTCGAAGCTCTGGCCAAGCTGAAGGGCGTTGTGAAACCCGAAGGCACGGTGACCGCCGGCAACGCTTCCGGTATCAACGACGGCGCTTGCGCGCTTCTGCTCGCTTCCGAGGCAGCCGTGAAAAAGCATGGCCTAACGCCGAAAGCCCGCGTCATCGCCGCTGCCACCGCCGGAGTCGCGCCGCGCATCATGGGCATGGGCCCAGCGCCCGCCAGCAAAAAAGTCCTCGCGAAAACCGGCCTAACTATCGCGCAAATGGACGTGATCGAACTGAACGAAGCCTTCGCCTCACAAGCGCTGGCCGTGTTGCGCGAACTGAAAGTTCCCGACGACGCCCCGCACGTAAATCCAAACGGCGGTGCAATCGCCATCGGCCACCCGCTCGGCGCCAGTGGCGCCCGCCTCGTCACCACCGCGCTTTATCAATTGCAACGTACAAAAGGGCGCTACGCACTGTGCACCATGTGCATCGGCGTGGGCCAGGGGATTTCCCTAATCATCGAACGCGTCTAATCAAGGAGATCTGCCGCATGAAGCCCCTGCTGGGTTATCGCAAGCCGGCTCCTGGAACGCAACCCAGTCATCTATATCCGCCGTACGTGTCCTCCATCAAACGCGCACCCAAACAACTTTTGGTAGCAATTCCCATCACCCTCTCCGAAATCACCGGCCCTGCTTTCCCAAAAGAAATCGCTTCGCCAAACGCTTTCGATTTAACCCGCCAGCACAAAGGCGAGCCGCTCGGCGAACGCATTGAGGTGGGCGGCCGCGTTGTGGATGAAGATGGCCGGCCCGTTCGCCACACCTTCGTTGAAATCTGGCAAGCCAATGCCGCCGGCCGCTACCTTCACAAGAACGATCAGCATAATGCCCCGCTCGACCCGAATTTCGCCGGTGAAGGCCGCACTTTCACCGACGACGATGGCCGTTACCGCTTCGTCACCGTTCGTCCCGGCGCCTACCCCTGGAAAAATCACTACAACGCCTGGCGCCCGCAGCACATTCACTTTTCTCTTTTCGGCCCCGCGTTCGCCACTCGGCTGGTCACGCAAATGTATTTTCCCGGCGATCCGTTGCTCGAATTCGATCCCATCTTTCACAGCGTTCCCGACGAAGCCGCGCGCAAGCGCTTGATCTCATCATTCGACTGGCTCAGCACAGAGCCCGACCTCTCGCTGGGCTTCCGGTTTGATATCGTTCTGCGCGGGCGCAATGCCACGCCCATGGAGCGCTGAAATGCCCGGCCCCTCTACGCCTTCGCAAACCGTGGGCCCCTTCTTCAGCATTGGCCTCGACCGTTTGAACCGCGCCAATCTCGCCGAAGGAAGCGCGGGCGAACGCCTTGTGATTCGTGGCCGAGTGCTCGATGGCGACGGCCAATCGGTCCCCGACGCCGTTCTGGAAATTTGGCAAGCCGACGCCGATGGCCGCTATCATCATCCCGAACACGCCGGCCCGCAAAATGATGCAACTCCATTCTTCGGTTTCGGTCGTATTCCCACCGATGCTCAGGGACAATTCTCGTTCACAACCATCAAACCCGGCCCCGTCCACGGCCCGGATGGCAAGCCGCAAGCGCCGCATCTGCAGATTTCACTTTTCATGCGCGGCCTTTTGCGGCAGCTTGTCACGCGAATATATTTCCCGGACGAGCCGCTGAACGCTTCCGACCCGGTTTTGCAGATTGTTCCAGAATCGCGGCGCGACACTCTGATCGCCCGGCCAACCAAGCCTGAACAAACTACCCTGGAATGGAATGTGTGCTTGCAAGGCGGGAACGAAACGGTATTCTTTGACTGCTGAAAGCAGGAGACGATCGCGCCGATGAGACTCTTCGACAAACTATTCCGTTACGAGGCGATCGATCGGATATTCTCCGACCGCGAGTACGTCCAAGCCTTGCTCGATTTCGAGGCCGCACTTGGCCGTGCCGAAGCCAAAGCCGGAGTGATTCCCGCCGCCGACGCCCAGATAATTGCCGCTGCCTGCCGCGCAGAGCAATTCAACGTTGAAGAACTTGCCGCCCAGGCTGCGCTTTCCGGCAACGTGGCTATCCCGCTTGTCAAAAACCTCACTGCGCTGGTTGCAAAGCACAACAAAGACGCCGCGCGTTTCGTTCACTGGGGCGCCACCAGCCAGGACGCGATGGATACCGGCCTAATCTTGCAGCTTCGCAGAGCATTGGAAGTCGTGGATCAGGATCTCGCGCGCTTGACCTCCACGCTGGCAACCCTCGCGGACAAACATCGCGCTGCTCCCCTCGCCGCGCGCACCTGGATGCAGCAAGCCCTTCCGACCACATTTGGTTTCATCGTTGCCGGTTGGCTGGACGCCATTCTCCGCCATCGCGCGCGCCTCGCGGAATTGCGCGCTCGCAATTTAACTCTGCAATTCGGTGGAGCAGTTGGCACACTTGCCGCCCTCTCAAGCCGTGGGCCGGCGGTTGCCAAAGCGCTGGCCGAAGAGTTGCGCCTGCCGCCGCCGTCGATCCCATGGCACACGCACCGCGATCGCATCACAGAGATCGCCACAGCCCTCGGTCTTTGCGTCGGGACGCTGGGCAAAATCGCGCGCGACATTTCGCTGCACGCACAAACCGAAATCGCCGAACTCACAGAGCCCGCCGGCGAGGGCCGCGGCGGCTCTTCCACCATGCCGCAAAAGCGCAACCCCGTAACCTGCGCAACCGTTCTTGCCGCTGCTCAACGCGTCCCCGGACTTGTTTCGACCATGCTCTCCTCCATGGTGCAAGAGCAGGAGCGGGGCCTCGGCAGTTGGCAAGCGGAATGGGAAACCCTTCCGGAAATCGTGTGCCTCTCGGGCGGCGCGCTGCACCATCTCTCCAAAATGCTTCCCCATCTCCACGTTGACGCGCAACGCATGCTGAAGAATCTCGACGCCACGCACGGACTGATTTTCGCAGAAGCCGTCACCATGGCGCTTGCCGATCGCCTCGGAAAAATGCCGGCGCACACGCTGGTGGAAACCGCCTGCAAGAAAGCGCGCCTGGAAAATCGCCACTTGAGAGATGTATTGCGCGAAGAGCCCGGTCTGCATGGCTATCTGACGCCCGCGGACCTCGAAAGGCTCTTCGACGTTCGCAATTACCTCGGCAGCACGGAAGAATTTGTACGGCGGGTGCTGGCGGAAGTCAGCAGCACGGCAACCGCGGATTGAACGAAAAGGAAGATTGCCATGGCATTTCTGAAACTGAATAACGCACAACTCTTTTATCAATGGGATGGACCAGAGAACGCCCCGGTGGTGGTGTTCTCCAACTCGCTTGGCACCACGCATCGCATGTGGGACCCGCAACTCGACGCCTTCACCCGCCATTTCCGCGTGCTGCGTTACGACGGCCGCGGCCACGGCCAATCCAGCGCAACGCCCGGACCCTACACCATCGAACAACTCGCCGGCGACGTCGTGCAACTCCTCGACGCCCTGAAACTCGACCGCGTTTATTTTTGTGGCCTCTCTATGGGCGGCATGATCGGAATGTTCCTTGGCGCGTCACACGCCTCGCGATTCCACAAACTCGTTTTCTGCAATACCGCCGCGAAAATCGGCACTCCGGACGTCTGGAACGCGCGCATCACTGCCGTGCAACAGGGCGGGATGAAAGCCGTTGCCGGCGCAGTGATCGATCGCTGGCTGACGGCTGCGTTTCGCACAGCGCACCCGGGTGATACAGCGCAAGTACTTTCGATGGCCGAAAGCTGCAATCCTGCGGGCTACGCGGCAAGCTGCTGCGCCGTGCGAGACGCGGACTTCCGCCAAACACTCGACGCCATCCATGTCCCAACACAAATCATCGCCGGGTCCCACGACCCAGCCACGCCGCCAGCTGACGGCCGCTTCCTCAGCGAACAAATCCGCGGTGCAAAGTACACGGAACTCTCCGCGGCGCATCTTTCCAACATCGAAGCCCGCGAGGATTTCAATCGCGAAGTGTTGGCCTTTCTGAAGTCCCAGGGAGCACACGGATGAACGATCGCGAGCGGCACAAAAAAGGAATAAAGGTACGTAAACAGGTGCTGGGCAAGGCCTACGTGGAACGCGCGGAGGCCAGAAAGAACAAATTCAATGCGCCGTTCCAGGACTTGATTACCCGCTATGCCTGGGGAGAAATCTGGACGCGTCCCGGCCTGCCGCGAAAAACACGCAGCCTGATCACGATCGCCATGATGGTGGCGCTGAATCGCACGGACGAACTGCGGCTCCATCTCCGCGCCTCCGTCAACACAGGCGTATCTCGGGAAGAACTTCAGGAAGTGCTGCTGCAGACGGCGATCTATTGCGGCGTTCCCGCGGCCAATCACGCATTTCAGATTGCGGAAGAAGTTTTCGCGGAATCCCGCGCCTAGCCCCGGCTTCAGGCGGTCACCGGAACTTCTGCCAGAATATCGCTGACCCAACGTACCGCTTGCAAATACAAATCCGGCAGGAAATTCTCGTGCAAACCGCAGCGCCGGCACGACTCTTCCAGTTGTTCCCAGGTGCCGGATTCATAATCGAGAACCACTTCAAAAATAGGGCGGTAGCGGCTGGTGCGGCCCAGCAACGCTTTCTTGATTTCATCGCCCACAGCGATGTCCTGCAGGACCACGGCCATCGGAACGTTCAGCAGCGCATCCATCACAGACAGCAATCCAAGCAGGAACAGCTCATTGGCCTCGCGGATCATGCCCACCTTGATCCCGATCAGTTCGCAGAACATGGCGCGCAGCAGCGGCAATCGCAGCAAGCTGTCAGCCACCGCGTCACCGAGGGCCGCCACGCTGACAAGCGATATCCATTTGCGCATGGCGACTTCGCCCAGCAGGCCCAGCGCATGCGGAATCGAATGAATCTCCGTTCGAAACGCAAACGCCGCGGAATTCAGATAACGCAGCAACCGGTAGCTGAGCGAAACGTCCCGTTTGAAGACGCTGGAAATTTTGTGGAGATTAAAGGTCGGCTCATTGGCTGCCTGCAACAAATGCAAATACACCGTCTTGTTCGCAGGCACGCTGCGGCGCCCGACAATCTGCGGCCGGCAGAAAAAATAACCCTGAAAGAAGTCGTAGCCGATATCCCGGCAGCTCTGGAACTGCTGGTCGGTCTCCACTTTTTCGGCGATGGTGGGAATGCCCAGGCGGTGGCACTGGTGCACCACGCGCTTCTGTTCTTCCATGCTCATCAGCAAGACGTCAATCTTCACAAAGTCGGCAAAATCCAGCAGCGGTCGCGTCTCCGGCAGATCGCAATAATCGTCCAACGCCAGCCGGTAACCCAGATCCTTCATCCGCTTGCAAGCGCTCATGACGTCCGCATCGGGCGCCACGGTTTCCAGAATTTCACCGACCACCATTTCCCGCGGCATCAGCGTCAAGTAATCCTGAATCAGAAAATCCCGCGTGCAGTTTACGAAAGCGGGCAAGCCGTCGGTCATCGTGCGAATTCCCATCATAAACAGTTCATCCATCGCATTTTCGGAAACGGCGGCCCCTGGCTTTGGCCGGCAATAGTTTTCCGGACCGTAGCGCGAAAGAATCTCGTACGCGTAGAGGCGCCTCTCGTGGGTCAAGATCGGCTGGCGCGCCAGAAAGCGGTTAAAACTCTCGGAGTTGGCCATGGTCGGTAGCGGATGCACCCGCGGATTCCAGGCATTCTCAAGTGCACGAGACGGGCCATCGTAATTCCCCGCTTCTACCCTGCCGCAACAATTCCCGATTGGAAAGTTCACTCAACACATTCGTCGCAGTGTAGTTCGCCAGATCGAAGAGGCGAACAACAGAGCGAAGGCCCCGCGCTGTCGCCGGGGAGTGAGTCAGAAAAGAAAGCAATGTTCGGGAATGGAACAGTCGGCAAACTCAACCCTGGGAATTCAAGCCATTTTTCTGGAACGTGGCGTGCACGAATCGCTACGGACATTCGCGTGGAAATCGGCCACCAGCTAAGCGGGCCATTCCCATGCTCCGGAATCTTGGTCACGGCGAGGTGAAGGCGTGAATCCAGTGACGTATGACATCCTGACGCAGCGCATCAAGCAGTTGGGAAACCTGCCTGCCATGCCCGCAATTCTTTCCCGCCTATGCGAGACGCTGAGCCGGAAGAGCAATCAGATTGATGTCGAGAAAGTTGTGGAGCAGATTTCCTACGACAAATCGCTCACCGCGCAATGCCTTCGCCTGGCCAATTCGGCGTTGTTCCGGCAACGCGGTGATGTCTCAAGCGTGCGAGAAGCGGTCTTCGCGCTGGGGCTGTGGCGCATCCGCGATCTGGCTTTCTCCTGCAGTCTTCCGATGATGTTTGCGAACCTGAAAACCACCGTCGGCAAGGAAATGTTCTGGCGCCACGCGTTGGGAACTGCGCTGGTCGCGCAAGGTCTGGGCCACGAACTCGGCGTAAAGGGCGCGGAAGAGATTTACCTGGCGGGACTTCTCCACGATATTGGGATCCTGGTGAACGGCGTCCTGTTCGCGGAAGAATTTGGCGACGTGCTTGACGTGCTTGAAGAAGCCAAGCAGAAGAAAGTACCCGTGGAAGAAGTGGAAAAAAGCATTCTTGGATTCTCACACGCCGAAAGCGGGCGAATCCTGGCGGAACTTTGGAGACTGCCCGTCGATCTCTCGGAAGTGATTGAATACCATTGCCAGCCGCGGGATCAGAAACCGCCCAGTGATATCACCCTGCTTGTTCACGCGGCGGATCTTGCGTCCCAGAAACTGGGCATGGGATATGGCTACGAACTCGCTTCCGACGATGCAAGTTCACTGACACGAATTTGGGAGCCACTTTGCCCCCGATTTCCCATGGCCCAGGCATTTAACGAAGAGACCTATAGCCACCTGCTGATTCACCTGGTGTCCGAGGCGGATATACTCGCGGACCATGTTTTTACGCCGGCCATGGCCACAAAGCGGGACGTCCACTGCGACAGCCACTCGCGCTAATCCCGGCCGCGCGAATGAACCACTAAAACCATTGGTGCGGCCGGCGTCCCACCGCAATGTTCATTTCTCAGATGTTTTCTTCGGTTTCGGCGTCCGCCAGGGGCAACTGGTCGGTATCTCGGGCTACCCATACGTACATCGTCGGCAACAAATAGATGCTGATGAACAGCGCCGCCAGCAGTCCGCCGACAATCACAATGGCGAACGGCCGCTGCGAATCGGAACCGATGCCGCGCGAGAGCGCCGCCGGCAGAAGGCCGAGCGTGGCAACCAGCATGGTCATCATGATCGGGCGCAACCGCAGAATCGCGCCCTTGACGGCGGCGTCTTCAATCGAATAGCCGCGGCCGCGCAGGTGATTGATGTATTCGATCATGATGACGCCGACTTGCACGGAAACCCCGAACAACGCGAGGAAACCGACGCCGCTTGAAACGCTGAAGTGTGTTCCGGTTAATAGAAGCGCAAGGATTCCCCCGATGGGGGCCATCGAAACGTTGGCGAGCGTGAGCGCGGCCCACTTGGAGGATTTGAACATGGTGAAGAGGATGATGTAGATGATCAGAATTGTGATGGGCAAAACGATCAGCAGACGGCGCTGCGAGCGCTTCTGGCTTTCGTACTCGCCGGCCCAGTCGATGTGATAGCCGGTCGGCAGCTTCACCTGCTGCCGCACTTTGTTCATGGCTTCCTCGACGGCGCTTCCCAGGTCGCGGCCGCGGATACTGTATTTGATGGCGATGTAGCGGGAGTTTGCTTCGCGATAGATTTCCGAAGCGCCGTCCTCAACTCGGGTGGACGTAAGTTGCGCGAGGGAAACGCGCTCTCCGCCGGGAGCTACGATGCGAATGTTTTCGACGGCTTCCTTCGTGTCGCGGAATTGCGGCAGATAGCGGACCACAACGTCGTAGCGTTTTTCGCCTTCCAGCACTTGCGTCACAGCTTTACCGCCAATCGCGGTTTCGACGGCTTCTTGCACGTCCGAAACATTGATTCCGTAGCGCGCCGCTTTCTGTCGATCGATGGTCAAATTCAGGTTGGGCTGGCCAAGCACGCGAAAAAGACCGAGGTCTTCGACTCCGGCAACGGTGCGCATCACGTTCACCACTTCATCGCCCTTGGCTTCGAGCTGCTTCAGGTCGTCGCCGTACATCTTCACGGCGAGCTCGCCTTTCACGCCGCTCACCGCTTCTTCCATGTTGTCGGAAATGGATTGCGAAAAATTCCAGAGCACGCCGGGAATCTGGCTGAGTTGCTTGTCCATCGCGGCGATCAGATCGTCTTTGTCTTCGCGGAAAACGGGCCGCCACTGATTTTTGGGCTTCAAATCGACGAAATATTCGGTGTTGAAAAATCCCGCCGTGTCAGTGCCGTCGTCGGGGCGGCCGACCTGGGAAACCACCTGCTTCACCTCGGGAAACGCGGAGAGGATTAGACGCGCCTGATTCATCATGCGCGTGCCTTCCGTGGGCCCAGTGCTGGGCGCGAGCGTTCCACGAACCCAGATCGCGCCTTCGTCAAGATGCGGAAGAAATTCAGAGCCGACGATTCCGCTGCCGAGGAGCGCGACCGTTGCAATCAACACGCAGGCCGCCGCGGTTAGAGTGACTTTGCGATTCTTGAGCGCCCAGCGAACGGAAACCCGGTAATTTTTCCGAAGGAACTCCATGACCGGATTGCGCCATTCGCTAACGCCTTTTTCGAAAACAATTTCGGCCAGCACCGACGCGATGGCTATCGAACAAATTAGCGCGCCCAGCAACGCGAACGACACCGTCCAGGCCATCGGCTTGAAGAGGCGCCCTTCGACGCTCTGCAGAGTGAAGATGGGCAGGTAAGCGGTGATGATGATGGCGCGGGCATAAAACACCGGGCGCAAAACTTCGAATACTGCTCCGCGGATGCGCTCGAACGGCGTCTTGCCGGCATTCGATGGAAGATTGAAATGGCGAACGATATTTTCGATGACCACGACCGAACCGTCCACGACCATGCCGAAGTCCAGCGCGCCGAGCGAGAGAAGGTTTGCGGGAACTTTGTTCAGGTCCAGGCAGATGGAGGCGAAGAGCAGGGAGAACGGAATCGTCAATGCGACAATGAACGCGCCGCGCACGTTGCCCAGAAAAAAGAACAGGACGATGGAGACGAGCAGGATGCCTTCGGTGAGATTGTGCAGCACCGTGTGTGTTGTGTAGTGCACCAGGTCGCTGCGGTCAAGAAACGGAACGATCTGCACGCCGGGCGGCAGAATCCGCTCGTTAAGTTCCTTCACCTTCGCGTGGATGTCTTCGATGACCGTGTCGGCGTTGGCGCCCTTGCGCAGCAGCACGACGCCTTCGACCACGTCCGCGTTGTCCACAATCTTGCCGTCGTCTCGCCGCAACGCCTTGCCGATTTGCCCGAGTCGAATGCGAGGGCCCT
>WNFO01005169.1_pt1 | contig 11366 bp, 10 predicted proteins | sample 5400251 | NCBI WGS metagenome assembly WNFO01 (sample SAMN13153354, study PRJNA577476) | soil metagenome | isolation source: 100 cm saprolite under Madrone tree | place: USA:California | collected 2016-06-14 | reverse complement strand
CACAGAACCAGAGTGACCGCCATCCATCGGAGGTAGGTGCGACAATTCGTTAACACGATCTGCTCTCCCATTTCAGAAACTCCACTCGCCGACAAGCCCCTCACGCCAGCGAGTGATAGAGCCCCTCAATTAACTGCATTCCGCGATCGAGAAGCTCCTGGTCCGGGATTCCTTGTCGGGCCCAACCCTTGAGCACCTCATCGATCCCATAACCTTCTTTGCGGCCGAATTTGTCATCGGCCAAGTCCGCGTCATGAATAACCTCGGAAATAACAATCGTTCTCCGGTCGCGAATTCTAAAGTCTTTTTGCAAGACCTCGAAAGTGCAGTTGTCGCCGCGGTGCCCGAATCCACCGTGGAACATGTCAAATGGCACGGATGCGGGTGGCACCCGTTCTTCGGGTGCGAAGGCAAATCGCGCCTTGCGATCGATGAAGCGCCGAATCAGCCACGCGGATGCGGACCGGTCCACACCGGGCCTCGGTCTCGTCACCCAGACCCTGTTCTTGAAATCCTGCGGCTTGATCTGCGCAGTTTCTGGCACCCGCGTCGCCACGCGCGCTTCGTCGGCCCGCGCAAGCAGCTCCCCGACGCGCTTCTGTAAGGGACTGTCGAAGAAATCGACCTCAACAATCTCCTGGAAGCGGCTCCGTAACCGGCTCAGACGACCAACTGCCCGCTTCTGTACCGGCATGGAAGAAAACTTTCGCAGTTCGTGAATCAATTCCTGGTATTCGCGCGCGCGGGCCTCCGCAAAGCGCCCGATCAATTGGGGAGTCGATATGTTGTCGATGGATCGCACGTCAACAATGGACGCGTCGCCTCCGTATTTGCGAATGGCCGTTGCGAGCCACTGAAAGCGTTCTTCATTCGCGGGGTTGCTCGGTAGCAAGTAGCCTGAATTACCGAGCGGAACCGTTCCGTAGCGCTGGAGCTTTCGCCAGACTTCCACCCGCTGACTTGCTCGCTTCGTGGGCAGCGTAAACGTCAGCAGCAGCCAGGCGACGGTCGGCTTTTTGGATATGACCATTGCTACTGCATGTTATATCTCTAACGCAATAGGAGTCAAGCGCATGTAAAAGTATTCCGAAGTAGAAACTCTCAGGAAGAAAAGACCGGCGTCAAAACAAGCTCTGAACCGTGCAGCCCAGTGCACCCAGTGCAAACTCACGTTCCCGCTTCGCCTCACGGGTTCTAGCGGAACTAACCATCGTTTTCCGTCCGCGTGAGGCCGGGTCTAGCGGATGAGACGCGCACGCCTTATTGCGTTGCCCTCTCAGGAGATACTCTCTGCCCAGCTAACACCAGTCTCTCGCGTAAAGCGTGTTCCTGTGCCGCAAGCGGCATGAATTCGTCATGCCAGAACTGGACTTGTTCCTCCGCAGGGAGTGAAGCCATGTCGTGAATTACTGACGCCTCTTTCTTTGTGACTTCATTCACCTGGCGCACGAGCTCGATTAGTTCCGAATTGTTCCGCCACACCTCTGCGTTATACCGGCTGTGTAGACGCCGGATATTGATCAGTCCTCGTTTCTGATCTCTCTGTTGAGCCGTGCTGCAAAGCTCGCTGTACCGCTGCAACTTCTGATCGTAATCTTTCAGCAACGGTTCTACACGCGCATACGCAGCAATGTATTCGCTCATTGTTCCGAACTGGCGGTCTTTAATAGCCGCAATCTGGGCGCCCACAGTCCTTAGCTCTGATTCACTCTGCGCGACTTGGGCGCCCAGCACGCGGTCATTGTGATTCTGAATGCCAAGGGCAATCGCGACGATGAGCACCAATGTGAATACAATTGACGAAGCAGCACTCACCCAGACCAGGATTTGATTTTTTCGGTACCGCTGTAAAACGCTCATCGGTGAGGCTTTCGCTCCCTTGCCCGAGAGACCCGGGATTGACCGACTTCGGCCAATGGCTCGCCAACCTATTTTGCAACGACCTTCAAATCATCGAAGTACGTCACGGAGTCGGCTTTGGTCCACAGACCGATTTTTCCAGCGTCCTTGAACGTGTCATCCGTCGCTTCGATCTTCCTCACGCCATCGTAGTAGCAGATGATCTTGTTTTTAACACATTCCACGTGCAGCTCATGCCATTCGCCGGAAGTAACTTTGAAATTCGCGCCCGCAAATTGACGGCGGTTTCCCGCGACAACGTGGTAGAGCCTGTAGTTATCCTCCAGCGCGTTGGCGCGCACGATGTAATAGTTATTTGCGTCCTTCAGCCGGAACACCAATCCTCCAGCACGGTCTACTTCGCCGGAAACAGCTTTGAATCTCACGCTCAGTCCCAAGTCTTTGAAGCTGCCTTCGTCCGCAATAAGAAGCGGAAAGCGATAGTCGGTCGTGTCCGTTGAAGTTTGCGCAACTATGTTGGGTTTCGAGGTCGCGGTGGGATCGGCCATTACTACCCATTTGCTTTCCGCTCCTTTCCCAGTGCGCGCACTATGGAATTTCGCTGGCATAGCCCCCACGGCGTCGCTATCGAAGTTGTATGAGAAGGAAGCACCTGCGGACTGCTGAGGCGCAGGAGTCTCCGGTTGAGATGCATAGGAGGAATATCTTCCCTCCCTGGATTCAAGAATGATCCAAATCAGGACCGAAACTGTGGCAACCGCAGCTAGTATTCCCAATGTCCTTTTCATTGCGACCCTCCTTTTGACTGACTTGCAGGGGAATTTTTCAGGACTGGCAGCACGATTCGAAACGTGCTGCCGTGGCCTTCTTCGCTTTTCAGAGTTATTGCGCCGCCGTGAGCTTCGACCGCCCAGCGAGTGATAGACAGTCCAAGACCAGCACCACCCCACTCACGGGTGCGGGCCTTATCAATTCGGTAGAAGCGGTCGAAGACGTACGGCCGATGATCGCCCGGGATTCCAGGTCCTTGGTCCACCACGTCTAGGAACACTTGCTGGTCTCCCACACTCTCTACCTGGACGAGTATGCGGCCCTCTACGGGCGAATACTTAATGGCGTTATCCAGCAGATTGACAACGGCCTGGCGGAGAATCAGCCGGTCAACGGAAACGAAGAGGTTTGTGTCTCCCTCGATGTCAATCTGTTGCCGCTTCTCCTCAGCCAAAACATCGACTACCGAACGGGCTTCCCCAGCGAGACGGAGAAGAGAAAGGTCTTCCCGTTGCAACTGGACGTGCCCAGCGTCGGCGCGGGAAAGCGCCAGCAAGCTCTCCGAGAGCCGCGTCAGGCGATCTACCTCTTCCAGCATGCTTCCGATCACATCTCGATATTCCACTGGACTTCTCTGATCCTGTAGCGCGACCTCGCCAACGCTTCGAATGGCAGTCAGTGGAGTTCGCAATTCGTGGGAGGCGTCAGACGTGAAGCGGCGCAGTTGATCGAATGCTGCTTGCAATCGCCCGAGCATGTCGTTGAACACGATCCCGAGCTTTCCTAATTCATCTTGGGAATTCTCGATGGACAAGCGGTCACCCAGCCGTTCGGCACATATTTGTTTTGCCTGAGTAACCATCGAATCGATCGGTGAGAGTGCTTTGCGGGCTAGCGCGTAACCCCCAAGACCTGCAAGTAACACAGCAATCGGAAAACCGAGCAACAAGACTTCCCCGAATTCTCCCAACTCACGCCACAATCCTTCCTCGCTGTAGGCAACTCTGAGAACGACTCGCTGGTCTTCTATGTGATAGACGCTGCTTGCCAGCCTGACGCGGGTGCCATTCGGAAGCGGGGTAGTGGCAGGAGTTGGGTCGTGCAGGCCCTCCTCTGGGCCTGGAAGACCACCTAGTATCTGACCCTGTAAGGCCGCACTTCGATACAGGAGCGAGCCCTGTGGTGACCACACTTCGATGAAATGACCTATTCTTGGTTCACCGATGTCAGGATGCACGGCATGAAGAGAAACTTGACCGTTGGGTTCTTTTTCGAGCATCCCCTCCACGGTTTCGACGTCCTGAAGCAGATTGTGATCAAAGTCCTCGCGCAAGCTCAAGAATAGGAATAAGGAAGCAATTCCCGCGTACAAGGCTAAGAGACTAGCCAGCACCAACACGTACCAGAGCGTCAATCGGGATCGTACGTTTCGTGGCCTGAATCTCATTCTTCCTCTCGCAGCACGAATCCGACTCCGCGAACCGTGTGAATCAACTTGCGGTCGAAGGGCTCATCCACCTTCCGGCGAAGCCGGTTGATGTGCACGTCCATGACGTTATCGAGTGGCGTCGCACGAGCAGTCTCTTTCCAGACGTATCGCGCCAGCATCTCCCGTGAAACGATCTGCTCTTTATACCGAAGCAGATATTCGAGAAGCTCAAACTCGCGGGCTGTTAGGTCCAGCTGTTGCCCGCGCCGTCTCGCTTTGCGAGTCTTCGCGTCCATCTCTAAATCAGCAAGTCTTAACTGGAACGCTTGCTCGGTCCGCCCGCGTCGAAGCAACGCCCGGACTCGGGCCAAGAGCTCAGGGAACGCGAAAGGTTTGACCAGGTAATCGTCGCCACCTTTGTCGAGTCCTTCGACTCTGTCCTCGATTGCATCGCGAGCGGTGAGTATGAGAACCGGGGTCTGCAGTCCGCGCTTCCTCAGCGTGGCGAGCACTTGCAGCCCATCCCGACCTGGAAGCATCAGGTCCAGGATGACGAGGTCGAATTCCTCCGCATTCACCAGGAAAAATCCTTCTTCTCCTGTGGGCGCGACAACGACTTCATAGTTTTTGCGCTCTAACCCTTCCCGGAGCGCCCGAGCCACCTTCGCTTCGTCTTCCACGACGAGGACACGCCAATGACTTTTCGCTTCCTGCATCTTGGTCAGGTCTTCTCTCTTCAGTCCTGCACCGTATAGATCCAAATTTCCGCGCCGTGATCGGCACGAGCGGGAACTGCCAAGAAGAAACGCTCAAAACCCTTCTTCCCTTTTCCGAAGTACCCTGCCGTGCGCGCGCCAAGGGTCGTGGCCATCTTGGCCAGCAATTGATAGTGGCTGGGGTCACTTTGTTGAAATGTGTAGATAAAACCCTCGCCACCGGCCATATAGATTCGCTTCCGTCCGGCGTCATAGTTGAGGTCATCGGCATCCTGCACGCTGGGAAGCGCGGTGATCATCTGACCGGATTGCGTGTCGAATACAGCCATGCGCGCCGGTTCGTGCGTTCCGACGAACAAGCGGTGATCCGCCTCGTCGAGCGCCATGGGGAAGTTGTGCTCGAGGGTCAACGGCCAGCGGGCGATCGCATGGGTGCTGCGATTGATGACCGCAATCTGTTTCAAGTCGGGCAGGTTCACATAGATATTCGGCCCGGCGGATTCCAATTGAAACGACTCCGGATGCGCTCCCAGCTTGTATTCTTCGTCGGTGCGCTTGTTGGTCGTTGCATCCACAGCCCCGATGGCCGCCGTCTCCTCGTCGCCGTAACCAACGTAGACACGCTTGTTCGCCGCGTCATACCGCAAATTATCGACATCGCCGTGGAAGTCGATTGCCGCGATCAGATCGAACGACGTTCCGTCATAGATGTACAGCTTGCCTTTGCTGCTCGCCACAAACAGCTTGTTCACTTCCGCGGCATAGACCACGCCCTGTGGGTTGGGCACGCCTGTGATCGTGTGGTCCAGTGTTCTCCCGCTGATGTCGATGACCTCGACCGTATTGTTGCCCAGCGCGGAGACGAACAGTTTCCTCCCGCTCGTACCAAAATGATCGAAACGTCCCTTGATGTTCTCCAGCGGGATCGCCTCCGTCAAAACCAGGGGCCGGACATCCGGAGGTGCCGAACTCTCTTGAGCATGGAGCGAAGTCGCGCACGCAAAGCAAATCATCAGCCCTGAACAAAAGAAGCGTACTCTTTTCATGCGGTCCTCCCAGGACTTGGAATACACTCCTCGCAATACCTTACCAAATCACTTTTATCGCGAACTGAATCTGCCGTGACGGCGTCTGGGTCGAAGTGATCAATCCCGTATTGGCGATCGGATTGCCGCCGGAGTCAAAGATATTCCGGTTATCAAGGGGCGGCGCGAAGTTCGTCCGATTGAGTATATTGAAGAACTCCGCCCGGAATTGTACGTTGAACGTGTCCGAAATTCTCTTGATGTAGTTGTTCTTGAATACGGAAAAATCCAGGTTCAAAAGGCCCGGCCCGATGAGGGTGTTTCGCCCGAGGTTCCCACGCAACGTTATCGGATTGGGGACCGTGAAGCACCGTGTCCTTACGTAGTGATTCGGATTCCCGGAATTGACCAGCGATCCGCAACCGGAACCGCCCGATAGGTTGGGGACATCGACGTTGGGGTCGGTGCTTTTCACGCCGAGGGCGTCGCCCGCGAAACCCGGAGTGAAGGGCACTCCTGTGCTTGCTTCGAAAACGCCCCCCAACTGCCATCCGCTCAAGGCCCATGAGCCGAAGCCGGAAGCCCAGTGCGGCGTACCGAGGTCCCAGGTGTAGTTTATTTCCAGGTTGTGCGCGACGTTGAAGTCCGCCAGTCCTCGATTCCGTTTCGTATCAAACCACAGGGGGCTGGAAATCGAATTCGAGTATTCGTCTCCCACCAGACTCCCCGAGGAGATATCAATTGTTTTGCCCCAGGTATACGAGCCCTCAATTTGAAGTCCCAGACCGAATTTCTTCTTAACTTGGACTTGCAGTGCGTCGTAGAACGAATTGCCTTCCCAGAAGGCAGCGGTAAGGCGGCCAGTATTTAGATTGAGCCGTGTTCCGCTTCCCGCGGGCGACGGCCAGAGATACCCCTGCGGTGTGAGCGTAGGCAAAACGATGTCCGCGTCTTCCACCCGCAGGGGCTGATGCACGCCACGCGAACCCACGTAACCAAGCCTCAGGCTGAAGTCCTTGGCAATCTCGCGCTGCGCCGTCAGATTCCACTGCATGATGTAATTGCGATGCGGATGCGGCTCGAAGTAAGCCTGGCGAAACGTGTTCGATGACCCAGCCACAATATTGAATGCCGTGTTCGGGAACGATCCCGCGGGCAGATTCGTAGCACTTCCCAAACCATAAAAGGGCGCGGAGAAGAGTTCATTGAACTGGATGACGTAGGGCAACGGCAACACGTCGAAGATTCCGAAGCCTCCGCTCAGAGTGGACTTGCCATCGCGGAATGGGTCCCAGGAGATTCCCACGCGAGGCTCAAAGTTGCGAGTTGTGGAGTTGGAAAACAGCGGATCACCCAAGTGCGGCGCAGCATCCGTGAGTTGCCGGAGAACAGTCAGTTTTCCCTGAACTTCTGTCGGTACGGTCGCCATTTCATACCGCAGGCTCAGATTAATGGTGACGTTCGGCCGCCAATGCCAATCGTCCTGGAGATACGCCCCCACGATCGTCTGGCGAAAGCCCCGCTCGGAGACCGTGCTGGGTATTCCTGCGGACAGGAAAAAGGGATGATTTGTCAGAAAGTCAGAGAGCGAGTTGAAGGAAAAAACACCATTGGGATCGGAAGTTGCCAGGATGTTGTCCCTGATTCTTTCCATCCCGCCCCCGAATTTCAAGGTGTGACTACCCCTAGTAAGCGAAATGTCGTCGTAGGCTTGAATCGAGGTCCAATGGAAATGATAGCTTCCTATAGCTCCCAAACCGCCCACAAAAGCAGTCAGGCCCGGAACCATGATACCGGCAGCGTTGCGGCCAGGCACGGTTCCGAACGAAGAGTCCGCGGCGAGAGGGTTTCCACTTGCGAATGTCAGGCCGGTCGTCGCGACCACGCGATTGATTCCGAATCGGAAAGAATTCACCAGACGAGGGCTAAAAGTATGAGTTTCGTTTAGGGCAAAGAATTGCCGCCGTGAATCGTATCCCGTCCGTTTGTTGTTGAGCTCGTCAGGCTGTCGAACGGTTCCGCTGTCGAACAGATACGTTCCCGCGAGTGCATCTTGTGCGGAAAAAATATGGTCGATCTTGGTCGTGAAATAGTTCTCCGGCGTGACGGTTTGTCCTGCGAAGGTAAATATGCCGGTGTCTCCCGTTCCAGCCGCACACGAGGAAAATGGGCACAACAAGGCCCCGTTCGGCAGCGGGTAAAATGCCTTGAGAAAACGCGCAGCCTCAGGGTCCACTGCAATTGATGTCGTCGAGGTGCAGTCGGGAGGGGCGCACAAATGGCCATCGCGTGCTGCTTGCGAAGGCACCGTATCCACCTGGGTGATCCCTTGCGATTGGCGCAAACCTTCGTAGTCAGCGAAGAAGAAAGTGCCATCTTTCACTACGGGTCCGCCGATGGAACCGCCGAACTGATTCCTATGGAACGCGGGCTTGGCCGTGTCGAAGAAATTCCGGGCGTCGAACGCGCTATTGCGGATGTATTCAAATGCATTGCCATGGAAATCCTTCGTTCCTGAACGTGTCGAAGCGCCAATGATGCCGCCCGAAGAGCGCCCGAATTGCGCTGGGTAATTGCTCGACAGCACGCTGAACTGCTCGACAGCGTCTGAACCCAAATTCACACCCAATGCGCTGCCCGGCGGACCGTTCACGTAGTCGTTGACGCTGATGCCGTCCAGGCGGGAGTCGTTCTGCCGCGGGCGACCTCCCGAAATCGTCATTTGGGTTCCGAAACCCCTCTGTGCCTGCCCTGTGGATTGCGTTCGGGCAGTGGCTACTCCGGGTTCAAGGGCAGCTAAATCTGAGGCGGAGCGCCCATTGAGAGGCAGATCAGTCAAACTCTTGGAACTCACAACCCCGCTGACGCCAGATGCTCCCCCTTCGCTGGCACCCGCGCCGCTTTCGGCATGCATCACGATGTCAACAGCCTGATCGATTCCGGCACTAATTGTGACCACTGTCTTTACCTGCGCAAAACCAGGGACCGAAACCGTAATTTCGAACATTCCAGGGGAAAGTTTCCGAACACTGAAGGAGCCGTCTTCATTCGCAGTGATAGACTTCGTGTCACCGTTCGCTGTATTTTTGACGGTCAGGTGCGCATTCGCCATGCGAGCGCCGGTGGTGTTCGTAATTCTGCCGGAGAGTGTCCCTCCGGTGACTTGGGGATACATTTGAGTCGCCGCCAGAAAATAAAGGAGGAAAGCTAGAAACATTACAAAGTAAGGCAGCTTTTCATTCCGATTTACGTCCAAAGGCACGGCTTCTACCTCTATGGTCGCCTTCGCCAACCAGGAGTCATATCGCGAAGCGGTCTGCCCGACCGTGCTCATCTTAGGGTTCTTGACCGAACCCGCCTACTTAAGTTTTCCTGAACGAGTCGTCAGGATCTCCGCCAGGCACGCTCTAGTTACTTCAACCGCCGCTCACAAGGATGACACTGTCGAATCGGCGCTTTGCGAATACCCACCACCCAACACCAGAAGGCCGCTCGCGGAGTTCACTCGTACGGCAACCCAGCGGCGCACCGGCGCGGATCGCGAGTACGGACGGTTTAGTTCATGAAATGTCTCTCTTCAAGAGCGGTACCGAAGCGGTACCACAACTTGTTCGAAGTGGTACCGCCCAAAACGCATGAAACGTAAGTAGTTAAGGCAGAAAAACACCACGAAGTGGCCCAAACCCTTTATGTTCCAATACCTGTCTAGCAATACCTGTCTAGCTCGCCGATAATCCGCTCGCATTTCATGCGCGCTACTCCTACTGCCGTTGAAGAATGCCGACTTCTGTTGACTTTTGTCCACTTTTGTCGACTTCTGCCAACTTTTGTTGACTTCTGTTGACTACTTGTGTCGACTTCTGTCAATTTCTGTCTACTTGTGCCGACTCTCGTCTACTTCTGCCGACATTCGTCGACCCCGGGGGGCGCACACCTTACGTAGCCCCTTTTAGGCTCCACGCCTTCCGCGCATCGAAACAATTTTCCCAGTTGTATCCTTCGCCGCTTCCGTCAACCCCACTTTCGGCACTGCAGTTATGACTTCCCTGACGTGCGTTTCTGTCAGATGGGAATAATGCCGTTCGAGCATTCGCACTGAGGCATGTCCCAACTGCTTAGCTACGACCTGCAGTGAAACGCCGCGGACCAGGAGACGCGTCGCAAAACTATGCCTCAATGAATGAAATTGCACGCCACTAAGCCCAGCGCGCTTCAGGACCCGCTTCATGGGCCGTTTAACATCATCCTTTTTCCATGGGTCGCCGTTCGCGCGAAGCAGGATTGGCTCATCAGTTGGCCGTCGCGTCCCCAGGCGCCTAAAGAATGCTTCGCCTTCTACGTCCAGAATTACATGCCGTGATTTTCCGGACTTCGACGCCTCGATGAAAACGGACGGTCCCTGCGCCACAAAGTCTTTCACTCTTAACCTGCACAATTCTCCGTATCGGCATCCAGTCGTGAGCGCCGCGATGATTAGCGCCTGTAAATCCGGTTCATCACACGCACGCACAAGCTCACGTTGCTGATCCTCCGTCAGGAATCCGGGTCTGGAGGATTCCGAGTTTTTGAATGGCTTGAGTTTCCAAGCCGCAGGATTCGCAAAAGCACGCTCCGTCTCAAGTACAAAATTGAGACACGCAATCAGCCTGCGCGTGGTGCGGTTCACTGTCGATTTGCGGCGCCGCTTCTCATCCTCAGTCGGAGGTTTCGGCATCGACGGCTTTTCTCCTTTTTTCAGCTTTGCTTTTTTCGCGGTGCGGCTAGGGCTGCTTACCAGTTTGGCGCGCCAGTGTTCAAGCACCGGGCGGGTCAGCTTGCTAACCTCGAGGTGTCCGATGCGATCGACCACGTTTGCATTTAGGTCGTATCTTGCGCTTAGGAAATCGGCAGCTCCGCGATCCCACAGACTTTCTAAATAATCGCGGGCGGCATCGGCGACGGTATACGAACCAGTACGCGGCGCTTCTCCCGAACTCTCACGCACCGCGTCGAGAAACCACTTGCGAGCCTTCTCTACTGCCTGCTCGTAATTCAATACGTTGACACCGTCGGCATCATGCAGATCGTCGGCCCATGCCAGCTTAGTCTCTCTGCGAAATGGTCCCGCTTTGAATCGAGCGATCCAGACCCCGCCTCGGCTGCCGCTGTTTTTCCGGTAGCCGATCGACCGGCCGCTAGTAAGAGCACGCCAGACAGGTTTGGGGTTGATGGGTAGCAGCCGGCGCGCCGTCCGCGTTCCTAGAATTTTGCTGCTCACCAGCCTTGCCATGTAGTTTCCCTTCGCCAGCCACACCGATTGAGCTCAAGACACGGAGAAGCTCGTTCTCACACTCTTTGCCAACCATTTGCCAACTTCCCGGGTAAAGAGTGCACCAAAATGCACGCAAGTGCCACGGACTGCATAACACTCTAATACTACTGATATTACTAGAAGCTATTGCACAACCCTCCGTAAGACGATCATGAAGCAGGCGATATGAAAGAAGGCGCGATAGATTGTGAGCGAGCGATCGTAACGCACCACCAAGCGACGGAAGTTGCCGAGCCAGGCGTTAGTGCGTTCGA
>WNFO01006015.1_pt1 | contig 11367 bp, 10 predicted proteins | sample 5400251 | NCBI WGS metagenome assembly WNFO01 (sample SAMN13153354, study PRJNA577476) | soil metagenome | isolation source: 100 cm saprolite under Madrone tree | place: USA:California | collected 2016-06-14 | reverse complement strand
ACGCTCAGGCCGGTCACCGAATAGGACGCCGGTATGAGCGATGGCCTCGATTGGATCGAGTTGGTCGGCCCCGTGAAGACCGGGTACTCGAGGCTTCCATCCGCCGCATTGGCGCCGTACAGCTTGCCGTTGTTGTCACCCCAGACGACTGCGTTGTTGTCGTCGATGCCGGGGGCGGCCAGCGTGGTCGCCTGCGTGACGTAGCTCCACAACGCCGTGTTGCCGTTGCCCGGGATGACGGTGAGTGTGGCACCCGCCGAGTAGGTCCGCCCACAGTTCGTGAAGACCTTGTAGTAATAGGTCCCATTCGCGATCGACTCGTTGAACGTCCCGGCCGCGCCGTTGAAGATCACGGTGCCGGCCGTCGGGAGCGCCGCGCTCACGGCGTAGGCCGTCCCGTTGGCCGGCGTCCCGAAGCTGTTGGTCGTATTCCGCGCAATCATGACCTGGTTCGGAGTCGACCAGTAGACGTTGACCTGGCCGTTCTGGGCATTGGCCGTCACGTAGCTCGGGTCGGCGACCGTGGCCGGGCACGCCTTGAACGCCGCAATCGCCGCTTCCCACTGGCGCGTCGTTCCGCTGTTAATGGTATCCGTCACCGCGGGCTGGTACGCCCCCGCTGCCGCAACGTTCTGATACCACGACGATTGCTTGGCCCACGTCGCGGTTGGCGAGGTCGCAGCCGGCCGGCGGCGCTTGTGTGTTGAGTGTCGCGACCACGGCCGCGCTCGAAGCCGTATCGACCACGCCGTACCAGATCTCGACGTTGGAGTTGCTGTTCGAGGACGCGGCCCTTTGCCACGTGGTCACACCACCACCCGACACGCTGAGGAGAGCGCACGCGTAGTTCGCCCCGATCATGACGAGCACGTTTCCGACAGTCGTCGTGGTGGGCGTTACGGAAAGCGACGTGACAGTGTTCGTCGCACTGGTCGCGATCTTCTGCTGCACGATCGTCGGCGCCGCCGATGCCGGAGTGGGCGTTACACCCAGCGCAGCGAGCCAGAGTAGTGCGGCGAGGCATCCGACCATCCCTCGCACCCGAGCCGACGCCCTCACCGCTGCGGCCTCATGACGCGCTCGGGCTGTGGAGCGGCGCTCTTCTGGCTGTCGGAGATGAGCGGCTCCGCTCTCATGACAGCGGCAGAGGCGATCAGCAGGGCCAGCGGGAATCACTCGCCAGTCTTTAATCACGCCGTCTGAAGACTGCAACGACAGTGCCAAAGGTCCGGTACTTCTGAAAAGCATCGATTGCCGCTGGTTTAGCCGCTATAGCGCCCTGGTTTGCGGCCCCCGGCTGGTGCCAAACTGGATCGGCTGGTGACAAACTACCGCCCGCGCGAGTCGAATAGTCACCCGGGTCAACATGCCATTCCCTTGCCGCTTGCTCGCGTTGGTTCGGGGCCCTCGGCCGGTAGCGATCCGGCATCTCCGCGACCTGTACACACTCCGTGACTATCGAGCTCCTGCTCCGAGGCTGGCCCGGTGAGCACCTCCCGCGTAACCCGCTAGTCCGCGCTTGGAACTTTCGGTGTGAGGTGGTACTGCTTCACGTCGGCCCTCTTGCCTTGCACAGCGAGCACCAGGCCCACCTGCGCGATGACCAGATCCGGCTGGATGCTCAGAGCGCGTTGGAAGTGCTCGATTGCCGCTGAGGGCCTGCCCTGCTTCGTCAGCGCCAGGCCCCACTTGGCTGGTGTCCGGAACATTCATCACCCAAGTACTCGCTCGCCGGCCTGTGGACCGTCCAGGTCGCTCGAGGCCCGGGCAGCCGTCCGTGCGAGCCTACCAGGGCGTGGTGACCGCATACACGCGTCCGTCGTTGCCGCCGATGTAGAGGCGGTTGAGCACGCCGTCGTAAGAGGGGTCACCGAGCGTGGTGGTGGTCAACGGCGCAACCTGGGGGGAGGGGCGCAGCGTGGCGTCCCCCCATACTCCGTTGAACCCGGACCACGTGTCGTACTGCTGAACTGTGCCGTTGGAGAACCCGAGGTACAGGCGACCGACGCCGTCGTCGACCACAGAGGAGACGCTCACACCAGGAGAACTTTGCCAGGTTGCGTTAAAGGTTGTGGTGTTCGCTGCGGCGAGGTTGCCGGCGAATTGGATCGCGTGGACCGTCTGGTCGCGGACGTAGATGATCTGGTCTACCGTCGCGCTGCGAAGCTCCACCACCACCGCCGCCCACGTGCCAGCGGTGTGGCTGATGGTATTGGCCACCGTCGCCTTGGTGGCGCTGGAATTGTCATAGATCGCGGCGCCGAGAGTGGTGGAGATGGTCGTGCTCGTCCGCAGGGTACCAGCGGTGCCGTTAGCAAACGCCGCGTTGGTATTGTATACAAAGGCCGCCACCGCCCGATTGTTGGTATCGAGCGTCGCCGCCGGCGTACTGACGCTCGCGTTGGCGGTCGTGCCGACGGTCGACGATGCCACGTTGTTCGCCACCGCCCCGACACCGGAGTATTGAGCCACGGCACAGATGGATGTTGTGGTCGTTGAGCCAAACGAGACGGTCACGATCGTCCCTGACCCTGGGGCGATGATCCCAGACCAGAGTTCGATGGTCAGGCCGGTAGTGCTGGTGTTTCGTCGACGACTATAGAGAGTACCCCGTTGGTCGGTTACGTTCATCACCTTTTTGGTCGCGATTGGATATGCGACTGACACGATAGCGGTGTTTCCGGCCGTCATTCCAGTACTGGGAGTGGCGGACGCCATGTCCACCGCGCACGACGCACTACTGCTCGTCTGTGCGAAGCTGTTCGTGTTGACGTAGTTGACGGCGGCCGATTGCGTCCCGAACGAGGTCGAGAGCAGGGGATAGGGATTTCTCATGTTCCCGGTGCCGTTGAAGCCACCCGTGCCCGGGTTGTACGTCTGGACGGTGCCGGTGCTGACCTGGACTGCGTTCAACGTCGCCGCCTGCGTGGCGCAGCTTGACCCAATGCAGTTGGTCCCCACATAGATCCAGGTGCCGTCTCCACTTGGCGAGGGGGAGCTGTCGGTGTGGCCGAGGTTCCAGCACGAGGTGGCGGCGCCGCTGCCGCAGGTGACGCCGCCATTCGCAAGCAGGCCGTTCTGGACGTTGATCTTCCAGAGGCTCGGCTGCGTAAGTCCATTGGCGGCGTTGCTCGTCACCCAGACGACATTGTTGGTGTAGTCGATGTATGGTGTAGAGGTTATCGGCGCCATGTTTGGACCGTTCGTGACCCCGGTGAACTTCCAGAGGTAGTCGCCCGGCTGAACGGTAGTGCCGCTCCCCCGGCAGTTGCCGCCGCCCCCGCTTATCACGGGTGTGGTGCCGCCATTGAGCGCGTAGACGCTGTTGCCGGTGTTGTTGCCTGAGATGCGGCTGCCGACGAAGACCGCGTCAACGTACAGTCCACAGATCTGCAGCTGCGCGATCGCCTGAAGCCAGACCGCCGCCCCCCCCTGCAGCTGGAGGTTGACGCCGGGGACCGTGCTCTTCCACACCTGGGCGCCGGTGGTCGTATTGATGGCATAGACGAACCCGTCTTGAGAGCTGGCATAGGCGACGTTCACATTCGTCTGCGAGTATGCGGCGGGGATGATCGTCGGCCGCGCCTGGATCGCACCGCCCGTCTGGAGGAACACCGGGAACTCCAGGGTGCCGGAGGTCGCGTCCACGCCGTGGACCCTGCCGTTGTTGTCGGGAAAGATCACGACGTTCTGGTCGTCGATTCCGGGCGTGGCCAGCGCGGCCACGGGCATCGAGTAGGTCCACAGCGAGGTGGTGGCCGGAGCGACGGTGAGGACGACGCCCGTCGAGTAGGTCAGGTCACAGTTCGTGTGGATCTTGTAGTACCAGGTTTGGTTCGCGACGGATTGATTGAAGGTGCCTGGCGCAACGTTGCCAGCGCCGCTGTAGACGATGGTGGCCGTCCCCAGGTTCGGGTCACCCACCTTGTACGCCGTCCCGTTCGTCGGCGCCGTGGTGAAGCTGTTCGTCGTGTTGCGGAGAATGAGCACCTGGTTCGGGCTCGCCCAGTAAATATTGACCACACCGTTCTGACCGTTGGCGGTCAGGTAGCTCGCATCAGAGGTGGTCGCCGCGCAGCCCTTGAACGCCGCGATGGCGGCGTCCCAGGTGTGGGCCGTTTCGGTCACAGTCGGGTTGAACGTTGCAGTGGCGGCGGCGATCTGATACCAGGCCGTTTGCGCCTTCGGCGTGGTGACCGCCGTCAGTGCCGTCCAGCTTCCAGGTGTTGGGCTCCCGAAGGTGTTTCCGATGTTGTCGGCGATACCAAGGATCACGAGATCACTCGCGTTGGTCGTCGTGATCGACGGCGCGGATGCCGGACTGGACGTCCCGGCCTGGGCGGCGCTCTTGTCGATCGTGAGCGACACGCCATTCCATTCCATGAGGGTCATCCACATGCCGCCCGCCGTTGCAGCCGTGATCGTCACCGGCGTCGAGGAGGTAAGCGTGGCGACGTCGACCGCGCCGTACCAGATCTCGATGTGCGTGTTTGTCGTCGACGATTGGGCCTTGAACCAATTGCCGACACCGCCCCCACTCACGCCGGACAGGGATCCAGTCGAGGTGCCACCGACCATGATCAGCACGTTGCCCGCGGTGGTCGTCGGTACGGCGGTAAAGGGAACCGGGAGCGAAGTCGCCGAGGCCGAACTCCCGTTAATTTGCTGGACCAAGGAGATGGCCGCCGATACCGCGGACGGGATCAGGCCGAGCAGCCCGAAGCAGAGCAGCGCTGCGAATCCCCACCGAGCGAGCGGCCGTGATCGAGCCATCGCGTTCATTTCCTCGGCATCTCCCGGGACTCCGGCATCGCTCCGCCGCGCTGCTGCGCGCTGTCGCCGCGCTCGACGCCGCCCGTCACCGAGATGAGGGGTTCGGCACTCATGAGGGCCGCCGAGCCGATCAGCACGGCCAAGAGCATCGCCTCCGCACTCACTCGCCAGTCTTTAATCACCCCGCCTGAAGGGAGCAACGACAGTGCCAAAGGTCCGGTACTTCTGAAAAGCATCAAATTGCCGCGGGCTTAGCCGCTTAGCGCCCTGGTCTGCGGCCCCAGGCTGGTGCCAAACTGATCGGCTGGTGACAAACTACCGCCCGCGCGAGTCGAATAGTCACCCGGGTCAACATGTCATTCCCTAGCCGCTTGCTCGCGTTGGTTCGGGGCCCTCGGCCGGTGCCGAAGTGATCGGCTACACACTCCGCGACTATCGAGCTCCTGCTCCGAGGCTGGCCCGGTGAGCACCTCCCGCGTAACCCGCTAGTCCGCGCTTGGAACTTTCGGTGCGAGGTGGTACTGCTTCACGTCGGCCATCTTGCCTTGCACAGCGAGCACCACGCCCACCCGCGCCATGACCAGATCCGGCTGGATGCTCAGAGCGCGTTGGAAGTGCTCGATTGCCGCTGAGGGCCTGCCCTGCTTCGTCAGCGCCAGGCCCCAGTTGACGTGGGCTATGGCAAGGTCAGGCTTCAGGCGTAGTGCGTGCTCGAAATGTTCCATCGCCTCGGCGAGACTGGCGTGACGATCGACGGCTTTGTCGGCCCCGACGACCTCAGCCGAGATGTGCAAGATCTGGAGGAAATCCTTGATCGCTTCCTCGACGTCGCCTTGAGCAACGAGCGCCACCCCCCAATCATTGTGAGCTTCGGCAAGGTCGGGCCTGAGACGAAGCGCCTCCTGGAAATGTTCGATCGCCCCCGTGTGATTCCCCTGACGATCGAGCGCCTGGCCCCAGTTGTGATGCGGGAGGGCATAGTCAGGGTTGATGCGGAGGGCTCGTTGAAAATGTTCGATCGCCTCGCCCAGCCTGCCCTGACGATCGAGCTCAACTCCCAGGTTGTTCTCCGCGATGACAGCGTCGGGTTCCACGGCAACGACATAGGTCCACAGCCTCTCCGAGTCATGCCAGATCTGGACCTGGTTCCACGTGAGGACTCCCCACGTGCCGACGACGCATAGGGCGATGCCTGCGAGCGGTCTCCTCCAGGTTCGCCAACAGGCGAGGGCGCCAGCACCGGCCAGGAGCGCCCATCCGAGGCCGGCTAGATAGGTGTATCGATCGGCTGTGATCTGCGGACCGTTCTGAACGATCCCGAGCACCGGCAGCAGGATCACCACGTACGTCACCCACACCGCCTGAATGCACGGCCATCGACGGCGGAGCGCCAATGCGATCGCCGTGATCGCGAGAACGAGACCGTAGCTCAGTATGAACGGCACCGCCCATGGATCCACCGTCCTCGGCAACGGGTAGAGAGGCGAGAGGTTCAGGGGCACGATCATCTTCCAGAGGTAGAAGGTCAAGCTGTACCCCGAGATCGCCAACCTCGCCACGAGGCCCACTTGATCAAGCGCGGCGATGTGTGACATTTGAAGCTGGGCCCGGAGGGTGACGGCCGCTATCGCCGCGGCCAGAAGCGCGAATGGGATCTTCTCCACGTAGACGCGACGCGCGGGCTCGCTCCACCACCCAGTGGACCCGTCGAGACGGCGAAGCGGATAGATGTCTAGAATCAGCAGGACGACCGGCAGGCTGATAGACATGGACTTGGAGAGCAGCGCACAGGCGAACAAGACGATGGACAGCCAATACCACCCTCGGCTGCGCTCCGGCCGCTGACAGGTCCGGAGGTATACGAGGATCGTGAGCAAGTAGAAGAGTCCCGACAGTACATCGCGTCGTTCCGTCACCCACGCTACCGATTCGGCTCGCAGCGGATGGATCGAGAAGACGAGGGCGGCCAACCCTGCCGACACGATGAGCGCGTGATCTCGTTCAGAGCGACCGGGCAGAGCGAGAACGAATATCCGAAGGCCGAGGACGTAGAAGACCGCGGCATTCGCGACGTGCAGCAAGAGACTGGTCAGGTGATAACCGAAAGGATTCATGCCCCACAGCACGTAGTCCATGCCGAGGGTCATCCAGGTCAGAGGAATGTAGTGGCCCATGAGAGACGTCGTCCACATCCAGCGTAGCTGTGTCCAGCCGAGCCCCCGATAGTGGGGGTTGTCCAGGAAATTGATATCATCGTCCCAGCCGACGAACTGGTTCTGGAGCGTGGGTAGGGACGCGGCGAAGGTGAGGAGGGCGAACAACACTGGCACCAGCCAGGGGACCCATCGCTGGGGTGACGCGTGGACGAGCGCCGCGCGCGCCTCACGCGCGGCAGCCGCGTCCGCCTTGCGAGCCTTGCTCTTACGGCTCACGGGGCAGGGCGAAGCGCGGTCCGTGGCGCACATCGAAGGCCCAGCATCCACATGCGCATAACGCAGCGCTTGAAGTCAAATTTCGGGCTGCGCGGGTAATCGCATAAGCGGCTGGCGCAAGGGCCTTTTCGCCGTCATCTGGGGCGCCGCCCGCGCGCTCCAGCTCGCCGGCCGCGCCTTGATGCACCTCGCCGCGGGAACGCTGCGACTTCAGGATCTACAGAGAGCGATCGCCAACAGCTGGGAGGAGTTCGGTCGGGCGGAAGGCTGCATTCTCTCGGGCCTGATGCCCTGGGAGAAGGCGCTGTACGATCGCTTTCTGAAGCCGGCGGATCGGATCCTGGTGGTCGGATGCGGCACGGGGCGTGATCTCATCGCGCTGCTCAAGCTCGGCTATCGTGTCGAGGGTCTCGACGTCCCCCCTCGCACTATCGCCGTCGTTCGTCAGGTGCTCGCGAAGGAGAGCCTCTCGGCGGAGCTCTACACGGCTCCCATCGAGACCGTCGCGCTGCCCGGGCGCTATGACGTGTTCATCTTCTCGTGGTTCTGCTACGGCTACATCCCTCAGGCGGACATTCGCATCGGCGGCCTCCGGAAGCTCAAGCCCCACCTGAACCCCGGGGGGCGGATCCTGATCAGCTACCTGCCAGCCGAACGGCCACCACACGTGCTCGCCGTTCGACTGACGCGGCTCGTTGCCCGCCTCACCGGGTCCGACTGGCAGCCGCAACTCGGTGACGTCGTCGGGCCGCCGGGCGGACAGCGTGCTTGCATTCACTACGAGCATCAGTTCGTGGACGGTGAGTTCGAGAGCGAAGCCCGCGCGGCTGGCTTGAGGGTCGTCTTCCACGAACGACGCGACGAGGGGACAGCCGTCCTGATGGCCTGAGCCGGTGTGGACGAATCCGGAGGCGGTCGCGTCGAGCTACTTCCGCGGGACCAGCTCGAAGTAGCCCTGGTCGATGAGCTGGCCGTTGAGGAAGACTTTCACCGTCCAGAGCCCGGCGAGGTTGTGACTGGGTGATGAAGGTCCCGGCCACCGGCAGCGTCGCGACGACCAGCGCTTCCCCTTGGCGACCCCAGTCGGCGCGCCTGACCTCGTGCTTCCAGCCTTTCACCTCCACCGTCGCCACCGTTGCTGGCGCATCGACCGTGACGAAGGGCAGCGTCGTCGTCTGATAGTAGAGGTCAGCGGTCGCGGCTCAGGCCACGAACGGCGGAATCGGCGGCATCTCCACCCGCTGCGTCTTGACCAGGCACACTCCCGGCACGCTCCGGGCTACCTCGACCGCGCGGTCGAGCGCGGCGGTGCCGCCCTCGAGGGTGACGACCCCCTCCCTCGCGTCGACCGTGATCCGGTGCTTGCGCGTCTCCGGGTGGGTGGCCAGGGCCACCTGCACCCGCGACGCGAGTGTGCGAGAGACCACCACCTCGCGGGCGATCTCCGTCGTCGCGAACGCGGGCCGCCGCACAAGCCTCTCGATGAGCTCGACGGCGGCGGCCTGGGAGACCTTCTCGGCGTTGATGACGACGTCGTAGAGGGAGGGGTCCGCGATGTCGACTTCGTAGAGGTACTTCATACGGCCGGCGCGGTCGTTGTCGTCGCGCCGGACGAATTCCGTGGCCGCGCGCTGGTTCGGCGTGTCGCCGGTCAGCTCCGCCGTGCGGCGGACCCAGTTGCGGACCCGCTGCTCGAACCGCTCCGTGATGCGCACGCGCAGCACGTGCGGGATCCCGCGCAGGAGCCACTGGCCCCCGCGGCCCATGAGGATGATGTCGTCGGCCTCCGCGAACTCCAGGAGGGCCGTCTGGATCACCGTGATGTACCGTCGGGTCTCGACGTCGAATCGCTCGAACAGCGAGGGCTTGGACTCGTCGAGGTGCGAGAGCTTCTCCTCGACACACCCGTACCGCCGGGCGGCGTCGGAGATCAGATCCTGGTCGACGTAGCGGTAGTCGAGTTGCCTGGCCAGCGCCGTGCCGATCTCCGGCCCTCCGGTCCCCATCTGGTGGGAGATGGTGATGATGGCCATGGGTCACCCCCGGCGGTACCGGTCGCGAAGCGCCGCCGGCGCAATCGCGATCCGCTTGCCGCTGACGTCGTCGAGAATATAGACCTCGTCGCTGAGGGTGCCACTGGCGAAGACCTCGAACACGCCGAGCGCCTCCTCCAGCGTGGTGCCGGCCGGCCGCTCCTTCTCGCCTCGACCGCCTCGACCTTGAGCCTCATGCGATCCCGGTTCTCGCGCCCGGGCTTGCCTGCCGCTAAGCGGCCCCGAGCCTACCCTAGAACCCCGGGGCCGGCAAGCGCGCCACGGCGGGCCGTTCTGACGGGGAGCCGGGCGTGTCGTTGAACAGGCGGACGGGTCCTCTGACAGGAGGGAGGTGACGCCACTTGTCTGAGGCGCCAGTGGGTCACCGGCAACCCAGGAGGGGCGGCAGCCGCTCAGCGGGGCCCCTTCCTTTGAAGGAGCCAGTTCTCCACGTCGGCGACAAAGGCCTCCAGGTCGTCGAGGCGCCCGAGCCCCGCGTGGACCCGCCGGAGGTCGATGTCGGCGTACTCGTGCACGAGAACGTTCCGGAAGCCTGCCAGGCTCTCCAGCCGCTTCGCGGTCTCGCGCGAGATTACGCCCCGCGCGAGCAGGCGGGGAGGGATCTCCCGGTACTCGTCGACCGCCTCCTGGAACTCGCCCGCCAGGATGTGGCCGCCCGCGTCGAAGAGGCCTTCGGCGGCGATGTGGAGGCCGTGCGTCACAGCCCACTGGAGCATCAAGTCCTGTTCGAGGCGGTCCAGGGTCACCGGGAGCCACGACCGGAGGCGTCCAACCGCTTCACCGATCTCGAGGAGCTTCCGGCGAACGATTTCAGCGCGGACGGGCACGGCGAGCCTCGGTCCGCTCACGCAGGTACGCGTGCTGCACCCTCCGGAGATGGGCGGTGTCCAGGTAGCGGGAGACGGTCCGCGCCACGAAGCGCACGCGCTCGTCGTCGTCGCGACACACCAGGCAGGTTCCGGTCGCGACGACCTCGTGGGCCAGGAGGGGCGGCGCGTCGTTTAGGACGACCAAGTCGACGCCTCGACCCGAGGCCGCCTCGAGCTCGGCCACGAGCCGGTCCAGGCTCTCGGTGGGCGGGCAGCCCGAGAAGAGGAACGCGATGTCCACGTCGCTGTTCGGGCGAGCCTCGCCGCGCACGAGCGAACCGAAGAGGTACGCGAGCCGCACATCGGAGCGCGCCTCGAGAACGCGCCGAATCGGATCCAGCCGGTTCACGACTGCGCCAGTATAGCCTGTCGGGGGCCGTCCTCCGCGCCTGGAGGCAATCATGACCGCGTGACGGTTCGGACGGCGGGGATCTGGCGATGGGTCCAGGCTCTGGTCAGAGGCCGATGGAGCGGAGGTACTCGCGGTTCCGGCGGGCGCTCTCGGCCGGGGTGCCCATGCCGGGCAGGACATCCTGCTCGACCACGATCCAGCCGCCGTAGCCGCGCTCGCCGAGCGCTGCTACCACCGCCGGGAAGTCGACCGAGCCGCGGCCGAGCTCGCAGAAGATCCCCCGCCGGACGGCCTCGAAGTAGTCCCAGCCCCGCTGCCGGGTCTCGCGCGCGACGGCCGGGTCGCAGTCCTTGAAGTGGACGTGCCAGACGCGATCTCCGTAGCGGGACAGCGCCGCCAGCGGGTCGCCGCCGCCATACGTCAGGTGGCCCGTGTCGAGGCAGAGCCCGAGGAGCCCGGGATCGGTGCGCCGCATCAGGGCATCGATCTCGGTCGGCGTCTCCACGTAGCCGGCGCAGTGGTGGTGGAACACCGTCCGGAGCCCCGTCGCCTCGCGCACCGCGCGGGCGATCCGCATGGCGCCGGCGGCGAAGGTGTCCCACTCGGCGTCGCGGAGGCCGTGCTCCGGAGCGATACGCCCCGCGTGCTCTCGTCGAATCGCCACGGAGCCGTTGTCGTCGGCCAGGACGACCATCGGCCGCTCGTCGCTGGCGGTGGCGAGGAGCCTGGCCGTCCGGACGGCGACCTCCTCGCCGGCGGCGTGCGCCGCGGGATCGGCCAGGGCGACCGGCACGAACGCCGCCAGGAGCGCCAAGCCCCGCTGGGCGAGCTCCTTCCGGAGCGGGCCGGGCTCGGTCGGCATGAAGCCGAAGTCTCCGAGCTCGGTC
>WNFO01014001.1_pt1 | contig 11368 bp, 8 predicted proteins | sample 5400251 | NCBI WGS metagenome assembly WNFO01 (sample SAMN13153354, study PRJNA577476) | soil metagenome | isolation source: 100 cm saprolite under Madrone tree | place: USA:California | collected 2016-06-14 | reverse complement strand
ATTGGCGACGAACGTCAGGCGGCGCATCATGTTTTCGAGCGTCGCCACCCGGCGCTCTAACTGCTCGATGCGGTCCTTCGGCTCGTCGGTCACACGGCGGCGGCCACCCGGCGCGACCCGGCTACGGTGATCGCGACCGTCACCACGACGATGATGGCCAGATCGGGGATCCACCCGAGCTCGGTGCGCGGCACGGCCATCTGCAGGAGGTACATCACGAAGTCGAACACGCCGATCAGTAGCCCGAGCAGCAGGGTGTACTGCAGCGTCCGTCCGAGCCGGGCCAGCAGGCTGCCCGTAGCGAGTGCGACGGCACCCTGCGCCGCAGCGATTCCTACCGCAGCGACGGCGCCGCTGAAGAGCGTTTCAATGACGGCCGAGCGGCCGGGATTGTAGCTGAAGAACCAGGTGTGGATCAGCGCGACCACGAGCCCGGCCACCGCAGCGCAAATGGTGGCCCAGATCGAGTAGTAGATGGCGATGCGCGTACGATCGCTGGCTTCCATCGTACCTCCAATCTAGCGAAGAGCCGCCGCCGCTTCCACGAGCGCGGCGCGGGCCTGGTCGACCCGATTCACGAGATCCGTGAGCTCCTTGTTGGCCGCGGCGGCGTCCGCATAGCGAATGGCCTCATTGACCGTTGGGAACGCCATCGTCGCGTAGCCGTTGTCGATGTCCGCCGCGAATTGTAGGCTCTTGAACCACGGCCGGCTCACGAGACCCTCGGGCCGAGTCAGACGGCGCTCGACCAACATGAGCGCCTGATTCACCGCCTGGGCGCGGGCGGAGTCCACTGCTCCGGCGTTGTCACGCGCCGTTCCAAAGGCACGAGCTACCGCGGTGAAACGATCTAGCGCGTCCTTCAATGGCTGCGTGCTCACCGACTGGGTCCAGTGCTTCTTGGCGATGCCGGAATCGAGCTGCGCGACCAGGCCATCCATCTCCACGCCGAACGCGGCGTAGTCGAGGGGCACCAGCTCGCTGTTGGCGAGGCGGCCCATGATCACCGCCACGAGCTGCGCGCCGGCGCGATGCGCCTTGTATGCCGGATCGCCGAAGCGCGTCATCCAGTCGTAGGAGTCGTACATCGAGTGGTAGATGCCGTCCGGCCCGTCGAAGCCGATGCCGCCCGACGGAATTCCCAGGTGATGATAGAAGCCGGAAAAGTCCGATCCTCCGCCCAGATTGCCCATGGTGAGGGCAGTCGTGTCGCCGTTGTGGGCCTTAAGCCAGACGTCGTACACAGTGCCGGGCCCCACCGGATCGGGCACCACGCGCGTCGCCGCGCGCAGCAGCGGCTTGAGCGACGGGGAGCCGCCACCGCCGAAGCTCGGACCAGAAAACGTGCCGTCTTCATTGATGTAGGCGACGACGTGCGCGCGCAGCGTATCCTCGAGCTCCTCGACCCATTCCGTCGAACCGATGAGCCCCCACTCCTCGGCGTCCCAGGTCGCGAAGACGACGGTGCGCGCGGGCTTCTGGCCGTCGCGCGCGAGCGTCGCAAACGCGCGCGCCGTCTCGAGCACACACACAGTGCCGCTCACATTGTCGCGCGCGCCCGGTCCCCAGGCGTCGCGGTGGCCGCCGACCACAACCCATTCATCCGGCCAACGACTGCCGCGGATCATGCCGACGGTGTTCCAGATCTTATGGAAGGCCCGAGCGCCACGCTCGGTCTTCACGTGCAACCGCGCGCGCGCCGGCCCCGGCCCCACGTGATAATGGAACGGCAGCCCGCCCTGCCAGCCCTGCGGCACGGACGGTCCGGCCATCGGCTCGAGGAAGCGGCGCGCGTTTCCGTAACTCATCGGGATGATCGGAATCTTGGGGATGTCGAGCGAATCTTCGGGAAGGCGGCGCGCCCCTTCGACGGACGACCAGCTCGGCGTCGTGGGATCGCCGTTGCCGTTCATCATGCTGCCGCGCTGGATCCCGTCCGCGTTGCGCATCGGCCCCTTGGGGTACACATCGCCCCGGAAGTAGCCGTCCTCCTGCGGATCGGAATACACGATGAGCCCCACCGCGCCGCGCTTCTGCGCCTCGCGCGCCTTGATGCCGCGGAAGGACCGGCCGTAGCGGGCGATCGCGATCTTGCCTGTCACACTGACGCCGAGGGAATCGAGTGTCTTGTAGTCTTCCATGAGGCCGTAGTTGACGTAGACGACGTCCGCCGTCGCGTCCCCGTCTCCGGTGTAGCCGTTGAACGGCGGGATCTGGGGACCTTTACCCGGCTCGGCCAGCGCGAGCGGGGTCGCCCGACGGCCCGAGATAATCCACGCGGCTACCGTGTCCGGCTGGGGCAGATAGATGGTGTACTCTTTGCTCCATGCGTCGATCCCCCACGACCTCATGCGGTCGAGCACGTAGTCGCGCGTCGCCGCCTGTGCCGGAGTGCCGGCCATGTGTGGGACGGCTGAGAGATCGCGCGACATCTGGCGCACGCTGGCGGTGTCGGGAACGGCGAGCAGGCGTTGCTCGAATGACTGAGCGGCGGATTGGCGGATGGCCGGATTGGCGGATAGCGCTGCGATCACCAGAACCGTGCGAACTCCATCCGTCCATCCGACGATCCGACGATCCGTCCGAGTCATGCTTCCCTCCCTGCCAACAGTACCGGTCGAGGTGCCCGAGCCCGTCTTACAAGAGCGGTCAGGCACATGCAGAGTAACGCGCCCAGCGCCGCGAGGCCCATATCCTTTTGTGGATCCCACACATCGCCCTGGGTGCCGAGCCAGGCATCACCCGTGCCGGGCGCGACCATCGTGGCAATGACCATCTCCATGATCTCATAGACGGCGCTGAAGGCGAGCGTCACGTCGAGCGGCAGATAGTACGCCCAGAACCCTCTCGCGTTCGCGACCCGCAGGAATACTTCACGGATCGGATATGCCATCAACAGACCGAACGAGAAATGCACGATCCGGTCGAACGGATTGCGCGCGAACCCAAACGTGCGCTGGATCCAGAACCCGAACGGGACTTCGGAATACGTGTAGTGCGCGCCGATCGCGTGCAGCGTCAGGAACGCCGTGATGAGCAGGTAGGACAAATCCGACAACGGAAACACCCGATACGTGCCGATCAACAACGCCATGACGGCGAAGACGAGGATGTTCTCCAGGAACCAATCGTGACGGTCCAGGGGAGCGATGGCGGTGATGACCCAGACCAGGGCGTACGTGCCCACGAGCACCTGGAGCAGCCGGTGGTCGCGGAAGCGCGTCCGGATGTGGGTCGTCGAGGTCGAGATCATTCCTCTACCGTGGGTTCAGGATCTGATTAATCCGTGCCTGGAGATCGACGATGTGCGCCCGCGTCGTGCGATCCGCTGCCCGCGGGAGTGCCGCCCGCAGCGTCGCCTGCAAGTCGACCAGCTCGAGCCGGGCCTGCGCGCGTGCATCGGCGGGGCGCGGCGGCGGCGGCGTGAAGCCCGCGAAGGGCGTAAACCCTGGTGGAAACGGCGTTACGAGTGGCGTGCTGATGAGCCGCTCCATCTGATCGACGAACGCGCGCTGCAGGTTGCGCCGATACTCGTCGACCCGCCCCGCCCCGCCGGCGAATTCGGAGAACGCGCCCCGCCGCACATCGCCGAACAGATCCGCGATCGTATACGACTCCGGTTGCGTCGCCGACTGCTCGGCGAGCCGCGACAGCCGCGAGTCCTGGAAGAGCAGGTTCAGCACCGCGGTCTGCCGTCCCCGCACCCGCTCCACGAACCCGGTGGGCTCGATGCGGCGCAGAATCTCCGGATCGAAGAAGAAGGATGGTGTGGTGAAGACGTTGTCGCTGAGGAACTGCACCGCCTCCGCCTGCTTGGCGCGCGGCACCGGCTGGTAGACGCGGCCCGTCTGGCTGGCGTACTTCGTGAACTGATACACGCCCCCGACCACGACTGCGACGTGATTCATCTCCCGCGCCCACTGCGCGATCAGCTCCGAGTACATGTCGTCGAGCCGGTCATAGTTGTCGAGCCGGTCGCCGGTCGTGGCGGGAATCAGCATCGGTACCAGCCGCTTGATGTTGCGGACGCCGTAGCCGCTCGCCTTCACGGGATCGTCGCCCAACGCCTCGGTGATGATGCGCGGATCGACGGGCTCGCCGTCGCCGATCCAGCGGTCCCACGGCTGTGCGTCCTGCTGCCGCGCCAGCGAGTCGAGCACGCGGCGCTCCGCATCCGGTGCTGCTGCCCCGGGAATGCGGCGATAGCCCCAATCGATCGCGAAGTAATCGTACGGCCCGATGCCCTGCATCAGGCACGCGCTGTCGCCCGGCTGCGCCACATAGTTGTAGCGTGCGTAGTCCATGATTGACGGGCTCGTCCCCTTCATCCGGCAGGTGAACGACTTGCTGCGCAGCGAGTCCACCGGGTAGTAGCTCGAGGCGACCATGTTGTGGCGCAGGCCGAGACTGTGACCGACTTCGTGGTTTGCGACGTAGGCCAGCATCAGCCCCATCAGCGAATCGGGGAACGGCAGCTGCCGGGCGCGCGGATCAGCCGCGCCGGCCTGCGTCCAATACCAGGCCTCGACGAGGCTCGCCACGTTGTGGTAGAAGCCGATGTTGGCGTTCATGATCTCGCCCGAGCGCGGATCGCTCACACTCGGCCCGTACGCGTTCTCGATCGTGGACGGCAGCCAGCGGATCGTCGAATTGCGGGCGTCGTCGAGATCGAAATTGGGATCGTCGACCGGCGCGACCTTGGCCGTGATCGCATTGCTGAATCCGGCCGCGCGGAACACCGGCTCCCACATCTCGACGCCCTTGATCAGCCAGGGCACCCATTTGGTGGGCGTCGCAGGATCGATATACCAGACGATTGGCTGGATGGGGTCGGAGACGGCGGCGTTCGGATCCTTCGGCTCGAGCCGGAAGCGCTTGATGAAGCAACGTCGCGGGCCAGACACGAGATCTTCGTCGTAATCTTCAAAGGCCAGGTTGAAGTACCCGACGCGGTCATCGCACAGCCGCGCCATCATCGGATGATCGGGCAGCAGCACCATCGAGTAATTCATCAGCATCGTGATCGAATTGAGCGACCGGTTGGGCGGCGCGCCCGCGGGGCCCGGCACCGAATCGACCTCGAAGGTCTGCAACGCACTCACCTCGACGTTGCGCGGAAACGACCGCGCGCGATCGACCACGGAGCGCGCCGGATCCAAGCGGCGAATCCGCATGCCCGATTGACGCAGGTTCAGCTCCGCCACGTCCGTCGTGAAGAGCTTCGTCACCTCGATCACCGCCGTACTGTCGGGCGTATGCCATGACGCGACGTCAAAGCTCATGATGATCGGTGCGATGTTGGACAGCCGGACCGCGCGGGCGACGGGCTGGTTGCTATCGGCGCGCATGGCGTACGACACGATGCGCAGGAAGACTTTGTTCCCCATCCGTTCCCACACCACAATGCGGTTGCTGATCTCCTCTCCCGCGTAGCGAACGCCGCGGATCGTCCCGCGCTGGTCCGCCACCATCAGAAACTGACGACCGTACATCGCTTTCGGGATCTCGTAAAAGAGCTTCTCGCTGATGCGATGCAGGATGAACACGCCGGAGTCGGTGGTCGCACCGGCGGTGATGACCTGGTTGTAGGGTTTCGGGGCGGTCGGGTCGGGCGGCTGCTGACGTCCGTTGGTGGCCCGTGACGTGTCCTGGCGCATGGGGGCCGGCGCTGCGGATTGCCGGGCTGGGGCGGTGGCATGCGAGCACGCGAGCACGCCGAGGCCGCCGAATGTCAGGAGGATGCTCAAAGAACGCATTGATTGTACCTTGGTGCGAGTTGGGAACGGGGAGATTAGGCCGTGTCACGCAATCCGTCTAGTAGTCTCCGTGTGTTGATTGTGGGCGTCGTCGTCGCGGCAATGGTCTACGGCGCGGCGTTGACCCTCGCGCTGACCGGGAATCTCGGCTCGGCGACGGCGATCGTTGTGTTGATCGTCGGCGCGGTGCTGTTGCCAGTCGCGCTGTTCATCGTCCGACGGCGCATCTGGACGCCGCTCACCGAGATCGAGCACGCCATCCGGCGCGTTTCGGAGGGAGACTTGAGCACTCAGGTCCCCGTGACCCGGGACGACGAGCTCGGCACGGTCGGCACCCACTTCAATCATATGACACGCGTGCTGCGGGACCGCGCCGAGGAGCAGGGCCGGTTTGCGGCGGCGGGCGAGCTGCTGCGCGCGCTCGCGCACGAGGTCAACAACCCGCTGATGGCGATTGCCAGCCACGCCGAGCTGCGGCTGGCGGACGGCAACCTGCCGGCGGAGCAGCGCAGCGAGATGCAGAGCATCCTGCGGCAGGCGCAGCGTGCCGCGAAGCTGCTACGCGGCTTGCTGCGGTTCGTGCGCGCGGGGGAAAAGCGCACGGCCGCCGTGAACATGAACGACGTGGTTCGGAGTGCGCTCGACCTCGTGTCCTACCGCTTCACGATCGACGAAATCACGATCGGCGGCCGCCTCGATCCCGAGCTGCCGACGGTGGTGGGCGATGCCAATCGCCTGGAACAGATCATCGTCAATCTGCTCAGCAACGCGCTCGACGCCCTGCGCTCCGTCAAGCCGCCGCGACAGCTGAGCGTGGACAGCTTCCTCGATGACACGGGAAGCCGCGTCTGCGTCACGGTGACTGACAACGGCCCCGGGGTGGCGCCCGAGATCGCCCAGCGGCTCTTCCGGCCGTTCGCGAGCACCAAGGGCATCCGTGGCACGGGGCTCGGTCTGTACATCTCGCGCCAGCTGGTGCGTGAAGCGGAAGGCGAGCTCGACTTGGTGAAGCGCTCGGAGCCAGGCGCGCGGTTTCTCGTGTGGCTGCCCACGGCCGGCCAAGCGGTCCCGACAGCGCCGGCTGCCGCTCCGCGGGCGACGCCCGTTCCGGCCACCGGTCCCCCAAAGAGCCTCTCGGGGATTCGGGTGCTCCTGGTCGATGATGAGGAGCTGATTCGCCGTCCGATGGCGCGCTTCCTGTCCAAGCGCGGCGCCGAGATACGTGAGGCGGGGGATGGCCAGGCGGCGTTGGAGCGCTTGCAGGAGGGGTTCGAGCCGCACGTGATCCTCGCGGACCTGCGCATGCCCCGGATGGACGGCGCGGAGTTTTTTGAGCGGCTGCAGCAGGAGCGGCCTGCCCTGGCCGAGCGCCTGCTGTTCCTTTCCGGAGACATCACCCATCTGGCCAGCCGGGGCCTCGCGGAAGTGCCGCGCGACCGCGTGTTCGTGAAGCCGGTCGAGCTGGCGGAGCTGGAGCGCGAGCACAGCTCGCGCTCATCCACCATTCGGTGTTGCGCTGGCTACTGCCGGCCGTCGAGCACCGCTGGTGCCTCGATTGTGGCTGGAGCGGTGTAGTGCGGGTTCAGTCGCGCGTAATCAGGCGGGCGGCGCGCTCATAGAAGAAATAGTCCCATGCCCAGTTGATCAGGACGAAGAGTTTGTTGCGGAAGCCGATTAACTGAATGATGTGAATGCCGAGCCACATCACCCACGCCAGAAAGCCGGTGGCCTTGATGCCATAGACGTTCGCCACCGCCGCGTTGCGGCCGATCGTGGCGAGCGTGCCCTGATCGCGATAACGAAACGGCTCGAGCGCTTGCCCGCGCACCTGACGCTTGATGTTGCGAGCCACAAACTGCCCCATCTGGATCGCGACGGGCGCTACCATCGGCAGCGGCTCACCGTCCTGCTCGAGATACGCCGCGTCGCCGATGATGAAGGCCTCGGGATGGCCAGGGACCTGAAGCGTCGGCTCGACCGGAATACGGCCCTGTCGACCCGGCGCGACGCCCAGAGTGGCGTTGAGCGCTGACGCGCGCACGCCGGCGGCCCAGATCACCGTCTGCGCGGGAATGACCTCGCCGCTCTTGAGGCGAAGGCGCTGACCGTCATAATCGGCCACCACGGCCCCGAACCGCACCTCCACATACTTGCGCCAGAGCGTCTTGCCCGCCGCCGCGCGCAATCGCTCCGGCATCGCCGCGAGCAAGCGATCGGTGGCCTCGAGCAGCAGGATGCGGACGTCCTTGATGTTGAGCCGCGGATAGTCCTTCACGAGCACCAGGCGGATCAATTCAGAGAGGGCGCCCGCTATCTCGACGCCGGTCGGCCCACCACCCACCACGATGAAGGTGAGCAGCTCGCGGCGTTTCTCCGCATCGGGCTCGAGCATCGCCTGCTCGAAGCAGGTCAGCACGTGATTGCGAATCGCGATCGCGTCGGGGATGTCCTTGAGGCCGAGGCCATGGCGCTGCATCGACTCGAGCCCGAAGAAGTTCGTCTCCCCCCCGGGGGCGAGGACCAGGAAGTCGTAGCTGATCGGCCCGGCGCTGGTCTCGAGACGCTTCGCCGCGAAATCGACGCGCGTCACGTCCACCATGCGAAAGTCGAAGTTCTTCTGGCCGCGCAGAATTGCCCGCGCCGGTCGCGCGATCTCCTCGGGCTCGAGGCCCGCGGTGGCGACCTGATAGAGCAGCGGCTGGAAAAGATGGTAGTTGTTGCGATCGACGAGGACGACCTGCACCGGCGCGCGACGCAACGCCCGGGCGGCATTCAGCCCCCCGAATCCCGCGCCGACGACGACGACGGTCGGAGTCACTCCTTCGCTCGCTTGGGAAACTCCCACATCCCGATCATGGTCTTCTGTGTGATCGGATATCCGAGCAACCGGGCCTGCAGCACGATTTGACCGCGCGTGTGTGCGTCGTGGATCATGTAATACATCAAATAGCCGGCCGCGTCGTGATGAAACCCGACGATCCGCTCGTTGTCCTTCAGCGCGGCGCCGACGATCGCGAGCACCGCCTTCCGCTTGGCTCCGAGCGCTCGCGCCGCCTGTGGCTGGGTGACGCGGCGGCGGTCCAACTCGCCGGGAACCGGAAATCCGGGCGCGGTCCGCTCGAGGTATCGCAGACCGCAGTTATGCAGGTGAGCGACCTGCGCCGCGATGGTGCGCGTCTTGGGACCCGGCGGCGGCGCCTGCCAGACGGCAGGGTCGAGCTGTTGGACCAGGTACTGATTGATGCGCGCGCTGGCCGAGTAGGCTTTGAGCAACGCATCGCCGGGGGGGGCGCTCAGCCGGTGAGTTTTCGCCACAGTGCCGCCAACGGATCGTAATTCGCGTCGACGACCCGTTCCTTGAGCGGAATGATCGCGTTGTCGGTGATGGTGATCGATTCGGGACAGACCTCGGTGCAGCACTTCGTGATGTTGCAGAAGCCGATCCCACCTTCATGGCGCAGGTAATCGCGCCGGTCCACCTCGTCGAGCGGATGCATCTCGTAGACCGCGGCGCGCACGAGCATCGCGGGGCCCATGAACTGCTCGTGCTTCTCGTGCGTGCGGAGCACGTGACACACGTCCTGGCACAGGAAGCACTCGATGCACTTGCGGAACTCCTGGGGCCGCTCGACTTCGAACTGATACATCCGCCACGTGCCGTCGGGGGCGTCTGGCTTGCGCGGCTTGAACTCCGGAATCCGCTTGTTGACTTCGTAATTCCACGAGACGTCCGTCACCAGGTCCTTGATCACCGGGAATGCCCGCATCGGCGTGACCGTGATCGTCTCGTCCGGCGCGTAGTCGGACATCCGCGTCATACACATCAGCTTCGGCTTGCCGTTGATCTCCGCGGAGCACGAGCCGCACTTCCCGGCCTTGCAGTTCCAGCGCACCGCCAGGTCGGGCGCCTGCTCGGCCTGGATCGCGTGGACGGCGTCGAGCACGACCATCCCTTCAGTCGCCGCAACCTGGTAGTCGTGAAGCCCACCGCCATCACGCGTTCCTCGAAATACGCGGAACAGGGTCATACGCTTTCCTTAATGATTGCCAGGAATTCCGGTGGGATCGGGGGCTGCTGCTCGCGCCGCACGGCCATGCGGTTGCCTTCCTTCTTGATCACGACCAACTCGCGCGCCTGCTTTTCGTCGGAATCGGGATAGTCGCTCCGCGTGTGACCACCGCGGCTCTCGGTGCGCTCGAGGGCTGCGCGGGCGGTCGCCTCGGAGACGATGACCAGGGACTGCAGGTCGATGGCGGTGTGCCACCCCGGATTGTATTCGCGGCTGCCCGTAACGCCCACCTTCCGCGCCCGCGCCTTGAGCTTCTCGAGCTCGGCGAGCGCGTTTTGGAGGCCGGCCTTGTCGCGGATGATCCCGGCGTCACGCTGCATCACGGCCTGCAGAGCGGACTGAACGGCGAACGGATTCTCGCCGTCGTGCTCGAACGGCTCCAGTGCTTCCCTCATCGCTTGCTCGACCTCGGCATCCGGTATTGCCCGCGCCGCGCCGCGCCTCCCCGCCGCGTACTGACCGGCGCGGCGTCCGAAAACGAGCAAGTCGCTGAGCGAGTTGCCGCCGAGCCGATTGGCACCGTGCATCCCGCCGCCGACTTCGCCCGCGGCGAAGAGCCCGGGCACCGTCGACTCCTGCGTCTCCGCATCGACTTTGACGCCACCCATCATGTAATGGGTCGTGGGCCCGATTTCCATCGGGTCCTTCGTGATGTCCACCTGCGCGAGCTCTTTGAACTGGTGGTACATGCTCGGCAGCTTCTGCTTGATGTAGTCCGGGCCTTGTTTTGAAGCGATGTCGAGGAAGACGCCGCCATGCGGCGTGCCCCGCCCTTCCGCGATTTCTTTCGTGATCGCCTTCGCGACCACGTCGCGCGTCAGCAGCTCGGGCGGCCGGCGGTTTTTCTTGCGATCGCCCTGCACCCACGCGTCGGACTCCGCTTCGGTCTCGGCGTAGTCGCCCTTGAACATGTCGGGCATGTAGCGGAACATGAACCGCTCGCCTGCCGAGTTCTTGAGAACGCCGCCTTCGCCGCGCACGCCTTCGGTTACGAGAATCCCGCGCACACTCGGCGGCCACACCATCCCCGTCGGATGGAACTGCACGAACTCCATGTCGATCAGCTCGGCGCCCGCGTCATAGGCCAGGGCGTGGCCATCGCCGGTGTACTCCCACGAATTACTCGTGATTTGCCATGCCTTCCCGATGCCACCCGTGGCGAGCACGATGGCGCCGGTCTTGAACAGCACGAAGCGGCCTGTCTCCCGGAAATAGCCGAGCGCCCCTGCGACCCTTCCACCAACGACAAACAGCTTCACAATCGTGCACTCCATGTGCACGTCGATCCCCGAATGCACGCCCTTGTCCTGCAGGACGCGGATCATCTCGAGACCGGTGCGGTCGCCGACGTGCGCGAGGCGGCTGTACGTGTGGCCGCCGAACGGCCGCTGGTTGATGCGCCCGTCCGGCGTGCGGTCGAACAGCGCGCCCCACGCTTCGAGCTCGTTGATGCGAGCGGGCGCTTCCTGGGCGTGGATCTGCGCCATGCGCCAGTTGTTGTGCATCTTGCCGCCGCGCATCGTGTCGCGGAAATGCACGCGC
>WNFO01007097.1_pt1 | contig 11369 bp, 6 predicted proteins | sample 5400251 | NCBI WGS metagenome assembly WNFO01 (sample SAMN13153354, study PRJNA577476) | soil metagenome | isolation source: 100 cm saprolite under Madrone tree | place: USA:California | collected 2016-06-14 | reverse complement strand
TAGTCCAGGACGAGAAAAGGTGTTTCTCCTTCTAACCCAAAGTCTAGCACGCGCACGATGTGAGGATGAATTAGATTCACCAGGAAGCGAGCTTCTTCAAGGAAGTGCTCTTTATTCTTCTCACTCAATTGGGTGTTTAGGAGCTTAATAGCAGCCTTGCTTCGCAGGTAGATATGCTCGCCAAGGTACACCTCGGCAAACCCTCCCTGGCCCAAGAGAGAGATTAAGCGATAGTTGCCAACCTGTCTTCCCACACGGTCAGTCATAAGTTGTCTCCTCGAGTTTAGCTTGACACAATTTAGAATCACTAACTCAATATGGGGAATACACGTCTTCATTCTAAACGTGCGAGAAAACCACGTCAAGTGTCTGCCGACATAGAGCTATTCAGTTTCTAATGAAGTATACCAGGTGTGTATGACTGCAACTGCTGGCATACCACGTAAACGAAATGCGGAAACATTATCCCATCCCCAAAAGAAAGTGCCGGCAATATGTGGATCATTGAAGATATTCTCCATCGCCGCGTCGCAGGCAATTGCCTGTTCCTCCGGGTCTGGCTGTGCAGAGGCGAATGCTTCCCACGTATGGTAGACGGCATCTGCACTATTACGATACCCAACTTCTGAAAGAAAAACTGGCTTGCCAAGTTTTACCGAAAGTGTGTCAAGAATATTTTTCTCATTAACTCTCCAGAGATCAAGCATCTGTTTTGAATCAATCGGCTCACGACTGAGAGTCAGAGGGAAATACGCAGAGACCCCGATCAATCCTAAGTCGGGATTGTGCATCCACGCGGGGAGGGGTGTGTTTGAAACTGATGTCCAGTTCATATCATAGGTGATAGTGCCTGGAAAGATGGTTCGCATGCGGGCAATCAACGTGTTCCACAATGCATTCGGCGCGGATCTTTCCAGCCATTCATCCTCGGTACCAATGGTGAATTGCTCGACTCCTTCTTGTGCGGCAACCTCTACATAAGGTTTAAGAGTTTGCCAGTAGCTATCGAACCACTGCTTGTTCTGTTGATATGTGGAAAAGAGGATGTGACCTGACCAATGGTCTGCGGTTATCGCTGTATCGAGTGGATCGGCGAAAATAAGCGGTGCCACGAAGACCTGGTAGCCTTGTGCATGAGCTGTACGTATACCCTGGGCGAATGAGGTAAGTGTTGGAGTATCGGATCCGCCCGTCACGCTTGTTGATGTGAAAGATGCTTGAAAAAAGGGAATGGGCATTTCTATCCAACGGGCGCCGGTCTGTTGCTGAACTTCCTGTATCCCGTTCACCCACGCTGTATCATCCTGGCCATAGGCTGTTGCACCTGAGCGAGGAAAGACAAGACCTGTTTCAAAGGCGGGTCTGGTTACGTTGTTGGCAGTCAAGGTGCGAATATGCCTGGGGTCGCTGGCAGCACAGACAGCATGTTCGGTAAACACACTAGCAGGGACAGACTGCGTTGGGAGGAGTGGCAGCCATTTCCGATGAAACAGGAGAAGACCTTGTGGTTCCTGTACCAGAGCAATAAATTGTGATAAGAATTTGGGACCTGCAATATCAACTTGCTGTGCCACAACGTCATCTTGATCTCTTGGATTGACAATGACCCAATCTACCAGCGACGCAGGGTTTTTGAGTGCCTGTTTCCACAGAGGCCCAGAGCCCTCATAGATGATGTTCGCGAAATCGATGTTTGTGAAGTCTACCCCGGCCTTGCGAGAGGTGAAGAAATCTTCCAAAATTCTCCCCCCAGTATAATGCTGAGCAAGGTAAGCCACGACATTACTATGAGGAGCACAATCAGCACCATACTGACCATCTAATAAGGAGATGATTCCTCCAGACGTCATCAAAACGGACTGCGCCGTAATGGCACCAACAAAGAGGAGTTGTACAAAACCGCTACCAATTGCCAAAACTGGATGCCTCATAGCTTGTCCAGTGGACGAACGATGTGGCAAAGGGCGTTGAGCTGCCGAAGGCAACCGACCAGCAAGAGTTGCTACGAAGAATGCCGCAGGGATAACAGCCTCTACTCCGTAGCGTGCGTTATATATTCTATTGATTGGTGAGAGAAAGATGGCCGCCTGCCCTGTGTAGAGCGAGACGATATAAAAGACGATGGGGATGGTGATAGCTAATCCTGCGACTATGTCTGGGGTGAAGCGACGGCGCGCGATAAAAACAAGAAAAGCCAGGAATGCCAACGCAGAGGTAACCAATCCTACATTCTCGATAGAGGCTAGTAAGTAGGTGTAGGTGGATTGCCAGAGATTATGGTAGGTGGAGAGGATATGAACCTGACGCAGAAAGTCTTGGTCAGCTTGAGAAGAGAACGGACCTCTCTGGAAGTAGAGAGGATCTCCAAAGATCATGGCACACCACAGGCACCATAGCACTATACCAAGTCCTCCTAATATACCAAATGCCAGCAGTTTTCCCTCAATCTCCACCCTACTTTGGCGCTTCATCAATCCGATAATAACTATGGCAACAAGAAATGCCGGGAAGAGGAACCAGCCATCATAGCGGGCCAGCGTCGCCAGAAGAGTGCCCAGTGCAGCCAAAATCAGATGATGAGTAGAATCATCTTGCGACCAGGCGAGAAAATGGTAACAGGCCATCGTCATGGTTACAATCAGAACAAGTTCGCTCATTGGCGTAGCCTGGAGATAGAGAATGTTCGGATTGAAGACGAACAGCAACGCACCTACAAAACTGGCTCGACTATCTTTCGTGATACGACGCGCCGCAAGAAAGAGGTACACTGATGTAACCAGATAACAGAGCATAGAGACAAAACTTCCTGCCAGGCCACTGTGCCAGAGGTAATCATTCCAGATGAATGGCTGCATTAAAAGATGAGGAAGCGGAAGCCATACTCCGCCAAGTTGAGCAAAACCTGGTGTTGCACTGTCAATGAGACGCCGGGCAAGCAACAAGTGAGAATAGGCATCTTTGTAAACGAGTATCTGATCATTTTGGAAGAAGTAGCAGAGTGAGACAACACTAGCAACGCAGGCAATGATACAGAGCGCTATGAGCCAGGGATCTTTGTACATCGGTTGCTGCGCCGAGCGCTTTACGCTTTCATGTACACGTAGATCTACTAGATCTCTCTCCGTCGATACCCTTACCGCTACGCTGCTTGCAAGTTGCTCCTCTTTATCTAAGGGTGGGAGGGTTTTGTCGGGATCATCTACACCCGTTACTTGTGCGCCGTTGCCTAAGGGTGGGAGGGGGAGAGTTTTGTCGGGATCATCTGTCTCTGATTCCAGTTGGATAGGAAAATCTTTTTCAATCTCTGGGATTGTTTTCAGAGGTGCGTTGATAAGTGTCAATTTATTGATAAAAAGGATGGAATGAGGCGAACGCAAGTGAAGTCCGTGCTGCGTTTTTCTCCAGTAATGGGGTTTGAATATAAGGTCAAATAGAGCGAGGTATGCCCCAACGCTCATCATGACCCAGTAGACGGGAAATACCAGTGTCCACTTGATCAAGCCATATTGACGACGCTTCAGGCAACTCACGATATGGGAGTATATATAGAAGAAGTTTCCAAAGATAAGACTGGCCATACCCGCGTACAGAATAGGCGTTGGAAATAAGATATGGTAGAGTGGGTCAAGGGTTGTGCGGAACAGAACGTAGAGTATGAGCAGTACCCACATCACCGGGTTCACGAGGAAGATGCCTGTTTTGGCTCCCACTACGAACTGCAGGGAGATAAACTGGCTCCAATGTCTTGGGCGTAGATAGCGTTGCGGTCGGCGCATGTTGACGAGGTAGGTTTGCATAAAGCCTTTGATCCAACGAGTGCGTTGTCGAAACCAGTTCCTGACTTGTGAGTTTGCTTCCTCGTAAGTTGTTGAGTCCAGGATAGCTGTCTTCAACTGATAGTGAGCCAGGCGCAGTCCCAGGTCACAATCTTCGGTCACATTAAAAGCGTCCCACGCACCTACAGCACGTAAAGCTTCTGTCCGGAAATGGTTGGATGTGCCACCTAGTGGAATTGGCAACCCCAGGCTTTGCAGCCCCGGCAAGATCGCATCAAACCAGAGGTAGAAATCTGCTGAGAACAAACGCGTGATTGGATTTTGATTTCCATTGTAAACGTTCAGCTTGGCCTGCACACAGGCAAGATCGGGACCGTGCTTCAGAAACGTGAGTATCGCTTTCTTGAGTTGTAGTGGATCGGGAATATCTTCGGCGTCATAGACGACGACATATTCACCAGTTGCCAGCAGTAAGCCATAATTACATGCTCGTGGCTTGGTACGTGGTTCGCCAGCCGGTAACGTTATGATGCTGAAATATGCTGGCAGATTCGTGCTCTTGAGTACTTCGTATGTCTCAATATCATCATCCTGGATGAGGAGGAGAATTTGCAACTTGTCTGTTGGATAGTCCAGGCTTTGCAATGCACTGACTAATTGAGGTACAATAGCCGCTTCGTGATACAGCGGACAGAGGACAGTGTAATCAGGCCAGTCAGCCCCAGCAAGGGCATGCACAATCTCGTCACTTATCTGTTCACCACTAGAGACGCGCAGCGCCCGCAGTGAGAGCCAGAAAGTAAAGAGCATGTCGCCAAGATAGAAGATCGTCGTTACGGCAATAAGTGCCACGAACACTTTTATACCATAGAAGTATAACGCTACCCCCAATCCAAGTAGCAGGAGAACAATGACAATGATTTGCCAAAACGTCGCCGTTGATAGCGCAGAGTATTCACGCCGAAAAGGAGCGAAAGGACTGAATTCATGCCTGCGAACCTTTAGGGGCTTTAAGGCTTCAGCAATGTATGCATTGATTTTCTCTTGATGGGAATTAGCTCCGTTGAGTTGGGCGTGAGCGGAAAGGAGGGCTGCGTAGTTCGAGATATATTCACTCGTATCAGAGGTATAGGTAGTATCCTGCTGATCGGTCTTAGAGTGCTGGTATAACATCAATTGCCCTCCTTCTCAGCGTATCATAAGGCGACTATTTGTATTCCCCCAAGGTATCAAAGTCACAGTTAATGTGTGGATGGGTTAGGTGTGCAAGTGTCCTGGCTTCGATGGGAAAGCTTCATATCTCTTTAGGACATGTGTTTCAGTACATTTATTGTACTTGTAGAGAAGAAATGAGAGTACTCCATCACAGAAGAGTATATCATTACCTCTGCAATTACACAAAGGCGGGAGTGATCTTTTCTCTCCTTCTCCCAGAAAGTGACGAAGGCCTCTCCATCCCCCTGGTACTGAGTCAGTGTCAATTCGAAAACCAGATCGGCTGCCATTGAACCTGCTAGAATGCACCTTCTCTACGAAAGACGCCGCTCACGAGGATTTTTAGTACACGAAGATTTTTAGTATATGAGGAACCAACACACGCCGTCGAGCTTTGCTCGGTGCGCATAACATTACTCTCCCGGAACAAGCTGTAGCGTTGCCATCAATTGTGCATGATTGTACACGGTAACCGCTCCCGTTTCCCCAAGCAGGTGGTCAGCACTCTCAGTCCTTTGTAGGGCTCTCATTGATATCACTGCCATGAGGCCGTTTTGGTGTACGCCGCTTTTCACTTCTGCGTTCTCGTTTCCGGCGTGGGCCATAAACGCGATCGGCCATTTCCTCGACAGTCTTCATCACCTCTTTGAGCACCGGTTTTTGCTTAAAAAAGATCACCTCGCTTGCCACGTCCTGAAATGCTTCTTCGGTGATTTTCAGCCCTTCATAGACCAGCAAGAGGAGATGAGCACAGTTGGCAGCACGCACCTTCTCTACCTTCCGGCGCAGGTACTGCGGATGCCAGAAACCAACCAGCTCGATCAGAATGCGCCGGTTTTCATCGTGCGTATCGATCAGCACAAAATCTGGCACCATGACCGTATCTGCGAGCAGGAGTACCTCGCTTTCACGCGTGAGTTGCCAGTGTCCTCGTTTGCCGCCAACCTTTTGCTCAAACTCGCGAGCAAAATCTGCTTCGAGCCGGCTATCAAACTCTCCCGAACGCTTAAAGTGGGAATGTAGTGAACTTGTATGATCGAGACGATAGAGCATTTCTCCTCGTCCCTGGGGTGGATAGACGTAGGCATGCATGCGCCATTGTTCACACAGAAATAAAGCAGGTAGAAATGCAGCAAGCTGTCTTCCGTAGCGGAGCGTGGAGGAGACAAAGGGGGAAATCGGCCCATCTAGATCAAGGCGGTATCCTCCCCCTTGCTTCGGTTCGGCCCAGAACATCAACTTAAACAACTTGATAAACTTCCATAGATCCTTGTAGTTGCTCGATACTTCAATGGTGATGTGCGATGCCCAGTAGAGGACCCCGCGTGCTAGTTCCAGGTTATAGCGGGCGATTAAGCCCGCGGGTGTCCACGTTGGCCCCGCGTCTGCCAGCAGATACGTTGCCGGCCGATCCGCAAAGAGCGCCGCCTCCGCCTGCTCCGAGGAGATGCGCAGTTCATCTGCCACGTTCTCCAGCACTTCGTAGCGGGCCTGTGGATGAAATAATTGAGGTGTCGTGAATACAGGGCCGTGACTGAAGAGCCGTTCTCGCAACTGGGCTGGAGGAAGAGGAGTCGCCAGGGGCGTAAAGGTCGCTGCGTCGGTGAGTACTTTCGCCAGGCCACGCACTACTACATAGTCAACACGCTCGCCTATATAGCTTTCCAGCGCCCGGTCCCAGGCCGCTTGCGACTGACCCGTGTGCCCTTGCAATAAGGCGACCAGGTCTTGTGCTGTTTGGAGCCAGCATGGATCGTGCTCATCCAGCATATCGATGGACAGTTCCGACCCGCGTAGACGCAATCTCGGCCTGACGAGGTCAGCCGTAAGCACTATCGGCCTCCTGTCGTCTGCGCCGCCGCTGCGACTTGCTTTCCTCAATGGTCTTGCGTGCAATCACTTCAAAGAGCGCTGCCTGCCTGTTCTCGACCTTGCGCAGCACTCGTCCCAGGCGCTGGATATATTCGCGTGCTCCCGAGGTACCCCCCAGCACAATAGCGATCTTCGCCTCCGGCACATCGATACCCTCGTTAAGCACTCTGGATGTGACAATCACGCGATAGTGTCCTGTTTGAAAGCCATCAAGAATCTGCTTGCGTTCGGCTGCACCGGTTTCATGGGTAATTGCTGGAACGAGATGGCGACGGGCGATATCGTAAACCACCGCGTTGTGTTCGGTGAAGATAAGCACCCGCTCCAAGGCATATTCATGCAGCAGCGCATCAAGCGCCGTGAATTTGCCCTCACACCCCCCAAGTAACTGCAAAAGACGTTGACGGGCAAGCAAGGCACGACGCGCCTGCGGGTCAGTGGCGGAGAGGCGCATCAATTCCAGCAGCCAGGACGGGCCATGGCGCTGTGGCAGTTGCCGTGAACGAACAAAACCGATGTAGAGAGCATAGTCGGCATCGTAGCGGGCACGTTCTTCGGCTGAGAGATCAATGCGCAGGCGCTGCGTCCGGTAGTGCGCGAGTTGCTGCCCGACAAGCTCCTCAATGCGCTTCGTGTAGACGATCGGTCCAATCAAATCGTCTACACGCCAGCGTCCCTGCGTCTGCTCATGCTCTTCGGGGTAGGTTGCTGTGAGCCCCAGGCGCAGCGGGGCCGGTGCCATCAGCGCGGCCTCGCCCCAGCTTGGCGCGGGCAGGTGATGCACCTCGTCAAAAATAATTAGTTTGAAGGCATTGCCATACTCCGCCACCAGGTCGCCAGCCGAGTGATAGGTAGTAACGGTGAGCGGCAAAACCTTCTTCTCACCGCCGTAATACACACCTACCTCGGTCGCGAAGGCATTGACCAGCCGCGCATACCACTGGTGCAGCAGGTCAATCGTCGGAGCAACCACTACGGTAGAGCGATTCACCCGATTGATAGCCTGGAGAGCAACGAACGTTTTCCCGGCCCCCGTCGGCAATACAATGCTCCCCCGCCGTCCTGCTTCATCCCAGGCTGCCAGGGCTGCCACCTGGTAATCATGCGGCTCGCGCATCTCCTGCATTTTCAAGTTGAGCGGCTGCCAGCGTGGAACGGCATCCCGCACGTCCTGCTCCCGCAGGTAGGGCTGCAGCGTTCCATAATGGTAGCCTTCGCACCGCCAGCGCTCCCTGATCAGCTTAAACGGTGCGGGAGGCCGTTCTCCCGCGTCCACGTCGTGCAGGACGAGGGTGCCGCCAAGATAGTAGACTGATTTGCTCATGGGTATATGATAGCAGATTACTAGAACATTTGCACTCTGCCTTCTATTTTCCGCTTTTCAACTGCTCTTTGTATCTGTCATTGATAAGACGTCTCTCTGCTCTGAGCCAGGACAAGTACTTCTGTCCTACATATGAAATAATTACTAGAAATTTAACAGAGAATCAGTATAATCTAAAGTGATGCGATACTACGTAGAGACATAATGGGTGCCGGATTTCTCATTTGGAACATGGTCTGTCTGCACAGATGGATGCCTGACTCCCACAACGCAAAACTTCTTCGAGAGAGAAGGAGAACAGAGGCATGCGCTTTCACAAAACGTTGACCGTTCTGCTCATCGACTTGCCCTTTCGGTTGCGACTCGGTATCGTCGTGTTGGCTTACCTGCTCTGTCTGGCCCTGTTCGCGTTGGTCTTTCTGCCATCACACAATGGCAGCATCCTCGCCATACCCCTGGCCCTGTCCTCCTGGATGTTTAAGCGACGCGGAGCGCTCATCGGTCTCGGCTGTACGCTGCTGGCGCTGGTCGTTTTTAATAGCCTCTCTGTCGGTGGGATTATGTGGCCACCTTTGCTGGCTCTGACCTTTCTCAGCGGCTCCTTGGCGTTGCTGGTTGAAGCAGTGATCATCAGTCTCTTGCGGCACGCCTTAGATATGGCACAGGCCTTGGATCTGGCCCAAGCAGCTCAGCTCAAGGCGCAGCAGGCGGAGCAGCAGCTCGCCCTCGCGTATAAACACCAACGACAGTTGAACGACCTGAAAGATCAATTTATTGTGAATGTGAGCCACGAACTGCGTACTCCACTCACCGAAGTGTCTGGCTACCTCGAATTGCTCAGCGACTATCACGGAGACCTGGATGCCGCCACGCAAGCGATGTTCCTCAACAATGCCAGGTCTGGTTGTCAAGAGCTCATACGCATGGTCGGCGATGTGCTCGATGCCACACAAGCCAGTAGCGAGGTGAAACCTCCCCAACTCGAAGCATGCTCAGTTGCCCAGGTGGTGCGGGACGTGCTGCACCACCTCGATCCACGTGAAGCGCAAGCCTATGATCTCCAGATGGAGATCCCTGAACACTTCACCATCTGGGCTGATCGGCACTATGTGCGCCAGATCCTACGCAATCTGCTTGCGAACGCCTTCAAGTATTGCCCCAAACAGACCGCAGTCGTCATCAGCGCGACACTGCACGAGCCTACTACACAGGTGTGTATTAGTGTCAAAGATGCTGGGCCTGGTATTCCCCCTGGTGAACTTCCCCTGCTCTTTGGAAAATTTGTGCGTCTCAAGCGCGATCTTGCTGGGACAGTGCCAGGATCTGGCTTAGGTCTCTATGTGAGTAAGCAATTGGTAGAAGCGATGGGAGGACACATGTGGGCAGAAAGTTCTGGGCAAGTAGGAGCAGGAAGCCGCTTTTGCTTCACGCTTCGCGCTGCTTCCCCGGCCTCTCTTCAGGCAAGCACACACGATTTGATTTCGTCTTCGCGGAATGGCTCCTCTCTCCTGACCAATACTCTCTGATTGCCATGTACTCGTGTTCACAGTTGCAGAAAATAGTAGCATCCATTCAGAAGGCTTGTCAAGTACTTGTAGAATCCCTCACACAGGGCCGGTTGATCCGCGTATCACAAGCTGAGTTGGCACAACCAGAGAAGCCACCGGGAGAGGAACTGTAAGAGAAGCGAGGTGACATTCCGGCCTAAAATCAGCGAGCAATTCATACACATTTTTACTGTTCAGTTTATATTACCAGCATACATTTGCGCGTGTCGTGGCCGGTCTTCAGGCTCAGATACCGCGTGAGGATTGAGGAGTAGCACCAACAGTGACAAAAGTAACCTTTCTAGGGGCGGGGAGCACCGTGTTTGCTCGCCAGTTAATTACCGATATCCTCCATATAGAGGGATTGGACGAAGGAACCATCGCGCTGGTCGATATCGATCAGCGGCGGCTAGAAATGGCCCACCAGATCGCCGGGCGTCTGGTTGAACAGAGCGGAAAGCACTGGCGGGTCGAGTCGTCGATTGAGCGCCGCGACGTGCTGGCCGGGAGCGATTTCCTGGTAAATACCATTGAAGTAGCCGGCCTGGCTAATGTCCGCCACGACTTTGATATCCCTATGAAATATGGAGTCAACCAGTGCATTGGCGATACGATTGGTCCCGGCGGCATTTTCAAAGCTTTACGCACTGGCCCTGCCTGGCTGGACATTCTGCATGATGCCGAAGAACTCTGCCCCGACGCCTGGGTACTCAATTATACCAATCCCATGTCCATTCTAATGCTGGCAGCGTTGACCACGACGAAGATGCGTGTCGTCGGCCTTTGTCACAGCGTCCAGGGAACCTCGAAGCAGCTGGCCGGCTATTTGCAGGTGCCCTATGAGGAACTGGAGTGGCAATGTGCCGGCATCAATCACAATGCCTGGTTTACCACCCTGCGCCACCAGGGGGAGGATATGTACCCACGTTTGCGCACGCGCGCGCAGTTAGCAGAAGTGTACGAACAAGACCCGGTGCGCTTTGAGGTCATGCTTCATTTCGGGGCGTTTGTTACGGAGAGCAGCGGCCATTTTTCGGAATATGTGCCGTACTTTCGCAAACGTTCTGAACTGATTGAGCAGTATTGCCGCGAAGGCTATCTGGGAGGCACTGGCTTTTACGCCAATAACTGGCCGACCTGGCGCGCCGACAACGAGCGGCAGATCAATGAAATGCTTAGCGGCACACGTGAGATTCCCTATCAGCGCAGTCACGAGTACGGGTCCTTTATTATCGAGGGAATCACGCTTCATCGCCCGACGGTCATTTATGGCAATGTGCGCAACACCGGCCTGATTGATAACTTGTCTGATGGCTGTGTTGAAGTAGCGTGCCTGGTCGATCGCCATGGCGTCCAGCCCATCCATTTTGGCTCACTACCCGAGCAACTGGCAGCGCTTAACCGAGCGCATATGGCCGTACATCAGCTGATGAGTCAGGCTCTTCTGGAGCGCGATAAAGAGGCAGCTCGCTATGCTCTCCTGCTCGATCCGCTGACCGCTGCCGTCTGTTCGCCTGCCGAGATCAGCGCGATGTTCGATGAAATGTGGGAGGCCCAGCGCCCGTACTTGCAGGCATTTGCATAAGGGATAGCCATTGCTGGTGCCCTCATTTTGCTATTTCCGCTCTATTCCCA
>WNFO01014038.1_pt1 | contig 11370 bp, 10 predicted proteins | sample 5400251 | NCBI WGS metagenome assembly WNFO01 (sample SAMN13153354, study PRJNA577476) | soil metagenome | isolation source: 100 cm saprolite under Madrone tree | place: USA:California | collected 2016-06-14 | reverse complement strand
TCTCGTTTGCCTTTGGCGCGCCGGCCCCCTGTGCGCCGCCGTGCATGCGGCAGCGCTTCCTGCCGTTCACCGCCGGCGAGCGGCACGCGCCGCCGCAACGGGTTTTGGCGCCGCAACGCGGGCTCGCCAGCATCGGGCCGGTATTTCTGATGTGATCGCTCATGCCGGTGCTTCCCGCCTGGCATCAGCGGCATCGCGCCTTCGCCTGGAGCCCGAGGCCTTCGGCACATTCCGCGCCGCGGATGCCGGGCTTTTGTCCGAAACGATCACGCTCGCATGCTGCGTGACGTTGCCGACAATGGCCTTGCCGCCATCCCCGACCGACACGTTCTGCACGGTGATGGCGGGCTCGCCATGGCTTCGGTGGCGGTTGAGCGCCTCGATCTGGGCGGGAAACGTGCGGGCGAGCCTGCCCAATGCGCGCGCGGCGCTGTCGTGCTGGGCGATGTCGTCGGCATTCGCGAGGTGTTGGGCGCATCGCATCGCCATCACATGAACCGAAACCATCTGCGCCACCAGCATGGCCTCGACGGAGTCCCTCGGCTTGATGCTCTTCACCATCGAAATCATGAAGGAGATGTTGACCTCGTCGGGGCTCCCGCCGCTCACGCTGGCCGTCACCAATTGCCGGAGAATGCCGTCCATCGCTTCGCGATCGGCGACCCCGAGCGCGTTCGTCATGAGCTGTTCGCCGAGCTCCGGGTCAGGATGGTCGATGGAGAATCCCTGCGACGAGAGCCTTATCCGCGGGGGTGCGGCAGCTTTGGTCTGATCGGCTGCGGCGATCGTTGGCATGGCGAGGTCAGGAGCGATGTTCATGTCGAGATTCCCTGGTACGCGCGCGGCAAGCGCGCGGTTGGCCACGCGCAGGCGATCGCCGCGGCGAGGCGGTGCAATTTCAATTGTGGGTGGGGATTTTTCGGCCGCAATCGCAACCGCTGCCCGCAATTGCGGGGCGACCGGCGTCTACAGGATTGCGGAATGGTGGAGGAATGCCCCTGATTTGCCCGACGTGTCAACTTGCTTTCGAGGCATCCATGCCGGCCGCCTGCTACTTTGCATGGGGTTGTTTTCGATATTTTTGGGGAGCGCCCCGTCGCAGGCGCAGATTCCTGGTCCTTCTCCGCCCGCCTCAGCTTAAAGTGCCCGAACGCCGTCGCGGTCGGCTTGGCCGCGTCGTCTTGCCAAACCTGCGCCTGGAGTACGATAGAATAGACGCGGAGACCGTGTGATGGATGCGACTCTGATCTTGATTGATAGCGATGCGGAACTAGCGCGCGCCCGGGCCCTTGTGGATCGGCTCTGGGAGTCGGATGAGCCGGCCGACGTTGCCCGGCTCCAGGCGCAAGCGCGTCTGATCGCTGCTTATGAGGAAGCCAGGTGGCCGCATCGGCCACCTGGCACTGCCGACCTAATCCGCCACCTCATGGATCAACACGGTCTCACCCGTGCGGACATGGTGCCGATCCTAGGGACGCCGAGCCGCGTCAGTGAGGTCCTGCAAGGAAAGAAGGGGCTGAGCATGGCAATGGTGCAGAGGTTGCGCGCTCGCTTCCATGTCCCGGCCGACCTGCTCCTTCCGCCACCGAAGAAAGCGCCGGCCTCCCGCCTGACCAAACGAGCCGCAGCCTGACAGGAGGTATTCAGCGCAGTGCTTCTGGCAAGCCGCGGCGGAAAATGAGTGGCTCAAGGTATGCCCGAATACTCTTTCATCGTGCCGTCGGAGCGATAACGCCTATCTTCGTCGGCCCTGGTGCACCAAATTGCCATCACTTCGGGAAACTGCGAAGTACGCGCCTGCGAGTTAGCCGATGCCGGCCAGCCGGCCGCGGCAACCGGCAATCTCCCACGTCTCGATCCGATGCGATCGCAAGAAATTCGTAGATCACATGACGCTGGCGCCCGTTCTCACTCCGCGTGGTTTACTGATCCTAAGACAGACGGAGGAGACACTTGCGTCGGAGTCCGAGCGGAATTCGCGGCTGCAGAAAGCGTTTTTGCGGGGCCCAGGGCATGGATTGTTATGCTTGGGCGCCAATGAAGTGGGAACGGCTCTTCCTCCAGTGCTGTCGTACTGGCGAGCGTTCGGATCTCGCTACGTAACCACACTATGCGCACTTTCCGATATCGGGGAGCGGGTTACCAAGCCGCCCATACCCGTTCCAGCAAATGGCGAGTTGGACAATATAGCGGCGACTGTTCCGCCTATGATGGGCGCAGAATATCTGACGGCGGCCGTTTTGGCCGATCTTTGGCGACGCATGGATGCAGCCTTTGATGTCGAGCTGGCCGATGCCGGGCTTTCCGTGCAAGCATTTCTCAAAGGGCGACATCCGGCCTGGAACCTGGTCGGGCGTGTGCACTTCAATCTCGCCGAGAACAGGAGTGACGAGGCTGCGCCGTTCGCGTTCCTGGCGACCTACACGACACGGCTTTCGGCTGAAGCCAAAGCTCAGCATGTCCCTCTCGGCAAGGCTTTGCAGGAATATGCCGGTGCGAAAAACCGGGAACGGCTGCTGTCGCTGCTGTTGCCGATCCAGCGCGCCGCCGAGGATTGCAGCTGGCTGAAGAGCACCGTCGATGCGGGCGAGATCTTTCACCCGCTGCGCTGGAGCCCGCAACAAGCGCTGCAATTCCTGAAGGATGTGCCCGCGCTCGAAAGTGCCGGCGTAGCCGTACGGATGCCGGCGAGTTGGCGGATGAACCGCCCGGCGCGTCCGCAGGTGAAGGCAACGGTCGGGGGGCATGCGCCGTCACAGCTCGGGATGGATGCGCTGCTCGACTTCCGCATGGATGTGACGCTCGACGGTGAAAGACTCTCGGCGGCCGAAGTCAAGCGGCTCCTGGCTCATTCCGACGGGTTGGTCCTAATACGCGGCAAGTGGGTCGAAATCGACCGGGAAGGTCTGCGCCGAACACTCGATAAATTCGAGGCGATCGAGCGTCGTGCTGCCAGCGACGGTCTGTCGTTCGGCGAGGCGATGCGCATGCTGGCTGGGGCTGACATTGCCAAGAACGACTCCGGCGGGCAAGCAGATGTCGACTGGGGCCAGGCTGTGGCCGGCCCCTGGCTGGCGGAGACGCTGGCGGCGTTGCGCCGCCCCGACGGGCTCGCTCGGATCGATCCCGGGAAATCCCTTCAAGGCACATTGCGGCCCTATCAATTGTCGGGTGTGCAATGGCTCTATTTGCTCACTCAACTCAGGCTCGGCGCCTGCCTTGCCGACGACATGGGTCTCGGCAAGACGATTCAGGTCTTGTCACTGCTGCTGGCGCTGAAGAACGAGGCCAGAGACAAGCGAAAACCGTGCCTTCTGGTGGCGCCGGCATCGCTGCTGGCCAACTGGGCTTCGGAGATCGCCCGGTTTGCGCCAAGCCTCGAGGTGCGGGTAGCCCATCCATCGGCAGCGCCGGCCGAGAGGCTGAATGCGGACGATATGCTGGCAGATGTAGACCTGGTCATCACAAGCTACGGCTTTCTTGCGCGCTCGCTTTGGCTGGTGACTGCGCCGTGGCGATTGGTCGTGCTTGACGAGGCGCAGGCCATCAAAAACCCGGCCGCCAAGCAGACCAGAATAGTCAAACAACTCCAGGCCGATACACGCATTGCGCTGACCGGCACGCCTATCGAGAACCGGCTCGGCGACCTGTGGTCGGTCTTCGACTTCATCAATCCCGGACTGCTGGGATCGTCGAAGCAGTTCTCGTCCTTCGTCAAAGGCCTCGCCGATCGGCCGCATAACCCGTACGGGCCGCTCCGCGAGCTGGTGCGCCCCTACATCCTGCGGCGCTTGAAAACCGACAGGAGTGTCATCGCCGATTTGCCCGACAAAACCGAGGTGAAAGCTTTTTGCGCCTTGAGCCGCAGGCAGGCGGCGCTCTATCAGCAAGCAGTGGAAGAGCTGGCGCGCCGGCTCGAAGACGTCGACGGGATTGGGCGAAGAGGATTGGTCCTCGCCTTTCTCATGCGGCTGAAGCAGATCTGCAACCATCCCTCGCAATGGCTCGGCGACGGCGGATGGGCTGAGAAGGACAGCGGCAAACTCGCGCGTTTGCGCGACATCGTGGAGGTGGTAGCGGCCCGGCAGGAGAAGGCGCTTATCTTCAGCCAGTTCAGGGAGACGACGGCGCCGCTGGCGGCGTTCCTTGGCTCCGTGTTCGGGCGGGCTGGCCTGGTCCTGCACGGCGAGACGGAGGTCAAGAAGCGAAAGGAGCTCGTGCGCCAGTTCCAGGAGGACGAAAACGTTCCATTCTTCGTACTCTCGCTCAAAGCGGGGGGCGCAGGGCTCAATCTCACGGCAGCCTCGCATGTCATTCATTTCGACAGGTGGTGGAATCCGGCGGTAGAGAATCAGGCAACCGACAGAGCTTTCCGAATCGGGCAGACTAGGAACGTTCTCGTCCACAAGTTCATTTGCCGCGGCACCGTGGAGGACAAGATCGACCAGATGATCGAGTCGAAGAAGCAAGTGGCCGGAGATGTGCTCGGCGGCGGGGCCGAGATGATGTTGACCGAGATGAAGGATGAGGAACTGCTGAGGCTCGTGGCACTCGATTTGAGCGCGGCGGTGAAGGAGGGTGGATGAGCTATTTTGAATGGCACCCTTATGTGCCGGTGGCCGAAAAACGCCGACTGGCGCAGCTCAAGCTGGCCAAGCTCAGGAAACAACGGCAATCCGTTACCCCCGTCACGATCGAGGGCCGGACGATTGCGAAAACTTTCTGGGGCAAGTCGTGGTGCACCAACCTCGAGCGTTATAGCGACTATGCGTCACGCATTCCGCGCGGCCGAACCTATGTCCGCAACGGCTCCGTCCTCGACCTGCAAATCGCGAAAGGCAAGATCGTTGCGGCGGTTGCCGGTTCGTCGCTCTACAAGATCAAGATCACCGTTGCGCCCGTCAGGACGGAGCGCTGGAAGGCCATTTGCCGGGATTGCGCTGGAGCAATCGATTCCCTGGTCGAACTCCTGCAAGGTCGCTTGGCCAAGGGTATCATGGACCGGGTCTGCCGAGAGGGCGACGGTTTGTTTCCGTCGCCCGAGGAAATCAAGCTGTCCTGTAGTTGTCCGGATTGGGCAGACATGTGCAAACACGTGGCGGCGGCGCTCTACGGCGTTGGCGCCAGACTCGACGAAAAGCCTCAGCTTCTCTTCGTGCTGCGCGGCGTGGATGAAAATGAATTGCTCGCCAATGCCGGACAAGATCTTGCGCTGGCAACAGCAGCGCCCCGCGCGGCGAGGCTGCTGGACGACAGCGATGTCGCCGCGTTGTTCGGACTGGAGATGGCCGAATCCGCTACTTCTGATGCCGTCATTCCCGCCGCCCCAAAGCGGGACCCACGTCTGGGGACGTTAAACGGAAGGAAGACGCCGGCCGTGAAAAAAGTTCCGGCTGCAAAGAAGATTAAATCACCTCATGCTGCTCGGACCAAGTCCGCGTGCAAAAAGACCATTTCGGCCGGCGCCGGCAAGAAAGGTGCGCGGCCGCGACCTCAACGAGGTCCATGAAGCGATGAGCCGGAAGAATCGGAACGCGCTCCCGGATCGTATCGTCAAGGCGGCGGACGCTGCGCTCGCCGCCCAAGGTTATGTGAGCCCCATCGATGTCCTCGTCGGGATCGGGTGGCTTGACGTCGGGACGGTGGAACGTTGGCGGCGCGGTCAGATCGACTGCCTCGAGCGCGCTGTGCAGACCGACCTGTCGCGCATATCGGAAGCCATGAAGCTGTTTCGGTCCTGGGCGAGCGAAAGAAACTTGTCCGAAAGCCCGACGAACTATGTAGCGCGTGGACTGCAACGCCAGACGCTGCGCTTCGGCCGAAGCGGAGACCCTGCGATCGAGGCGATGTACCGGACCCATTGGGTTTCAAAAGCGCTTTCCGAGAAGAAACGCGAACGCTTGGCGGAGAAGGCGAGCCGTGCTCCCGATCTGGTGGTGGTCCGGCCGTTGAACAGCGAATGGAAGTGCCACCGGTGCGGCGGCAGCGGTGATCTGCTGATGATGGAAAATCCCGGTCCGGCATGTCTGGGCTGCGTTGGTCTGGATGAACTCGAGTTCTTGCCGGCGGGCGACGCGCCGCTGTCGCGGCGGGTGAAGGCGAAAAGCACGAGATGGGCCGTTGTCGTGAGCTTCAGCCGCAGCCGTCGCCGCTACGAACGACAAGGTCTGTTGGTCGAGCCGCTAGCGTTGGCGGACGTGCAGCGCGACCTCGAAGCGCAGCGACGCGAGTAGTGATATTCCTTCGTGGCCTTCCTCGCCCGACCGCATCGAATGCACAACGCATCGATTGACGCCGCGCCCCTCCCAAAGGTCGAAAGCCGTAGCAGGGCACCCAGTCTTTTTCGCCGCGCTGAAATTATATTTCAATAACATAGGAGTTCGCAGTTTTGTCCTGAATGGCGCGCCACTTCACCTGCCCCCTCACCGAGGCAATTCGGTCAGGATATCATTATCCAACGGCTGGTTGTGCGCAGCGAACCATTCAGCGCGGGCGGCCGCACGGCGTTGGCCACGATCGTCGATCGGCAACTTCAAGATCTCCAGCAACGCCTGGACCTCGCGCCGCGCTATCGAATGGGACGGATCGGGATCGACGCCAGGCACGATGTCGCAGAGTGGGTCCAGCGCCGTGAGCCCGCACGGGAATAGATCGCGATAGACCGGGCGTTCATGGAAGCCGGTCGCGACCCGAAAGCCGACCCCGAGCGCCAGTTCGTGCAAGCAGTCGCAGAGAACCGGCTCGGTGGATGACCCGGACGGCGAAATTCGGTTGCGCACCACCACCCAGTCGGGGAGCTCGCCGTCGACCGATCGGCGGTGGCGCCGCATCTCGCGCACCAACTCCGCATAGTGGCTGATCCCGGTCACTGCAAACGTCACGGGGTCGACCTTGGCGAGCACGTCGAGGTCGAGGAAACTGTCGTTGAGCGGCGTAATCAGGGTATCCGTGATCGAATGTGCGAGCCGCATCAAATAGCTGTCGTGCGGGGGCGTATCGATCACGACGAAGTCATGGCGATGCTCGATTGCGGCGATGGCCTGGTCGAAGTCGGCGAACTCGATGGCCTCGTTGTCGTCCACCCTGGCGCTTTCGGCACGCGCAATAGCAAGATGCGTTGGCAATTCGAGATCAACATGGCACCTGCGAGCCGAGGCGCGCCGGTTCTCGATGTAGTGGGTGAGGGTCCGCTGCCGGCTGTCGAGATCGATGGTAGCCAGGCGCTGGCCGCGTTTCATCAGCGCATCGGCAATATGGATCGCGATGGCCGCGTTTCATCAGCGCATCGGCAATATGGATCGCGATCGTGGTTTTTCCGGAACCTCCCTTCTCGTTTCCGACCACGATGACATGTGGCAAACTGCGCGATTTCACCGCAGCGTTCAGCATGGCTGCGCCTCGAAACAATCAGCTTCATGAAGGCAACTGCCATCACTGCGACGCCCGGACGACAACCTGTGCGGGCGAGATTACGTGACCGGCAGTTGATTGAAAGAACATCGTGGGGCGGCATTTGTTCCGGCGCGTTGAACTCCAATAACGCGGTCCGCTCGCCGACCTTGGTCAACAACGTCAGGTCGCGCGAGCTTTTTTGCCTGGCCATGAGCGCTACGGTTGGCGCCAGCGAAGATGCGCCAGCTCCCTCGACCACCTTGACGTAGGGCCTTCGGGTGCGCCAATTTTTTCTCGCAGCCTCTTGAAGCGCAAAACTGACTAGGCTAGGCATCGAAAGCATTCGCGGCGTGATCGGCTTCGTGAGAACTGCCGCAACGGAACTCGGCGTGTCGCTGGTCGCGGCGAACCAGAACGTCCAGCGTCTCGAGCGCCGGCTCGGCGTGCGGCTTCAACGCTCCACGCGAAAGCTCAGTCTGACCGAGGAAGATCGCCTGTCCTGCGAGCGGTGTGTCGGCCCGTTGCGGGAACGGGCGCGCAGACGGCCGTGAAAGGCAGGGGCCGTTCAGCATCGGCTGCGCGTCACGTCGATTTCGCCATTCGGTCGACCTTACGTGTTGCCGCTCCTCCCGCATTCAGCGCCGCTGTCCCGAGATCGAGCTCGAGTTGCATCTGGACGATGCGGTCAGCGACATGATCGCGGAACGCTACGACGTCGGACTTCGGGCCGGTTACGCCTCTCTTAACCCGTTGATGGTTAAGGCTCTTCACTGTCCGGCCAGGGAGCGCCTAAGAAATCCCCCAATCCGGTACGCGGAAGTTCCCCGTTCCGATTTGCTTGAGTCCACCAATCATCACGTCGACAGGAAACCACGTCCGCTGCGTGCCTCGCGCCCCTGAGTTGGAACCGGAATTAAGTTCACGTGTTGTGTCGGGTTAGGCAGGAATTGGCATGGCTCGAAACGGTACCCAGCAGCGCGGCGTGTTCGAAAGTGAGCGCCGATTTCGCCTGCTGGTGGAAGGGGTCGTCGATTACGCCATTTGCATGCTCGATCCCAACGGCATCGTCACCAACTGGAATGCCGGCGCCAAACGGATCAAGGGCTATGAGGCAGCGGAAGTCATAGGCCGGCACTTCGGCATGTTCTACCTGCCGGAGGATCGTGAAGCAGGAATGCCGGCCCGGTCGCTTGCTGCGGCCCGCGAGAACGGAAAGTTTGAAGCCGAGGGCTGGCTTCTGCGCAAGAATGGCACGAAATTTCTCGCCTCGGTCGTGATCGATGCAATCTACGAAGACGGCCAGCTTGTCGGCTTCGCCAAGATCACGCGCGATATTACCGAGCGCAACAAAGCCGCCGAGGCGTTGAAGGAGAGCGAAAGACATTTTCGTCTGCTGGTACGCGGGGTCACCGACTACGCGCTTTACATGCTCGACCCGAATGGAATCGTCACCAATTGGAACGTCGGCGGGCAGCGCATCAAGGGTTATTCGCCGGAGGAAATCATCGGCCAGCACTTTTCACGTTTCTATTCTCCCGCAGATCAGGCGGCCGGCCGGCCGGCGCGCGCCTTGCGGCTCGCACTGGAGCATGGCCGATACGAAGAAGAAGGCTGGCGCGTCCGCAAGGACGGCACGTTCTTTTGGGCCAGCGTCATGATCGACCCGATTCGCGACGATGACAACAGGCTTCTCGGCTTTGCCAAGATCACGCGCGATATTTCCGAGCGCCACGAAGCTCAGCTAAACCTCGAAAGAATTCAGCGGCAGTTGGCCGAGTCGCAAAAGCTCGATGCGCTGGGTCAGCTTACGGGCGGTGTGGCGCACGACTTCAATAATCTTTTGATGGTGATCACCGGTCACATTCACGCGCTGAAAAAGATCGCGGGCAGTGACGCAAAAAGCCTGCGAGCGATTCAAGCCATCGAAACCGCGACCGAACGCGGCGCCTCGTTGACGCGCCAGCTGCTAACCTTTGCCCGCAGACAGAGCGTCAATCCTCAAACCATCGACCTGAAGGACAGCATTTATTCTGTCCGGGAAGTCCTGCACACCGGACTTGGCAGCGCGGTGCGCCTTCAGATCGATCTGGATGACGATCTCTGGCCGATTACGGTCGATCCTGCCGAGCTTGAGACGGCATTGGTCAATCTCATCATCAATGCGCGCGATGCCATGCCGGACGGCGGATTGGTTAGCGTTCGAGCGAGCAATGTTCATATCGATAACGCCACCCGAAAAGGCGGTCACGTTGCCATTGAAGTCAAGGACACTGGCGTGGGTATCCCTCCCGATATTATCGCCAAGGTATTCGACCCATTCTTCACTACCAAGTCCATTGGCAAGGGCACCGGTCTCGGGCTTTCGCAGGTACACGGCTTCGCCCACCAAGCCGGGGGCACGGTCGCTGTGGCCAGCGAGTTGGGAAAGGGCACGACGTTCACCGTCTGCCTGCCGCGAGGGCAATTGGGAATTGCGCCGGCAGAGGCAGAGACACGCTCGACTGGCAGCGGCACGGTGCTGCTGGTCGAAGACAATCCCGATGTGGCAACCGCGAGCACCGGCTTGCTCGAGCAACTTGGCTACTCGGTGCGCTGGGTCTCGGACGCGGAAGCAGCCCTTAAGGAGCTGGATCGCGACGGCATCGATCTCGTCGTTACCGACATCGTAATGCCTGGAAAGATCGATGGTCTAGGTCTCGCGCGCGCCATCCAGCAAAAACGTCCTGGCCTGCCGATCCTGCTGGCCACCGGCTACAGCGAGGCGGCTCAAAATGCGCGTGCCGATTTTTCAATACTCCGCAAGCCATATCGGCTACACGAGCTGAGCCGCGCATTATCCGAGCTTTCCCGCTAGGACCCCTGTCCGAGACTTGATCCCCCACCATGGCTGATTTCCACGGCGTCTTTCCCTATCTGGTCTCGCCGGTTGACGCTTCGGGACAAATCCGCAGCGAAGTGCTCGGCCGGCTCGGTGACGATCTCATCAAATCAGGCGTGCACGGGCTGACGCCGCTCGGCTCGACCGGGGAGTTCGCGTATCTCAATAACGTGCAGCGCACGGCGGTGGTGCAAACCGCAATCGAAGCCGCCAAGGGCCGCGTGCCGGTGGTCGCCGGCGTCGCCTCGACCTCGACATCGGATGCGGTCGCGCAGGCCAAGGCCTATCAAAAGCTCGGCGCCGACGGCATCCTTGCCATTCTCGAAGCCTATTTCCCGCTCGGCGATGCGCAGGTGGAATCCTATTTTCGCGCTATCGCGGATGCCGTCGATATTCCCGTGGTGATCTACACCAATCCGCAGTTTCAGCGCTCGGACCTGACGCTCGATGTGATCGCGCGTCTGTCGGCGCATCCGCGCATCGGCTACATCAAGGACGCTTCGACTAATACGGGACGGCTATTGTCGATCATGAACCGCTGCGGCGACGCCATCCGCGTATTCTCGGCATCGGCGCATATTCCGGCGGCGGTGATGCTGATCGGCGGGGTCGGCTGGATGGCGGGGCCGGCCTGCGTGATTCCGCGCCAGAGCGTCGAGCTCTATGATCTCTGCAAGGCCAAGCGCTGGGACGATGCGCTGGCCTTGCAGCGGCGGTTGTGGCGCCTCAACGAAGCCTTCGCGCGCTATAACCTCGCGGCCTGCATCAAGGCCGGGCTGGCAATCCAGGGATATGAGGTCGGCGATCCCATTCCACCGCAGGCCGCCTTGACGGCGGAAGAGCGCAAGACTGTCGAAGCGGTGCTGGGGGATTTGAGCTAGGCCGTCATTCCGGGGCGCGTCGAAGACGCGAGCCCGGAATCCATAACCGCTATCGTGAGTATGGATTCCGGGCCTGCGCCTGACGGCGCATCCCGGAATGACGGAGCACGTGGCGCATCCTCAAATGTGCAATTGTGCATCCCCCGAATGACAGGGGCGAGTTGTCTCGATCAAAAAAAGCACTAGAACAGCCCCATCCAACAAAAGACTCCAAGGACA
>WNFO01005162.1_pt1 | contig 11371 bp, 10 predicted proteins | sample 5400251 | NCBI WGS metagenome assembly WNFO01 (sample SAMN13153354, study PRJNA577476) | soil metagenome | isolation source: 100 cm saprolite under Madrone tree | place: USA:California | collected 2016-06-14 | reverse complement strand
TCACTTCCAGTGCATAGCCCAGGGTGCGATGCTGCTTGTCCTGCTCCAGTGCCAAGTTGTTCGGACCTGCTCCTAAAATCTCCGACAACTCACCTCGGGCTGTCCGTCGCATCACATCCATCTGCCAGAGTCGATCGGCAGCAGTGACATAGCCTTGCGCAAGATACAAATCCTCGTCGTTAGTGGCTTCGATATAGGGAATGCCACGCTCGTCACGCCGCACAGTAACGCGACCGTGCAGGCCTGAGATGGAGATCGTGCGACTTGATTGCTGGGCATATACGGGCTGGAGCTGGAAAGTGTTAACGGCCGCTAACAGGCCAGTGGTCAGAACCAGTAAGAGTATCTTGCTTAAACAGATTTTCATCAGCTCGCCTTCGGTTGGGTGATCTTAATTACAAAGGCTGGCATGTTACCACATCGTAAGAGAGCAGTTGATTCTTATGTCGCTGGAGTTATCTCGGAACTCTGAGCTGGTCAGAAGAAAAGCAGGCAGCAGGGCAGCGAACTACTGACAAACTCGATTACAACGACTCCAGACAATTGAGAAAGGGAGCTTTCAGTCAGAGATCTCGCTTTGTTGTGTGCCCGGAAGTGTTTGTTGATGAGCGAAACAGTTCGCTTTCGATTGGACGTTCCTATCCGCAAGATTTCCGTTTAGAAATGCTTCGCCTGCGGCGTCACCGTCAAAGGTTCAGGGGTTCGTCAGGTGTATTGCAAACGACAGATAAAAGTCTCCCAGGTCCTGATCGGCTTGATTGGGTCTTGTAGCTACCTTGAGCAACTTGGCCACGTTCTTTCTTTCTCCGTTTAGTTGAATAGCACTGGGTTCGATCTTCCATTGATTGCATTTGGAGTTTGCATCCGTGGTGACGCAGGTGACCTGAGTTAGGTTCACTTCGGAAAAGTTATCCGCGCGCATAGTCAGTCGATAGCGGACCCCGCCGGCGTCGTCAAAGGCGATAACGAGAGGACAGAAGACCGTTGCTCCGCCCGCAATTGTTCGCATGTCGGTGCCATAGACGCTGCATTGCTCGATGAATCTCGCTCGCACCAGTTGATATGCGAAAGGAGAGGTCGGTGCACCTCCGCCAGGGCCGCTGCCGGGAACCAGGTCGCGCAGATCGATAAGCACCTTTCGTTGGGGTGAGGAGTTGAAGTTGAGCGTGTCCAACACCCAATCTCCCACGGCGGCCTGTAGAATTGATTGCAGTGAATTGGAATTCCGATAAGAGCCGGCTTGATCGCTTTGAATACGCAAGGTGGGTAAAGTATCAACGCCGAGACCGTCAATTGTTGAGGTGACAGCTGTATCCGACGCTGGCTTTGCTGCCGTCGCTGCGGATTGCAGCAGAGAGGCCGCGGCGATACCTAGCAATGTTACGGTGGCGAGATACGTGAGACTTCTTTTCATTTGGGATTCTCCTTTTGTCTATAAAAACTTCGAGGCCGCCATTCCGGGACGGTCTGTCCGGGAATGACGGCCTCCGAGTATTTCGGTCAGCCTGAAAAACTGTTAGAAAAAATTGCCTGGACACTAGCTCGATAGACGAGCACCCTAATAATTGAACTTGATCTTCTCCTTGACCACTTCCGCCAGGACAGGCAAACCATCCTGAATCTTTAAGCGTTCAATTTCGCCGTGCCGCAACCCTCGGCAATAGCGAATAAATGCCAGCCACGCAGGATGAACAGAATGATCAGTGGGTTTCTCGTCCCTTGTTGGAGCTGTTGATAACTTTTCGAAGCCCTTTCCATTTACCATGAGCTTGGAATTCATTCACCTCACCTCGGGCCGCCCATCTGAATACAACCTCGATCATCGTTCCGACTACTACAACTTTTTCACGACGATTTTGAACGGAGTCTTCTGATAACCAGCTACAGTTGCCGGGTTATTGTTGCGATTGAGGAGCACTGACCACTCTCCTGAGGTCGCGTTTGGATCTGTGACTCCGGAAGGTGGTGGCGCCTGGTCGGGGATCATCGTCCAGGTAATGGCATCCGGGTGGTAAATTTTGACGTAAGCAGTTCCGGCTGCGACAGGATTAACATTGTCCATGGGAGAGTAATTGAAACGCAGGCCGTAGGTGTTAGTACCGTTGATGTCCAGGCTGGAACCATAACTCCTTTTTACGAAGTAACCATTCGCATCGATTCCGCAACCGCCGTAATTGTCCGGCGCAGTATTACACCAGTTTACAAAGACCGATCCCCCATCAGTGATTGGCACATTACCTACGCGGTCCGTATTGAAACTTGTAAAGTTCACTGAGGGGCCCAAAATAGACCCGCCGGGAAACTTGTAAGTCATGAAGCGGGAAGAGAAATTCAGGTTGAGCGTCAGGTCGTATGTGCAGTTGTCCACCTGAAATTTAGCGTCGATGTTTTGGCCTTTCACCTTCCCAGAGACATAAGGCACGGGACTACCATCCGCATTGGTCTTGTCCGGCCACAAATTGTAGGTCGCCGTGTTCGTTGCGTCCGTGTATTTGTAGACGCTCACACTCAGATTGGTTACGTCAGTGCCACACGAGGCGGCCTGTCCCTTCGGCGTAACCGCGAATAGCTCAGTTCCTTTGCCACCGCGTCCGTCAGAATTCAGAACCTGAATGTCGAAATTAGCTATAGAGGCGGTGTCGGCCACCGTGATGTTAGCTGTTAATTCACCGGAATTCACAAAGGTCGTGGAGTTGACTGTCACTCCGCCCGGGTCGGTTGTTCCCGTCACGAACCACTTCGCGTTCGCATTGTTTTTGAAGCCTTTGCCAGTGACTTTCACGTTGAGGTTGATTGTGCCTTGCGCTGTCGACGCGGGAGCGGCGGCGGTGACCTGGACCTGTTGGGCCTGGGCCGATGACAGGGCGCCAGTCACGTTAAGAAAAAGAAAACCTAAGCTCAGCAGGATTAGAATGGGGGCTGCTCTGTGTCTGGGGTTCATTTTTCCTCCATCAGGCCACGGCATCGCGTGGGGTGAAAAAGAGACTGTTTCCGCCTTACACGGACAGTAAGTTTCCTTTTCCGCAGATTCTCTTTGGCAAAGCCGGCAAGCCGCCGTTATTCAGGTTAGCGGCCCGCGAGAGGGAGCTCCCGTGAAGCGGACTTCAGGTGGCCCCGCCGGGCCACGTGCCGTAGCTATTTCATTTTCCCGACGAGCGTGAACGCTCCCCAATAGTATGGGTGGCTGTAAGGGCCTTGCGCGTGAATTGTACGCTGGGCTTTCGCCAGGGCGGTCGCTTTGTCAGTCTGCGGTAGTTGCTCGTAGAAGCTATGCATCAGCTGCAACGCCGAGCGATCGTTAACTTCCCACAAACTCGCCAGGACCGAGGGACTGCCGGCGAACAGAAACGCCCGGGTTAATCCCATCAGATCATCGCCGGCCGGTATCTCGGCAAAATAACCGCTGCCTAAGGCCGTGTCGCAAGCACTCAAGGTAACCAATTCAGCATTGAGTCTTAGCTCCAGGATCTCGTGGACTTCCAACCGCCCATCGTTCTCAGCATCCGGCTCGAGTGCGACTCCTGAGAGCAACGGATTGAGCTTATTAAAATATCCATGAGTCGCCAGATGTACCACGTCGTAATGACCCGCGAGACGCTTGAAAGAGCTTTCGGTCGCCCGAGCGCCGAGCAGCAGCGTGTGCCGGCCAGGAAAGAACGCGGAAACATTTTGAGATTCCTGTTGCGTGTATCGGAGGCGCGTGCTCGATGGCGCCATCGCCAGGACTGAACTTGTCGAAGTACTCGTCTTGCCCCCATAAACGAGCGTTGCGGCCGAAGGCAAATACGCGAGCACATAGTCATCGACCAGAAAACGGCTACTGTTTCCGCCACGTCTGGTGAGCGCAGCAAACGGAAGGTAATGCAAAATCGCGTGCGGCACAATGTAAATTCGACTGATGCCACGCAGCCAGCCGGCATCTTCAATCGGCGCGATTAGTGTTTGATAAAGACTCTTCGCAGGGAGCTTCCATTCATTCGTCTGTTTGCGGAGCAGGACATCGCGCAGGAACTCTACTTTGCCCTGCAAGTCAGACGCGCGGACAGGTATTGACTTGGCGCGCAAGTCGCCCGAAGTAACCACAAAGATTTCCAGGCTGTCTGCAGCCAGCACATACTCTACCAGGGCAGTGCCGGAGGGAAGTTGGCGTTTGACCTCCTCGACTCTTGGTGCTTTAAGTGTCCGCACCGCAGCATAATTGGGATCCGTGCTGAACAAATCATCGAGAAAGTCTTCATAGTTGCGCTCAGCATTAGCCAGCTCCTTAGAAAACAGATCAAAGGCTTCGCCGCGTCGCTCCGGCGCCGGCCGATTAGCCTCGTCTTCTAACTTGCGCTGGAGTTCGCGAATTCGATTCCGCAGGGCGGTTTCTTTCTGCCGTTGAGCTTCGTCATGAACCGGCGGCTGGCCACGATTCAGCAAATCGAGATAGCTGCGGGCCCGCAACTTCTCCGACAAAGCAAAGGCCTCGTCCGGCTTTCCCAACTTAAGTAGCAGTTGCACCAAAGCTACATAGACCTGGTATCTATCTTCAATATAGCCCGCACGAAAGCGCTCTTCCCGCAGCTCTCCGCGGACTTGTTCAATCGTCTTTATGGCGCTCTGATAAGCGGAGAGGGCCTCTTCATTTCGCTTGAGCGCTTCGAGCGCCTGGCCGCGGACATACGCGAGACGCCAGGTGAGTTCCGGATTTGCGGTTTGCGTAACTATTGCTTCGCCTGCGGCAAACTTTGTGAGCGCCTCATCTTGCCGGCCCAGGAGCCGGGATACATCGCCCTGGACGTAGAGTGTTTCAGCTTCAAGTGGGCTCGCTTGCGTGGCGCGGGCAATTTCGAGTGCTTGCTTCGCTTCGGCTGCGGCCTCTTCGAAACGTTTCAGATCGCGGTAGGTCTGCGCCAATTGAAGATGGGCCGATCCCATGGCGGCGCGATCATTCGCTTCGGTAGCTCTAGCCAGCCCATCTTTGTAAAGCGCAGCGGCTTCGGTAAATCGCTTACGCCGCCATTCAAGATCGCCGAGGGCAAGCAGACTATAAGTGACTCCGCGGGGATGATTGATTGCTCGCGACAGGTCAAGAGCTCGATGGAAATCTTTCTCAGCGAAAGCCTCGTCTCCGAGTCGAATCTCCAGGTTCCCCAGATCGCCGAGGCCCTCGATCAATTCCTGCTTCAAACCAGCCTGTTCATAGGCTTGCAATGCGTGATGATATTGATCGAGCCCTTCGGTGTATTTTCCCAGTTGTACCAGCGCGCTCCCTTTTGCTTTCTGCGAGTCCGCGGCCTCCTTCTTCAGTCCCGCGCCGGTGGCGAGTATGATTGCGCGATTCAGCTGGTCAATGGCTTCGGACGCCCGTCCCAGGCCGATATAACAGAGACCGATGTTTTCCAGGTCCTGGCTGATCCCGGTTGTCAATTTTAGACGTTCATCGATCTCGAGAGACTCCCGGTAATAACGCAATGCTTCACTGTACTCTCCGAGCAGGAGGTGTTCGCCGCCAATATTGCCGATAGTATCGCTGATGCCGCGTTCGAAGTTTGTGCCGCGATAGAGTTGAAGGGCGAGATTATATTCTTCGAGAGAGAGACGGTATTCACCCAGATCGTCGTAAACCAAACCGAGATTGTTTCGGGATGAAGCCTCGATGATCCGGTCATTGAGCTGATTTCCTGCGGCGATAGCTTTCTTGAAGTATTCGATCGCGCGGGGATATTGGCTCATGTCACGATACAACAGTCCCAGATGGCTGAGCGTCTTGCCCTCTTCGCCGCGATCGCCGATTTCCTGTTTCAGCTTGAGAGCGCGCTGCAGGTAGTCGAGCGCTGTGGAAAACTCTCCAAACCGTTTATAGCAATTACCAATGAGGCCGAGGGTAATTGCTTCGCCCTTGCGGTCGCCTTCTTTGCGGAACAGCACCAGCGCCTTCTCGAATTCCGGTAGAGCAGCGCGCGCGCCCTCGTTAGCATAGAGTTCGCGGGCATGGAGGAGCACCTCCATCGCCTTTGGCGATTGTGTGGCGCTGTTATTCGCCGCAGAGGGTGAAGGCGTTAGTGGTTGGGCACATACACCCATTTGAGTCACCAGCAACCAACCGGCAAGGAGAAACGTCCAGGTCAGATTTCGCAAGCATCGCTCGCCAGGGCAGTTTGTCATTCTGAAACTCGGAAGCTAACGATGCTTGATCGTACCATCTTGCCTTCGCGCAGATGGACGCGGACTGAAACAAAGTATTTGGCGTTCGATATCAGATGAACATCTGGAGGAAGCTCCAGCCGAGTCCGATCGGTTTGCCGGGAAATTACCGGGTCGCCTGCTGCGGTCACAATCGTTAAGTCATAGAAGACAGCATCCGAAACGGTTTGCCAACGAAATTCGAGCTTTTCTCGCCGCACGGTCGATCCATCGCGCGGAAAAATCACGGTCGGCGCATTGTTGCCTGGTTGGGCGTTGCGAACTAGAGGCGCCGAAGCCTCCGGCCTTGGCAAATTAGGTCTGGCGGAAGATGGAGTATTTGAACGCGCAACGACGTCAGGATTGCTCGGCGTGGGCGTTACCTGCGAGACGGCGGCGGGGCTCTGCCCCGGATCTTGTCGAGCGACACCCGGCCCGTTCGCAGAGTGTTGGGTTGCTGAGCGGCGCAGCCCGACAGTAAGGACAATTGTGAAAGTTAACAGCAGACATGCAGCCGCTGCCGTAATCGCAGCCCAGCGCCAGCCCGACAAGGACCCGGTTACGCGATTGTTTGAAACCAGACGCTTCGCCCTGGTTAGCAATTGAGGAGGAACTTCAACCGCATTCCCCCAGCAATCTGAGTTCACCAGGAACGCAAGCTGGTCCAGGCAAGAATCACAGTCGGCAAAATGCGCTTCCAAAGATTCGCGGGCCCTTATGTCCAGGCTGCGATCGACATACGCTGTCAACAGCATTTCGTCCGGACAGCGGGAGCCTCGCCGAAACGTTCGCTTCCTTCGACCCTGTAATAGCTCCTTAAGATCTTGTTCGTTCATTTTCGTCAGGCGAGCTGCGGTCATCAGCTTTCACGGACACTACTGCAAGTTTTCCGTCTAAGGTCGATTCCATCACTTCAAAGACTCGTGTAAACGGGCCAGAACATCTTTAATCTGGCGGTCGGCACGCTGAGCATTTCCCATATCAAGCAGCGTTGCGATCTGATCGAATGTTAGATCTTGCTCAAACCGGAGCCGCACCAACAGCCGTTCACGTTTTGAAAGGCCTCTGAGTGCTTTGGCGAGTGCCGCCCGCCTTTCCGCCAAAATTGCCTGAGCTTCGGGATCCGGCTGTGTATCGGGAATCGCCAGCGGCGTGCGTTCTGGCTGGTCGAGTGTCATGGCAGATCTTTGTGCGGCTCGAGTGCCGAGTAACCACCGTTGCCTGGTGGTCAGTGTCGCTTCGATGCGCCCGACACTCTCTTCAAGTTGACCCAGAGTGAGATCGGGAAAGCGAGGCCTAAGTTGAAGACAGGCTTCGTCGAATGGCGTTTGGCGTTCGTAGACAGATCGAAAGACTTCCTGGTCAAAGACCGAGAGGCGTGAGATGGAGTTAAAGGCCCTGGGTCGTCCGAATTTCTTGCGACGCCAATCCAGACAAAGATTGCGCAGCACGGCGCGAAACCACGTGGAAAACTTGGCCCGTCCATCGACCTTGAATTGCCGCAACCGTCGAAAGTTCTTCTCACTCAGTCGCTCGCAGACAAACTGAAAACAGTCGGCTGCATGATCAGCGTCATGTTCGAAGTGGCGCACGACACGGAACATCAGTGCGGAGTATTCTTGAAGGAACTGAGTCCAGGCCTCCTGCGGCTCGCCAGAGCGAAGTTGTTCGAGAACTTCGAGGGTTAAGTTTTCGGGCATTCATCTTTGCTCTCCGAGTCCCTGAGGCCGGTGATCTCACTCAGTATAGTCCGTAAGAGCCACTCTTGAGGAACTTCGTTTCGGATGACGGCGAGATTCTACTCCTGGAAACGTCGCTTGGCCATAAATTCAGAAGCTGTCTGGCTGAGATGACCAATTCATGTCAGCGCCGTTAGGGTGACTTAATAATTTTATTGTCGTTGACGTCCCGCGCCTGCGCGCATTACAATCCGCGGGAATAAAAGAGGATTGCACGAAGTTACCAGAGTGAAGAAACGATTCAAATCAATTTTGCCTGGCGCGGCGGCGCTCTCGTTGGTACTGAGCCTGGCTGCTGCGGTCTTTGGTCAGCAACGCCCGCTAGTCACCGAAGACGTTGACATCATCGCGCCGGGTTCGTTGCGGATCGCGGCAGGAATTGATTTTGTTCAAAAGGCAAGATTTCCGGTTTCCGGTCTGACCGGCGATTTGACGCGTGCCGGAGTGATCGGCATCAGCATCGGTCTGGCGCCAAACGTTGAAGTGCAAATCGAAGGCGTGGCGAAAAACTTTTTGAGCATTAATTCCCGCGGCCCGAGCGCAATTGCTCTGAGCGTTCCGGCCGGGGCCAACTCAACCAACGATATTGGCGACTTTACTCTCTGGACCAAGATTAAGCTGCGCAACGAGACTGCCCATCTGCCTTCGCTTGGTTTTCGCTTCGGCGTGCAACTGCCGAATTCAAACCAGGCCCGCGGCCTTGGGTTGAATCAAACCAACGCTTACGGGCAGGTGCTCATCGGTAAGAAGTTCGGCCAGAACGCGCGTGTGAATACTTTCGGCAATCTGGGAATTGGAATTCTAACGGCCCCCACGGGGTTGTTTACCCAGAATGACGTCTTCACCTACGGTCTTGCCGGCATAGTGCGGCTAAACAAACAGGTCAGCCTGGCAGGCGAGGTCAACGGACGCGCCAACACGCGGCCCGGGAGTGGTCCACTGGGAACTGAATCGCAGGGCGAGGCGCGCCTGGGCATGCAAGTGCGTGCTTCGGGATTGCGTTTCGATTTCGCCGGCATCAAGGGACTCACCAAGCTCAGTCCGCGCTCGGGACTTACCGTGGGCGTGACGTACGATACACCCTCAATCTTTACCCCAGCCAAGTGAAGCCAGTGACGAGTGAGCAGTGACAAGTTAGGTTTTTGCGGCGCGGTGTTGGTTCACGCATCATTCGCCACTTGCCATTCTTCCTATGTTTGATTGGTTGCACGCCCTTGCCAAACGGTTGGGTCACTTCATTGTGCACGTCCCGATTTTCGTGGCCGGGCCGATGATGATTCTGATTGGGGCGCTCGACTCGTCGCTGTTGTCGTTGCCGGAGGTGAACGACTATCTGGTCGTGGCGCGCTGCTACACGCATCCCCGGGCCGTTTTTCTGTTTCCGATGTTCGCCGCCACCGGATCAGTGCTCGGCTGTTTTCTGCTTTATGCGATTCTGAGCCGCGGCGGCAGAGCAGTGCTGCATCGCCGCTTCAACCCGGAACATATCCAGAGGGTCGAGCGCGCGTATGCCAGGTTTGGCATTTTGGCCCTGGCGGTGCCCGCTTTGCTTCCGCCGCCGATGCCCTTCAAGATCTTCGTGGCCACGGCGGGTGCTCTGCAGTTTCCGCGCCGCCGCTTCCTGCTGACGATTCTGCTGGCCCGTGCGCTCAGGTATTATGCTGAAGGGACGCTGGCGGTTTTCTATGGCGAACGAGTACTGCGCTTTTCGAAAGACAATGGCATAGTAATCATCAGTATTATGGCGGGCCTGCTCGTGGTTGCACTGGCCGGATATCTTTTGTCCAGTAAAGGACGCGCAGCCGTACAGTCGGCAAAGAGAGACTCGGGAACCTCGGTGTGAAAGGGTACGATTAATTAATTGAAGACAATCATCCATAAGATTACAGGTGGGCTGACCAGGATCTCACAGTATCTGGTCTCTTTCGGTCCCTTCGGACTGCTGGCAATCGCGTTTCTCGACTCTCTGTTTATCCCCATGCCGGGTGGCGTGGATGCAGTGCTCTTGTTGCTCGCCGCGTCGCGGCCTTCATGGGTATTGATTTACGTGGCCGCCGCGACAGTGGGCTCGACCGCCGGCTGCGTCGGTCTCTATAAAGTTTCTCAACGGGCGGGCCATCGCGCGCTGCGTCGTTTTTCTGAGAAGAAGCAAAAACGCGTCAAAGATTTGATCGATCGGTATGATGTGTTATCGGTGCTGGTTGCATCGCTGCTGCCGCCGCCTTTTCCTTTCAAGCTGTTCGTGGTTTCGGCCGGCGTGTTCCGCCTGAACCTGATGCGCTTCACGATCGCAATTGCCGCCGGGCGCACCTTTCGCTATTTGCTCGAGGGGTACCTTGCCGCGCGCTACGGCGAACATGCCAAGGAGATATTGAGCCGATACTACCCGGCCATCGGCATTGGATTGGCACTATTAATTATCATTGCGTTTGTTGGTAAGAACCTGATGAACCGGGGCGCGGCGCCGGAACCAATTTCAGATGTCGAGAGCTGAGTGAAGTTTCAGTGCGCCGCTTCGCGTTTCTGTGACGCAGCGAAAGCTCCGGGCTTCAGAGAGAGTACGCACGCCCTGCAGTTCGAGCCGATCCAGTAAATGGAGAAAAACTTCGGCCGTCGCCAGGGCATCGCTGGCTGCCCGGTGACGTTCTGAGATTTCAATTCCGAAGTATTCAGCCAGTGCATCGAGATTGTGATTGTCCAGATCGAACATTATCCGGCGGGCAAGTTTCACCGTGCACAGTTCCGCATTACGCATGCGGCAACCGGGAAATACGCGCCCGATCTCGCGGTTCAGCAGGGCCAAATCGAACTTCGAATTGTGCGCTACCAGCACCGCGTCCCCGGCAAAATCAAGCCAGGCGTCGGCGATCTCGGCAAACTTCGGAGCTCCCCTGAGCATTGGATCTGAAATCCCAGTGAGGGCTGCTATGAAGCGAGGTAGCGGGACGCCCGGATCGATCAAACTTTGAAACTTATCCGTGATCTTTCCGGCGCGCACATGATAAGCACCGAGTTCGATCACTCTGGCGGGCAGGCCTTTTGTGCCGATTGCTTCGAGGTCGAGCACTACAAAATCAACTTCGCTAAGATGACGATGTTCCACCGGATCCTGACTGATCGTCAGGTGCCCAGCTTCCAGGCTAAAGCGTGGATCGTTGCGAACCAGATCGCCGATCAGTGAGGCGGCAAGGCTCTCGTCGGTGTGTGACAGGCGAAAGACTACATCGACGATTTCAGTGACGGTGAGCCGCCCGCCGTTCTTGCTCAGCAGTTCGAATGTCTCCTGGACCAGGGCCGAATCGGAGATGAGATTTCGATGAGATGTCACCGCAGGGCATTGTAGTCTCTGGCGAAAGCTTTTTGAAACCTTGGGTTGAGCGTCAGGTGACGCAAGAGGTGTTTAGAGTACCAACTTCAGTTGGCTTTTCGTGAATTAATCAAGACCCGACTAAAGTCGGTACTCT
>WNFO01032417.1_pt1 | contig 11372 bp, 12 predicted proteins | sample 5400251 | NCBI WGS metagenome assembly WNFO01 (sample SAMN13153354, study PRJNA577476) | soil metagenome | isolation source: 100 cm saprolite under Madrone tree | place: USA:California | collected 2016-06-14 | reverse complement strand
AGCGCGCATTCCATAACTCCTTCGAAAACACGCCCTTAGGGCCGTACAGGGACGTTTCCTAGCGAAAGTATCAGGGCCACAGTCACCCGTCAACAAATTGGCCAGGGTTGCTTTACAAGTTTGATACGGCATACTAGAGGCCGTATTTTCAATGAATTGGCGGCAGAAGGCAGGGTATGAACCTCTTTGGAACAGGGGTGCGGCGCATTTGCGCGGTCGTAGCAGCGCTCACGGCTCGCGAAATGGGTCGACAAGTCCGGTCAGCCCTGCGGGAAACGAGGACCGTCGAATTGCGGCTCGATTGGCTGCGAAACAACTCCGAACGCGCACGATTCCTCCGTTGGCTAACGAAGAACAATCCGAAAGGGGCAACTTTTGTCGCTACCTGCCGGCGTCGCGAAGGCGCAGGGAAGTTCGCCGGAGACGCTCACCAGGAACTGTATTGGTTGATGCAAGCGCGCGAGGCGGGCTGCCAGTGGTGCGATCTGGAAATGGAGACCTATCGAGAGCTGCCCGAAGGATTTGTACGTGAGTACCCTGTACCCAAACGCATCCTACTCTCCATCCACGATTTCGATCGGACGGCGAAACTGCCGGGAAAGATCCGGGTGGCGCGGCATGGCTTGGTGGACGCCACAAAAATCGCCGCAAACGCCCGCACGATTTCCGACAGCGTTCGCCTGCTTCGGCTGGCCCGGCGCTCGAAGAATTTCGTTGCAGTTCCGATGGGGGAGGTGGGGCTGCCCGCTCGAATCCTGGCGCTGCGGGCAGGAAGCGCTTTGGCGTACGCCCCGGTCGCTGAAGCAACCGCGCCCGGTCAAGTATCGATTGGCGAACTGAAGCATCTCTACCGCGCTCACGCGCTCACGAGAAGGTCGCGCGTTTACGGTGTGATCGGCGATCCCATTGGACATTCGCTCTCGCCGTTGCTGCATAACACGGGGTTCGTGGCGCGCAAAGTTGATGCTGTCTATCTGCCATTCCTCGTTCATCAGCTGCCTGATTTCCTCGAGGCGGTTCCTGAATTTGGCGTCCGGGGTTTCAGCGTGACGCTGCCGCACAAGCAGACCATTCTCAAACACCTAAAGGAATGTGAACCGCTCGCCGCGGAAATCGGCGCCGTGAATACCGTTGTGGTGCGGCGCGACGGTTCGCTCTACGGTTGCAACACGGATTATGTTGGCGTGCTGCGCGCGCTCGAGAAGAAACTCCGCATCAAAGGCAGCCGCGTGCTGATTTTCGGCGCGGGAGGGTCGGCGCGGGCCGCGGCATTTGCGTTAACTCGTGCCGGCGCGATAGTCGGTATTTGCGCGCGGCGAAAAAAAGTCGCGAGTGCATTGGCACGTGCGATTGGAGGAGAAGTCGTTCCGCGGCGCGCTTTGCGCACGGAATATTTTGACGCCCTCCTGAACTCAACACCGGTCGGCATGCATCCGCACGATGGAATCTCGCCGCTTGCGCCCGGCGAGTTAAATTGCCGCATGGTCATGGATCTGATCTACCGCCCCCAGAAAACTCGACTCTTGAAGATCGCTGCGAAGAAGGGCATTGCCACCGTGTCCGGAGCGGAGATGTTTCTCGCGCAGGGCATCGCACAGTGGGAAATCTGGATGGAAAAGCGCGCGCCGGAAGCGCTCATGCGCCGTGCCGTGCTGGACGCCCTTCGCGAGGAAGAAAAGTCGCGCCAGCGCCGTTAATCCAGAAGTGCAATAATACCTGCTCTCTATTTTGAACTTTGAATGTCAGCAGTGAACTGACCCATGATTCAGCCGGACTTCCGCGAATTCCAGCGCCTCGCCAAGCAGGGGAATCTCATCCCCGTTTACGATGTGTTTTCCGCGGATTTGTTGACTCCCGTGAGCGCCTATCTTCGAATCGCACAGGGCGCGCGGTACTCGTTCCTCCTCGAAAGCGTGGAAGGCGGCGAAAAAATCGCCCGCTACACATTTGCCGGCGCTCACCCGGAAGAAGTCTTCCGCTACGCGGGCGGCGCGTGCGTGCTGGAAAGCCAGGACCGCATGGTTTGGGAAGAGCGCGATCCCATATCCTTCTTGCGTGAGCGCATCGAACGTTTCCGTCCCGTGCGGCTTCCGGGTTTGCCGCCGCTCGTTGCAGGAGCCATTGGCTATTTCAGTTACGACATGGTCCGTTTGATCGAACGCCTGCCCAAACGCTTGCGTGACGAAATCGGGCTCTACGATGCGATGCTGATGTTCTATCACGGCATCGTTGCTTTCGATCACGTGCAGCATCGCCTGTGGATCGTTCGCAATGTTTTCACCGGCGGCTCCGGTTCGCTCCGCGCGAAATACAACGCTGCCGTGCGCGAAATCAAGGAGACAAGGCGGCTGCTCCAAGAGCCTGTCGCGGCCGAGCGCCCGAAAAAGCCATCGAAGGCGAAGAAGCGCGCTCCGCTTCAGGTGAGTTCGAATTTCCGCCGGCCCGAATATCTCGCTGCCGTTCGAAAAGCCAAGCAGTACATCCGCGCGGGCGACATTTTTCAAGTCGTGCTGAGCCAGCGCTTCTCGGCGCATACACAAGCAGACCCATTTGAAATTTATCGCGAACTGCGCGCTCTGAATCCCTCGCCGTATCTTTTCTATTTGCAAATGAACGACGTCTCCGTCGTCGGCAGCTCGCCCGAGATGCTCGTCAAAGTCCAGGGCCGCGACGTCTTCTACCGGCCCATCGCCGGCACACGCTGGCGCGGCAAGGACGAAGCCGAAGACCAGCGCCTCGAGCGCGAAATGCTTGCCAGCGAGAAAGAGCGCGCCGAGCACATTATGCTCGTGGACCTGGGGCGCAACGACCTCGGACGCGTTTGCGACTACGGCACGGTGCGGCCCGAAAAGCTGCTCACCGTGGAGCGCTACTCGCACGTCATGCACCTGGTTTCCAGTCTCCGAGGTCGCTTGCGAGAAGATGTAGACTGTTTCGATGCGCTGATGGCGTGCTTTCCGGCAGGCACCGTTTCCGGCGCACCAAAAGTTCGCGCCATGGAAATCATTGAAGAGCTGGAGCGCACCCGCCGCGGAATTTATGCCGGCGGCATTCTATATCTCGATTTTGCGGGCAATCTCGATTCGTGCATCGCGCTTCGCACCATGGTCGTCAAGAACGGCGTAGCCCACGTGCAGGCCGGCGGCGGCATCGTTGCGGATTCCACCCCGCAGGGCGAATATCAGGAGAGTGTGAACAAGTCGAAAGCCTTGCTCGCGGCGCTGGAAGCCGCACACCGCGGAAGCCGGCCGAGGAAGCCGTCATGATTCTGCTGCTCGACAACTACGATTCGTTTACCTACAACCTCGCGCAGTATCTCGGCGAGTTGGGTTGCAACGTCGAAGTGCACCGCAACGACAAAATCACCGTGGAAGAAATCGCCCGGCGAAAGCCGGAGCGCATCGTGATTTCGCCCGGGCCCTGCACGCCGCAGGAGGCCGGCATCTCCGTGGAGTTAATCGAGCGCCTCGCGGGAAAATTCCCCATCCTTGGCGTGTGCCTGGGACATCAGGCCATCGGCGCCGCGTTTGGTGGCAAGATCGTCCGCGCTCCGAAACTTTTTCACGGCAAGACCAGCCAGATCCATCACGACGGGAATAACATCTTTCGCAAGTTGCCCGATCCCTTCACCGCGACCCGCTATCACTCGCTGATCGTTGAGCGCAAATCGCTCCCGCGCGAGCTCGCCATCACCGCCGAAACCGACGACGGCATCATCATGGGCCTGCGCCACCGCCGCCACAAAATCGAAGGCGTCCAGTTCCATCCCGAATCCGTCCTCACCGAATCCGGTAAGCAACTCCTGCAAAACTTCTTGTCTTTGTAGACGCCGGGCTACAGCCCCGCATCTCTCGTCGTTTTTACCAATTCAAGTCCGCCAGAATCGCGCCATAAATTTCCATGCCTCGCCAAAAGTGTCCGAGACGCAGATTCTCATCCGAGCTGTGCTGATGGTTGTCGTAATTCACGATGGGCACGCCGATCCACACGAGACCCAGATCATCAAATATGTACATCGGCACGCTGCCGCCCGAAGACGGCATGATCACTGCGTCGTTGCCCGTTGCGGCTTTCACAACTTCCACAACGGCCTTGGACACTGGCAGATCCATCGGCGTGCGCGAAGCCCGATAGCCGCCTTCGTACACCACTTTCGCGATCCGCGCGTGGGCGCGCCTCTCCTCCAGCGTCGGTTCGCGATCCAGCACGTAGAATCCCTGCTTCGCGATGAACGCCGCAATCTGTTCAAACTTTTTCTTGGGATCCTCTCCTTTCACGAGCCGTGCCTCCAGCGACGCCTCGGCCTTGTCCGGCACGACGTTTTGTGCCTGCTCCCCCACGTACGCGCTGCGCAATCCGCGAATATTCAACGACGGTTGCATCAACAGTTCCACCAGCTTCTTGCCGCCGCCTTCCGGTTTCGCGATGCCCAATTCGCGCTGTAGATCGGCGTCATTCTGCGGCATTTCCGAAAGCGCCTTTTTCTCCACCTCGCCGAGCGGCGTCACGTCGTCGTAGTAGCCCTCAATCAGTACGCGCCCATCCGCGTCTTTCATCGACGCCAGCAGCCGCGACAATTCCATCGCCGGATTTGGCGCCCAATTGCCGTAGTGCCCGCTGTGCAGCGCGCGCACCGGCCCGTACACCGTAACGCCGATGCCGATGTCCCCGCGGTGACTTTGAGATTGACGACCAACGGAATCTTCTTGGCCCGGAGCGCGTCGAGCGCGGCAAGCAGAGCCACAATCGGCGATTTATCATCAGAAGCAGACCGCGCGTAGATCCGCCAGTCGTCGTTGTATGCCGTACCTCGCTTCAGGGTGTTTGCAGGGAAGGGAATCCGCTTTCCACCAGCCTCAATGGCCGCGTCACGCAGGACCGGCTCGAATGGTTTTCCATCCGTCCACGCAGCTGCATCGACTGGCTGGCCGTCGTAATGCGCATAAAAAATCACCGTGCGTTTCGCTCCGGGCGAGATCAGCTTGCCGAACACCACCGGTCCGCGCCCCGCGATCGGCAGAAGATGCGTTTCAATCCCGCGTGCTTCGAGCATCTCAACCAGATGCGCCGCGTTCTTCTGAATGTTGGGAGTGTCGCCAGCAATATTGGGAATGGAAAGGAATTCGCTGAGTTCGCGCACGATGCGGTCCTCATTCGCCATGCGATAGTCGCGCACTTCCCGCGCAACTTGTGCGGGTGCCGTAGGCGCCGTTTTCTGCGCCAGCGCAGAAAACGGTAGGAACGCAATCCATAGAGTGACCACAATGTTTCGCAAAGTGTTTCTCCTCGAATGCGCCGGTAGCTCCGGCACGCGAAAAAAGCTCATGCAGCGCGCCGTCGGGTGCTGATAATTCTATCCGACCTTGATGCCCTTTGTTTCGTCGCCGCCCGTCCTTCCGTACAGCTTGTACTTCGCCTCAGTAGCGCTTCCGCTTGTGAAGAAACTGCCAACAGTCGTTTACGCACAGTACCAGAGCATCCGCGGGCGCACCTCCTAAACTGACAATGTACTTCCCTCGGAGGCTTCGAACGAGTATGCGCCGCCGCATCTTGACTATGACGCTGCCATTTTTCCTGGTGGGCATTCCTCTGCCCACGCGGCCCGCAGGAATCCCTGCGCTTGGTGTCGTGACGCAAGCTTCCGCCGCTCACTTCAATGCCGCCAGAGTTTCCGCAGGCGCAACGGTCTACGACGGTGACCGCCTCTCTACGGAGTCCGGGGGCCTTCTTCAATTTCGTGGCGCGGGCTCGTTGCTCTATCTGCCCGGCCGGAGCGGTGTCACTTTGCACCGCCTTCCGAATGGCACGCAGGCGCACCTTAGCACCGGCGGCCTGGTTTTTTCCTCCGCCAGAGCTTCCGCCATGGAAATTCTTGCCAATGACGCCTTCATTCGTCCGGCAGCCGATGTCCGCACCGTCGCGCAAGTTACCTTTGTCGGCCCGAAAGAATTGCAGATCACCGTTCGGCGCGGCGCCTTGGAATTTTCGTATCATTCTGAAACTGAAAACATCGCAGAGGGCGCGTCGTATCGCATTCTGCTGGATCCACAAGAAACGGCTGCAGGCCATTCGAAGAATGCGGAATTCACGCCGCCCATTCGCAAGCACAAGGGTTTCTGGATTTTGATCATTGGCGGCATCGCCTGGGTCACCGAATGGGCCGTCCACGAAGCTCTTGAAAGTCCCGATCATCCCTGAATTACCGCGCGTGCTAGCCTACGTTTGTAAAAGAAACAAGCGCCGCGAGCTTAGCGGCGGCAGCGCCCGACGAGATGGTCTCTCCCGCAAGAATTGCCGCTTCGTGAAAATTGGCAGCAACCCCTGCAGCGACAAGAGCTGCGGCGGCATTGATCACCACAATGTCGCGGGGTGGGCCGGCCTCGCCTGCTAGGACGCGGCGGATGATCGCCGCGTTCTCTGCCGCCGTTGCACCGCGAACTGATTCGAGCGGTGCACGTGACACTCCGAAGTCCTCCGGCATAACAGTGAAACGCCGGACGGCGCCGCGTCTGACCTCGGCGACCAGTGTTTCCCCGGCGAGAGAAATTTCGTCTAGCCCTCCCGCGCCATGCACCACGAACGCATGCTCCACACCAAGCTCCGCAAGTGTCGCAGCCACCAGATCGATCACATCTGCAGAGAAAACCCCCAGCACTTGTGACTGCGCGCCTGCTGGATTCGTGAGCGGCCCCAACAGATTGAAAACCGTGCGCACGCCGATCTGCTTCCGCGCGGGAGCGGCATGTCGCGCGGCCGTGTGCGCCGCCTGCGCGAACAGAAACCCGATGCCAATCTCTCGAATGGCGAACCCGTATCGTTCGAACGGCAGATCGATGCGCACGCCGAGCGCTTCCAGCACATCCGCAGAACCGCTTTGCGAACTCGCCGCGCGGTTGCCGTGCTTCGCAACGCGCGCACTGGCGGCCGCCGCCACAATCGCCGCGGTCGTTGAAATATTAAACGTGTTCGAGCCGTCGCCCCCCGTGCCGCACGTGTCCACCATCTGCTCGGGGCGCGCCTCGCCATCAGCGAAGACCGGCGTGGCATTTCGCCGCATCACTCGCGCGAAACCCGCAAGCTCCTGCACCTGCACCGGCCGCTGGTTCAGCGCCGTCAGCAACCGCACGATCTCTGGCGTCTCCACGCGCCCCGAAAGCAGCTCGTTCATCATCGCTTCTGCTTCCGCGCCCGTGTAGAAGTGGCCGGATTCAAGGCGCTCGATCTCTTTGCGAATCTCCTTCATTTTGTGGTTGTTTTGCGTGTCCTTGCTCCGTTTCCGGCTTCCGGGTAAACTTCTATGTTTCAAGTTGCCTCAAAATTCTAGCACTGGTCTTACGCTCCGCGGTCGCACAGGAACGAACTGCTTCAAGGCCGCACAGGGAACGGAACCTCAATGAAGATTCACGAGTATCAGGCGAAGGCGATACTGGCGCGCTATGGCGTGACGACGCCGCGCGGCGAAGTGGCTTTCACCAAGGAAGAAGCGCGCGAAGCCGCGCAGCGCCTGAAGTCGAACATTTGCGTCGTGAAAGCGCAAATCCACGCCGGCGGGCGCGGAAAAGCCGGCGGCGTCAAGCTCGCCCGTTCCTCCGACGAAGCCGCCGACATCGCCAGCCATATCCTGGGAATGAAGCTCGTCACGCCGCAAACCGGTCCTGCGGGCCGCATTGTAAAACGCGTGCTCGTCGAGGAAGGCCTCGATATCAAGCGCGAGCTTTACCTCGGTTTACTAGTCGATCGCGCCATCGGCCGCGTCGTGCTCATGGCCAGCGCCGCGGGCGGCATGGAAATCGAAGAAGTCGCCAAGAATAATCCCAGCGCGATTTTGCGGGAGGCGATTCATCCTGCCGTTGGCCTGCAACTCTACCAGGCGCGCAAAATCGCTTTCGGCCTCGGTTTGCCGGTGGAGGTCGTCAATCAATCGGTGCCTTTCCTGCAAGCTCTCTACCGCGCCTTCATGGACACGGATGCCTCGCTGCTCGAAATCAATCCGTGTGTGGTGACAGGCGATGGCAAACTCGTCGCTCTCGACGCCAAGATAACCTTCGATGACAACGCGCTCTTCCGTCACAAGGAACTCCGCGAACTGCGCGACCTCGATGAAGAAGATCCGCTCGAAGTGGAAGCTTCGAAGTACGGCCTCAACTACATCAAGCTCGAGGGCAGCGTGGCCTGCATGGTGAACGGCGCGGGCCTCGCCATGGCCACCATGGACATCATCAAGTACGCCGGCGGGTCGCCCGCAAACTTTCTCGATGTAGGCGGCGGCGCTTCCGCCGATCAGGTGAAAAATGCCTTCCGCATCCTGATGAGCGACCCCGCGGTGAAAGCCGTGTTCATCAATATTTTTGGCGGCATCCTTCGCTGCGATGTGCTCGCCACCGCAAAAAGTCGTGGTCCTCGCGGGGGTGCGCGATGAGCGTTCTCGTTAACGAAAAAACGCGCCTGCTGGTCCAAGGTTTTACCGGCCGCGAAGGCACGTTTCACACGCAGCAGATGATCGAGTACGGAACAAAAGTTGTCGGCGGCGTCACGCCCGGCAAAGGCAGCACAAAGCATCTCGAGCGGCCTGTGTTCAACACCGTTGCCGACGCCGCGAAAACCACGGGAGCGAATGCTTCGGTGATTTTCGTCCCCCCGCCGTACGCCGCCGACGCCATTCTCGAAGCCGCCGATTCCGAAATTCCGCTCGTCATTTGTATCACCGAGGGTATTCCGGCGTTGGATATGGTCCGCGTCGCTGCCACCGTGGATTTCAAGAAGACCCGCCTCATCGGTCCCAACTGCCCCGGCATCATCTCTCCCGGCAAATGCAAAATCGGGATCATGCCCGGCCGCATTCACAAACAGGGAAACGTCGGCGTCGTCAGCCGCAGCGGCACGCTGACCTACGAAGCCGTCGACCAATTGACCAAGCTTGGCATCGGCCAGTCCACCTGCATCGGCATCGGCGGCGATCCCATCATCGGCACGTCATTCCTCGACGCCATCCAATTCTTCAACGACGATCCGGACACGCACGCCATCATTTTGATCGGCGAAATCGGCGGCAACGCCGAAGAACGCGCCGCCGAATGGATCAAAGCCAACGTGAAGAAGCCCGTCATCGGCTTCATCGCCGGCCAGACCGCCCCGCCCGGCCGCCGCATGGGCCACGCCGGCGCGATCATCAGCGGAGGTCAAGGCACGGCGAAAGACAAATATGCCGCGATGGCAGCGGCCGGCATCCACACCGTCGAATCACCTGCGGACATCGGCTCCACTGTCGCCGCCGCCTTGAAGTCATAGCTTTTGGTGGGACGGACTTCAGTCTGTCCGCTCTTTTCCCGGCCGGGCCCATGTTGATCGTCGGGCGTCTCGCCGGATAGCTCGCAGCAATCTTTTGGAGGGATTCTCGGTGGCAATTGAAAGAACTTTCGCAATCATCAAACCGGACGCCGTTGGCCGCAATCTTCAAGGCGAAATCCTCTCCCGCATCCAGAAAGCGGGCTTCAAAATCGTCGCCATCAAATCCATGCGCCTCACAAAGGAAGAAGCCGGCGGCTTCTATGCCGTTCATCGCGAGCGCCCCTTCTTCCCCGAGCTCACCGCCTTCATGAGCTCCGGCAAGGTCTTCGCCATAGTCCTCGAAGCCGAAGGCGCCATCCTGAAGTGGCGCGACACTATGGGTGCTACTGATCCCAAGAAAGCCGCCCCCGGCACCATCCGTCACGATCTCGGTACCAGTATCGGCAATAATTGCACCCACGGTTCCGACGCCCCCGAAACCGCCGATTTCGAAATTGGATATTTCTTTTCAGGCCTTGAACTCATCTAAGTTTATGGCGGCTCAGCCTTTAGCAATATGCCACCACTGCTATTCATCAACATACGATATTTCTTGAGTTTTGAACCATTCGACTCATGAGATTTCATTATGGATCCTCTCCGCGAACTCGGCCGCACGCTCCTCTTCCTCGGAGGTTTTGTCGTTCTCATTGGCGCACTTCTCTTTTTCGGCGGCAAACTGCCCTTCCGCCTCGGACGCCTCCCCGGCGACATCGTCTACCGCGGCGAGCACACCACCATCTACTTTCCGATCGTGACCTGCTTGGTGCTCAGTATCGGCTTAAACCTGCTTTTATGGCTTTTCTCCCGCTTCCGCCGCTAATCCCTGCTTCAACACTGGCCATCTCTGTCCCAGCATGCGCCCGTGCGCTTGACGTCGCATCGGCCCTCGCCGTAAGCTCCATGAAATTCCGCGCTTGAATCTGCACCTCGCGCGAGTTGGAAAGTGGCCAAGGAATATGAGAGCCGTCATCGCACGGGCCTATGTTGCGTTAAGCGGAGCGATCTTGTTCGTCGTCGGTTTGGTTGGTTTCTTTCGCCACGAAATGTTCAATCTCACATTTCCTCCCGCTCACAATGGATTTCATCTCGTTAGCGGCGCAATCGCTCTTTGGGCCGGGTTTGGAAGGCGTGTTGACGGACCGCGGCTATTCGGCTTGATTTTTGGGGCGGTTTATACGCTTGTCGCGATTGCAGGATTCGCCGACCTTCGCGACCTCGGTCCAATCCGGCTGGGCTTGAACACACATTACAATTTTATCCACCTCGGCGTTGGCCTGCTCAGTCTCGCAGCCGGTTTTGCCGGCGCAAAGCCTGCTGCGGCCCAATAGATGGGAACGTACTTTTCATTCCCGATCCGAAATGCTCAGGACGAGCTGATTTGCCCCAGAATTGACTACTGCAATTGGCCCCAGTAGAGTTACTCGTCCTCACGCACACTCGATCGAAGGAGATCGCCGCGTGCTCGTAAGAGTATTTGAAGACAAGCTCACACTCAGCAAATCCGCCGCCGAACAAGCGTCCACTGCTGTGCGCCGTGCGATCCTCGATCGCGGACGCGCTCGTATTATCGTCGCAACCGGAACGTCCCAGTTGGATTTTCTCGATGCGCTCACCGGCGCCGAAAACATCGACTGGCAGCGTGTCGAGATGTTTCACCTCGATGAATACGTCGGGCTGCCCATCACTCACCCGGCCAGCTTTCGCAAATATCTTCTCGAGCGTCTGATTTACAGAACGGGGATCAGCCAGTATCACCTGTTGGACGGCGACCGTGATTCCGGTGAAGTAGTCCGCCGCGTGGGTGAGGTGCTGCGCTCCGCGCCCGTGGATGTTGCCTTTGCCGGCATCGGAGAAAACGGCCACCTGGCGTTCAACGATCCTCCGGCCGATTTCCAAACGCAAGATCCTTACCTCGTCGTCAACCTCGATGAACCTTGCCGCCGCCAGCAAGTAGGCGAGGGTTGGTTCGCGAATCTTTCGGAAGTTCCCCGCCAGGCGATTTCCATGTCGGTGCGTCAGATTTTGAAGGCCAAAGAAATCAT
>WNFO01025120.1_pt1 | contig 11373 bp, 7 predicted proteins | sample 5400251 | NCBI WGS metagenome assembly WNFO01 (sample SAMN13153354, study PRJNA577476) | soil metagenome | isolation source: 100 cm saprolite under Madrone tree | place: USA:California | collected 2016-06-14 | reverse complement strand
TGCCGAAAAACAGTTACCGCCGCCGCTTTTTGGATTCCTCGCCAGAGGACGATACCTTAAAAGTGCGTAAGTGGGCGGACGCCAATACTGCAATCCTGTATGCGTATTCGCAAACGGATGAGGAGCAGGGGGCTGTTCTGTTCACGATGAAGTTCGATGCGGAAGGCAACTGGAAAATCGTCAAAACGCATCGGTTGTCGAAAAAGGAGCTCCAAAAGGAGCTACAAGAGGAGCTATGAGATCGTTCTTTCGTTCATTCGCAAGCCGGTAACCAAATCATTGTCCCTTGCCGAAGAGTATTTCATATGTCTTTGGAAAATTCTGTTTGAGATACGGTTTCGGTTTTGAAATCGGATCCCAAGCGTCGCCGCCGACGATGCTGAAAGAATCTCTGTAGGATTCTCGGGTTTTCTCAGGACAACTCTTCAAGTAGTTGGCGAAAATTTCGTCGCCCGCGACGTGAAAAAGCGCCCACCACTCGGCCACGTAACTCTCTCCGGCAACACCATCCATAAACTCACCCAGGGAATCGAACCGCGCGATCGCTTTTAGGTCGCCTTCGCTCGCTCGCACCAGCGTTCCATAGTAATTGACCCCATGCTGTTTCGCTTCCCATGCCGCCTCATCGCTTTGCGTAACCGGCTTGGCCCGCAATTTTCGCCATTCCTTTTTGCTTGCGTCGTAGTTCAACTTCATCAACGGCTCCTCCGGCAATAAACGAATCCGGCTCCGATCGATGCGACCGCGAATTCCCGATTTTAGATAAACCCGCCACGAGTTATCTTGTTTAAAACCCGAATAGGGCGGCGCGGCGATGAAGCGTTCGCCGGGCTTTATGGTGATGCGAACCTCCTCGCCTTCGATGTAAGTGTAACCAGACCCCGTGTACGCATCCGACCCGTTGATTGTTGCCATGACTTCTTCTGGTCCAAGGGCTTCTACCGCCTTGGCGTTGTGCTCGCTCAGACTCGCCGGAAGCTCAAAGGCTTTCTTTTCCATGCTGTAATCGCATTGCCAGTCGTCAATGGTCCACTCGTGGCTTTCGAGGCCGGTGAGGCTAAGTCGCACCTTTTTCCCATCACCGCTCCAGGATTCGAAGCGAATAAACGATTGGGTCAGATTCTTGGTATCGATCTTATACTTACGTTTGTTAGCTGGAGTTTTTTCGAAAAATTCCCAAGCCAGCTCACTGAGCGGATCGGTTATCGATTCGAAAACAAGGCCATCTTTCCGGCGGTAGAGATAGGCTGAGTCTTCTTGGCTACCGTCGTGCTGCCTCCGAACAATCCACCGCGCGTCTGGTGAAATGAAATGCTCCGTGGAGAATGCGACGGTCTTCCCTGGCAATCGTTTGCGTTGTGTAGGATCTTGTTTCGAAACAATCCACGCCTCCTGCCTGCGAATATCGGCGCCTTCTCCTCGAAAAACCTTGATCACAAAATCTCCCCTGGGAGATTCGGCGCCTTCGTCTTTTGCTTCGCTGTAACCCGGCGGCGGATAAGGCCCATTTTCCAGCGGGAAATCCGCGCGAATGTCTTTTATTCGCTCCCTGGTTTTAAAGGAGAGAATGAGCCAATTGAGTCCCGGGTCTGTGCCCTCTTGATCCCGATGTTTGATCCATTCTACCTCGGATTTCTTTAACTCCTTCTGCTGTTCTGGGGGCAGGCGCGCCATTGTTTCCGTGTAAACCTGGTTTAGTTCGGCGTCTTGTTTTTCAAAGTCTGCCTTTAACTCTTCCAGCGTCAGAGAGGCGGTTGGCGTAGGGTCTGCGTGCAGCGAAACGGGCGGGAGCAAAGCACCAATACAGAGACAGGCCAGAACTATTCGAGTCATCGAATTGTCATGATCTCTTACCGACCCGCATAGCTACGCGCCACAAGAAACAGAAAGTAAAGCTTCACTCTTCTTCGGATCGCAACGGTAAATTGTGATCTCTTCTCCTTCGTAATAATTCGAGCCGACCACAACTTCCATTTTGCCGTCGCCGTCCAGATCCAGTATGGCGATCACCTTGTACGCGTTCGGCGCGTCGAAGCGTCCCTCCTCTTGTGCAGCCTTCGGATAAGCCTTGGGATGGAATTCGCCTGCGATGAGTTGCGTTTCCACTTTTCCGGCACCGACGCGCCGCAACAACACCATCGAATAACTCCCAGCCGGCGATCGCATTGGCACCCTGTCGTCCTTCCTGAAATAATTCGTCGCGCTGATTAAGACTTCATCTTCGCCGTCGCCGTCCAAATCGACGCGAAGAATGTTGTCGATCTTCACTTTCGGCTGCTCGATACCTTTCGTTTTTAAAAAATCCCGGACCGCATCGACGTAAACTTGCTGAGTTGTATCTGCCATGCGTGGCTTTCGCGGCAACGCATTCCATGGCGCGGCCAGAGCAATCACGCCATCCTCCGGTTTTTCTGACAGCGTGACCTCCATTGTGTCTGGACAGGGTTCGTCGACCGATTTTGGAGCGCTTGCTGTCGCTTCGCCGAGCTTGGCAGTAAGGCTGTAAATTTGGTAAGTCGTATCGGCTTTGACCGATCTTGCTGACTCCTCGGCTTTAAGCCACTTGCCGTCGCTTGCCGCGCCAAAGAGATAACCGCTCTGGACTTCAACAATCGGGTGCAGATCGCTCGCCGTCGCTGAGGCGCAAATGAATAAAGCGCCAAGCCGGGCTGCAGCTTTCAATGCAAACCCAATTATGAATCTGGCGTTCTTCACGTGTCGTTCTTTAGAGGATTGAACATTGATGGGAGCTTGGGCAAGATTCTTTCATTCTTTGGCGCGTGGACCATCGCGATCGTTGTTTGTTACCGCGACAATCCGCTGTTCGCGGAAGCAACTCCACAAATTCGTTTGCATTCGGATGGGATAAAGCTCAGCGGTCCGCTTGAAGCTTCCACGAGGTAGATGCCGTTCCGTCCTCCTTGAAAGAGACCGTGATGTCGTAGAGGCGCCCGACCTGGTGAATCTCTCCAGACGACGAGGTAAGCTTTTCGTAATAGTCGTGCTTTTCTAGAATCAGACTCTTGGGGTTCTCCCAACGCGTGGGAGTTACGAAATCGTGGATCATGGCAGCGCCGATGACTTCGCGGTCGCTGTCTTTGCCGGGCGGCTGGTTCAACGGCAGGTCCACTTTCACAAACGAATTGCCCGACAGCTGATACACTGTCGTTTGCGTCTTCTGGGGAGGAACTGCTGCATTGCTGGAAAGATTTCCGAAATGAATCATGTCGCTGGATACGTACGCAAAACGCTTCGAATCCGCGGACCAAAGGACGCCGCCCTCACGATCACCGCCGGCGCCAATATCGTCCGCAGTCAGATCGCAAAGCGCTTTGCCGCTCGCTTTCTCGATTAGTTCTGAGTGGCTGACCTTTGATTCCGTCAGGTCAAACGGATTCGTAAAAGTCTTACGAATGCTGTAGCGCCCGTCCGGCGAAGTCCAATCAACGATCTCACCGCGAAAGAGAATCTTCGTCGTCTCCGGAAAGTAGCGCTGGAGATAATCCACGTCTGCCCCGTTGGCGAATTCTTCTTCAGACATTCCCCCGATCAGAGTTCCTCTTACACCGACTTGATCAGCCAATGGCAACCCGCGCACAAATTTCGCAAGAGTCTTGTCGCCCACAACGTGAAAAAGTTCCCACGCTTCCGGGAAATAGGCCTCGGCTGCGGCTCCATCCATGAATTCAGCCAGAGAGACAAACTTCGCGAGCGCCTCGAGATTCCCTTCGCTCGCTCGCACCAGAGTTTTGTTGTAATCGACGCCGTGACCTTTTGCTTGCGATGCAGCTTCGTCGTTTTCTGTGACGCGCTTGGACAGCAATTTTCGCCACTCCTTTTTCCTGGCGTCATAGTTTAACTTCATCAATGGCTCGTCCGGGAGCACATGAATCCGCGTCTTATCCATGAAGCCCGTGAGTCCTGACTTCAGGCGAACTGACCACTTAGGATCGTCAGACCGATTCCATGGCTTTGCGGCAATGAAGCGTTCGCCCTCTTTCACCTTCGCGACGACTTTGCCATCGTAATCTCTGACGTTGGTGTACCCATCCGGATCGTTAATTACGGCCATGGATACACGTGGCGTGGCATCCTCCGCTTCAGGAGGCTTGCTCCCCACAGCGGTCAGGACGCTGCCAGCGGCATTGAAGCTCGTATCGAGCTTTCCGTCGGCACCGAAGCGCACGACGGCGAAATCGCTGTTGTCACCACTGGAGACCCATCCCGCTGCCACGATCTTACCATCCTTTTCCAGCGCCACGGCCTCACAGTGGCCATCGTGGTCACTGACGGCCGTAGTCACTTTGCCGCTCCCGTTGAAACGTGTGTCGAGGCTGCCGTCGGCATTGTAACGGATAAGCGCAAAGTCGCGGTCTCTGCCGCTGTTATTGACGGCGTAACCTACGACCACAATTTTCCCATCGCCCTGCAGTGCCATGGCAGTGGCGTTACTGCCGCTCATGCCAACGAGGGTCAGGACCTTGCCAGTACCGCCAAAACTCGTGTCCAGTGTCCCGTCCAGATTGTACCGTACCAGCGCGAATTTTTCAGTGCCATCTGTGGACGCGAGACCGGCGACAACGATTTTCCCGTCGCTTTGCACTGCCACTCCTCGGGCCTCGGCTTTTCCGCCGCCGAAATCCGTAGTCACTTTGCCGGTTTTATTAAAGCTGATGTCCGGCGTCCCATTCGCGTTGAAGCGCGCGACTGCAAAAGTTCGGTGATCACCGCGCTCTGCGTCACCGGCGACGACAATCTTGCCGTCACCCTGCACAGCGACACTGCGGCCGTAGTCGATCTGACTAAAGTCGGCGGTTGCTTTACCGGTCCCGTTGAAGGACGTATCGAGACTTCCATTTGCGTTATACCGTGCGACCGCAAAATCGTTATTACCAGGGGCAAGCGTGTCTCCCGCGACCACAATCTTTCCATCGTCCTGCAAAGCCACGCTATTTGCGCTGTCGGAGCTGCCTCCGATCTCGCTCGTGACTTTCCCAGATTCGCCAAAGCCTGAGTCGAGTGTGCCATCGGGGTTGTATCGCAGCACAGTGAACTCGGCGCGGTCTTTCCCGCTGGGCTTAAACGAATAACCGGCCACTACAATTTTCCCATCGCTCTGCAATGCCAATCCTTCGGCTTTGCAATCACCGTCACCGACGGCGGTAATGACTTTGCCCGTGCCGTTGAAGCTTTTGTCCAAGCTCCCATCCACATTGTAACGCACCAGCGCGATCTGAGCGGCCGGGCCAACCGTGGCGTATCCTGCGACCACGATCTTTCCATCCGTCTGCACGGCTACGCTCTTGCCGTCGTCGTAGCGATCGCGGGCAACGGCGCCGTGAACAAAGACCATGAACGAACCGGCGACGAGCATGGCAACGAATATCAGGACTCGTTTCGTAAGTCTCCTTTCGAATTGCCTCGACCTTGCGTTTAGCGGTCGAATGTTATGAGCATTCCGCACCAATTCGGAGCCTCGATCCAAAAGTAACTATTAAGCGCGCCGCTCTTTAATCGACTGCAAGATCTCCGCAACGGCCTCACCGCGCGGCTTTGCCCCGAGATTGCCCTTGCCATGGACGCGGACGCTGACGGCGTCGGCGTCCATGTCGCGTTTTCCGATTACGAACATGGTGTGGACTTTCATTTGCTCGGCGCGCTGGATTTTGCCGTTGATCTTGTCGGAGCTTTCGTCGATTTCCGCGCGGACTTGATGAGCGCGCAGCTCCTTCAGAATCGATTGCGCGTAATCGAGTAACTTCGGGTCATCGCCGATCGTGAGAATGCGCACCTGTTCCGGCGAGAGCCAGAGCGGGAAATTGCCGGCGTAATGTTCGATCAGGAATCCGATAAAACGCTCGTGCGTTCCCAGCGGCGCGCGATGGATGCAGATCGGGATTTTGTCGATGTTGTCGCGGTCTTTATAGCGAAGATCAAAATTGCGCGGCTGGCAGAAATCGACCTGGTTCGTCGCGATGGAAAATTCGCGTCCGATCACGCTCCACGCTTGAACGTCGATCTTCGGGCCGTAAAAGGCCGCTTCGTTCGGAACTTCGACAAAATTAATTCCAGAATTCTTTAAGACGTTGCGCGTCATATCCTCGGTTTTTTTCCAAAGCTCCGGTTCATCGACAAATTTCTGCCCAAGGTTTGCGGGATCATGGGTCGAGAAGCGCATCAGATATTTGTCGATCCCGAACAACTTGAAATAATTCAGATACATCTGGTTCACCGCGTTAAACTCCGCTTCGAACTGTTCCGGCGTCATGTAAAGGTGGGCATCATTCATTTGCAGGGAGCGCACTCGCATGAGGCCAAATAACTCGCCACTTTGCTCGTAGCGATAACAGGTTCCGTACTCCGCCAGCCGCAACGGCAGATCGCGATAACTGCGCGGCACCGCCGCAAACAACTTGTGGTGATGCGGACAGTTCATCGCCTTGAGGTAATAATTGTCTGACGCTGGTAGACTTTGAAGCTCGCGCTCAACACCATCGTAGTTCTCAAGTAACTTGAGTAATTCTGGCGGTGCTTCTTTTCTTTCCGCCAGTGAGCGCGCAAAGGTTACAACCCACCTGATGTCGCGGTCGGCTATCGGTTTGAGATACATCGCAGGAGCCGATTTCGGCTTGGGGATAGATTCAAGGAGCTGTTGAATCGTGAGTTGCCAACGAATCGCCTCCGTCGTCAGTTTTCTTCTCTCTGACGCGTACTCATCGACTTCCATCGGTGGAAACATCGACTCCGCGTAGTAAGGGAGGTGACCACTCTTTTTGTAGAGGCTTTCGCGCGCGATGTGTGGCGTGCGCACGCGCTGGTAGCCCGCCGCGAATTCAGTTTCTTTGGCGAGCTTCTCCAGCTCCTCCGCGATAACTGCGCCACGCGGGAGGAACATCGGGAGACCTGGACCCACGTCGTCGTCGAAAACGAAGAGCTCCAGTTCCTTGCCGAGCTTGCGATGATCGCGCTTTTTGGCTTCCTCAAGCATCGCGAAGTAGTCATCGAGTTCCTTCTTGGTTTTGAACGCGGTGCCGTAAACGCGCTGGAGCTGCGGATTCTTTTCGTCGCCCTTGTAATAGGCGCTCGCCACGCTCGTTAGCCGAAACGCGCCGATGTTTCCTGTGCGCATCACGTGCGGGCCGGCGCATAGATCAATGAAGTCTCCGTTGCGATAGAGCGAGATTTTTTCGTCGGGCGGAATGTTCTCGATGATGTCGAGCTTGAACTTGCTCGGCGCGGATCGCTCGCCTAACGCGGCGAGCCGGCCTTTCTTTCCAAGCGCGAGCGCTTCATCGCGCGAAACTTCCATCCGCTCGAATGGATGATTCGCTTTGATCTCCTTTTTCATTTCCCCCTCGATCTTCTCGAAATCCTCTGGGGAAATGCGGTGCGGCAGATCGACATCGTAGTAAAAGCCGTTCTCCACCGGTGGTCCCGCGGCGAACTGCGCTTCCGGCCAAATCTTCAAAATTGCCGTGGCAAGCACATGCGATGCCGAGTGACGCAGACGCTCGAGGTCCGTCATCTGCGCGCGCTCATCTAATGTTTTGCGTTCGTCCTGCATAAACGGCCGGTGAAATTAACCACGAAGCACACGAAGGACACGAAGAATTTGCTCTAGTGACGCCTCAAATTTGCAGCCTTGTTTTCGTGGGATGTTTTTGCTTGGATCGTAGCGTGCCTGCGGTTGATGACGGATCGTCGGGGGGTGCGATTGGTCAAAGTACTCAAGGCGGCGCTGTCGCGTTTGCCACCACGCATTGGAGCGTGGTGCTGGCAGCGCGAGGCGAATCAACGGAGGCTAGGGCGGCGCTGGAAAAGCTCTGCCGAATCTACTGGTGGCCACTGTACGGGTTCGTCAGGCGCGAAGGCTATAAGCCGGAGGAAGCACAGGATCTCACTCAAGCCTTTTTTGCGCGCCTGCTCGAGCGAAGGGACCTCGAAACTGTCAAGCAGGAAAGGGGGCGTTTGCGTTCTTATCTGCTGGCGTCGCTCAAGAATTTTCTGTCCAAGGCGCGGCATCGCGAAATGACCGTCAAACGAGGCGAAGGCCGGCCTCTGGTTTCGCTGGAGGATTTGCTCGCGCGTGAGCGCGCCGATCAGGAGCCGGCCCACCAATTGAGCGCGGATCGCATTTACGAGCGTCGTTGGGCATTAACATTATTGGAGCAAGTGCTCGCGCGGCTCGGAGCCGAATATGAAGCCGCTGGCAAACTGCCGTTATTCGATCGCTTGAAAGAATTACTCGCCGGGGAATCCGGCCAGCCTTCGCAGGCTGAGATTGCTGCCGAAATGCAAATGACCGAAAACGCCGTGAAACAAGCCTTTCACCGTTTGCGCCATCGCTATCGGCAATTGTTGCAGGAAGAGATTGCCCACACGGTCGCAGTGCCGGACGACGTCGAGGATGAGCTGCGACATTTCATTTCCATATTACAAACGTAACCTGTGAAAGAATTTCCGGCAGTACAAGTAGGGACGATCAATCGCCCGGAAAACAGGATGACAACTGCCAAGAGAGTTTGCGCAGAATGCGGGGCCACCGTGTTCGCGGATGCGCCGCAGGGAGTTTGCAGCGTCTGCCTGTTTCGGACTGGTCTCGCTTCACTCGGCGACGAAAATGACGAGGCGTTTGCACCAACGATCGCGCGGATGTTGAAAGATTTCGGCGACTACGAATTGCTCGAAGAAATCGGACGCGGTGGCCAGGGCGTGGTGTATCGCGCGCGGCAAAAAAGTCTCAACCGGATTGTGGCGCTCAAAGTGATTGGTCTCGCTCACTGGGCGACAGAAGCGCACGTGAAGCGCTTTCGCATGGAAGCGGAAGCTGCCGCGCACCTGGACGATCCACGCATCGTTCCGATTTACGAAATCGGCGAGCGTGACGGCGCTTGCTACTTCAGCATGAAATTGATCGAAGGCGGCCAGCTCGACAAAATCATCGGCAGCGAGCTGATGCCAGGCCGCAAGGCGGCGGAACTAATGGCAAAGCTGGCGCACACGCTTCATCATGCCCATCAAAACGGTGTCCTGCATCGCGACGTTAAGCCGGGCAATATTCTGTTCGACGCAAAAGGCGAACCGCATCTGACCGATTTTGGTCTGGCGCGGCTGGTGGAAACCGAGAGCACGGTCACGCGCACGCTGGAGGTATTGGGCACACCAAGTTATATGGCGCCCGAGCAAGCCGCTGGTAACAACGCGCAGCTCACCAGCGCAACGGATGTTTACGGACTTGGCGCAGTCCTTTACCAATTGCTCAGTGGCCATCCGCCTTTCGCTGGGGGCACCACGTATGAAACCGTGCGGATGGTTTTGGAAACGCAGCCGCGACAACCACGTCTCTGCAACCAAAGTAGATCGTGACCTCGAGACGATTTGCTTGAAATGTCTCGAAAAGGAGCCGGCCAAGCGCTACGCCTCGGCCCAGGCGCTCGCGGAAGATATCGAGCGATTTCTGCGCAACGAACCGATTCGATCGCGCCGCTCCTCGCGACTGGAGCATGCCTGGCGTTGGTGCAAGAGGAAACCGCTTGTCGCAAGCTTGATCGCGGCGCTCACCTTGGTCGTTGCCATTGGTCTTGCCGGTACGCTCTGGGAATTGCGGCGTGTTCAGACGGAACGCGTGCTCGTGCGACGTGCCAATCTTTCCGAGCAAGAAAAAGCGCGCCTGACAGCCGAGCAGACGAACAATCCTGCCGCCTACGATGCTTATCTGCGCGGCCGCGCGTTTCCCGGCTGGTGGCACCAAGAGGGTGCGATTCGGTTATTCCAAGAGGCAGTGAAGTTGGATCCCGGTTTTGCGCAGGCTTGGGCCTATCTCTCCATTGGGCAGAGCGGGAGTTACTGGCTAGGGACCGATCCAAGCCCGGCGCGGCTGGCGGCAGCCAAGGATGCTCTCGATCGCGCAATCGCGCTCGATCCGAACCTGCCCGAGGTTCATCTTGCTCTCGGCTATTACCGCTATTACGGGCCGCGTGACTACGCCGGAGCGCTGGCGGAATTCCAGCAAGCCGAAAAGGGTCTTCCGAACAGCGCTGATGTTATCGAAGCGCTCGCTGCACTCCAACGGCGGCTTGGACATTGGGACGAGGCGGTTGCGGAGCAACGCCGCGTCGTTGAGCTTGATCCTCGCAACATCCATGCCTCCTTCAGTCTCGCGACTACGTATAGGTGCCTGCGCCGTTTTCCCGAGGCTCTAGCCACGGTTGACCGGGCACTTGCGTGGACGCCAGCGAATCGCGATCTCGGCTTGGTCTCTATGAAAGCGGATGTCTTTTTGGCAACCGGCGATCTCCAGGCGATGGAACCGCTGCTGGCAAATCCCCGTCTCGATCCGACCCCGCATGCTATCTATGCCCTGTTCCAGCGCCGTTATGCTGCGGCCATAGAGATACTCTCGAAAGCTCTGGCTACCGAGACCGACCGCAAGGCACGCAACATCGAAAAACTTCTTCTCGGTTTGAGTCAGCAACGCGCCGGCGATATCGCCGCGGCGCGTGCCACATACCGGGACGCGGCACAGGATTTCCAGCACCAGCTCGAGAAAGCAGCGCCGGATTCCTTTTCCGCGAGCCTAACGCATGCGTTTTTGGGTCAAGCGTATGCAGGTTTGGGCGAAGCGGCCTCTGCTATCGCCGAAGGACAAAAAGCTATGGCTATAGATCCCACTTCCAAAGATCCAGTAAATGGCCCCGATCTCGAGGAGAAGATGGCGGATATTTACGCCCTACTGGGGGATGCCGATCACGCGATCCCCATTCTCAGGCGGCTTTTGCAGATACCGTATGGCAGTGCGATTACTCCGGCGCTGCTGCGACTCGATCCGGTGTGGGACCAAATCCGGAACGATCCTCGCTTTCAGGAATTGACGACAGAAAAGGCGCCCTGACTTCGAATAGAGGGCGCTGGTAGTTTTTGCGGCCATGTGTAACAGCCGATTGCCCGCGAATCACACAAATTCACGCGAATAAAAGAGGAGAGAAATCATTTACAAGAAGGAGAGTTGCTCTGGGCCGGTCTTTCCGATGTTCCTTCTGATCTATTCGCGTCTATTCGCGTTATTCGCGGGCTGACCTCCGTGGATTTCAGCTAAGTAAATAAAAAGATTTCCGCATTCCCAGCGTAACCTCAGACCGAATTTCCGGCTGTACACCCGTGAACGGCCAGAAATGACTTCCTTTCAACGAGGAGCCAACGAAGGCCAAAACAACAAAAGGAAATTAAATCATGAGCAAACAAAACATTAAATCGATACTAACCAACGCAAGATTACGCCTGGTAGCGGCAACTTGTTTAATCTTGGCGGGGCTGGGCCTCCCAACAGCGGAGCTCGCACGCGGTGGTGGCTCCCCGCCAGGGCCATTTACCATG
>WNFO01036317.1_pt1 | contig 11374 bp, 7 predicted proteins | sample 5400251 | NCBI WGS metagenome assembly WNFO01 (sample SAMN13153354, study PRJNA577476) | soil metagenome | isolation source: 100 cm saprolite under Madrone tree | place: USA:California | collected 2016-06-14 | reverse complement strand
CGGCGGCGATGAGCGCGATGAGGATCGGCCGGAGGGAGTGAGGCGTTCGCAGGTTGGCCGCCGTCAGCAGGAGACTGGTGGCGAAGAATGCGTTGTCAACATTCACGATTTGTCGCCAGCGCGCGTGCCGCGCGGCGAAGATTGCAACGGACTCCAGCAACCACGCCGCGGCGATCACTGCGAGTGGATACGTCTGCCACGTGTGCCGGTACTGCTCGAGAATCTCATGGTCGAGCAGGAACGCTGTCATGGCTAGCCAGCTGACGACGATGGTCGGGATGATGATCAGCCGCCGGTCCCGCAACGCTCCGACGCACATCGCCATCAGGCCCAATAGGACCATCCATCTGAGCAGCAAATCAACACGCGTGGCGCCCACGCTGGCTATCCGCGTAAGTCTCGATTGGAACTTTTGCAGGTTGGCCGCCACCCTTACGTCGAAGGCGAAGCTGTCCATCGAGTCAAAGGTCGCGCGCGACCCGGCGAGCGAGTCGCGAACCAGCTCCACCGGCGAATGCAGGACGAAGAGATACTGGTAGTTCGTGATGGATGGTCCTGCGTATGGTCCTTGGCTCTGATATTGGCCCAGCGTCGGAAAGAGCTCTGCGTGGGGCAGCGGCCTGTGGAACCTGAAGAGCTCTACATTCGCGCTCCAGCGCACGTATCGCGCCGTGTCCCAGAAGGCGTTCTGGTGATGCTCGTACATCCCGACCCGATGCGCGGTCTCGGCCGCACTCATGATCAGGGTTGCGACGAGGATGAGTCCTAATACGCAGCGGGGCGACCTGTACCGCAGCACGTAGGTGATGGAGACGGCCGCGATGAAGACCGGGATGTAGTAGGTGCGCGTCAGGGCCATGGCGGCGCCCAGCAAGCCAACCAACGCGGCATCCAAGAGCGGCCGCCGGACCGGGCCGCGGTCGAGCGCGAGATAGAGACCGAGTATCAAAAGGGTCTCGAGCTCCAGCCGCAGACCTCGGTAGCTTTCCTGGATCAGCGGACCGCTGACGGCGACCGCCAATCCCACGAGTACCGGCGCCCACCAAGTCTGGAGGCGCCGTCGTGCAGCGACCATCGACACGATCACGACCGCGATCGAGAGCGTGACCGAAACGACACGCTCGGTGAAGTCGGACGAACCCAGCACCTGGAAATAGATGTGGACGACCATCGGATACAGCGGCTCTCGCTCGACAAAGTTGCCACTGAAGATGCCGTTGTCGAACAGCGGCCACCACTGGAACCGGTCAGCGGAAACCCGATAAACGACCGCGTCGGGATCGGTGGGGAGGCTCAAGAAGAACAAGGCAGACACGCGACTCGCCACAGCCACCGTCGCGACTGCGCCCATCCCGATCGCCACCGCCGCAGCATGCGGACGGCGCCGCACAGCAATGAAAGTGATCAAGCCGACCAGCGCACCGAACGCAAGGAAGCTATAGACCGGCGGCGCTCGGGGCTCGGTGCCCTGGACGGCGTAGGTCACGAGCTGATCCACCACGAGCCGCTGTGCCGAGCTGCTGTTATGAGCATCGATCTGAACATCGATGCTGGATGCCGACGCATATTGGGGTGGGAGCTCCAGGCGATCGCCCAGAAAGTTGATGTTTGAAACCAGCTGAAGGGTCGGCAGGCCGGGAGCGCTGACGCTGACGGAGTTGGTCACTCCAGCGGGCGAATAGACCCACAAGTTCACACCGATGGCTGTGCGTGCCTTGCTCGGTACTCGATAAACCAGGCGGCCGGTGGCGCCCGGGTCGAGATACCAACCGATGTCGCCAGGATGGAATCCTTCAACCATCACCAGCTGGTCCGGCTTGTGCACCGTTCCCAGGTTGAAGTCCTCGATCACTTGATCGGACGAGCTGGTGCCCGGCTGCGCGAGCGCCCCAAGCAGCGGTAGGACCGCGGCGAACAGCACCAGCGCCACCAGCGCCAAAGCAACGATGGGAGCGCGGGGTGAACGTCGAAGGGTCGACGCCACGGCGGATAAGCCGGAATTGAACGTCACCGGAACGGCGGTCAAGTAAAGCACACCCCGCTCGCAGGTTCGGGTCCGCAGGTCTGCCCACCAAACACCCATCCACCAACAACGATGTCAATTCCATGTAGATTCGCTGTCGCGCATGAAACCGGAGCGCATTCGAATCTCTTATGTGATTGGCAGCCTTGCCATCGGTGGGGCGGAAACTCAGCTCGTGAGGCTGGTCAATGGCCTTGACCGTGAGCGGTTCGAGCCTTCCATCATCTGCCTCGTCGAGGGAGGTGACTTGGAGAAACGGCTCGCGACGGACGTGGCGGTCGTCAAACCGCCCAGCCCGCCAATCGCAAAAGGGAGCAGGTTCAGGCGGATCAGAGTTGGGCGCCGGGCACTGGTGACCCTTGTTCGGGGGCTACAGCGCCAGCGACCGGAAATACTTCATGCATACCTGCCGTCTGCGTACGTTCCGGCGAGCTTGATTGCCTGGTGCTTCCGGGTACCCCTCATCGTCGCCGGGCGTCGGGGCCTCACGACCACGGACGTTTACGGGACCGTTCTCCTGCGCTCCACCTCCCGGTTGTCCAATAGGGTCATCGATCTCCAGATCAGCAATTCAAACGCAGCCTCCGAGTTGGCGATTTCACGAGAGGGGGTGAGCCGGGAACGCACCCGCATTGTTCACAACGGAATCGACTTACCTCGGCTTGGACCCGTCGCCCTACCGCCTGACCTTGCATCGAACCGCGCCCAAGCGGTGATGGTCGCCAATTTCATCGGCTACAAGGGCCATGCTCAGGTCCTGCAGGCTGTGGCAACAGTTGTGGTGCGAAATCCCGAATTCCGGCTCGTCCTGATTGGTGATGGCCCCGAACGAGCTGCGCTGCAGCGCCTCTGCTCGGACTTGGGGTTGAAGGATCATGTTGTGTTCGCGGGACGACGGCCGGACGCGGCCCTGCTTATTCAAGGGTTCGACTTTTCCATCCTCGGTTCGTCAGAAGAGAGCCTTCCCAACGCGGTTATGGAATCGATGGCCGCCGCTGTGCCGGTAGTCTCCACACGCGTTGGAGGCGTGTCAGAGCTCGTCGATGATCGCGTTCACGGACTCCTCGTACCTTTTGGCGAGGTTCAAGCGATGGCGGAGGCGATCGTCTGGATGCTGGACCATCCCGATGAAAGGCGTCAGATGGGCGACGCGGGACGGAGGCGAATCGCCGCCGACTTCTCGACTAAGCGGATGGTGGCTCAAACCGAGGCTGTCTACGAGGAGGCCCTGGCGCGAAGGCCGCGGTAACCATCTTCGTGGTTGGAGTGCGACGCGATGTGGTCAGCTATGCTCGTGCCCGTCCTGATGCGGTTGGGTACCGAGCCACGCGGTCGAGAGACTAGTCCGCCCTATCCGGCCGAGGTCAGGTAGCCTGGACAAGCCGCTCGTCGGATCGCCGCCGCTTTCCGAGCCACTCGAGGTGCCAGGCCCCGTTGCGGCCGAGCCTTCCGTACCCGCCTTTTTTGGGCTCCGGTCATTCGTCTTTTCGGCGGGAATCCTCAGCCTTTCCGCGATCTCGAATCTCATTCGAGCCATCATCACCGCCAAGCTGCTTGCGCTGGTGCTCGGGCCGTCGATGACCGGCGTCCTCGCCCAAATCCTGAACTTTTCGGCGTTTCTCTTCCAGATAATCCCGCTGGGCCTGACCACCGGCGTGACGAAGCTCGTCGCCGATTCGCCATCGGACGGCAGGAAGGTTGGCGCGGTTGTGGGCACGTCTTCCGCTCTGGCGCTGGGGTCGGCTACCGCTTGCACCGTCATCCTTGCTCCGTTTTCGGGGCAGCTTTCGCAAGTGCTGACAGGCAGCCCCCGGTATGGGTTGCCGGTGTTCTTGATCCTTCTAAGCCTTCCCTTTTACAACCTGGCCGGCGTCCTGAGCTACGTCTTGCAAGGGCTCGCTGACATTCGCAGATTGACCATCGCCAACGTCGCGACCACTGTCGGTGCGCTGATCGTCCTCATCCCGGCGACGATTCGCTTTGGCCTAGTCGGGGCAACCCTCGCGGTCGCGATCGGCTCAATCCTGCAAGGGGCATTTTTCGCGTTCGCAGTTTGGCGCGCTCTTCGTGCGCGGAACTGGTCATGGCGCATCGCTCATTTCTCGAGGTCGACTGCACGACCCCTTCTCGGCTATGGGGGAGTTCTTCTTGTCGCCGGTGCCGGTGCGTGGGGATCTTTGCTTGTTGTGCGGACAGTCGGCATCCACAGCCTCGGTCAGGAGCAGAACGGGATCTACCAGGTGGTCAATGGCATCTCCGCTCAGTACATGGGCGTCTTCATCGTCTGGATGGCAGCGTACGTCTTTCCGCGGATCGTGGCAGAGAACGATGTTGGTCGAATTCAGACGATGCTCAATTCGGTTCTGAGGGCGAATCTGCTAATCATGGGAACCGGAATGGTGGCAACCGTCGCCCTACGCGACGTCGCGGTGCGCCTTTTGTACTCACCGGCCTTCCTCGCAGCGGCGCCGATACTGCCCATCCAGGTGCTCGGAGACTTCGGACGCGTCATCGGATGGTCGTTTGGCAATCGCCATGCGGTCTTTCGGCACCGCGGCGCTTGCAATGGGTTATTCGCTCTCGTCGATGGCCTGGCCGGCGTTGATGTATCCGATGGTTCGCCACTGGTTTGGCGTCCGCATCAGCGGCGAGGGGATCCTACTGTCAATTATCGGCCTTGGTGCGATCGTTGGCGCGATTCTCCTGCCGGCGCTGCCAGGTTTGGCGTTGGTTGCAGCTCTGCCCGTAACCGTGTATGTCTTGAGACCTGATACGCGACGTCGATTGCTGCTACGGACGTGGCGCTGAAGCGGCATCTGCGCGTCCTGAGCGTGATCGGTCACCTAACGGTGGGTGGAGCCGAAACATACCTCACGAGGATTGCGCAGGCCATCGGGCAATACGGCATCGACATGGAGATCTGTGCGCTCGAACGTGTGGGGCTGAAGCTCGCTGAACTCGAGCAGGCAGGAATCGTCGTGCACGGGACCCCGTACGGGGCGCGAGTCCGACAGTCAAACATCCTGACGCTCGTCCAAACGATCGATTCAATTCGGCGAATCGTTCGGAGGGGCAGGTTCGACATCGTGCACACCTATTTATTTTGGTCGGACATACTTGGAGTTACGGGCGCCCGGTTGGCCGGCTGCCCACGAATCATTGTGGGCCGCCGAGCGCTTCATGCCTGGATCCACGACAACAAGGTGCTGTTTCATGGCCTCGAACAGTTCACCAACGTGTTGGCAAACGAGGTGATCGCCAACTCCGAAGCCGTGCTGCGCGACGCCACCACCAACGAGGCTTTCCTTCCACGAATCCGGACCGTGATCTACAACGGGATCGACGTCACCGCGTACGAGCCTTCCTATAAGATTCCGATCGGTCCTCTGCGCCTCGTCACCGTCGGTTGGCTGGCGCCCCGGAAGGGTCAGGAGTACGCGATCCAAGCGATCAGGCTGGTCCATGCCGCCGGGGTCAACGCGCGTCTCGTGCTGGTCGGATCGGGCGAAGACGAAACCAAACTTCGGCAGATGGCGACAGAGCTCGGGGTGAACGACATGATCACGTTTGCCGGCGAGCACCCCGACCCGCGCCCGTTTCTCAGTTCAGCCGACGTCTTCCTTTTGCCGTCCCGGCAAGAGGGTTTCTCGAACGCGATTCTGGAAGCGATGGCCTGCGGGCTCCCTGTGATCGCCACCGACGTCGGCGGCAACGCCGAGGCTATCGTTCAAAACCGGGGTGGACTGATCGTCGAGCCCGAGAACCCAGAGGCTCTCGCCGCTGCGATCACCCAGATGGGTGCCAATCGTCACGAGCTGCCGGACATGGGGCGATTCAACCGCGAGCGCGTCGCCGAGCGGTTTAGCCTGAAAGCGTCAGCGCAAAGCCTCGCGAATTGGTACTTGCGCCCCGGCTCCATCGCGGAGGCCTGACTTCTCGGGGCGCATGCCCTGCATTGCGGTCGGAAAGGTCAACTGCGTCAGCGAAACGAGGCCCTGGCTTTCGAACCATCCACGAACTTCCGACTCGCTGTGCTTCCACTGGTAGGTCGGCGAGTACCAGTCGAACGTGTCGAGGACGCGCCACTCGGGGTCCGGATGAGTGCTGGTGGGAAGGAGTCTCCAGGCCAGAGGTCCGATTCGAGGAACTCGGTTCAGGTGATACCAGGGAATGGCGACGTGGCAGAGCGCGTAGAGAAATCGCTTGGGCAGCCGGGTCGTCACGTATCGGTAGAGGTCGGAAGTCATCGACGAGGCCCGCGACTTGGAACTGTAGACCCAGATCGCAATCCGCCCGCCGGGCTTCAACAGCCGCGGGAGTTGATCGAAGGCTGCGCGGGTGTCCGGCGTGTGATGAAGCACCCCAATGCTGAAGATGAAGTCAAATGTCTCCTCTCGGAAAGGCAGCTTGAAGATGTCGGCCTGGGCCAGATGCACGTTCTCGCGGTTACCGACGTTTGCGTATGCGGCGTCAACCGCCGACGTGAGGTCGATTCCCACGACCGTTGCGCCCCATCTCGAGGCGACATCGGAAAAACGACCCATGCCGCAGCCGACGTCGAGCACCAGCTTGCCCTTGAAGTCATCAGGCCGGAAACCGGTCTTCTCGATGAACGTCTCTTCCGATTCATGCCGCGTGGCGGTGTCGAGCTGGGTCTTGTTGTGGAGGTTCCACTCAAATCCGAAATTGGATGCATAGCCATCTGACGAAACAAACCTCGGTATCCCGCGCACGATAGGAAATGAGTGGCCCTGTTCGCAACCTAGAGTCCCCGTCTCGATGATCTGCCCGGAGGGCGTCGCCGGCTCCGACTTCAAGTCACGCTTGCAATCGGGACACGCGAGAAGGGATGAAAAGCTGTGATGCATGGAGGAACGCCGACCCGGTCGGCCAAGCAACTATAGTCGATGCCAACTTATGGCTCAAGCGACCCAGCCTGTGGCGGTGGGCAGTGTCACGCTGGCATGTCCTAGATGCCACGGACCGCTCCAGACCGGAGATGACGTGTTGCGATGTTCCACCTGTCGGCGGGACTATCCGTTGGTCAAGGACCGGCCATTCTTTGTAACTCCGAAGGCTTGGTCGCCTCCCGCTCCTGAATCCGGTGGCTGGTTTCGCAGGCATCTCGCCCGGCCGCCACATCCGGGTCGATTCGCAGGCGATCTACAAAACCGCGGCATTACCAATGACCACCGATACCTGCAGGAATTTCTAGCCGGTATCCCGGACGCAGCCACGGTGTTGGACCTCGGCTCCGGCGAACGGCGTCTGAGGAAGGGAATCGTGAACCTCGACATCATGGCCGCGCCTTCGGTCGACATCATCGCGGATGGTCACGAACTCCCTTTTCCGGATGGCGTGTTCGACGCGGTCATCCTGCAGTCCGTGATGGAACATGTTCTCGAGCCAGAAACGCTGTTGGCCGAGTGCGGTCGCGTTATCAAGCCAGATGGACAGATCTGGGTCGAAGTTCCTTTTTACTATCCGATCCATGACACGGCCGACTACTACCGCTGGACGCTTAGCGGTCTTCGCTACGTGGTTTCGAAATACTTCGAGGTAGGTCGAAGCGGCGCCGTGATGGGGCCTTCATCGGCATTCAACCTGGGTTGGAGGGTGTTCGTGAACTGGAAGCTAAGCCGGTTTCACTGGGGCTTCAGGAATACGGTGGCATGGATGACGGCCTGGTTCAAATCGCTCGATGGCGACGAGGAGCTGCCGGAGCCGCCCGCGATCTACGCACTGAGCTACGTCATCGGCACCAAGCCTGCGTCGCAGGGCTAAGCACCACTCCAAGGGGCCCGAAACGACCAGAAAGTAGTCCCTCATGCGTTGGGAGTAGGCGAGAGGATGCGGATTCGACTTGCCGTGGGCGTTGTCGCCGGGGTGGTCGCGGCCACCGCTCTGACGTTGTCAGCCATGCACGCGACCGCCACCGCTATCACACCTAATGGATCGTGGCCGACCTACCACCACGACGACGGTCACACGGGTTTCGACAGCTCGCAGCCCGCAGCGATCACCGCCACGACCGGCTGGACGTCGCTCGGCCTCGACGGGTCGGTCTATGGGGAACCGCTCGTCTACCAGGGAATCGTTTACGTCGCGACCCTCAACAACACCGTCTATGCGCTCAACCAGACTGACGGATCGCAAGTCTGGTCGACGCATCTTCGAGCGCCCGAGACCACGGGCTGGTCCTGCGGCAACGTCTCCCCGCAAGGCATCCTCGGCACTCCAGTCATCGATCCAGCGACCGGCCGTATCTACGCAGCCACGCTTGGCTCCGACGATGTATACCGCCTCGAGGGCCTCAACCTGACCACGGGCCTGGAAGAGCTCAACACCGTGATCACCACGCCCACGCCCGCGTTTGACTGGCACATTCAGCAGGAGCGCGGCGCCCTCGCAGTTCGCAACGGCTACGTATATGTGCCGATGGGCGGCAGGGCCGGTGATTGTGGGCCCTACCACGGCTACATTTACGCGGTCCCAACCAATGGGACTGTCGTCACACATTTCTACCAGACACCCGGCGACGGAGCCGGATTTGGTCTTGATCAATCCGACGCTCGCGTTCCAGGCGGGCAAATGGGGCAATGGCTTTCTCGTCAACCCACAGGCGCTCGGCGGAATGGACGGGCAGCTGTACCCGACTCCCAAGCCAGCGGTCTACAGCCCGGCCGACGTGTGCTTCGGCAACAACAGCGACGCCAACTTCGGTTCCTATGCGTACGCAGCCCCATACGTCTACCTGTCGTGCGATGCGAATAGTGGCATCGGTTTTACGGGCCGGCTGGTCGCTTTGAAGGTCGACACCGCGACCCCATCCTTCAGCCCATGCGGAAGCACTTGTGCGTCCCCGTCGTGGGGCGCTGGCTCGTCTACGTTCGGTCCGCCGATCGTGGCCGGAGGCGCGGTCTGGGTGGTGTCCACCGGTGGAGGTGGACTGTATGGATTCGACGCCGCGACCGGAACGCAGATCTATCACAGCGGCGGCTTTAGCGCGACTCACTTCACCACGCCAAGCGAGGCGGGCGGTCAGATCTTCGTCGGTTCGGGCGGGTGGGAATGCCTACCAGTTGCTGCAGGCTTACTCCACGACCGCGACTTTCAACTGGAACACCTCCGGCCTGGCGCCCGGAGACTATCGCTTCTCAATCTGGGCCCGTGACGCCAACAGCACTGGTGCTTACGGCAACCAGTTCGGCCGCTGGGACGCCTACGACAACTCGCTCCTCTACACCCTGACCACACCCGCATGCTCCGGACTGAGCGCATCCGTGTCTCCCCCGTCACCTGCCGGAATCGGGACAGGTGTCACCGTCACAGCCCAGGCCTCAGGCTGCGCCGACCCTAATCCGCTCTACCAGTTCTGGGTCCTGCCTCCGGGCGGCAACGCCTACCTGTTGCAGCAGGCGTACTCCACGACCAGGACTTTCAACTGGAGCACTTCCGGTCTGGGGCCGGGCGACTATCGCTTCTCGATCTGGGCCCGCGACGCCAACAGCACTGGCCTCAGCGGCAACCAGTTCGGACGCTGGGACACCTACAACAACTCCATCCTCTACACCCTGACCGCACCCGCCTGCTCCGGACTCAGCGCGTCCGCGGCGCCGGCATCACCGGCTGGAATCGGGACCACGGTCACCGTCACCGCCCAGGCCTCAGGCTGCGCCGACCCCAACCCGCTCTACCAGTTCTGGGTCCTCCCTCCGGGCGGCAACGCCTACCTCTTGCAGCAGGCCTACTCCACGACCAGGACTTTCAACTGGAGCACTTCCGGCCTGGGGCCGGGCGACTATCGCTTCTCGATCTGGGCCCGCGACGCCAACAGCACTGGCCTCAGCGGCAACCAGTTCGGGCGCTGGGATGCGTACAACAATTCCATCCTCTACACCCTGACCGCTCCCGCCTGCTCCGGACTCAGCGCCTACGCGGCGCCGGCATCACCGGCCGGAGTCGGCACCTCGGTCGCGATCCACGCACAAGCCGGCGGCTGCACCGACCCCAACCCGCTCTACGAGTTCTGGGTCCTTGCCCCTGGGGGAACCGCCTATCAGCTCGGCCAGGCCTACTCGACCAACTCGACCTTCAGTTGGAGCACGTCCGGACTCGCCCCCGGGTCGTACGCCTTCTCCATCTGGACCCGGGACGCCAACAGCTCAGGCGCTTCCGGCAACCAGTTCGGCCGCTGGGACGCATACAACATCACGGCCTACACCTTGACCTCATGCTCCGGGCTCCAGGTATCGGTCTCACCGGCTTCCCCGTCCGCGTCAGGCACCACGGTGACCGTCACCGCCCAGGCCTCTGGCTGTCCTGACCCGAATCCGCAGTACGAGTTCTGGGTCCTGCCTCCAGGCGGCAACGCCTATCAACTCGTCCAGGCCTACTCGGCGAGCTCGACAGTCGCCTGGAATACCACCGGCCTTGCGCCCGGCAGCTATCGCTTCTCGGTCTGGGTTCGCGACACCAACAGCTCCGGCGCGTCCGGCAACCAGTTTGGCCGCTGGGATGCATACAACGCCTACACCATGTACACCCTGTCTTGACGCTGACAGGCCGGCCGAATCTCCGTAGCGGGAGCCGGCCCAAGGCGATCTAATCGATTTGGCTCCCGTGGGGCCTCTCGTGTAGCCTGTGAGGCCGCCCAACCCGCCACATGCTCTTACAACGGTCTTTGCACCTCGTTTCAGCACTCGCATTCGTGATCGGCACGTCGGCCATCACGAATGAAGGCGCGCACGCGCAAGAGCCCGCGTCCGTGGCCGCGTCTGCGCCCATACAGCGCGATGCACACGGCCCACTGACAGCGGGGACGGTTCGGGCGACCGCGCCGAGCCTCAGGCGCGAAGTGTTCGGCTTCGGACTGGCCAGCAGCTTGGGCGATGCCACTTTTGGCTACCCGAGCTGGAACTTCTCTCTGCTCAGCACAGTCGCGTTCTTCGGATTGCATATCAACTGGGATGGAACCATCGTTTCGGACTCGGGCCTGAACGTGTGGAATTCGAGCACTTTGACCGGATTGTTGAGCACAGCTCACGGCAGCGGAACCAAAGTGGTACTGACGATCGTCCTCCAGGATTTCCAGCCGGGGACGCCAAATATGTGCGCAGGCTTGATCAATCGATCGATCACTGTCAAGCAGGCGGTGACCCAAGTGGCGGCCAAGGGCGTCGACGGTTTGAACGTCGACTACGAGGGACTCAACGGCACCTGCCAGAACGGCGAGACAGCGCAAGCCATGATGACCGACTTCGTCCGTCAGCTCAGGGGAGCGCTGCCCCCGGGCTCCTATCTTTCCGTGGATACGTATGCGAGCTCGGCCGCCGATTCCTTGGGTTTCTT
>WNFO01011816.1_pt1 | contig 11378 bp, 5 predicted proteins | sample 5400251 | NCBI WGS metagenome assembly WNFO01 (sample SAMN13153354, study PRJNA577476) | soil metagenome | isolation source: 100 cm saprolite under Madrone tree | place: USA:California | collected 2016-06-14 | reverse complement strand
AATATGTGGCATTCTGCTGACCTTGAGAGAAACTGCCGGTGTGAGTTTTGGTGATGCTGAGCACCGGTGGTTTCGATGACGTGGGCCAGTTGTTGACCAAGTTGGCGGCGTTGACGCTGCCGATGCCGGTGGCGAAGTCCCAACCGACATTGGTGCCGTAAGCGGGAGCGAACGAGGTATTGGAAGTCGAGAGCACGCCTATTTCGCCGTCGGCGAGATAGCAGTTCGGGCCGACGCAATCCACATCCATGTCACCCAGAGTCACGTCGTAGAAAATGCAAGCGCCACTCACGGCGTTGCCCAAGCTCGAGTTACAGGAGCTGTTGCCGCTGGAGCCGTACTCGGCAGCGGCGAGCTGATAGTACGTGGGAGCGGGATTGCCCTGGGGCCCACCGGCCTTCTGATTGATGAGCGCCTGGATGCCGGCCATGATGGGCGAGGCGAAAGAGGTGCCGCCCGCGCCAAACCAGGTACTGGGATCGGAGCCGCAGGCAGCTCCGCCATGCGCGGTGTCCGACCAGCAAACTACATAGTAGTGACTCCACAAGCCGTCTGCGGCCAAGAGGGACACGTCCGGAGTGTCGCGCACCCCATCGTGCGGGTTGCCCAGCACCGTCTGCCACGAAGGCTTTGGCCATCCGGCGCAGGAACCTCCTACAACACCAGCGGTGGACGGCGCGCCCGTGGCACATTGGCTGGGGCCTCCGCCGCCGGCGACAGTGGTCTGGAGGAGGAAACCGAAGGTCGGGTCGTTGCACAGACTTGTCGAGCCATAAGTGGGGCTACCAAAGAGGGTAGAGAGTAGAAGCCCGGCGCAGGAATCATTCCATGGGATTTCCGGAACATAGGAAATAGCCGAACCGAAGGCCGAAGTGTTGCTGGAAGTCCAATAGGTGTCGTTGGTGTTGGACAAGGTGTCGTTGAAATCGGTGCCGCCGACGGCGACGTTGTTGGGAGTGGAAGCGAAAGCGTTGACGCCGATGCCGTGGGTGGCTTCGACGGCGCCATTGTCACAGCCTGCCGCACCGCTGTCTCCCGCGGCAACGAAAACCGAGACGCCCAGCGCGGCCGCCTGTTGATAGGCGGAGTTATAGGCGGCGTTGGCGGCTGCTCCATTCACGGTTTCACACTCGCCGTAACTGATGCTCATGATGGAGGGAGGCGGAGTGCTGGCATTGATGAGGTTTTGAATGGCAATCAAGCCGCCGAAGGTGGTGCGGGTGTCCGCGCACGCGGCCATCACGATGGCGGCGCTTGGGGCCGAAGCGCTGGCCCATTCGGCGTCGAGGATAGCCTCCGCATCATTGAGAGGGACGACGCCGGGAGGGGCGCAGTTATTTCCGGGCTGCGCGGCAGGGGCCGGCGGGTGAACTTGCGTGAAGGAAGCGGAGGTGTAACCCGATAGGCCGAAAGTCTGGCGGAACGTGCTCCAGTCCGAGGCGCTGAATACGTCGGTATCTTCTATCAGAGCGATGGTCTGGCCCTGGCCGGAAATGCCCGAGTCGAAGAGAGGATTGAAATTGTAAATCTTGGCCAGGTCCGCAGGCACAACCGCGTAGTAGATGTTGCCCAAGATGTCCGTAAAGGTGAACTCTCGGTTGGCTTTACGCAGGTGGTACATCGGGTGCGCACGGAAGTCGTGGAGAGAAACAACGCCGGCGATGACGGGAGCGAGAGCGGCGGGAATTCGCGGATCGCTGATGTTGCCAACATGCTTCTCGCCTTTGACTTCAAGATGGTGAATTTCCGTTTGGAAGGCCTTGCGGACCTGGGCCGCGGTGCCGGAGAAATCAATGAGCATGCCGCTCGGATAGATGACATTGACGCGGAATCCATGGGATTGGAGCCAGCGAGTCACGGCGTCGAGGTCGGGCTTCGCCAAGCCGAAGCGGTCGCCGAATTCCTCCGCGGTCAGCCAGTGCTGGAAGTTGGGCGAACCTTTGGTATGGAGTTCGTCGAGAAATTCCTGGAGGGCGAGTTCTTGCTCGGGAGAGCGCTTTAATTGGAGCAACATATGGTCCATGGCGAAATCGTTCGCCACGGCGCCACGATCGTTTGCGGGCCGCGCTTCAGGATGAGTGTTGCCCGCGAGAGCGACGCGATTTGTTTCATCGAGGTACTCGGTAATTCGGGGGCGAGCGTGCACGCCGGAGTCGATTTGGGCGCGGACAGCAGGCGCGGAGACAAGAGCCGCGAGAACAATGACGGAGAAGAACCGCAGTTTGCGAGACATGGCTGGCCTTTCTCTACTTGCTGCGAAAAATTGCTCCGAAAACGGCTCGGAGCGGAGGACCGCAGCCGCTAAGACGCAGCAGCACGAGTGAGCGGTTGGAATGATCGATAGCCTGGTCCCCATGGGCTGAGAGCTCCTAACAGGACGTGGCTGATCCTGGCTCGACGAAAGAGAAATGGCCTACAATGTTCCAATTACGAACTAAATTGGGACTTGAACACAACGGCCGAAGGGACAGGTTCGCTGCCAACGTGCCGTGTCTTACAACAGAGTTGGCGACGCGTGGGTAAGGCGGCGCGGTTTAGTCGTAGCGCAGGGCTTGCATGGGGTCGGTGGAGGCGGCGCGGCGGGCTGGAACCAGGCAGGCCAACGCGGCAGCGATGATGAGTAAGAGGGTTACGCCGGAGAGGATTAGCGGGTCGCGGGAGCTTTCGGTGACCCATTTTGTGGCGAGTTTATCGAAAGCGATGCTGAGGAGCAGGCCGGCAGCAAGCCCGGCGCCGACGTTGACTGCGGTGGAGGTGAGCACGATGCGGAAGACGTCCGCGGCCTTGGCGCCAAGGGCCATGCGGATGCCGAATTCGTTGGTGCGCGTGGCGACGCCGTAGGAGACGACGCTGTAAAGGCCGACGGCGGCGAGGGCCAGAGCGAGTACCGAGAAAATCCCGAATAGTGTGGCGACGAGGCGTTGCTGGGCGTACTCGTCGAGACGAGTGATCCAGGTCTCGAGGTCGCGTACGCGCATTACTTGCTGCTCGGGATCGATCTGCACGACTTGGGCGCGAATATCGCGCAAAATCGCCAGCGGCGCGACCCGAGTGCGCACGAGAATCTGCGTGAACATCCACATCTGTGAGGTATAAGGCACATAAACCTGAGGCTTGATTGGATTCCGCAGGCCGTCGTCGCGGGCGTCGGCCGCAATGCCGATAATCTGGAACCAACCATCGCTTCCGGCAGCGGCACGCTGATAGGGCGGCTGATCCTTCAGCGAAGGTATCTTAATTTGGTGACCGATGGCGTCGCCGTTGGGCCAAAACTGCAAGGCCATGGTCTTGTTGATCACCGCCAGCGTGGCGCCGCGCATCGTTTCGGGATGATCCCACAGTCGCCCCTGCGCCAGCGGAATGTGCAGCAGCGGGAAATACTCCGGGCTAACGAAGTTCACGCGTACCTCCGGCTTTTCCGCCGCGGTGCTGCCCAAGATTTCGATGTTCTGGCGCCAGCCGTTCGACGGCGGAGTCGCATTGGTGGAGATGCCTGCGGCCACTACTTGGGGCATCGCGGCGATCCGGGCTCGGATTTGCTCAAAATATTCGGCGCGATCTTTCCAGGCCACGTGCGTATTCTCATGGATGGGGATGGGCACGGACATGGCGTTATGCGGGTCGTAGCCGAGATCGGTATTCACCAGGCGGAGGAAACCTTTGCCTGCAGCACCCGCGGCGGTGAGCATCAACAACGTAAGAGCTACCTGGGCGGCGACCATTGCGCCGTGGCTGCGCCTGGCGCCCACGCTGCCGGCCACACGGCGCGAGCTACTCTGCATCAGGCGTGCGATTTCCGGCCGCGAAAGCTGCAGCGCAGGCCAGAGCCCAAACACAACCGATGTCACAAACGCCAGGGCGATGCTGAAGAGCAGCACCGGCACATTCATCTTGATGACCGATTCCGCGGGAAACGAATTTTCCGGCAGCCGCGCCACCAGCAAGGAAAGCCCGCGCCAGGCCAGCAGCACACCTAGTAATGCCCCGGTCGTGGCGATGCCCAGCGATTCCGTCAGCAGTTGCCGGATCATGCGCAGTCGGCCGGCTCCGATGGCCGCACGCACCGCGAGTTCGTGCTGCCGCTCCGTGCCGCGCGCCAGCAGCAAGATGGAGACGTTCCCGCACCCAATCAATAGCAGCGACCCGACCGCGCCTAGCAGTAAATACAGCGTGGGCCCGAGTGGACGTGCGTACACCTCCACTATGCTGCGCAGCTTCACCTTGAACGTGTCGGGGTACTGCGTTGGCGCCTGCTTCGCAAACTCCCTGATCATCGGCTCGAGCTCCGCGCTGGCTTGCTCGGCGCTCACGCCCGGCCGAATCTTGATGGAAGCCGCGTAGCGGATGTTCGGGTCCTGCGTGACCTTCAGCGGAACGTACATGTCCGGGTTGCCCCATTTGAAGCGCGGCGGCATCACGCCAATGACCTGGTACGGCTTGTGCACGAGCTGGATGGTGCGCCCGATTACGTTGGCATCGCCCATGTAATATCGCTGCCAGAAGTGATAGGTCAGAACGACCACGGGTTGCGGCGTCTGCCCGGGCGGTGCGTCGGAAGGAATCAGCCAGCGCCCCATCAGCGCGCGAATGCCCCAGTGATTCGGTGCGTTCGGGTCGATGTACATGGCCTGGACGTCTTCGGGGAGGTCGCCGTCCGTGGTGGTTAGATTCCACCAATCCATCAGGGTGACGTCTTCGACCGATTTCGCCTGGCGAAGCTGGTTTGCCTGCTGACCGTTCGGCCCGGCGAAGCGGTCCTGGCCGGACTTGTCCACGAGTCGCAGTTCCATAATGCGATCCGACCCAGGGTAGGGAAAAGGATCGATCAGGACGGCGTAGATGACGCTGAAGACGGCACTGGTGGCGCCGATGCCTAAAGCGAGGGACAGGACAGCGGTCAAGGTAAAGCCGGGGCGCTTGCGCAATTCGCGGACCGCATAGCGTAAGTCGGAGAGCAAAGATTGCATTTAGCACCTCGCCAAGGCGCGCTACACCTTCTGTGTACGATGTATGACGAATTTAGTTCCGTATTGGTTAGGGAGGCGTCGGTGGTGTCGGGGTGGCCGCTTAAGCGGCTTGCTGCCTGGGGGGCCCATTGTCGGAAGGAGCGAAGGCCAGCACCATGCTGATGATTGCCATTCGACCCGCGATTTTCGCCGTTCAATGCGCCATAACGCATTTTAATTCAACGCGTTGATTCCTGGTGGGCGCGGTGGTAGCTTGTTAGGAGCGACTTGGGACCTGCGAAAAAGACTGCACTCTTAGCGCTATGCCCCGTGCGCACTTACAGTTGCCGCTTTGCATCCAAGTATTGACGCTTAAGAAGGAGATCCAGTTTTGAGCGAAGCCTTACGCAATTTTCTGTTTACCTCGGAGTCGGTGACCGAAGGTCACCCAGACAAGATTGCCGACCAGATATCGGATGCCGTGTTGGATGAAGTGATGCGTCAAGATCCCAAAGGTCGCGTGGCGTGCGAGACGCTGGTGACCACCGGCTTGGCCGTGGTCGCCGGAGAAATCACCACGAGCGCCCACGTGGACTACGACAGCCTGGTGCGCGAGACCATTCGCGGCGTCGGCTATGACGACGCAACCTACGGGTATGACGGTTATACCTGCGCGGTCATGTGCACGGTGAAGCGCCAGTCTCCGGACATCGCCATGGGCGTGGATACCGGCGGTGCGGGCGACCAGGGCCTGATGTTTGGGTTTGCTTGCGATGAAACCGACGAACTGATGCCCATGCCCATCCAACTGGCCCACCACCTTACGCGCCGCCTCTCGGAAGTCCGCAAGTCCAAGAAAGTCAATTTCCTTCGGCCGGACGGAAAATCCCAAGTCAGCGTGGAATACCGCAACGGACGCCCGTCGCGCGTGGACACCGTGGTGATTTCAACACAGCATGATGAAAAGGTCTCCACCAAGGATCTGCACGACGCAGTGATGGAACACGTGATTCGGCCGATCGTTCCGGCGGCCATGCTGGATCGCAATACGAAGTACCACATCAATCCGACGGGGCGTTTCGTGATTGGCGGGCCAATGGGTGATGCGGGACTGACGGGGCGCAAAATCATCGTGGACAGCTATGGAGGGTACAGCCGTCACGGGGGCGGAGCATTCTCGGGCAAGGATCCGTCGAAGGTGGATCGCTCGGCGTGCTACATGGCGAGGTATATTGCGAAAAACATCGTGGCGGGGGGATTGGCACGCAAGGCAGAAGTGCAGTTAGCGTACGCGATTGGCGTTGCGGAGCCGGTGTCGGTAATGGTCGATGCATTTGGCACGGAGAGCGTTTCGGAAGAGCGCATCACCGCGCTGGTACGAGAGAATTTTCCGCTGACGCCCAAGGGGATTATCGAGGCGCTGGATTTGCGCCGGCCGATTTACAAGCCGACCGCGGCGTATGGGCATTTTGGGCGCAGCGGCCCGGGCTTCACCTGGGAGCGCACGGACCGCGCCGGTGCACTGCGCAAGGCCGCGGGATTAGGCGCAACGACCAGCGTGGAAGTTGCGGAGCGCGCCTCGACCGTAGCGTAAGAAAATCAGGCGCAGAAAAAGTTCCTTCCCATTCGAGCACCGCTACCAGAAGCCGGTAATTCCGCAATTTCAAACGAGGAGCACCACTGTGGCTATCGCTGAACTGAAAAAGGGTGATGTGAAGGACATGTCGCTGGCCGACGCGGGCAAACGCAAGATCGAATGGGCGGCGCAGCAGATGCCGGTGCTGGAGATCATTCGCAAGCGGTTTGTGAAGGAGCAACCGCTGAGGGGGCTGCGCGCTTCGGCGTGCCTGCACGTGACCAGCGAAACCGCGAATTTGATGATCGCGCTGCGGGACGGCGGCGCGGAAACGGTGCTGTGCGCGTCGAATCCACTTTCCACGCAGGATGAAGTGGCGGCGTCGCTGAATCGCGACTTCCATATTCCGACCTACGCGATCAAGGGCGAGGACAACGAAACGTACTACTCGCACCTGCGGGCCGCGCTGGAGCATAAGCCGCAATTCACGATGGACGATGGCGCGGATCTGGTGACGATGCTGCTCACCAAGCGCACGGACCTGGTGCCGAACGTTATCGCGGGAACGGAAGAAACGACCACTGGGGTGATTCGGCTGCGCGCGATGGCCAAGGACGGTACGCTGAAGTATCCGATCATCGCAGTGAATGACGCGCAGACGAAACATTTCTTCGACAATCGCTATGGGACGGGGCAGTCGACGCTGGATGGCGTTATTCGCGCGACGAATTTGCTGCTGGCCGGGCTCAAGGTGGTGATTGCAGGGTACGGGTGGTGCGGGCGCGGCGTGGCCATGCGCGCGAAGGGGCACGGCGCGGACGTGATTATCACGGAAATCGATCCGACCAAGGGCATCGAGGCGGTGATGGATGGGTTCCGCGTGATGCCTATGGCCGAAGCCGCGAAGCAAGGCGACGTGTTCATCACCGTGACCGGGAACAAGAGCGTGATTCGCGCGGAACATTTTGAGGCGATGAAGAGTGGCGCGGTGGTTTGCAACTCCGGGCACTTCAACGTGGAGATTGATATTCCGGCGCTAGAGAAAATGTCGAGCGGAAAGCGCGAGGTGCGGCCGCTGGTGGATGAATATGTGCTGAAGGGCGGACGCAAAGTATATTTGTTGGGTGAAGGCCGTTTGGTGAATTTGGCGACGGCGGAGGGACACCCTGCCGCGGTGATGGATATGAGCTTCGCGAACCAGGCGCTGTCGGCGGAATATCTGATGAAAAATTACAAGACTTTGAAGCCGCAGGTGTACGTTGTTCCGGAGCATAAAGCTGGAATCGATGGGCCATCAACTGGACAAGCTGACGGCGGAGCAGGAGCGCTATCTGGCTTCGTGGCAGGAAGGCACCTAGACCATAAAGACCAGGCCCAATGATGCTTTGCAAGGGGCGCCTTCCTGGCGCCCCTTCTTTTTTCCAGGTAGCACTTTCGTCAAAAATACAGAACGGAGCGGGCAACCTCGACAACCCGAAGCTATCCTTGTTGTGTCAGCTTCCAATGCCTGAAGGCGGATGCATCGTGCGCATACCATTACGTTTGCTTGCAGCTTCTCTCATTTTTGCCTGCGCTTTGCCGTGGATTGCTTGCAAGAAGACGCAGCCTCCCGTGCAAAGCAGCGTCGATGCAGCGGCTCGCGCTGTTCCGGGCGTGCCGGCGGCCCCTTCTGCCAGTGACGCGCATTTCACCCGCGAGGTACGGCGCGGCGAAACATTCGAGAAATCGTTTGCGCCGAACATGATTTTTCGATTGGAGCCGGACGCGGGAGAGGATTCCGGGTGGAGCATCCGCATCGCGCCCGGTTCTGACGCCGCCGCTGCTGCCATCGACTGCATCGGCGCGGTGGCCGAGCCTTTGCACGGAAACAGGAATCTATCGATTGAGCCGCCGGCGGACGGCTCGGCGAAAAATCCGGGTCACTGGGGAGCGCACGAGTTTGATTTCGTGCCCGACGCGGCGAATTGCAAGACCGCGTGGGAGCTGATGAACGTTGTGAACTATCCGTCGAAAGTGTCGGATAAAGAGCGCGAAGAAGCGGACAACAAGTTGCGGCGGATTCCAAGAGCGCATGGAAGGCTAACGATTGTCGATTTGCGGCTGGGTGCAGCGACAGCGGCCAATGAACATGGCGTCATTGAATGGCTGAAATTCGATGTGGACTTGAGGGCCGCGGCAACCTCGCCAGCGGCGGCACCGCAAAATGCAGGAAAAACAGAAACAACGAGGGCGGGGAAGGAAATTCGTGGAGTCGATTTGGAAAAATTTCTGAGCACGCATTATGGAGAAGTGAACGCAGAGCTCGATCTCGAGACCGCTTGCGGGGAGGGGCAGAAGCCGATTCAGAGCGTGGCGCCGGCGATCTATGGGGACCTCGATGGCGATGGGCAAGAAGAGATGGCTTTTGTGGCCTTTACCTGTTTGTCCGGGAGTGGAGGGGCTGATTTGTTCGGCGTGTTGAAGATGATGCCGGACGGCAAGCTGGCGGCATTGCCGATTGAGGCGATGCCGAAAGTGTTCAAGGGCAAGAATACTTATGAAGCGTTGCGCGGCCACATGAATCTGGAGATTAAAGATGGCCGGCTGGTGGAAACCTATCCGATTTATGAAGGCGGGGAGGCGAACTGCTGCCCTAAGGGCGGCGAGCGGCGGTTCATCTATCGCTGGGATGGACACCAATTCGTGCACGATGACATGATAGACGTGCCCGCAGCCAAGGGTGAACAGTAGAAATTCCGGAGCCGCTTTCCACCGCATGTACGATCTGGCCACTGCAGCGCTCGAAACTGCAAAAATCCGAGGTGCTTCCTACACGGATGTGCGCGTGATGCATTTGCGGCAGCGCGACTTGACCACGAAGAATGGGCAAGTGGGCACGCTGGCACAGTCCGAGTCCATTGGGCTGGGCGTTCGTGCGCTGGCGAACGGCGCTTGGGGCTTTGCTTCCACCGACCGGCTGAGCCGTGATGGAGTTGCGGCCTGCGCGGCGCAGGCGGTGTCGATCGCCAAGGCTTCCGCTTTGGCGAAGCGCGGCGACGTGGTAATGGCGGCGGAAGAAACCTACGTCGATAGCTGGCAGAGCCCGTTCCGCAAGGATCCCTTCGAGCTTCCGCTGGAGACGCAGCTTGCGCTGCTGCTTGCTGCAGACGTCGAGATGCGGCGGGTCAAGGGCGTCACGCTCACGGAAACGGACATGCAATTCCGCAAGATAGACTCGTGGTTTGCGTCCAGCATCGGCTCGCGGATTCACCAGCGCAAGGTGATTACCGGGTGCGGAATCGTGGCGACATCGTTTCAGGGCGATGCGATTCAGAAGCGTTCGTACCCCAACAGTTTTGGCGGGCAGCATGCGTTGCAGGGATACGAGCTGGTGGAGTCACTGGATTTGCTGAAGCACGCGCCGGTGATTGCGGAGGAAGCAGTGGCGCTGCACGCCGCGGCACAATGCCCGCAGAAGACAGGAACGCTGATTCTGGGCGGCAGTCAGCTAGGTTTGCAGATTCATGAATCTATAGGGCATCCGATTGAGTTGGACCGTGTGCTGGGCCAGGAAGCGAATTTCGCGGGGACGAGCTTTCTTACGCTCGATCAGCTCAACAAGCTGCGCTATGCCTCGGATGTCGTCAACGTGGTGGCCGACGCGCGGCTGGAGCACGGGCAGGGGCTCGGCACGTTCGCTTACGACGACGAAGGGGTGCCGGCGCAGTGCACGGACATCATCAAAGACGGGCAGTTCCGAGGGTATCTGTCGAACCGCGAGACGGCGCACCTGATCGGGCTGGATCGCTCTTCGGGAACAATGCGCACGGAAAGTTGGAATCGTTTGCCGATTATTCGCATGACGAACGTGAGTTTGCTGCCGGGGACGTGGTCGTACGACGATTTGATCGCCGATACCGCGGATGGCATCTTGATGGAGACGAATCGCTCGTGGTCCATCGACGACCGGCGCTACCAATTTCAGTTTTCGACGGAGATCGGCTGGGAAATCAAGGGCGGCAAACGCGGCCGGATGCTGAAGAACCCGAGTTACAGCGGGATCACCACGGAGTTCTGGAATTCATGCGATGCGATTTGCAATCGCGAGCAGTGGACGCTCTGGGGCACGCCCAACTGCGGCAAGGGCCAGCCGATGCAGACGATGGGGACCGGGCACGGTGCGGCACCTTCGCGATTCCGCAACGTGCGCATCGGCGCGGCGTTTTCTGAACAATGAGCGCGGCCCGCAAAACGAAAGCGACGACGGACTCGGCGTCGGGCAAGATAGATTCGAGCCTTCTGCCGGAGCGGGAGCTGCGCGGCATCGTCGATACGGTGCTGCGTCTGGCGAAATCCATCGGCGTCGAGGAAACGGAAGTTCACGTTGATGAAACCATCAGCGCGCTGACGCGCTTTGCGAATAACGCGGTGCACCAAAATGTCGCGGAGCACGGCGTGAATGTTTCTGTGCGCACGGTGGCGGACCGCCGCACGGCGCGCGCGACGACCAATCGTACCGACGAAGATTCGCTGCGCGCAGCGATCGAAGCTTCTCTTTCGCTGGCGCACAGCCAACCGGAAAACCCGCGATTACTGCCGCTGCCCGGAAAGCAGCGCTATCGCAAGGTCAACCGCTTCCTCAAGCAGACGGCAGCACTGACGCCGGAGGATCGCGCCCGTGCTGTTCGCCGGGCTTGCGATCTCGCAGTGAAGAACGGCCAGGTCGCCGCCGGAATATTCTCCAGCGCGGAATCGCAAAGCGTGGCCGGCAATTCGCGCGGCTTGTTTGCGGGCTACCGGGACACGCATGCAGTTTTCTCGATCACTATGCAAGAAGGCTCCGCGGCAAGCTGGGCGAAGGAAAATGCCGCGAATGT